>Ga0210386_10000655_pt1 | contig 31944 bp, 20 predicted proteins | sample IncBWH32OmetaG_FD_160091 | JGI IMG/M metagenome (GOLD analysis project Ga0210386, IMG submission 160091) | Forest soil microbial communities from Barre Woods Harvard Forest LTER site, Petersham, Massachusetts, United States - Inc-BW-H-32-O ...
AGGAGGTTTGACCTTGCAGGTCGTACTTGCTAATTCCCAAAGCGCCTGATTTTCAATTCGGACGTCGATAGCAGCGCTTATTCCACAACGGGTGGAACGACGTTACCTGGTTCAATCTTTGGACGTACACCATCGAATCAGAGGCCATTCGGAACGTGTGACTATGCCCCTTCGGCTCGCTCGCGAAGAATCCACTCGCGAACATAGGGTGGACAGTGAACCAATACGATCCCCCGGTCCTCGCACTCACTCAGGAATCGAACAACCTCGACGTCCACCAGAGTGACCTCATCCAGGTCCATGAATATGCGAACGCGGTCATCGTCTATTTGAGCCCGTATGTTGCCTATATTGGCCGATTGAATTCGACCACTGAGCCGCAGGGTTGTAGTGTGTCCGTTCGACTCCTTTTCAATCCTCAACATTGGGAGCTCCCTCTTTATTAACTCGTCATCGGTTGCTGGATTCGAAAATCTGCGTTCCTGCGGTATCCGGGTGTGCATGACGAGTGCCATTTACAAGCATTTGAAGAAAAACGGGGGATATTGATTCTTGATGATGCGTTTTCGACAAATGGCGAGAACTCAACCACTTGCATGGCTCGCTCAACCCGGGACTGGCTGCTGATAGCTGCACGTGGCCGAAACGCTCGGAGAGCAGATAACTTCTGCGAAAGCGAACGCCAACACGTATGCGTGGTATGCGGGCCGAAGTCTAATATGGTAGGGCTGGGAATTAAACATGACTACCTCGTCACTTGGAACTCCATTCTTGCAAGACGCGCCGTATCCGGGGCCTGCAGCCGTGGCGTCGGGGATACTTTCCGGAGCAGAGTCTTCTGGGTACGTGCTCGTGCCCCTCCGGGAAGATGCGGACTTCACCCTTTATCGCGGTCGGCAGCACGGCAACCCATCGCCCATCCTGGTAGTGGCACTAACCAGGGAACAACCGTCGCCTCAAAGTCTCAGGCGGTTGGAGCACGAATACTCACTCGCCGCCGACCTCGATCCCGCTTGGGCAGCCCGGCCTCTGGCTCTCAGTCGTCACGAAGGGCGAACTATCCTCGTACTCAAAGACCCAGGCGGTGAGCCTCTGGATCGGATTCTTGAACGAGGCCACGGCCAACCGCTCGACGTGAAGCGCGCTCTGCGTATCGCTATCGGATTGACCACAGCAATTGGCCAAGTTCATCGGCGCGGACTCACACATAAGGACATCAAACCTGAAAATGTGCTCGTCGACGACGACGACCGCGTATGGCTTACCGGCTTCGGAATCGCGTCGCGGCTGCCACGCGAGCGTCAAGTGCCTGCCCCGCCGGAGACTATTTCCGGCACGCTCGCCTACATGGCGCCCGAGCAGAGCGGCTTCATGAACCGTTCGGTTGATTCACGTAGCGATTTTTACTCTCTGGGCGTCATCTTGTATCGGATGCTTACAGGTGCACTGCCGTTTGGCGCTGCCGACCCTCTAGAGTGGGTCCACTGCCACATTGCACGCCGGCCGACACTACCTTCGGATCGCGCTGCAGTCCCCGAGCCACTGTGTGCCCTCGTTATGAAGCTCCTGGCCAAGAACGCCGAGGACCGTTATCAGACCGCTCCGGGCGTTGGGGCGGATCTTCAACGGTGCTTCGAGGAGTGGGAATCAAGAGGGTGCATTGAACCGTTCCAGCTTGGGACACACGATGTACCAGGCCGGCTGCTGATCCCCGAGAAGCTATACGGCAGGGCGCGCGAGGTCGAAACCTTACTCACCGCTTTCGATCGCGTTGTTAGAGTCGGTGCACCGGAACTCGTATTAGTCTCCGGCTATTCCGGCATCGGAAAATCCTCTGTCGTTAATGAACTGCACAAGGTCCTTGTTCCTCCGCGGGGGCTATTCGCCTCGGGCAAGTTCGATCAGTATAAGCGCGACATTCCATATTCGACCCTGGTGCAGGCTTTTCAAAGCCTGGTGCGGCAACTTCTCGGCAAGAGCGACATCGAGTTGGCGATCTGGCGCGATGCTCTTGTGGAGTCGTTGGGGCCAAATGCACGGCTCATGACCGACCTCATCCCTGAACTGAAGCTCATTATCGACGACCCGCCGCCGGTTCCGGAACTCGATCCACAGCAGGCGCAAGGCCGTTTCCAACTCGTGTTCCGCCGATTCATCGGTGTCTTTGCCCGGCAGGAACATCCGCTGGCGCTCTTTCTCGACGATCTGCAATGGCTCGATGCTGCGACTCTCGATCTGCTGGAAGACCTGCTGAACCAGTCGGATCTGCAGCACCTGATGCTGATCGGCGCTTATCGGGACAACGAGGTCGATGCCACACATCCGTTGAGGCACAAGCTCGACGCAATCCGCCAAGCCGGAGCGCTGGTTCAGGAGATTCACCTGGCACCCCTCGCTTGCGACGACTTCAAGCAGTTGATCGCGGATGCGCTTCGCTGCGATCCAACCTATGTCGCGCCGCTGTCGCAGCTGGTGGAGGAGAAGACCGCAGGCAACCCGTTCTTCGTCGTTCAGTTTCTTTACACGCTCGCGGAGGAGGGCTTGCTCCGCCTCGATCATGATGCGGTGTGCTGGTCGTGGGATCTCGATCGCATTCACGCCAAGGGTTACACCGATAATGTGGTGGACCTTCTGGTTGGCAAGGTGACGGGATTGCCGGTCAAAACGCAGCAGGCGTTGCAGCAGCTCGCCTGCCTCGGCAACGTCGCGACGATCGGGATGCTATCCACTATTCTCGAGGTCCCGGAGGCGCAGGTGCATGCGGACCTATGGCTGGCGGTCCGTCACGAGCTAGTCGAGCACCTGGAGGATTCTTACAGATTTATGCACGACCGGGTGCAGGAGGCAGCCTACTTGCTGATCCCGGAAGCATTGCGAGCTGAGGCCCATCTGCGGATCGGCCGCCTGCTCGCGGCGCGGACGCCAACGGAAAAGCGAGAGGAGGCGGTCTTCGACATCGTAGGTCACCTCAACCGCGGCGCCGCGCTAATCACTCAACGAGAGGAGCGAGATCAACTCGCCGAGCTCAACCTGGTCGCGGGCAAGCGCGCTAAGAGGTCCACCGCCTACGCCTCGGCACTCACCTATCTCACTGTCGGAGCGGCGCAGTTGGCCGAGGATAGATGGGAACGCCAGCGCGAGCTCATCTTTGCACTGGAGTTGGAACGGGCGGAATGTGAATTTTTGACCGGTCAGTTATTGCCCGCAGAGGAACGGTTGGCGGAGCTGTCAAATCGCGCCACGACGTCGGTGGAGCAAGCCATCGTCGCGTGCTTGCAAATGGATGTCTGCACGACCCTCGACCAGAGCAGCCGTGCGGTCGCCGTTGGTCTCGACTACCTCCGGCATGTTGGAATCGCGTGGTCACCGCATCCGCAAGAGGAAGAGGTTCTGCACGAATACGAGCGCATCTGGTCACTGCTCGGAGACCGGAGTATCGAGGACCTCATCGATAGTCCGCTGATGGAGGACCCAGCATCCCTGGCAACCGTCAATGTTCTCAGTAAAGTCTGGCCGTCGGCCTTGTATACAGATGCGAACCTGGCTAGCTTGACCTTCTGCAAGGCCGTCAGTCTTAGCCTCGAGCTAGGCAACTGTGATGCCTCATGTGTCTCCTATGTCCGGCTTGGCGGCTTCGCCGGACCGCGTTTCGGTGACTACCAAGCAGGCTTTCGATTCGGCCGACTCGGCTACCAACTCGTCGAACGACGCGGACTAAAACGCTTCGAGGCGAGCACGTATGTTAGTTTCGCCAGCTTTGTGCTGCGTTGGATGGAACACGTACGGGCTAGCCTTAATCTGCTGCACCGCGCGTTCGAAGTGGCGAACAGGATCGGTGATCTCATCTATGCGGCCTACGCGTGCCACAATCTTAATTCTGGCTTTCTCTTCGCAGGGGAGCCGCTGCATGAAGTGCAAAGCGAGGCCGAGCATGGCCTTGCGTTCGCCGAAAAGGCGCGGTTCGGCCTTGTCATCGACACCATCGCACCGCAACTTGCTCTGGTACGAACACTCCGCGGCTTAACACTCAAATTTGGTTGCTTTGATGACATCCAGTTCAATGAGCTTCGCACCGAATACCATTTGTCCAGCAACTCGGCCTTAGTGCAAGCTGCGTGTTGGTACTGGGTCCGAAAGTTGCAAGCGCGCTATCTGGCTCGCGACTATGCGACGGCCATGGACGCCGCATCGAAGGCGCAACGGCTGCTCTGGACCTCATCATCGTTCTCTGAGGAAGCCGAATATCACTTTTACGCCGCGCTGGCCCAAGCCGCCCATTGCGACTCTGCGCCGGGCGTCGAGCGACAAAACCACGTAGACGCTCTAGCTGCCCATCACAGACAATTGCAGGTCTGGGCGGAGAACTGCCCGGAGAATTTTGAGAACCGCGCCGCACTGGTAGCCGCGGAGATCGCTCGTATCGAGTGCCGCGAGCATGACGCGATGCGCCTTTACGAACTGGCCATCCGCTCGGCTCGCGCCAATGGCTTTGTCCACAACGAAGCGATCGCCTACGAAGTGGCCGCGCGCTTCTACGCGACGTGCGGGTTCGATCAGTTCGCGGACGTCTACCTGAGCAATGCACGCTACGGCTATCTGCGTTGGGGGGCCGATGGAAAGGTGCGGCAACTCGACGAACATTACCCGCATCTGCACCGGGAACAGGATTCTGCCTCTTCCACGGCAACAATCGGCACGCCGGTCGCGCAGTTGAATGTCGAGACTGTAGTCAGGGCCTCACAAGCGCTGTCGAGCGAAATTGTGCTGCCCAAACTAATCGAGACGCTCATGCGGCTCACGGTTGAGCATGCAGGAGCCGAGCGAGGTCTCCTTATCCTCCTCCGAGAGGATGAGCCACAGATCGAGGCCGAGGCTATTACCAGCCATGAGAGGGCCGCGGTCACAGTTTGGCGATCGGCCGTCACCCCGTTTGATCTCCCCCAATCTGCGCTTCATTATGTCATTCGGACTCGGGAGCGTGTGTTGCTTGATGATGCTTCGGTCGAGAACTTGTATTCGCAGGACGAGTATCTGCGCCGGAAGCACCCCAGATCCGTCCTATGCGTGCCCATCGTCAAACAATCGAAACTTGTCGGCGTACTCTATCTGGAAAACAATTTGACGCCGCGCGCGTTCACGGCGGACAGGGTTGCGGTGCTGGAGTTGCTGGCCTCTCAGGCCGCGATATCGCTGGAGAATGCCGGCCTCTATTCAGATCTGCAACGCAGCGAAGCCTTCCTGTCTGAAGGGCAGAACCTAAGCCACACTGGGAGCTTCGGCTGGAGTGTTCGAACCGGAGAACTCTACTGGTCGGCGGAAACTTACAATATCTTTGAACACGATCGAGCGATAAAGCCCACGTTGGAGGTGGTACTGCGCCGAACTCACCCCGACGACAGAGATCTCGTGCTGCAGACCATCGACCGGGCGTCTGAGGCAAGAGCCGACTTTGAGCTCGAACACCGTTTGCTGATGCCGAACGGTTCAGTTAAGCACCTCCACGTTTCCGCTCGCCTGTTGACCACCTCATCCGGGAATCTTGAATTCGTAGGTGCCGTGACGGATGTCACCGCAGCAAAACAGGCGGAGGAGAAGATCCGGCAGGATGGACACGAGCTTCGATGCATTGTCGATGCCATCCCGAGCATCGTCGCCGTCCTAAATCCCGATGGCGAACGAATTTATGTAAATCGAGTAGCGCTAGAGTATACCGGTTTGCCGATCGAGGAGATGCTGGCGGAAAGTGCCCGTGCTCGCGTCATCCATCCTGATGACCTGGAGCCGTTCAGAGAAGTACGGCAAAACGCGTTTATAAAGGGCCTTCCGTTCGAGCTCGAACGACGACTTCGCGGAAAGGACGGTAAGTATCGTTGGTTCCTCATGCGCTATAACCCCGTACTCGACGAACAGGGACGCATCATGCGCTGGTACGCAACAGGAACAGACATCGAGGATCGTAAGGTGTCTGAGCAGCGCCTCCAAAACGAGAACGTTGCGCTGCGCGAAGAAGTCGATCGTTTCTCTATGTTTGAGGAGATCGTCGCTTCTTGCGAACCTATGCGTCAGGTGTTGAAGCAAGTGACAAAAGTTGCGCCATCGGATTCGACCGTTCTGATCCTGGGCGAAACCGGAACGGGCAAGGAACTGATAGCTCGCGCCTTCCATCGGAGATCGAACCGCGCAACGAGAGCCTTCGTCCGCGTGAACTGCGCTGCCATCCCTCAATCGCTGATTGCCTCTGAGCTTTTCGGACACGAGAAAGGCGCTTTCACGGGTGCCCTGCAGAGACGCATAGGAAGGTTTGAATCCGCTGACGGAGGGACACTCTTCCTTGATGAAATCGGCGATCTTCCGACGGAAACTCAGATTGCACTCCTGCGCGTGTTACAGGAGCGCGAGTTTGAGCGAGTGGGAAGCAACCAGCCGATTCCTGTCAACGTCCGTCTGATAGCAGCTACGAATCGGAATCTCCCTGCTGCCGTCGCCGCCGGAACCTTCCGTCAGGATCTTTTCTACAGACTCAATGTTGTTCCGATTGTGGTGCCACCGCTCCGCGAGCGAGCCGCGGATATTCCATTGCTCGTCGAATATTTCGTCGGGCGTTACGCCAAGGCGGCCGGCAAGACGATCCGGCATATCTGCAAGCAAACGCTGGAGCGCTTAACCTCCTACAATTGGCCGGGGAATATTCGTGAATTGCAGAACGTCGTGGAACGTGCGGTTATTCTCAGTGAAACGGACACATTTTTCGTTGACGAGAGTTGGCTGAACCTCGAATCGGCAGAGTCTCGGCATCCGCGCGAAGGACTTTCGACGTTGTCAGATCGTGAAGTGGAGATCATCGAAGCTGCTCTGGCTGAGTGCCAAGGCCGCATCGCCGGACCTTCAGGCGCGGCCGCCAAGCTCGGGATTCCCCGATCGACGCTCGAATCAAAAATCAGGCGCTTTGGGATTAACAAATACGCGCTGAAAGGCCAGACCTCCTAATCGGGATACTATTCCGCTCTCGCCGAGCGTGCTCCTGCGTAAATGGGTCACAAGAACCTCCTCGTGACCCACACATTATACCGGCAGAAATACTACTCGGAGGCCCATGCCGCAGCGTCCGCGGCGCCTGCGGCTTCGTTCTAGTCGCCTTTACGGACAAGCGGCGCTAGGCTCAACCGTTGACTTTAGGGAAATCACTCGTTGAGGCAATTCTCTTTGGGCAGAGGTCGGTCGGGCAGAGGTCGCGGGCACAATAAGGGCACAATAACGGCTACCGTGCGTGCCTCAAAGCGCCAAAAGGAGCCATCCATTGCGCTTATTTTCTGTAAGTTACCGGATTCCTGTGCCCTGTCACGGCAGTGGTCGCGGGTACGTCCCCCGGAGCGACTCGTTTGCAGTTCTCAAAAGCTACTCGAACAGGAGAAAAGGACCGAAGCTGGTGTCCCATATGGTGTCCCTTCGATTTCTGATTTCGTGCGATTCAGTGCAGACGAGTGCGACCAGTTATGTCGCCGAAACCATTGTAGGAAATAACCTTAAAGCTCCTATGCGATTTGGTGCGAGCCAGTGCAGAAGAGGCAAAATCACATTTCGAGTCAGGTGCATTCAACCGGGCTCTGCCACCTCTCCGTCTCTTGAAGTCTCATATTTTGAATGAGATGGGTGGGCAGACGTTTGCTTCCTTCTGATTGTAGCATCGCTGGCCTGTTAATTCCTCGGCGCGTTTCAAACCGGATGCTTTCACATCTCTCTCCCTTGGCAGGATCGGAGTATCTCCCAGTACTCAATTGAGTCCCCTGGTCACAAAATCATCCAAAAGGTTCACGAGACATGCTCCCGAAGCGTCAGAGAATACATCTGAATCGAAGGCGTGGGATCCGTCTTTTGGCGGATAACACAATCAATCGAGCCAGCCGCGCACAAACGAGCCAGGTCGCAGTATATTTATCTGTTTTGATTTGCAAGCAAACCGTAGCGATCAGTTTTGATGCTTAACCGTCGATAACTGGTATGAACTTCGGGCCAGCTAACGATGAAGCAAACTTTGGAGGCAGTATGAAAAGCAAGATTGTCCACTTTCTCGCCACCTGCGCGATGGCGATAGTCTTTCTATGTCTGAGCACGCCAGCGTTCGCGCAGTATCGCACGTCAATCCAAGGCGTTGTGACTGATCCAACTGGAGCAGTCATCCCCGGAGCCACCCTCACGCTCAACGATCTCCAAACCAACCAAACCATAACGCGGACTAGCGGCGCCGACGGCGTCTACAACTTCAACGCCCTGGGCCCCGATCACTTTACTTTGACTGTCGAGATGACGGGCTTTCAGAAAAAAGTCCTCGACAATCTGCAGTTGATCCCCGAGCAGCCCAACGCAGTCAACGTACAGCTCGAACCAGGCGCGGCTGCGACAACCATTACCGTCGACGCTTCCCAGACACCGGCCCTTGATACCCAGACCGCGAACGATGGACGGGCAATAACCGACAATGAAGTCCAGCATATGCCGGTCTATGAACGGGACGCGACCAGCCTCATTCGGTTGGCGCCCGGAGTGCTTGCCGATGGAGCGCTGGCAGGCGGTGGCGGAGGATTCCAGTCTCCGGGAACACAAACCGGAGCATCATCAGGTGGCGGCGGTAATTTAGGACATAACAGCAGTATCTTCGCTACAGAAAATGGCGCTTCAGCAAACGCCAACGGTGGCCAGTTCGAAACGAACGGATACACCGTCGACGGTATCAGCACCGTAAGCGCTGTCTGGGGTGGATCGACGGTCGTTACTCCGAGTGAAGACTCAATCGGCAACATCAAAATCGTGACGAATGCCTACGATGCTGAAAATGGCCGCTTCTCGGGTGCAGTAACCGAAATAACGTCGGCGAGCGGATCCAACGATCTTCACGGCAGCTTCTTGATCCAGATTGTTCGTCCCGGGCTGAATGCCTATCAGCCTTGGAACGGCCCTGGATCCGTGCAGGCATTTAATCCGACAACTGGAGCTAGACTGACAGCCGCGGATCGTGGCCTGCTCCGCGATGAAGACCGCTACAACCAGTGGGGCGGCAGCATCGGCGGACCAATCTGGAAAAATAGAATCTTCGCCTTCTTCGGCTACGAAGGACAAAACGAGACGATCGCTTCGACCAGCACACAATGGTTTCTGACGAGCGCGTTTAATGGCTTGGCGCCGGGAAGTAGTATCTCCACCACCTACCTTAATTTCCCGGGATCAAAAGTTGCCGGCACTGTGATCGGCTCGGTGACCTGCGCGAATGCCGGACTCAATGAGTTCCCAGCTAACGGTCCTGTAACCTGCAACACGATTGCGGGGCAAGGTCTGAACATCGGTTCGCCGCTGACGATAGGGCTGGGCAAGCAGGACCTCAGCTACACGAGCAACACCATGCCCGGCGTCGGCAGCGGGCTCTCGAATGTTCCCGATATTACCCAATACACGATAGCTAACCCGACGAGCACCGACTTCAAGCAGTACAACGGGCGTATGGACGCAAACGTGACCAGTAAGGATCACGCCAGCTTCGCAATTTATTGGGTCCCTTCGACCAAGATCTCCTTTAACGGCATCTTGCCGTACCAGATCTTCCATCACTCGCAGACCAACGATGCCTTCTCGGTCATCTGGAACCACACTTTTTCGCCGACCTTCCTGAATGAAGCTCGCGCCAATGCCGCGGGCTACCGCTGGAATGAACTTGCAAGCAACCCTCAGGCCCCATTTGGCCTGCCCCAGGACTCGGTTTTGACGATTGGTAACATCAACATCGCCGATATCGGCGTTTCTGCTCCTTCGCATCTCGACCAGTGGACTTACGGCTACAAGGACGTTGCGACCAAGGTTCTGGGTTCGCAGACGATGAAGTTCGGTTTTGACTTCACCCGGCTCTACTATCTGAACGATCCGATCGGGGCTCCGAATTTCACCTTTTACAACATTTGGGATTTCCTGAATGACGCCCCGGAGGCGGAAGGCGGCCCGTTCCAGGCAACCACTGGTTTTCCCGGCGGGTTCCGCAACGATAACCGCGAAAACATTTGGGGCATTTTCTTTCAGGACGATTGGAAGGCTCGTCCTAACCTGACCTTGAGCGGTGGACTCCGCTACTCCTACATCGGACCGCTTACCGACAAGGACAATAACATGGGCGTCCTCAGGTTTGGCCCCGGTTCAGCTCTTTTGACCGGGATTACCCTGCGCACGGGAATCAACGCGTGGAACGCGCAAAAGTTGAACTTTGGACCGGAGGTCGGCTTCAACTGGAGTCCAAATTTCTACAACGGAAAGGTGGTTGTGCGCGGCGGTTTCGGCCTGAACTACAACCAGCAGCAGATCGCGACAGCAAACAACTATGACGGCAATCCGCCGGGAACCAGTTCTGTTCCGGGATCCAGCAAGAATCCGTCTGACATCAATCCGAATATCCTCTACGAGCCTTCCTCCAGCCCAACCAATATCAATGGCTACCCGTCGAACCCGAGCGTGATTACCACCTTTAACGCTGCCGGCCTTCCCACGGTAGGACAAGCAAACATCGGGGCCCTCCCCACCAATCTACCTACCGAGTATGCGGAACACTATTCGCTCGAGGTAGAGATGCAATTAGCGTATGGCTGGGTTGCGAGTCTGGGATATATCGGCAGTTCCGGTCACCACCTCCTGTACAACTATGACTCGAATGCTTACGGAACAATTCTCGGGGCGCCGCTGAACCCTCTGGTCAACAGCATCAACACCTTCGGCAGCTTTGGTAAGTCGAACAACAACATGATGGTCGCCGACCTCAAGCATCAATTCGCACATACCTTCTCTGCGGAAGCGCAGTACACCTGGGCTCATAGCTTGGATACCGACTCGGGCCCATACACCCGCGATGCCTATCTATACAACACCAGGTACTCTTACGGACGGTCGGATTTCGACATTGCCAATTACTTCAAACTCTTCGGCATCTGGCAGCCGGTTATCTTTCACGGGAATGACTGGAAAGAGAAGGTTGCCGGTGGATGGTCGCTCAGCGGCATTCTGACCCTTCACTCCGGCTATGGGTGGACCCCGGTCTATAGCACTGGGCCCAACCAGATTTACTGCAATCTCTGCAACTACGCTTTCTCGAACCTGCGTCCGTATTACAACGGCAAAGCTCTCCGCAGCACCAGCACCAGTGCCTTCAAGACCGGAAGCAATTTCTCGAACCCAGGCACTCCGATTCCCAGCAACAATCCCTATCAGTTCGCTAACAACTACTTCGTAGTCCCGGACTATTCCAATGCGATCGCAAACAATCCTGGACAGACAGCGGCCGCCTTCATCCCTCCGCCGGGAAGCATCCGCAACTCCCAACCCGGTCCCAAATACCATGACATCGATGTGAACATCGCCAAATCGTTCGGCTTGCCCAGGATTCCGGCTATTGGAGAAAACGCCAGGATCGAAATCAAGGCCAACTTTCTTAATTTTTTCAATGAGTTGAACATTGATCCCAGCAGCCTTTCAACCAATATTCAAAGTTCCAATCTGGGTCAGGCGACGAGTGCACTCGGGTCGAGAATCATCAATTTTCAGGCCCGCTTCAGCTTCTAACTTCCATCCAGGGTGCGTCGCAAGGCGCACCCTCCTTCCTTTATACGCACAGCTGCACTGGCTCATCCCTCACCGCACTGTTTCGACTCTTCGAGGGCTCTTCAGGAGTTAGTTATGTTGCGAACCAATCGATTGTTTCCCCTCTCCTTGGCTTTGGCAATATTCCTGGCTGCCGTCATGGCGGTGTGCCGTCCGTTATTTGCGCAGGAACAGATAGAAATTGACGCGAACTCCCAGACCACTCCCTTCCCGCATTTCTGGGAGCAGATGTTCGGTTCGGGACGCGCCATTCTCACGCTTCGCGAGAGCTACCGTGAGGATTTGCGCGCGGTAAAGCAGGTCGCCGATTTTCGCTATGTGCGCTTTCACGCCATTCTGCACGATGAGGTGGGAGTGTACAACGAGGATGAACACGGCGAGCCTGTGTATAACTTCGCCTATGTCGATCAGATATACGACGGGTTACTCGAAAACGGCGTCCGTCCTTTCGTCGAGATCAGCTTCATGCCAAAGAAGCTGGCGTTTAATCCCGATGCGCTGCATCCCTTCTGGTACAAGCAAAATGTGTCTCCACCCAAAAGCATGGAGAGGTGGGATGCGTTGATGACTCATTTCGCGCAGCATCTTGTCGACCGATACGGCATTGATGAAGTCTCGCAGTGGTACTTCGAAGTCTGGAACGAGCCGAACATCGATTTCTGGGGTGGCATTCCCCGCAAGCAGTCCTACTTCGACCTCTACGCTCACACTGCGCGTGCTCTGAAGGCTGTAAACCAGCGTCTGCGTGTAGGCGGTCCTGCCACTGCCGCCGCTGCGTGGGTGCCTGATTTCCTGAAATACGCCTCTGCCAATCACGTGTCCATTGATTTCGTCTCCACACATGGATACGCCGACGACACCGTCGAAAATCTCTTCGGCACCAATGAAGACATCCCGATGGACGATCGCGTCGCGCGCGCCATCGCGATGGTTCGCGGGCAGATTCAAGCTTCAGCCATGCCGAACCTGCCGTTGATGTGGACGGAGTGGAATGTTCAGGGTATGAACGAATCGCGCGACACCATTTTCGTTGGCCCCGCCCTGGCCAACACAATTCGCCAATGCCATGGCGTCGACATGTTGTCATTCTGGACTTTCTCCGACGTCTTCGAAGAGGGCGGCCCGATTCCTCAACCATTCGAGGGCCACTTTGGACTCCGCGCGAAAGGCGGAATCAACAAGCCCAGCTACTATGCCTATGGTCTGCTGCATCAGCTGGGCGATCAGCGCATCGCCAGCACATCGAACGACATCATCGCGACGAAAAGCCCCGATGGATCGATTGAAATCGCTGCGTGGAACCTGGTCGATCCCGACAAGCAGGGAAAAACCCGCACGATGGAACTGACATTTCGTGATGTGCCGCCAAATGCAAAGATCACCCTCCAGCGCGTCGATAGCGATCACGGCAATGTGCTTCCACATTACGCCGCAATGGGTAAACCACTCGATCCCACGCCAGAGCAGGTAGATCAACTAAACCGCGAAACAGCGCTGCCACCCCCGGAAACGTCTGCGTTGAAGGACGGCAAACTTGAGTTATCACTGACTCCGAATGCATTGGTATTAGTCAAGGTAGAAGCGAGATCTAAGTAGCTATAAGTTACTCGCAACAAGCCTATGCCAACTACTCCACATGTTGACGTTGTCATCCTCGGAGCTGGCATCGCCGGACTTGCCGCTGCCCGCAAACTCGCCGAAGCCGGTCTGAGCGTCGTCCTGCTCGAAGCTCGCAGTCGCATTGGTGGCCGCATCTTCACCACGCGCGGCTCTGCGACCGATCTTCCAGTCGAACTCGGAGCGGAGTTTGTCCACGGCCGTCCGCCTGAACTGCTCGACCTCATCCATGAAGCGGGCCTCACACTTTTCGAGCGCAGGGGCGAATTCCTCTGCTACGAAAACGGCAAACTCGGCGACTGCGGCTTCTTCGATGAAGCCTTTCGCGTGCTCGACATCCTGCCCGCTTCTCCCGACATGACTTTCGCCGAATTCCTGGCGCGGGAGCAGCTCCCCGAACATGTCGCCGAGCGCGCCAGAGGATACGTCGAAGGCTTCAATGCTGCTGACGCTGCCATCATAGGCACCGCCGCGTTGCTGAAACAGCAGCTGGCCGAGGAAGCCATCGAAGGCGATCGCTCCTTCCGCATCGTCGAAGGCTACGATCGTCTCGCGGCGTATCTCATCGATCGCTTCGTCGCCGCCGGAGGGCTCGTCCACTTGAACACATCCGCCACGGCCATCCAATGGAAGCCTGGCGAAGTCCGCGTCGAAACAGACAATTCCAACATGCCCGAGATCCGTGCGTCCCGCACCATCATTGCCCTACCCCTTGGCGTCCTGCATGCAGGCGCGGTGCCCATCGAACCCGCACCGCCCAATGCGTTCGCCGCCATCCGCAAACTCGCTATGGGCCCCGCGACGCGGATCACCCTCGTATTCCGCGAGCGCTTCTGGGAGACATCCGCCCCCAACCTGAACTTCCTGTTCGCGCAAGAGAGAACGCCGCCAGCCTGGTGGACAGCCGCCCCAAATCTCTCACCGGCCCTTACAGGCTGGATCGCCGGTCCCCGCGCCCTGCGTGCTCCAACCGGTACGACCCTGAAAGACGAGGCGCTCTCCACGCTGGCCACAATCTTCCAACGGACCGACCTCGAATCGCTTCTCCTCACCTTTCATACGCATGACTGGCAGGCCGACCCATTCAGCCTTGGCGCATACAGCTACGCGCCCAAAGGCGCGCTTCGCGCTTCCGACGAACTGGCGATCCCCATCGAGAACACGCTCTACTTCGCTGGCGAACACACCGACACCACCGGACATTGGGGCACGGTTCACGCCGCCCTGCGCTCAGGCCTGCGCGCCGCCGCCCAGATTCTCCCCTGAAGCAAACGGCTAATCACCAATCGCGGCCTTTCGTGTACACTTCGCAACGACCGATTTTTGCCCTTCGAGGAGTCCTGAAAAAGCCATGTCTCGACAAAGAATTCTCATTGCCATCGCGTTGCTCGTAACCGCTTACATCCTGCCCGCTGCTTTCGCCCAATCCAGCACGCTCGCCGCCACGCCTCCCATGGGCTGGAACAGCTGGAATCACTTCGCCGGCAAGGTCAGCGATGCCGACGTTCGCGCGACGACCGACGCGCTCGTTTCAAGCGGCATGCGCGATGCAGGCTATCTCTACGTCAATATCGACGACACATGGCAGGGCGAGCGCGACGCCCAGGGAGTCATCCATGCCAACAGCAAGTTTCCCGACATGAAAGCCCTCGCTGACTATGTTCACTCCAAGGGCCTCAAGATTGGCATCTACTCCTCGCCCGGTCCCTTCACCTGCGCTCACTACGCCGGCAGCTACCAGCATGAAGAACAGGACGCGAAGACCTATGCCGAATGGGGCATGGACTATCTCAAATACGACCTGTGCAGCTTTCGCGACGTCCTCAAGCGTGAGGCCGGCGATGATCGTGCCAAGGCCTTCGCGATGCAGAAGGCTGCCTATCAGAAAATGCATGATGCGCTCGCGGCCACTGGACGTCCCATAGTCTACAGCCTCTGCCAGTACGGGTTGAACAATGTCTGGGAGTGGGGCACCAAGGTCGGCGGCAACGCGTGGCGCACTACAGGCGACATCAGCGATCGCTACCCTCGCATGGCTGAGATCGGGTTCTCCCAGGCGGGCCTGGCCAAATATGCCGGCCCCGGCCACTGGAACGACCCCGACATGCTCGAGGTCGGCAACGGCGGAATGACCGAGGACCAGTACCGCCAGCACATGACCCTCTGGGTCATCCTCGCCGCGCCTCTGCTTGCCGGCAACGACCTCAGTAAGATGACACCCTCAACTCTCGCCCTCCTCACTAATAAGGAAGTTATCGCCGTCGACCAGGACCCGCTCGGCAAACAGGGTGACCGCGTCTCCGCTGTCGGCCCAACGGAAATATGGTCCAAACCTCTCTCGAACCGCGCACTGGCAGTCGGCCTTTTCAATCGCGCAGATGCCCCCTCGCCCATCACCCTCAAACTTCAGGACGTAGGCTTCGACAAGGACGCAAAACTCCGCGATCTGTGGAAGGGCAGCGAAGTCACAGCTAAGAACGGCGCTTATACAGTTACCGTTCCGGCCTATGGAGCCGTGCTGCTCAAGGTGAGGCGCTAAATCGACGATAGAGAGTTGTGTCAACCCTCCAAAACTGGATAATAGATGCATTGATCGACAACATATTTATTATCAATGAGTGGCGCTAGGTCGTTCACTTTTGCCTCAAAGTTACATCGTGTAAGTATTTTATTTTAAAATGGTAACAGTTAAATCATTTAACGTCAATCGGTCTCAGGGAAAGGAGGATAAGCCAAATGGAATGAGTGGGTTCCGAATTTTCACAAAAGAGAGGGGAGGGGTTATCCCCGTCAGAAGCGACCTATTGTTCCTCGCGCATCTTTTCCTTGACCGATTTGGCCAGCTTCTCGATCTCGTCCGCCTTCTTGATCACCGACACAGAGAGAGTATTCTTGGTGCTCTTGTCCACCTCATCCTTGAGTTGTTGTGCCAGCTGGAGCAACTTGGTGGTGTCATCGACGATCTGCTGCTGGCGCAGTGTGTTCCGTTTCATCGCCGCCTGCACGCTCATCCGGTGGGCCATTGGATCGTCCTCGTTGCCCGCAGGATTGGGTGCTGCCCCCGGCGGGGTAGGGGTACGGGTCTGAGGTGTTGGGGGGGGCTGGAACACCTGGGCGTGGACCGCATGCAGGCTTGCCGACACAAGCAGGACCGCGGCCCAGCGCGGAATCGCATCAAATAATCGCATGGGGCTCCAATCGGGGTTCGTCTTGAGACATTAATAGGAACGGATGACGCTTTCAACAGGAAAAGAATTGCATATATTGGCCTGGTTTGGACCGCGTGAATTTTTCCTGGGTCTGGACGCTAAGTGGCTCGCCGACCTGCAGGAGTTTCTGCACAACGCTCTGCCCAAAATCCTGGTCATACTCATCGGAGCATGGGTTCTCACCCGCGTCCTCAAGCTCATTACCGGACGCATCATCAAGGTGGCTGAGCGCCGGTCGAGCCGTCTCGGCCATATGTCTCAGGTGCGCACGCTCACCTCGGTGATCCGCGCAACAGGCATCGGCATTATCGGGTTCCTCGCCGCGCTTGAGATCCTCCCGCTGCTGGGGTTCAACCTCCAACCGCTGTTGGCCAGCGCCGGAGTAGTTGGCATCGCCCTCGGCTTCGCCGCCCAGACCATCGTGAAGGACTGCCTCAACGGCATCCTGATTCTCGTCGAAGACCAGTACAACATCGGCGATGTGGTGCGTCTTGCCGGGGTGGCCGGTACCGTTGAGGCCCTGACCCTCCGCGAGACGAAGGTCCGCGACGGAGACGGAACGCTCTACATCATCCCCAATTCGCAGATAACGACCGTTGCCAACGTCAGTCGGGATTTCTCGGTAGCCACTATTAATGTATCCGTTGACTTCTCGGCCGACCCCGACAAGGTTCTGGCCCTGCTCAAGGACGTAGCCATGAGCGTCCGCGCCGACCCGGCATACAAGGATGTCTTTCTGGCCGACCCGACGCTGCTGGGCGTTGACTCGATCAAGGGTTCGCAGGTGATCTATCCTGTGCAGCTCACGACTAAGGCGAACCAGCAATGGGCGGCCATGCGCGAGACGCAACGCCGCATCCGCATCGCCCTGACCGAGCACCATATGCTGCCGGGCGATCCCAATCGGGTCTACAACACCGACGGGGCGCAGCCGACGGGAAAGACCGGTGAGGAACCTGCTGCCGGCGCAAAAGGCTCCGATCCGACCGCAGCCAAACCCAATCAGTTCAACCCCTTCACCAGCGAGTCAACCTGACCTTCGCGAAGCCAAGGTGTTGTTGCCCTACAGCCAGCCCTTCGCTCTGGCGATCCGGGCCGCATCGATTCGATTGGAAGCATCCAGCTTGCTGATCGCCTCTGACAGATAATTCCGTACCGTGCCCTCGGACAGATGCAGCTCCTCAGCAATCTCCAGGCTCGATTTGCCCTCACCCGCACGCCACAGAATCTGCCGTTCGCGCTCCGTCAGGGGATCGGCTCCGCTATCCCAGGCCTCTGCCGCCAGGTCGGGATCCACCACACGCAATCCGCGATGTACTCGCCGTACCGCCTCGGCTAGCTCTGCCGCCGGACGATCCTTCAGCAGATATCCCTTCGCCCCGGCATCGAGGGCGCGGCGCAGATAACCGGGCCGCGCAAAGGTAGTGAGAATCATCACCCGCGTCTGCGGATACCGCTCGCACACCTCAGCGGCCAGCGTCAGTCCCGTCATCTCCGGCATCTCGATGTCGGTAACCAACACGTCAGGCTTGAGCTTTGCCACTGCTGAAAGCGCCTCCCGCCCATTGGAGGAGCGGCCGCAGACTGCGATGTCCGGCTCGGTCTCCAGCAGCGCGGCCAGCGCGCCCAGCACCATGGCCTGATCTTCAGCGACGATCACTCGAATCTTGGTCATGGACTCAGGTCTTCAGCTCCGAACGCAGCTCCGTGGGCACGTGAATCGTGAGCCGCGTCCCCCGATTGCCGTCCACTACAAATTGTCCTCCCAGCGCCTCCACGCGTTCCCGCATCCCACGCAGTCCATTGCCTTCCACGCGAACCCCTCCGCGACCGTCGTCCTCAACGATCAGGGACGTATGGCCGTTCTGTGCCGAGAAGTGCATGGAACACCGGCTGGCGTGCGCATGCCGCACGATATTTGTCACCGCCTCGCGCAGTATTAGGGAGATCACGGTCTCGACTGCAGGATTCAGGGCCGGTGGCTTCTCCTCGCACTCCAGCGTCACCCCCGCAGCATCGAGCGTGCTGTGCGCACGCTTAATCTCTGCAGCCAGCCCCTCGGCACGATAGCCGCGGATCGCCTCCCGCACCTCGCCCAAGGCCTTGCGCGAGATCATCTCTACATCGGCGATCTCTGCCGCAGCACGCTCCGGATCGCGGGCAAACAGCCGCCCCGCAAGCTCCGCTTTGAGCACGATGACCGAAAGTGTGTGCCCAAGTACGTCGTGCAAATCACGCGCAATGCGTTCGCGCTCGGCCAGCTTGGCCAGCTGCTCGATCTCTTCATGCGCCATCTGCAGTTTCGAGTGCGCTCGTATCCGCTGCGCGGTGAACAGGTTCGTAACTCCGACCACAAGCGCAAAGAATGCCCCGAAGCCCCAGGCCCACGGGCTCATGTGAAAGATAAAGCCTTCGATTGCGATAGTTGCGCAGACCGCCACGACCGTGCCCAGGCAGATGGCCAGCGATTCGGTGACGAAAGGTATGAATGCCGTCACGTAGACGAACATTCCAATCGCGCCCTGGTCCAGCGGAACGTACCACGCCGCCAGCAGGCCAAGCGCTCCCAGCAGAAGGTAGTTTGTCGGGCGATTCTTGGCGAAGACCATGCCGGTGTAGATCGCCAGAAAAATGGCATAGACAATGCCGAAGCGAAGCCAGAAATTCCGGTCATGACGGCTGATCGGCTCGATGAAGAAAAACACCGAGTAGACCAGCCAGATAAAGTCCCAGAGATCGCTGCGCTTGCCTCGCACGGGCCCCACCTTTTTCGACAGCTTGTCGCGAAGCATGTGGCCGGGGCGCTCCCCGCTGCATTCCATGGGATTGAACGTCAGACGCTTGTCATGGTTCTCTTTGCTCACGCCCTCGCCTCACTGCGGGTAAAGATGAGCCACGCTGCTCCCAGCATCAGGCAAGTAAAGCCTAACAGAGCTTCCCAGTGCGCGAGCATGCCTGTGCCGCTTTGCGCATAACCAAATATGTTCAGCGCAAGCTGTGCATAGTGGTAAGTCGGGAGCGCAGGCGCAATGCGCTGCACCCAGTGTGGCAGGATGCTTAGCGGCATCCAAAGGCCGGAGCAGAACGACATCGGCAGATAGATTAAATTGATGATTCCCGGAGCGGCGTTGGCCGGCATCAAAAGGGCGAGCAGTAGCCCCATGCTTGCGAAGGGAATCGCTCCCGCCAGAGTGATCCCGATCAGCTTCGCGCCTTCTGCGACACTCATGGTCACACCGCCGAGCGTTACGCCAATTGTAATCAGCAGCGCCACGATAAGGAGCGCGAAGGCCGCGCACGAAACTGTCTTAGCTGCCAGATACGCCAGCCTCGGCATGGGGCTGGCCTGTTTCAATTCGAGCCATCCCTGTACGCGCTCAGTGGCAATCCCGGCGCCCAGACCGAAGAGTGACGCTCCCACCATGCCAAAGCAGCTATAGCTGGCGAGTAGATAGCGCGCAAAATCAGTGTGACGATTGGCGACTCCGAAGAGCAGGTAAAACATGACCGGAAATCCGACCACGGAAAGCGAGAAAGCACGCAGCCGGAGCATCTTCAAAAACTCGTAGCGGATCTCCTGCCTCAGAACGTGGGCATAGTAGCGAAAACCCAAAGATTGCGGGCGCGCAGTGATAACAGCGGTAGCCATAGTATGTCTCCTGTAACAGATGAAGTTACAAACTCAATTCGCGGTGCTTTCTGAACCCGACGCGTCCGACCCCGTAAGCGCCAGAAACGCATCTTCAAGTCCGGGCGCTGAAATCTCCAGGCCGCAGAGCGTTACATCGTGTCGCAGCATTTCCCGCACGACTCTTTCCGCCTCGCTCGTCGTGACAATCACAGCCTCGCGATCGCGCTCGACGCTGATAACTGAAGGCAGTGTCAGCAGGAACGACTCTTCAAGCTGTGTGATGCACCGAATGCGGCGGCCACCAACGTGATGCTTGATCTGTGCTGGAGTGCCCTCGGCCATTACCTTACCCTTGTTGATCACAACGACGCGGCTGGCCAGCATGTCGGCTTCTTCCAGATAATGCGTTGTCAGCAGAACGGTCTTTCCCTGCGCAGCCAGGAATCGGATCTGGTCCCATAGCCCTCGCCGCGACTCGATGTCCATGCCAACAGTCGGCTCGTCGAGAAAAATCAGATCGGGATTGCCTGCCAGTGCCAGGCCGAACAATACGCGCTGCTTTTGTCCGCCGGAGAGTTTGCCGAAGAAGCGATTCTCCAAGCCTTCCAACCTTGCTATGTGAACGATCTCTTCTGCTGGAAGGGGATTGGGATAGTAGCTCCGGAAGAGATCGATATGCTCGCGTACACGTAGAGTTTCCGGAACCCGCGTCACCTGCAGCATTGCCCCAATGCTGGTGCGGGCGGAGGCGTCCCGAGGGTCACGCCCCATCACCCGCACGCTACCAGAGGTTGGCGCGATCAACCCCAGCAGCAGCCGAACCGCTGTCGTTTTTCCGGCGCCGTTTGGTCCCAGCAGTGCGACCACTTCGCCGGGATACAGATTTAGCGTCAGCCGGTCGAGCGCCGTTATCTGGCCATAGCGCTTGGTGCTCGAATGCAAACGCGCAATGGCGTTCGCAGGATGCGGAGGCGCAGGGAGGGGAACTGTAAGAGGCTCGACGTGGAATCCCGAAGCGAATGTCGATGCGGACATGGTGTCTCCTGTACTAGAGACAGCATCGCTCCGAATCGAACCCGGAGGCAGTGGGGTCTGTCATCAATCGAAGGTGACAGATGTCATTACAGACGATCGCTTCCTGGCCTCTTCCAAATCGACCGCTGCATCTTCCGGAGGCCATTCCCTCGCCAGTCCCACCAAACTCTTTGTGTAATCATGGACAAAGCAGGTTCCATCAGCCGCGTCAGCACAGAAACGATTCTGATCAGAAATGTATTACGTCATAGGCTCAGGTCCCGCTGGCGTTTCGTGTGCTCAGGCGCTTATAGCGGCCGGGAAAACGGTCACAATCCTGGACTCTGGCCTGCAACTCGAGATCGCGCGGCGCGATGCGATTCGCACTCTCGCTGCTTCAAGTAAATCCGACTGGACGCCAGCTGCCACAGCATTCCTTCGCGACGGAGTTACTTCTGGCGCTTCGGGCATTCCCCTCAAGCTGGCCTATGGCTCGGATTTCTCATACAGGCAGGTTACAGGCGCGACTTCTATCGTGTGGGACGGGGCAGAAACGAAACCCTCCTACGCGTGCGGAGGATTAAGCACAGTGTGGGGCAGCGCGGTCATGCCTCATCGGCAGCGCGACATTGAAGACTGGCCAATTTCTATCGAAGATCTCGAGCCCGGCTACAGGGCGGTGTTGGAATGGATGCCGATCTCAGTCCGAAACGACGGGCTCTCCCAATTCTTCCCGCTCTACACCGACGAGTGCGTGTCCCTGCCCATGAGCCGCCAGGCTGCCGGCACGCTTGCCGATTTCGAACGCCACCGAGGCAAACTGAATCGGCAAGGCATCTACTTTGGATCATCCCGGCTGGCTGTCGATGCAGATGGACGTCAAGCTCAGTCGCCTTGTGTTCAGTGCGGGCTCTGCATGTATGGGTGCCCGCACAGTCTCATCTATTCGAGCGATCAGACACTAGCCGTACTTCTCTCGACTGGCCGAGTCGATTACAAACCCGGAGTAACCGTGCAATTTGTTCAAGAGACAGACACGGGTGCCGTCATCCATGCTGTCGATCACCAGGGAAGGCCCATGGTTTTCAATGCCGGTCGTGTTTTCCTGGGCGCAGGCGTGTTGAACACCACCGCCATTCTCCTGCGCTCGCTTGGGATGTATGATCGACCTCTGCAAATTCGCGATTCTCAATACTTCCTATTGCCACTGCTTCGACTTCGGGGCACTCCCAATGTCGTTCGTGAACCCCTGCACACACTCGCTCAGTTCTTCGTTGAAGTCTTTGACGATTCGATCAGCCCATACGCGATCCACCTGCAGGGCTACACCTATAACGACCTGTTCCGCGGACCTGTACTGGCAGCGCTCGGTCCGTTTAGGTCGATCTTTCCTCTCGAAGCGTTGCTTGGACGGTTGATGCTGATCCAGGGCTATCTTCATTCCGGGCACTCATCATCGATCACCGCCATTCTCGAACGAAATCAGAACGGCGATACTCTTACGCTGCAATCCGCACCAGACCCCGAGACGGAGTGGCGGGTTCGCAAACTCGCCCGCAAGCTCACGAAGCTCAGCATGCATACGGGAGTCATCCCGCTGATCCGGATGCTACAAATGGGAAAGCCTGGGCGCGGCTTTCATTCAGGAGGCAGCTTCCCGATGAGCGCACGACCGGGAATTGGCGAAACCGACATCCTGGGTCGACCTCAAGGGCTCCGGCGCGTGCATGCCATCGATTCCACCGTGCTGCCTTCCATCCCAGCTACTACGATCACTTACACGGTAATGGCAAATGCCTACCGCATCGGGAGCGCAGCTGCAATGGAAACGGACAGGAGCGGCGAATGACCAGTCAAACATCCAGCGCCTGCGCCGTAACTGGAGCTTCGGGTTATGTCGGCTCGATCATCACTCAAGAACTGCGCAAACATATGCCCGTGGTGAAACTGACGCGCAATCCAAAATCCGAGGCCGACATAGCATGGTCACTGGAGTCGGACCTGGACATTTCGCGTGCTCTACGCTCACTGAATGTGAAGTCTCTTGTCCATGCGGCCTGGGAAATGCGCGCGAACAATCTGCGCAAAATGGAAGAAAGTTCTGTTCGCGGTTCAGCCGCACTTTTTGAAGCCGCCGGCCGCGCCGGCGTCGAGCGCATCGTCTTTATTTCGACGATCAGCGCATTTGAGGGCTGTCGCTCGGCTTACGGCAAAACCAAGCTCGCCGTTGAGAAGCTGCTACGGGGCGGTTCCAATGTCGTCCTCCGCCCTGGGCTGGTCTTCGGTGACCAGCCTGGAGGCGTTTTCGGGGGCATTCGAAAGCAGGTGCAGAGCAGCAGTGTCTTGCCGATCATAGGAAAAGGCCTCGCGCCGCAATATCTGCTGCATGAACAGACACTGGCGGAGTCGATCGTGCGTGCTGTTTGCGGCGACTTTGATCAAACGCAAGCGGTCCCGATTACCCTCGCGCATCCGAGGGCATGGCGATTTCGCGACCTGGTTCAGGGCATCGCCGCTGCGGAAGGCCGTAAGGTCACGCTCATCCCGATTCCGTGGCACATGCTCTTCGCAGGAATTCGCGTGGGAGAAGCATTTGGAATGAGTCTGCCCTTCCGAAGTGATAGTGTCATCAGTTTTGTGCACTATGATCGAAATCCGGACTTCAGCGTCATGCATTCTCTTGGGATAGAGCCTTTGCCGTACGAGCCAGCATGAGATCCCAGGCCTAAGGAGACCCAATTGGTGATGCGCTCTTTCTGCGCAGACCCAACATGCTCAGAAAGAAGCTGGAAAAGAAAATCTCCGCACTTAACATAAGGGACACCGCCGAAGGCATCGTAAGGCGGAGCATCGAGCGCGGAGAAAGAGGACCAAAGCCCAGATGCTTCCACAGAACCAGTGCGTAAATTGTGCCTCCAAGGCCGAGCAGAAAGAAAAACAGACCGGCTAATAGACCCGTCTCGAGTGTGATGTATCGAAACCAACGGCTGAATTGTGGATCTTCGGGCAGCAACCCCTCTGCGATCGCAAAGACTTTGGCGCTGACTGAAAAGACCGCGGCGTGGAAACCGATGAGCAGATAGGCCAACGTATAGAGCAGTGTGTCTACGTCAAGATGAATGCTGCCGATTGATCGTTCTCGCGGCAGCAGCCACGCACTTGCGACGCCACCAACGATCATCAACAGCAATCCGGGGTACAGAAAGAGCCAGCGAGGGCTGTACATCAAGAGAAATCTCAGATGCCGCCAGCCGTCCGTCCAGGTCCGCAGATGGGGGCTCCGGGTGCGTCCATCGGGGGACAGTGTCGTCGGGACCTCGACGATTTTCATGTCTAGGAGGGTTCCTTTGACGACCATCTCACTAGCGAATTCCATTCCGGTGGTGCGAAGGTTCATTCGTTCAAAGGCATCTTTAGTGAATCCCCGCATTCCGCAGTGAAAATCCTTGATCGGAGTTCCAAACAGGACCTGGCCAATCAGGCTCAGTATCGGATTACCGAGATATTTATGCAGGAATGGCATCGCGCCGGGCTTCACGCCGCCTCGGAAGCGATTTCCCATAACCAAGTCGGCTCCGCCATTCAGCTCGTCCAGGAATCGTGGAATGTGGCTGAAGTCATAGCTGTTGTCGGCGTCGGCCATCACGACGAATCGAGCATTTGCGGCATTGATGCCTGCCATGAGCGCCGCCCCATAGCCGCGAGCCGGAACGTGGACCAGGCGCGCACCGTTCTCAACGGCGATTTGTTGCGATCCATCCGTGCTGCCGTTGTCCGCTACCACAACCTCGCCGGCAATTCCGTTCACTTCAAATGCATGCTTCGCCTTGCGTATGCACATGGCCAGAGTCTCCGCTTCGTCCAGGCAAGGCATCACGACTGCCAGTTCATACTGACCCTGAATACAATCGGGATGTTCCTCTTCGGGCGGAACGAACACGTTACTCGGCTCAAACACCATCAGACCTCTCAGAAACACGGATGCCGGTTCAGGTTGCAGTGAAAAACTCCTCCCAAATTACCGCGAGACTGACGCTTTTGTTTCTGTTACCACGCCGGGTGGAACGAAGACGACAACGTCGCCAAACTTCTCTGTCTCATTTTGACCACTCGAATATTCTGCCAACTTATTCGCCGCTTCAGCACACCCAAGGCAGACGATTCTGCATGGAGCCTCCGCCAGCTTTGGCTTAAAGCTGGCAGTGGGATTATTCACTCCCACGTACGATATTTTTACCGTTCCGCCATACTCTGTGATCAGCGCAAAGAAAGGGTATTCATAGTGTAAAAGTTTGGCGTCCACCCCAATGGACTTGCAACTGGTGGAAGAAGTTGCTTTGGCGGCTGCAATGAAGGAGTCGGCGAGCACCTGATGCTGATCGAAGAAGTAAGTGTCGTCCCTGGGAGTTACAAGGATGCTCCCTTTGAGTCCTGAAGCAGTTACGAGCGGCCGGGCCTGATTGGCCAGAGTCGGCGGGATCGCGCAAACCAGCAGGACGACAGTCAGGCAGGTCACGGCAACCTTTGGCAGCACGCGGCTAAACGCAAGCGCCACCACCACAGCACTCAGTGTAAACAGCGGCAATTGATACCTTGCGTTGAAAGGCGACCAGCGCAACAGTGCGCTGTAAAGAAAGAAGGCGCCCACCAGCCCCGCACCCAGCCAGACCACAGCACGATTCATCTTGCGAAATGCGAAGAAGCAAACAAGCAGCGCCGCCACAAACAGCAGGAAGTGAAGAGTATTTCCTGTCATGGCCTCACTGCGGGAGGCAAAGGTGACTGCAAACGGCCGGAATAGACCAGATTGGCCGATGACGATCTGGCTGGGGTCGTTCGGGTCGACTCCAAGAAGACGGATGCAACTGGATAAAACGTGAGTCGTAAATGCGTTCACTCGTTGGCTCGGAACGGCCATATTCAAGCCAACGCCGCGCAGTAGATTGGCGATCGAACGGGTGAGAGTAATGTGCGAATTGCCAAACATCCGCGCCGAGTTCTGGCCCGCTCCGTCGAAATAGGGCAATCCAAAAATGGAGCCGCTGAAGCTATAGTTGCGCACCCACACAGGGGCGTTAATGCAAATGAGCAGAAGTGCGATCACAGGCAGCCGAAAGAGAATGCGGCGGACACTCGGCCAGTCCCAGGTCGCCACGCACGCTAGAACAAGAAGGGGTAAAAACGCATAGGCGGTTCCTTTGGTGAAGATAGCGAGGCTCAAAGTTGCAGCGATGGCCAGTGTGTCTGGCCAGGTCTGATGAGTTCTCCAGCGGAGCAACAAGTAGACGGCCAATACAATCCAGTAGGAGAGAACGTAGTCATTCTTTACGTTGGAAGCTCCCAAAATCCCTGCGGGCACAGTCGCGGCCAGAGCTGCGGCGAAAATCTGCGCACGTCTGTCGCCACCCAGAAGCCTGGTGACGAGGGAAACCCCAACGATGCATCCCACCGAAGCGAACCACTGAACCAGGTTGACGAGGCGGTCGGAGCCGTAGAGAAGATCCAGATGCAGCATCGTGTATTCCGAGAACGGCGGCATGCTGAGTTGTTGCCGGTCGATCGTCGGATACAGTTGCACGCCGTGGTTGCTGATCCATTCGACCAGCCGCGGCATGTGGTACTCCATTGCGTCCCAGTTATTGGGGGCGCTCACCAGAGCCGTTAGGCCGGTCAACACGACGATGGCGATGATCCCGCAGAGTCTGATCTTCTCCGAAAGATCGAGAGGTTCCGAAGATTCCTCGTTATCGTTCTCGCTTTGCCGTTCACCGCGACGCGCGCGGGTCATCCAATAGAGGCAAACACCGGCAAAGCAAAGCCAGGTAATGATCATGCCCGGCCTCGTAATCAAATAGAAGATACTGAGTCCCTCAGTTGCGAGGGTGACGAAAAGAGCCCACGGAATCGTCGCAAAAAGGAACGAGTCTCTCCATCCGTTATTTCTCCGACGAAAGCCAGCTGTCAGGAAAACGAACGACAGGAAAGGCAATGCCGTTGGCATGAAAATCCTCCGTGTAACCGCGTGGCGATTGATTTACTCGGGGGGGCAGTTGCGATTTTAGCATGGCTCTCGAAGCAAGCCGCCCACACTTCGTGTCGGAAAAATATCGAAAGTGTGATTGATAAGATAGGAATTCTGTATTTCAAAGAAGCTTGGTCAGATATCTGTATGCTGCCAACTACTTCAACTCGAAAGCCTTAGAACCTATGCGTGCTCTTGAACTCGTCATTGTCAGCCTTCTCATCATTTGCGCCAATTGGAGCCTTGTGAGTCGGACCCGCAGGGGAGCTGGGCTGGTGCTGGGATTGACGTCGATTGTCCTGCTCTTACATCTTGCCACCGAGGGTGCGCACTGGCAGATGGCACCGGCCTATCTCGGAGTATTCATCTTCGCCATTCTGGTGATCACAAAAAAGTCGACCGGGCCGATGCCGAATGTGGGCGCGTGGGCCATCATCGCATTGGCGCTTACTACAGTGAGTTTTTCGGCGATCCTGCCGATGTTTCGTCTCCCGCAGCCTACTGGACCCGACGCCATCGGCACCCTTGTGATCCATCTGGTGGATACAAGCCGTGTGGAAGAGCACGACAACAGCCGAATGCGCGAGCTGATGATTCAGATCTGGTATCCCGCAGCATATACCCGCAATTCGTATGCCCCATACCGCAGGCACGTCGAGACTACTTTGGTTTCGTCCTACCAAAGTGTGCTGCCGACCCACTCCCGATGGAACGCTCCCCTACTCGCAGGTGGCATCTTTCCGGTTCTCCTCTTTAGTCCTGCTTGGAACGGCCGTCGAACCCAGAACACTTACCTCGTCGAGGACCTGGCAAGCCATGGATATGTAGTTGTCGGGATCGATCATCCCTACAATTCCGAGCCGGTCGCTTTTCCCGATGGCCGGGTGATCCACTTTGTGGCGTCTCCGGAAATGGATTTCAGCACGAACAGTCTGGAAACGATTGAAGCTGCTGCTGGAAAAGAACTGGTTACGCAGGCGGCGGACACTATCTTCGTACTCAATCGCCTGCAAGCGATGAACACTGATCCGGAAAGCCCCTTCTATGGCCACTTGGATACAAACAACGTTGGAGCCTTTGGTCATTCGTTTGGCGGCGCAGTAGCGGCCCAGGTGTGTCATGACGATCCCCGTATCCGTGCCGCCCTGGACATGGACGGTTCGTTTTGGGGTGAAGTGCGGCTGACCGGCCTTTCCAAGCCCTTCTTGTTCATGACCGGGGATCCAGCTCCGCCTGTTACGGCAGAGGAGAGAAGCCGATTCAATAACTTTCAACGTGTCAATGCGGCTCTCGATGACAGCGACAACGCAATGTTTCAGAAGTTTGGGGGCTATCGCGTTTTCTTACACGGAAGCACGCACTTAAGCTTCACCGATAAAGTGCTCGTCTCTCCATTCAAATCTCTATCGGGCGAAGGAGAGATTCCCGCAAACCGGCAGATTTTTATCGTTCGCCAATTCGCCTTGGCATTCTTTGACCAGACTCTTCGGGGAAAGAGCGGACTGCTCAAAACTCAGTCAAGCCCATTCCCAGAAGCTGCGTATCAATTCGTCCGTCCCCAGACACATTAGGAGAGCGGACGGTTATTGAAGGAACTGCTGTTCGGCTGAAGCAGCGAGCCCCGGAAAATTTGCAGGGGAAGCATCAGCGTTGGTGAAATTCCGCTCAGTAATGACCCGCACCTGGAAGTTTCCACGCGAACAATACCCCGCCCCCGCTGGTCAGGAGATATTGTTGACCGTCGAGCATGTAGGTGATCGGAGAGCTGCCAATGTTTCCTCCGGAGCCCGCATGCCATAGTGTTTTTCCATCGGCGGTATCCAGCGCGAGAAAGTTCCCGTGAGCATCGCCTGTGAAGGTCAGGCCGGAATCGGTCGTCAACACCCCGGCCCCTGATCCTCCGGGGCCGACAGCGTGGCTCCAGCGTATCTTGCCCGTCTGGTAATCGATAGCCTCGACGACGCCCTTGCCCCACAAGCCGTAGTCTCCGCCGGCCCATCCGTAGGTGCCGTCAGCCGGCTTGGAGAAGTAGATGCTCCAGCTGGGATGGGCATCCACGATAAACAGGCCCGTCTTCGGATCGAAGCTGGGTGAGCGGAAGTTCGTAAGGCCGCCCTCGTCAGGCGCAATCAGGCGGCCGTCGGGTGCCGGTTCCTTGGCTGGATTGGGGATCGGACGTCCCTGCTTATCGATGCCGGTCGCCCAGTTCACCGGTCCGAAGGGCGCGGTCAGCAGGTTCTTCCCGTTGGTGCGATCCAGCACAAAGAAATATCCGTTGCGGGAAGACTGCATCAGCATCTTGCGGGGGTGGCCCCGGAAGAGTCCGTCGACCAGCACTGGGGTTTCGACGGCATCCCAATCGTGAGTGTCGTGGGGCGAGGCCTGAAAGCCCCACACCAGTTTTCCGGTGTCGGGATTCAGGGCAACGATGCTGCAGGTGTAGAGGTTGTCGCCGGGGCGCGAAGTGCCATTCAGCACCGGAGTGGGATTGCCCGTTCCCCAAAAAATGAGGTTCAGGTCGGGATCATAGGTGCCGGCCATCCAGGTGGTGCCCCCGGTTGAGGTTCCCGGAGTACCCGCGGGCGCGGTCACGTTCCATTGCCATTGCGTCTTGCCGGTCTCGGGGTCGACCGACCGGATGAAGGTGGGGAGATTGTCCAGGTCACCTCCGACCCCGATGATCACGTGGTTGCCGACGACAAGAGGCGCCATCGTCGCCCAGTAACCCTGCTCGACGTCGGCGATCTGTACGATCCATCGCACCGTGCCGTCTTTGGCGTTTAGGGAGACAAGGTGCGCGTCTGGAGAGGTGAAGAATACCCAGTCCTTATAGATCCCCACGCCGCGCTGGCCGATGTGGTCGCCCTTGTTGGGCGGATAGGTATAGTGCCAGAGCTGGTGTCCGGAGCGGGCATCTATGGCCCAGAGGTTGTCGGGGATGGTGAAGTACAAGACTCCATCTACTAACAATGGCGAGGACTTGATGACGGCGGTACGCTCGGTCTGAAATGCCCAGGCGAGCGACAGGTTGTTCACGTTCTGCGGCGTGATCTGGGTCAGCCTGCTGTGACGCCGGCCGGAATAGTCGCCGTGATAGCTCGGCCAACTGTCGGCTGGCGGCTTGAGCAGCATGGCCTTGTCCACATTCTGCGCCGGGAGCAGATGAGGGAAGGCGCTCCACGCGAAGACGACCGCTACAACCAAGAATGCATTCTTTAGGAGATTCATATCGGGATTCAGCCTATTAGAACGACTGCATCAGGATAGGTCACATCTCTCGAAACCCGCAATTCGGAGGCACGAGATCATAGCGGGACGAGGAGGGGGGAGGGGTCCCCCAAAGGGGTCCCCCTCCCCCCTGACTCGTGGCGATTTTGAAACCGATTGATTCCACTCGGCTTATGCGGCTATGGTTTGTAACCGATTGATTCTACTTAACCTTGCTGTAATCGATTGTGTCCATGGGAGTTATGGTCCCGCTGACAGTGTGCGCCTGTAACCATCTCATTCTAAATAGGCTTATGGGGACTCATTGTTTCGATTGGAGTTACGCGCCGCTGTGCACTTAGCTGTTATTCGGCCAGTTGTTCGAGCCGGATGGTTGCGGCATCGAAGATCGCCTGAGCCTGCAGCGGCGTATGAGCTCCTTGCGGAGCGAGTCCAGGATCGTGCCAAGCGTAGTGCTGACGGTGAAGGCATCCATCCCGCGAATTATTTCGATAATCTGGCGGGCGTCGGCATTACTTTCCCCACTGGATGGCTGTCGCGTGGGCGCGGCACCAGGATCTGCCCCTGGAGGGCGAACTGGGCACATCGGAGGCCGGTAGGAAGAATCTCGACAATTACATGGTGCACAACAAGCTTGCTGATACTAAGTCCTTCGATAAGACTATGAATTGGCTTGCCCGCAATAGACGAAAACTTAATTTACTGCTTACGGGCTTAGAAGCGTTAACTTCGGGGAGTTCTGTCGTTGTAGGCTCCGAGCTAGCAGCGGCACAGACCCATCCAGAGACCGACAGGATGAAGGCCGAAATCGTGATGCTTGAACTCCGCAGATTGATCCATAAGGCGTGGGCCGATCGCAGAAAGATTACTTTGGAGATAGTCCAAGAGTTGGAGTGTTTTCAGGAAGACGCTCCCTATCATGACGACCAGACCGGGATGATTTTTAACCCACACTCGAAATGCCCCACAAATCAAGACTGCGCCTATGCGCCATGCCTACGGTTCAGAAAGTCGGAATTAGGTACTCTGCTGACCGTCATTTCCGGCTCTACCAGGGCTGAAGACGTCAGGCGGCGGGCTGCATTACACACCCTAAAAAACACGCCGAATCGATTATTTGAGGATAAGGAGTGCCGCGGTTTGGGAGACGCCTATTTCGCTCTCCACTGCGCGGAGCGCGCTACGATCTTGACTTCAAACGTCAAAGATCATAAGCCGCTAGCTGAATCTCTTGGTCGCGAGGTAACGGAGTATCGCTGGGAATGATAATGTCTCCTCTCGAACGGCTCGACAATCAGAGCTACATGCACCGCAACCCGGTCACCCGAGGCGCCTGGTGGAAAGACCCGAAGACTGGCCCTGGTCTACTTACCGTCACTATTTCCTCGAGGAACTTGCCCCAGTCCGAATCGCCCCTCTCTGACGAAGAAAAGCGGATCGCGCTTTGATGCGCATGGCCCCACCTTAACAGCCCGTGGTGCAAGTCTGGATTCATGAGCAGAGAGTTTTGAGTTATGCGGAGGATCTATTCGTAGAATGCACTCATGGCGATGGGCAGCGCGCAGGGGTCGGGAGAAGCAAGAGGATTTGTGGAT
>Ga0210386_10000658_pt1 | contig 31913 bp, 27 predicted proteins | sample IncBWH32OmetaG_FD_160091 | JGI IMG/M metagenome (GOLD analysis project Ga0210386, IMG submission 160091) | Forest soil microbial communities from Barre Woods Harvard Forest LTER site, Petersham, Massachusetts, United States - Inc-BW-H-32-O ...
GACAGGTTGGTGCTCCTGTTCGGCATTTTCACGGTCATCGCCGCTTGGTCGTCCTCGCCGCAGGAAATGGCGCTGCTGCGCCTCCTGGGCGGCACGGGCATGGGGGCGGCGATGCCCAATGCGGCGACGCTGCTTTCCGAATATGTGCCTTCGCGCCGCCGCGCCCTGTTCATCACCATCATGTTCAGCGGCTTCACCCTCGGTTCGGCCGCAATCGGTTTCATCGCCGGCAGCTTGATCCCGCATTTCGGCTGGCGCTCGGTGCTGCTGGTGGGCGGCGTCACGCCGCTTGTGCTGGTGCCCTTTCTTGTCGTGCTGCTGCCGGAATCCGCTTTATTCCTGGCCCTGCGGAACGCGCCGGCGGAGAAGATCGCGGCGCTGCTCGGCCGGGTCACGGGCGCTTCGTTCACCGGCGGCGAGCGTTTCGTCCTGTCCGAGCCGGCCTTGCGCACAAACTCGCCGGTCGGCGTGCTGTTCTCGCCCGGCTATGCCGCCACCACCGTCGCGCTGTGGCTCACCTGTTTCATGAGCCTGTTGGTGGTTTATCTGCTGACGGGATGGTTGCCGACCCTGATGCAGGATGCCGGTCTCACCATCGGCACCGCTGCCGGCGTCACCGCGATGTTCCAGGTCGGCGGCACCATCGGCGCCATCCTGATCGGATGGATGATGGACCGGGGACATCCATCCCGGGTGATCGGCGCCGCCTATCTGGGGGGCGCCGTCTTGATCGTGGGGATTGCATGGGTTGGGGCGCTGTCCGGCTGGCTCGCCATCCTGGTCTTCGCCGCGGGCTTCTGCGCCAGCGGGGCGCAATCCGGCCTCAACGCCTTCGTCCCGAGCTGCTATCCCACCGCGGCGCGCGGCACCGGCGTCGCCTGGATGCTGGGCATGGGCCGCGTCGGCAGCATCGCGGGCCCGCTTGTCGGCGGCGCGCTGTTGGGACTGGGCTGGAGTTTCGGCGCCATCCTGGGACTTCTGGCGGTCCCGGCGCTGTGCGCGGCCATCGCCGTCGCGTCCACCCGTCCGGTGGCGGCGGGCTTTGTGCGCCAAGCGCCGGCGCACTGAGGCTAGACGGCTTAGACGGCGAGCAGCATCTCCGTCAGGGCCGCTTCATCCGCAGCATGAAACGGTCACTGGCAAAGTGCCCGGCTTCGGAATTGCTCGCGGCTTTGTTGTCCGCGGGATTGCGCAACAGGTCGCCCTCCGCATCCAGCTTGAATCCGGCCGTGGTCAGTTCGGTCTTGGCGACGGCCTCGTCCATGCGGTGAAACTGCGAGGTGGCGGCAAGGCCGGCGCCGGACGCGGCACTGTGATCCTCGACATAGAAAACTCCGCCCGGCTTGAGATTGTTGAATACGGCCTTGTCGAGCGCAGCGATGTCGCCGCCGTTGTTATGGAAGTCGTGATAATTCTCGGTGGTCCAGAACAGGTCGGCTTTCTCCGGCAGCATCATGGTGGGGAAATCCACCGTCACCACCTTGATGTTGGGATAGGCGGCCGCCAGGGCATTGAGGGCGTCGAGACCGCCGGGACGGCCCGCCTGGGCCGTGGTGGCGATGGCATAGACTTTTCCGCCGGGTCCCACCGCCTTGGCCAGGATGCGGGTGTAATAGCCGCGGCCCGGTCCCAATTCGGCCACGGTCATGCCGGGCTTGACGCCGGCAAAGGCCAGGGTCTCGCCCGGCTTGCGCATGGCGTCGCGCTCCTTGTCGGTATCTGGCCGCGCCGAATCGGAAACCGCGGCGGCGATGGCAGGCGGCACGCTCTGGGCAAAAGCGGGGGCGCACAACAGGCTGGAAGCGAGCAAGGCGGCGGCGAGGGGGCGGATCATGGCGTTTAACTCCGGGTCGGGTTCGGCGCGTGACGGCGCTCTTTGTGAAGGCCGAGAAATCCTAGCATAGGCAAGCCGCGCAAGGCGATCCCCGGCAGAAGCCCCGGAACGGTTCCCGTCACGACTGGATGATGCGCGCGCGTCGCTGAATTTCTTCCCAACCGGCAAAGCAGGTGGCACCGGATTTCACCGCCTCTTCCGCTATCTTTTCCGCGGCCTGCACGGCCCGCAATCGCGCCAGCACGGCTTGCGCTTGCGACAATGGAATGACAACGACACCGTCCGCGTCTCCCACCACGATGTCGCCCGAACAGACCTGGACCCCGCCCAGCACGACAGGCGCGCCCACTTGCCCCGGCCCGGTGCTGACCGGAGAGTTGGGCAAAATGCCCATGGCGAATACCGGCAGCCCGGCGGCGACGATGCCCGCGCGGTCGCGCGCCAGGCCGTCAGTGACAAAGGCGGCCACGCCTTTGTTGCGCATCATGCCGGCGGCCAGGTCGCCGATCACCGCGGTGCCGGTATAGTGTTCATTGGCGCACATGATGACGTCGCCGGGCTCGGCCTCCATGGCCGCGCCGACCATGCCTTGGATGTCGGCGGGATAGGAATGCGCGGTCAGCGCCGGCCCGATGAAACTCGCGTTGGCAGGATCGAGCGGCTTGATCCGCCAGTCCACGGCGCCGCGGCCATCCATGGCATCGGCCAGGTGCGAAGTCAGCGCGCCGCGGAAGGCGTCGATCAAACTCGCGTCCGGGCGGCGGTGGCCGCGATGGATCGTCAATACCGGCTGGTTTTCGATCATGTCATCCGTCCCCTTATTGGCGCTGTCCCTGTTTCAAGGGCCATTGGCGCAGCTTGGACCGCTTGTATAACCGTTCATGCGCGCGATGCGCGCGTCCACCAACTCTTCATGGCTGCAATTCCTGACGGCCGGCGCGGCCGGCGCCGGGACGGCCGTCGTCGGAGCGGGCGCGGGCCATCCGGCAGCCGTTGGGGCATCAGGGCCGATCAGATAGCCGATCACCAGCCAATGACTGTCTTCGAAATCCAGCCAGACGGTTTCACCCGCAGCCGCTTTGTTGGCAAAGCGGGAGTTGTATTGCACGATGGCATACTTGCCGTCCGGCAGGCCCGGCGCGGTGTTCGAATAGGTCACATTGAAGAGCCGGCGTTGCAGGATCGCGCCCAGCGGCTCGCGTACCGGCGCGATCTTGCCTTGCAGGACTTGGGCCGTGACCTGGGCCTTGAACGGACTGCCGGCACGAACCCAACCCTTCGCATAATCGCCGCCATCGATGTACAGCAGCCACTGTTTGGCATCGGAATCGGGTGTGGCAGGAGGCAGCACCGCGGCGGCGGAAGACATCAAGGCGCCCAGCGCAACGGCAGAAAGGCTTGCAGTCAGGCATTTGCGGAGCACGGATTTGACCCTTTGCGAACGGCATGGGTAGAAGGTAGGGCAGGGCAGCCGCCCGGTAAATGGGATCTGGAGCAACCAAGCCCGCCATGACCGGCACGATCTACGACGTCGCCATCATCGGAGCCGGGCACAATGGCCTGACGTGCGCCTTCTACCTGGCGCGCGCCGGCCTGAAAACCGTCGTGCTGGAACGCCGCGCTGTCGTGGGCGGTGCCGCCGTGACGGAAGAATTCCATCCGGGATTCCGCAACTCCGTGGCCAGTTACACGGTTTCCCTGCTCCAGCCCAGGATCATTTCCGATCTCGACCTGCATGCCCATGGCCTTCGCATCGTTCCTCGCAAGCTGGCGAATTTTTTGCCCCTGGCGGACGGGCGCTATCTGGCGGTCGGCGAGGGCCGCACCAGAAGCGAAGTGGCGAAATTCTCCGTAAAAGATGCCGAGCGCCTGGACGCCTATGACACGCGGTTGGGCGCCGTCGCCGACCTGGTCCGTTCCTTGATGTTGGAGATCCCGCCCAATGCCGGCGAGGGCGGGCTGTTGTCCGCGCTGCCGGAAATGTTGCGGGCCGGCCGGCTGGCGCGGCGCCTCGGCACCCTCGACCTCACCGCCAAGCGCGACCTGCTGGCCTTGCTGGGGCGCTCGGCCGGCGATTATCTGGACGATTGGTTTGAGAGCGATCCGATCAAGGCGGTTTACGGTTTTGACGGCATTGTCGGCAATTACGCCAGCCCCTACACGCCCGGCTCGGGCTATGTGCTGCTCCATCATGTGCTGGGCGAGGTGAACGGCAGGCGCGGCGCCTGGGGACATGCGCTGGGCGGCATGGGCGCGATCACGGGGGCCATGGCGAAAGCCTGCGCGGCTGAGGGCGCCGAAATCCGTGTCCAGGCGCCGGTGCGTGAACTGCTGGTGGAAAAAGGGCGCGCGGCCGGCGTGGTTTGCGAGGACGGTGACAGCGTTCGCGCCCGCGCGGTGATTTCCAATCTCAATCCCAAGCTGCTGTTCACGAAGCTGGTCGATCCGGCCCTGCTGCCGCAGGATTTCCGCGACCGCATCAACAGCTATCGCATGGGCTCGGGCACCTTCCGCATGAATGTGGCGCTGTCGGAACTGCCGCGCTTTACCTGCTTGCCGCAATCCGGCGACCATCTGACGGCGGGGATCATCATCGGCCCCAGCCTGGCCTATATGGACGCCGCCTATACGGACGCACGCGCCCATGGCTGGCCGCAAAATCCGGTGGTGGAACTGCTGATCCCTTCGACCCTGGATGACAGCCTGGCTCCCGAGGGCGCCCATGTCGCCAGCCTGTTCTGCCAGCATGTCGCGCCGGTGCTGCCGGGCGGGGCAAGCTGGGAGGATCATCGCGAGGAGGTCGCCGATGTGATGATCCGCACCGTGGACCGCCATGCGCCGGGATTTGCCGCCTCTGTCCTGGGCCGCCAGATCCTCAGCCCGCTGGATCTGGAGCGCATCTTCGGCCTCACCGCCGGCGACATCATGCATGGCCATCTGGCGCTGGATCAGCTTTTTTCCGCCCGCCCGGTGCTGGGCCACGGCAATTACCGCATGCCGATCCAAGGGCTTTATCTCTGCGGCTCCGGCGCGCATCCGGGCGGCGGGGTGACCGGCGCGCCCGGACACAATTGCGCGCACGCCGTGCTTGCCGATTTCGGGCGACGCCGTAGAATATGACTTTGCCATGCCCGGCGCGCACCACAGGGTCGGCAGCCGCATCATCGCAGCGGTGATCCAGGGAACTTTCATGCTGATCCAGGCCGGCTTTGAGATTGTCTTCGCATGCCCCGGCCCGGCACCCATGCTGTTGCAGGTGCATGTCCGCCCCGAGCGGGAGCGGGACCTGGAACTGCCGGAACGCCTCGAATCCACGCCCTACATACCCTACAGCACCTATATCGATTCCTTCGGCAACCGTTGCACCCGGCTGCTGGCGCCCGCGGGCACTTTCAAACTGTCCAACCAGTTCCGGATTCGCGACAGCGGTGTTCAGGAAACCTTGCCCTGGGGCGCCCGCCAGGCGCCGGTGAACGAGCTGCCGGACGCCATACTGATCTATCTGCTCGGCAGCCGCTATTGCGATACCGACCGCCTTGCCACCCTGGCGTGGAAACTGTTCGGCACGATCGAGGCGGGTTGGCCGCGCGTCCACGCCATCCTGGATTATGTCCATGACCGCATCAGTTTCGGCTATCAGCACGCCAGCGCCGAACGTACGGCGTCACAATGCCATCGGGACAAGATCGGTGTCTGCCGCGATTTCGCGCATCTGGTGATCACGTTGTGCCGCTGCATGAACATACCCGCCCGTTACTGTACCGGCTATCTGGGCGATATCGGCGTGCCGGCCGATCCGGCCCCCATGGACTTCAGCGCATGGGTCGACGTGTTCCTGGATGGCAGATGGCACGCGGTGGATGCGCGCCACAACATTCCGCGCATCGGGCGGATTGTCATGGCGCACGGCCGCGACGCCACCGATGCCGCGATCTCCACGGCGTTCGGCACCGCCGAACTGATGCATTTCAAGGTGATGACCGGCGAAGTCGTTTCGCGCGCCGGCTGACTGTCCCTGGCTTGCTCTAAGCGTGTCCGACCGCGCCCAGCAGCCAAAGGATCAGGAATACGACCAGGACCAGGCCAAGAATGCTGCCGGCCCCGCCATATCCCCAGCGGCTATAACCGATCCCGCCGCCGCCCAACAGGACGACCAGCAGGACAATGATCAGAAGCGTGCTCATGATGGGACTCCATAACTATGGTTGGCCGGCAGCGACGGCCCGCGGGAGATTTCCCGCGGGCGGTCCCTGGAGCCGGCTTCAGCCCTTGTGCCATTCGCCATTGGCCCAATAGCCATGGTGCCAATCATGGTCATTGTCGGTCTCATGCCAGCGGATATGGGCATCGTCCTTATGGGAATCCCGCCAGTTGTCGTCATGGAAGGCCAGGGTCACGCCGGGGAAGGTGACGCGACTGTCCGTATGCCAACAGTCGCCTTCGCTGTTGCAGGTGGTATAGGCGGACGCCGGCACGGCGGCGAGCAGCAAGGCGCTGCCGAGAGCAGCAGCTGAAGCGATGCGTACGATCAGGATCTTTGAAGGGCGCATGTATTTTGTTTCCATTGTTCGTGTGGCCCCGACGGCTCCGACAACGTTGCTGTGGAGGTAAGGTTCCTGGACATGGCGACTGGCCCTTGTTGGTGTCCGGCACGAGGGTCTCGCATATTTGCAAACGCCTGCATCCATTCCACGCAGGAGCCGTTGAGCCTTTACGGGCTGATGGCAGACATGGGGTCGGCGGGTCCGCGGCGGGAGTACCCTTCATGGCTGAGATCGAACGAGACGAATCCGTAACGCTGATTGCCTCGAACAAAGTCGAAGGTACGGCAGTGTACGGTCCCGATGAGGAGAAGCTTGGCTCCATCTACAATTTCATGGTCGACAAAGAGACCGGCCAGGTCGAATACGCCGTCCTTCAATTCGGCGGTGTGCTGGGCGTGGGGTCCGACTTTTACCCGCTGCCATGGGAAATGCTGGAGTATGACGACACGCTGGGCGGCTATGTCGTGGAGCTGAACAAGGAGGCCTTGAATACCGCGCCGCATTTCAGCGCCAACGAAGAGCCGATTTTCAACCCGGCCTATGGCGGCGAAATCTACGGCGCCTATGGGCTGCATTACCCCGGTGTTCCCTGACACCGGTCATGCGGGCCCGGTAGATGTGAGCGGTCGGCCGGTCACGGCACGGGCTGCGGCAGGCGCTTGGTGCCGTCCAGCTCCTGTTCCATCAATGTCACCTCACGCAACGGGCCGGCCAGGGTGGTCACATAATCGGGATGCGAAGCCCGAAGCTTGGGAAGCACATCCGCTCTCAAGGCATCGCCCTTCAGTCCGGCCTTGAGGCCAGCCGCCGTGAGAGACATGAGGTCGGTCAGATAGCCGCGGAATATGGCAACGTCCTTCACCGTGGCCACGTCGCCATGCCCGGGCACGAACACCATCGATGCGGCGTCCGGCAATTGTTCGAAGCTTCTGTCGGTGGCGATCCACTTGCTCACCGTGCCATCGACGATATTTGGCGGCATGCGCCAGAGCAGGTCGCCGCAGAACAGCACCTTGGCGTCGGGCACGCCCACCACAAGATCGCCGCCGGTGTGGCCTTCCACGGGGCGGATATCGACGCGGCGGCTGCCCAGCCAAACCGTGATCGGGCTTTCGGTGACCAGGTCGGGCAGAGGCAGTTGCGCGAGCCGCTGCGCCATTAGGGCCTGGAAGGCCGGATCGCCCTGGCCGAACATGCGCTGGTTCTCAGGCCGCATCCAGGCGCGGACATTGCGATGGGCGACGATGATCGCGCCGGCATCCTTGAACACCTGGTCGCCCCCGGTATGATCCAGGTGATAGTGCGTGTTCACCACATAGCGGATCGGCTTTGGCGTGATCTTGCGGATTTCGCTCAATAGGGCCTTGGCGGTGTCGGGCCCGCCGAAACTGTCAACCACCAGTACCGCATCGTCACCGATGACGACGCCGGCGTTCGATCCGTCGATCGCGGCATAGACCCCCGGACCGATTTCCTGCAAGGTGAACGCGGGCGGCGGCGTCTGGGCCGCAGCCGGGAGCGCGAAAAAGAACATGACAGCCAAGGCCGCGCTCAATTTCCTGCGTGGCCCCATGAGCGTTCTCCCCAATTTTGGGGAACCCTAGCATCGGCATGAGTCCTCGGCCATCGTCTTGGCGAAGGCCATCCTGGACGGCCTTCCCAGCGGGCGTTCAGCTGTCGCGGACGTGGGCGGCGGGGCTGCGATAGAAAATGTGATTGCCGATCTGGGCGGTCTTTTTCAGGGACGGGGCCCAGAAGGGCGTCATCCAGGCGGCGTGATAGTGGGTGGCGCCGCCGGTTGCGTTGCGCAGCGCGACCTCGCCGGTGAGGATTTGCGCCGCGAGCTGTTCGGATTTCTTCCAGGCGGCTTCCTCGCGCGGACGGTTCAGATCGCCGTTGCAGGTGAATGAAAACTGGCAGCCCGGATGGCCGGAGCCTTCATAAACCACCGCGCAAATGGAATGGCCATAGTTGCCCGCGTTCATGCGGTGAAACACCACTTCGGCCACGGCCTGCTCGCCGACGCGGCCTTCGCCGCGCGCCTCGTAATACAGCGCCTGCGTCAGGCAGCGATGCTCGGCGACCAGCTGGGTCAGCACCAGGTCGGGGTCGCTCACCTGTGTGGGCGCGGGCGCCGGCGTTGCCGCGGCTTTTGCGATGACCGGCGCAATCACGCGATTGTTCATGGCGGATCCGACAGCGGCGCTCGCCGTGGCCAGGACAATGGCCATGGCAACCACCAGAACGCGGTCCGATCGTGATGTGGCATCGTTTGTGTGCATCTGTCCCACCTGCGGACGGAATTAACCTGCACGGGGATCAGGTGCATAAGCCGTGCCGGGGCGGATTAACCGTGCTTTGGCTGGTGGTGCGCGTGTTTCGGGTCGTCGGCGTAAGTGACGTAAGGGACAAACCCCTTCACCGTCATCTTGAGCTTGTAGATAGATGTGCGGCCGCAAAAGTAGAGCGTTGAAAAATCAGCGTCGCCCCACGCAAAATTGGCCGCCGGTTCGACCAACTCTATGGTCCCGAGGTGCTTGCCGCGCGGATCGAAGACCCACACGCCGCCCGGGCCGGTGACCCAGACATTTCCCCTGACGTCCACCTTCATGCCGTCGGGAGCGCCTTGTCCGGGCCCTTCGGTGGCAAACAGCCGGCCATTTTTTATTTCGCCATGGCTGAAGTCGTACACGTGAATCTCGCGGGCGCGGGTGTCGTTCACATAAAGACGCTTGCCGTCCGGTGAAAAGGCGATGCCGTTGGGCACCGCCATGTCGGTGGCCAGCAGCGTAAGTGCGCCGCTGTCTTCCATGCGAAAGATCCCCTGGTAGGCAAGCTCCTGTTTGGCGCCTTTCACCAGGTCCAAGGTGGGGTCGGTGAAATACAGGGCGCCGTCGGGACCCAGCACGACGTCGTTGGGGCTGTTCAACTTCTTGCCGTCATATTCGCCGGCCAGGATGTCATAGCGGCCATCCGGTGCTACCCGGATCATGGCGCGCAAGACGCTGGCGGTCTCGATCAACCGGTGATGCCGGTCGAAGGTGGCGCCGTCCGGATCGCCGATGTCCAACACCGTTTCCACCCGGCCATCGGGATGGACCCGCGCGATCCTGTTCTGGTCCTCGTCGCTGACATAAAGAAAGCCGCCTTTCTCATCCCAGACCGGGCCTTCGGTGAAACCGAAGCCGGTGGCGACTTTTTCCAGGGATGCGTTCTTTTGCACCAGCTCCCAGAACTTCGGCGATTCCGCCTTTAGCGCGAAAGTTTGTGCCGTCGCGCCCGCGGCCGGGAGGGCCAGGGCCATGGCGACGCCGAGAGAAAGCCATGATCGCATGCGGACAGGTTAGCGCAAATTGTTCAGCCTTGGGACAAGCCTGGGCGGACACAAATCGACACACGCCGAAACCGGCCGGAAACCCTGCACATAAGTGGGGAGGGGATAATTTGCCCGCAATTTCCATGCGCGCCTTGCCGCCCTTGGCCGGCAGCGATGCGCAACGGCACGACCAGGTCATTTTCCTGATGCAAAAATCCGAGCGCGAGCCGTGGATATTGTCGGTGCCCGGATTTGCAACCATGGCGCTGCTGTTCCTGTCGCTGATGTGCTTTGGGACGCTGATCTACAATCAAGCGCACCATGGCACGACCGTCAGGCCCATACTCGGGGTCGCGCTGGCGATCTGCCTGGTATTCGGGCGCTCGATCGTGTGGCGTGTGGTCCTTGCGACGCTGATTGCGAGCGCGTCGGTCAAGTTCGCAACCGGCAATCCGATATCGGAGACCCTGCTGTCGTCAACCTTGCTCAGCGCATCGGTGCTGGTCATCTGCCTGCTGTCGCAACCCATCAACGGAAGGTCTATTGATTTCCGGTGCTGGAAGCAGCTGGTTGCCTTCATGGCCCGGGCGGGAGCAATATCAGCCATCACCGGCTTGATGTTTTCCGTCCCTGCGCACTGGATATTCGCCAAGCCATTCCTGCCGACCTTGCAGCTGTGGCTCATACCCTCGGTCTTGTCATATGTGGCTTACACGCCATCGATCGTCATTGTCGCAACAACGGATCTGTGCACGCTGCTGAGACTCAAATTCCGGCTTGCAGGCTGTCTGATGCTGCTTCTTGCCGGGTTGGCCGCGAGCTTCATTCCGAGCACTGTTTCGCTGGCCTTCGTCATTCCCCTCGCCCTCATCACCATAGCGTTGATCGGCGAAATCGAAGGCACCGCCCTGGGCCTGCTGGTTGCGGAAGTCACCGTCACGACGGCCACCGCAACGGGCCATGGTTTTCCCTCCTTCGCGCATTTGCCATTGGCGCAGCAGTTCATGGCAACGCAGCTCTTCGTTTCGGCGCTCACCCTGGTCCTGCTTCCGGTGGCGGCCGCGGTTACCCAAAGCCGGAAATTGGGCGTCGACCTGTCCGACGCGCTGTGCCGGGAGGAGAAGATCTCCGCGGACCTGCGTGCGAAGGAGCATGACTTGCGCGCAAGCGAAGCGCGCTTCCGGCTTCTGGCGGAGAATGCGTCCGATCTCATCGTGCAAACCGACATGGTCGGCAGGGTGGTGTATACCTCACCGTCTCTCGAGCGCATCTTGGGTTACGGATCCAGTGAAGCCCTCGGCCAGGTCGGTTATTCCATAGCGCCCGAGGAAGATCGCCACGTGCCCAGGGCGGCGCGGGAAGAATTGTTGCGCGATGAAGACCCCAACCGGGCCGTCACCATGCGATACCGGGTTTACCACAAGGACGGCCGCGCCTTGTGGGTGGAAATCCGGCAGAAACTGGTGCGCGATTCCGGCGGCCGGCCCCAGTTCTATGTCGGCATTCTCCGCGACATCACCGAGCGCAAGGCCATCGAAGACGAATTGCTCCGCACGCGAGACCTGGCGGACACGGCCAATCGCGCCAAGTCGGAATTTCTCGCCAACATGAGTCATGAGCTGCGAACCCCGCTCAACGCCATTATCGGCTTTTCCGACCTCATGGGTTCGGCGATGTTCGGTCCGCTTTCGGAAAAATATTGCGAATACGCGTCGCTGATCAACCAGGCCGGCAGGCATCTGCTGGGCCTGGTGACCGAAATTCTCGACCTGGCGAAGATCGAGGCCGGGAAATTCGTGCCCGATTTCAGCCTGGAGGATCTCGGTGCCCTGATCGAATATTCCGTCCGGATCATGCATGAACAGGCAAGCCGAAAGAAGATTGATATTGCCGTATCGCTTCCCCGCGAGCGGGTCGAGTTCGTCGCGGATCATCGGTCCTGCCAGCAAATATTGATCAATCTGCTGTCCAATGCGGTCAAGTTCACGCCCGAAGGCGGGACCATAGAGGTCCAGGCTCTCGTCCGGGATGGAAAGGTCCGCATCTCGGTCAAGGACAATGGATGTGGAATCCCCGCGGACGTCTTGCCCAAAATCGGCAATCCCTTCGAGCAGGCTTCCAACAAGCCGACATTGGCGCGCGAAGGGACCGGGCTTGGACTGGCGCTTGTCAAGGCGCTGGTCGCTCAGCACTCCGGTTCTTTTTCCCTTGAAAGCCGGGAGAATGCCGGGACAACGGTCACGGTGGAATTCCCGCTTTCGCAAGCCCAGCAAGCCGTGGCTTGAGCGGGCGCAATTGCGGTCCCGCGGGGGCGAAAGGATATTTGTCCGGCGTGCGCGCCAGGGCGAAGCTTACCGTCGCAATGGCAATGTCAACCCCGCGGCAATGCCCGCCAGGGCGAACCGCGCCAGGTAGCCGAAGCTGTGAGCGACAATGACCCGGACGTTCAGCTTTATGAAAAGACCGTTTATGGTCATCAATGCCAGCGGCCCGGCGATCCATGCCAGGACGGCGATGAGCAGGCCTCCGCCCACGCTACCCACTTGCGCAAAACCGCACAGGGCGACGATGGCAGCGCTCATCACAAAACCAATTGCGGTGGATAGCAGAATTGCACTTTTGTCTTGGCCGGCCGCGATGGCGGGTCGCCATACCTCCGGATGCCGATTATAGGCACTATGAAACAGAACACCCATGAACAACCAATCCGTGAGGGAACCCAGGACACCTGCAGCCACAGTCGCGCCGGCAACGATCAGCATCAGCATTCCCGCCTATTGTGAAAGCCCGAAGGCGATGATGCTGGCGTTGGCCGCCACCGCGACATACTGCCGGCCGTCGACGGCATAGGTCATCGGCGAGGCGTGCCAGCGCGCGTTCAAGGGAAAATGCCACAGCCGCTTGCCGTTGCGCGCGTCGAGCGCGCCGAACGAACCGTCGTCATCGCCCAGGAACACCAGGCCGCCGGCGGTGGCAAGAAGCCCGCCCCAGGCCTCGCCCGGCCCGGTCTGCTGATATTCCCAAACGATCTTTCCGCTGTTGGGATCGATGGCGCGCAGATATTTGCGAGGGGCCTCCTCCGCCGCCGGCCGCGCCGAACCGCCGTAGAAGGATTGTCCCTGCTTCCACCATTCCGCGTTCTTGCTGAAGACGTTGCACTTCTCCAGCGCCACCAGATAGAACAGGCCGGTGCCGGGATGCCAGGCGGTGGACATCCAGTTGGACGCGCCATCCATCGACGGACAGATCTCGGTGCCATCGATCGTCGGCTGCCACGCGTCCCCCAAGACAGGGCGGCCGTCGGCGCCGATCTTCTTGGCCCAGGTCAGTTTCTTGACGAATGGCGCGGCGGCCAGGAATCTGCCGTTGGTCCGGTCCAGCACATAGAAGAAGCCGTTGCGATTGCCCTGCAATAGCAGCTTGCGGGGCGCGCCCTGGAAGGTCATGTCCACCAGCATCGGCGTTTCGGTGGCGTCCCAGTCGTGCATATCGTGCGGCGTGAACTGGTAATGCCATTTGAGCGTGCCGGTCCTGGGGTCCAGCGCCACGACGGAATCGGTGAACAGATTGTCGCCCTTTCTTTCGTCGCCATTGAAATCGGGGCAGGGATTGCCGATCGGCCAGATCAGGCTGTTGGTTCCCGGGTCATAGGTACCGGTCAGCCAGGTGGCGCCGCAGCCATGTTCCAGCGCGCGGCCGGTCCAGTCGCCCGTGACGGGATCGGGTTTGTCCGGAATGGACCAGAAGCGCCACACATGCGCGCCGGTCGCGGCGTCGAAAGCGTTGAGCTGGCCGCGGATGCCTTCATCGCCGCCGGAGACTCCGGTGACCACCAGATTGTCCACCACCAGCGGCGCCGAGGTGGCGCCGTAATGCTTGCGGGAATCGGCGATTTCGCTGTCCCACAACAGCGCGCCGTTGACGCGGTCCAGCGCCAGGAGATGGGCATTGTCGGTGACCACAAAGACGCGCTCACCCAGCACCGCCACGCCGCGATTGATCCCGCCGGCCGCATCGCCGACCAGGTCCTTGGAGGGCGGGCGGCTGTATTTCCAGATCGGCCGGCCGTTCTTCGCATCCAGCGCGATCACGGTGTTGACGCGCGTGACATACATCACGCTATCCACCACCACCGGGGTGACCTCCAGGGCCTGGTTGCCCTGGTCGGGAACTGAAAAGATCCAGCGGGGCGCAAGCCTGCCGACATTGGCCGTCGTGATGGCGGAAAGTGCGGAATAGCGGTTGCCGCTCAACTGGCCATGATAGGTCGGCCAGTCGCCCGCTTTGGGATTCACGATCTTGTCCCAGGCGATCCCGCCGGCTGAAGTTTGCGGGGCCTGCCCACTCGCGCCGCCTTGGCTGTCGGGCGCGGTCTGCAAAAACTTGATCAGGTCGTGCATTGCCTCCGCACTGCCGCTCCAGGCCGGCATGATGGCCTGCGTCTCCCGCGCGATGCCAACCACGCCGCTCTTCGACAACAGATGCAGGCGTCCGTCGAAGGACTGCAGCTCAAGATCGGCATCACTTTCATTGCGGATGAACCCGCGGATGCTCTCGCCTTTCGCGGTCCGCACCGTCGCCACCTGCCAGCCGTCACCGGCGCGCGGCTTGAGCAAGGCGGTTTCCACCTGCGCCAGGGTCAGCTTGCGCGCGGTCTCGGTCAGGTCGGGACCGTTGCGGCTGCCCTTGCCCCAGATCATGTGGCACCCCGAACAATGGGCCGAGCCGAAAAACAGCGCCGCGCCCGCTTGCGCATTGCCGGACAGGGACGTCTCACCCAGAGGCTGGATGCGCGACAGCACAAAGGTGACCAGCTGATCCAGCTCCGGCGCCGGCACGTTGAAAGCAGGCATGCCCCTGTCGGCAATGCCATGTCCAATCAGGTCGCGAAGGGCCTTGTCATTGTCCAGTCCCAGCCGTTCGCCGTTCGCGATGGCAGGCGCCCGCTCGCCGCCAAGGCCGTCCTGGCCATGGCAGCCGGCGCAGCGCACATTGAACCGCGCCCGCCCGGCCTCCACCGGATCATCCGCCGCGCGCGCACCATCCAGAAGCAACAGGCCGAAGATTGCGGCCAGCGCCGTCCCGGCCAATCTTTTCCAAGATCGCGCCGTCACTTGCCGTCGGGCAGCGCGAAGACATAAAGCGCCTGGCCATTGTTGGGGCGGTGGACGCTCCCAAGCATGGTCGCCGGCTTGTCTTCGGGACTGCCGCCGCCCAGGCCCGTGGTGACGGCGATATACTGCTTGCCGTCGATGCGGAAGGTGATGGGAAAGCCCTGCACCGTGGTGCCGAGCCGCACCGTCCACAGCGTCTTGCCGGTCTTCACATCCACGGCGCGGAACCGCCGGTCATAGTCGCCGACAAAGGCCACATCGCCCGCCGTCGACAGCACGCCGGTGAGGAAGGGCGTGCGCTGCTGGAAGCTCCATAGCGGCTTCATGTCGGCGGTGCGATAGGCCGAAAGCCGCCCCATGTTGCGCTCGGTGCCCGGCATCTCGAAATAGGTCTGCGAGCCGTTGCCAAGCATCAAGACGCAGCTCTGGCTCAGCGGCAGGATGATGGTGTCGCTGGGCAGGTGATAGCTCGCCGCCTGCCAGTCCTTTCCGCCTTCCGGTCCCGGGCAGGACGACAGCCACTGATCGACTTTCTGATCGCGGATGGTCTTGCGATAGAGCGGCTCGCCGGTAACCGGATCCTGGCTCGCCATCACGTTCTGGTACACGGTCTCGCGGGAGTCGATGAATTTTCCGGTGACGCGGTCCAGCTTCCACAGGATGCCGGCCTTGCCGGTGGTCATCAGCGTCTTGTCGGGGCCGTGATCGATCAGGACGCGCTCGAACACCTCGTCCAGGTCCAGGCTCTCGCCCGGCGCATGGTTGAAGAACCATTTCAGCTTGCCGGTATCGGCATCCAGCGCCACGGTGGAGTTGGCATAGTCGGTGGCGCCCGCGCCGGAGCCGCGCAGGTCGCGCCGCCAGGGCTTGGCCTGGGCCGTGCCCCAATAGGTCAGGTTCAGCGCCGGATCATAGCTGCCCTGGATCCAGGTTTCGGCGCCGGCGCGCTTGTCGTCCGCCAGTCCGCCCCAGCTGTCGCCATTGGGCTCGCCGGTCAGCGCCACGGTGAGGAATTTCCACACCGGCTTTCCGGTCTCCGCGTCATAGGCGCTGATATAGCAATGGTCGGTCGCGGGAATGCGGCCGCAACCGGTCATGCCGGTGATGATCTTGCCATGCACCGCCAGGACGCCGCTGGTGTTGTTGTGGCCGGGCACGTCCGACAGCGGCGTGCTCCAGACCAGCTTGCCGGTCTTGGCATCGAGCGCATGAAGCACCGCGTCATTGCCGGCGAAATAGACCTTGTCGCCCCACACCGCGATGCTGCGCATGCCGCCATAATTGGGCCGGCTGGGCGCGGGCCCGACGCGGTTCTCCCACAGCAGTTCGCCGGTCTTGGCATCCAGCGCCTGCATGGTGTTGTAGGTATTGCCCAGGAACATGATGCCGTTGTGCACGATGGGCGAGGTCTCATTGGCGCCGCCTTCGTTCATCGCCCACACCCACTGCAGCTGCAGGTTTTGGACGTTGCCGGTGTCGATCTGTTTTAGCGGGCTGTAGCTCCAGCCGGCGTAATTGCCGCGGCCCATCAGCCATTCGCCCTCCGGCGGATTGGTCAGCATGGCGTCGGTGACCGGCACATAATTCTTGATGTCGCCGATCATCGTCTGGCCGAAGCTGCGGATCATGCCCGCGCCATTGTCGGCGCCGGCCGGCCCGGCGTCGTCCTGGGCGCGCCTGCGCGGCGCAGCCGAAGCCTGTCGGATACCGCTCTGGATGTCGGCGGGCACCGTGCCCGAGGCGATGGTGGAAATCTTCACCGCCGTGGCCGGGGCGAAAGCGGATGTGCCGGGCGCGGCACCATTGGCCGAAAGGATGAAGGCGACCAAGTTGGCATAGGTCGCCGCATCCAGGCTGCCCGGATTGCCGTAGGGCATCGACGTGCGGATGGTATTGTAGAGATCAGCCGTGCTGCGATTGCCCCAGGCGGCGACAAAGGTCTTGCCCGCCAGCGGCAGCGCATCGCCTTCGCCCGCCATGTTGGCCTGGTGGCAGGTCATGCAGTTTGCCGCATAGGCGGCGCGCCCGGCGGTGGCTTGCGCGGCGGTGAAAGGCCCCGGCGTCTGCGCCAGCACGCCGACGCCGCTCAAACCCGCACCCGCCGCCAGCAGTGCCAGCATCGATTTCCGGCTCTTATAGTTCACGATGTCACCTCTGTGTTTTGCACGGCCCTTCGTCCTCATCCAGACCCGCACAAGTCAAGAACTGCGGCGGCCCCGCGAGGCCCTCAGGCCTTCGCCCTGCGGCAGGAACCAACTGCCCATCTGCGGTTCGTCCTGGCCCGCCTTGATATGCTCCGGCAGCAGCCAACCCCAAAGATTGCCCCCGGGCGCGGGCCCCGCCTTGCTGTTCACCTGGATATAAAGATGCCCGCTTTTGAGCGCCGCCAGTTGGGCGCGGTTGAGATGGAAGGTGCCTCCAATGCTGCCGCTGGCCGCCGGCGCAGCGGTCAGGTCCAGGATCGGATCGCCGGGGATGCCGATGCCTTCACCCATCATCACATGGGCGTCGGTGGCCGGCGCGGACATGCCCTCGAAGGTGCCGGTGATGTTCAAACTGTCGCCCGACAGGGTCGCGGTCACGCCGCCGTCGCCGGTCAACGACGTCCTTGACGTGTGGGTGATGGGCGTCGGGCCCAGCACGGTTTCATAGGCACTGGTGGCCGGCGCGGCGCCTGCCGCCTGGGCCAAAATCCCGAATGCTGCGACTGCCAACAGAAGCCTTGCCACCAATTTGTCCCCTCGCGCTTGGGGCCCAAGGTTTGGATCAAGGCGCACAGAAGTCCAGCGGATTCTCGCCCGGCACCGTCTCACTTGGTGAGATTTTCGCTCTCAAGGGGGCAAGATGCGGCAATGCAACCGTTACGGCCTCACAATCCCGCCATCCAGATACCGGTCGTTGCCACGGGTTTCAAACGGCACCTTGTAGGGATATTTGGCCGCGGCTTTCTCGTCGATGTCGATGCCCCAGCCGGGCTTGTCATTGCTGTACATATAGCCGCCCTTGATTTCCGGGCATCCCGGGAACACTTCCCGCGTCTTTTCGTCAAAGAAAGTCTCTTCCTGGATACCGAAATTGGGCGATGCGAGGTCCAGATGCACATTGTAGCAATGACCGATGGGATCGACATTGTTGGGACCGTGCCAGGCGGTGCGCACCCCGAACATCTCGCAGGTATGGGCCACCTTGCGGCACATGTTCAACCCGCCCATCGCCGATTGGTGACAGCGGATGAAGTCGATCCAGCGGTTGGCCACCAGCGGCAGCCATTCATTGCGGTTGACGAACAACTCGCCCATCGCCAGCGGCGCGGAGGTCTCCTCGCGAAAGATCTTGAACCAGCCCACATCGTCGGGCGCCAGGCAATCTTCCATATAGAAGGGCCGGTACGGTTCCACCGCCTTGCACAGCTGGATGGATTGGTTGGGCGCCGGCCGTTCATGAACGTCGTGTACCAGGCCGACATCAAAGCCGATCTTGGAGCGCAGGTGATCGAACATGCCGATGGTGGTCGTCACGTATTTTTCCGGATCGAACACCGGTGATGTGCCCCGGATGCCTTCCGGCCGAAGCCCTTGCACCCGCTCGGACGTCCTGGCGCCGCCCACCCCATAACCGGAATATTCCGGCACGGCGAGCTGCACGCGCACGACCTGGTAGCCCTTCTGCATATAGTCGCGGACCTGGTCTTCCAGCTTGACGATGTCGGTCGACTGGGCATGACCGTAAAGCTGCACCGCTCCACGCGTCTTGCCGCCCAGAAGCTGATAAACCGGCACGCCCAGCCGCTTGCCCAGGATATCCCACAGCGCGCCGTCGATGCCGCTGAGCGCGTTGTTGCTTTCGGGGCCGGAACGGAAATATTGCTGCACATAGGCCGATTGCCAGATGTCCTCGATGTCGTCGCAGCGCTTGCCGACCACGAAGGGCTTGAGGCGGGTTTCGATATAGGCCTGCGCGGCGGCGGGGACTTCCTGGTGCGTGGCCGAACCCAGTCCATACAGCCCCGGCTCGCTGGTGATCACCTTGACGATGGTCCAGTTGGAATTGTCCGGGGCGGTGCGGATCAGCTGGACGTCTTTTATGGTGAGGGGCGGCATGCCGCCGCGACGCGCGGCTTCTTGCGCAAATGCCGCGGGACCGGGCCCCGCCAGGGCGCCCGCGATTGTCGCGGCAGCGGCGGCCGGAACGGCCTTGAACATATCACGGCGCTTCATGACTTATTCCTCCCAAGCGGAAATGTTTGCAATGTTGATGGTTCAGTCCTGTACCCGGATGCCGACGTGGAACATGCGGCCGATGGTGTCAAACAGCTGAGGATTGGATCCATCGCTGTTCGGCGCGGCCGCGATCGGCGGCGCCGGGGGCGGATCCACATTGGCGACATTGTCGATCTTGAAATAGACCTGCCAATTGTCACTGAAATCGAGCGAGCCGCCCAGGTCGACATAGAAGGCCCCGGCCATCCTGTTGTTGTTGATGGTCGGGTTGTTGGCGGTTGGCAGCGGACATCCGCTGGTGCACTGAATGAAATTTCCGCTGATCACGCCCGGCGAAATCCACCGCTCCGCCACCGTGAAGCTCCAGCGATTGATGTTGTAAGTCTGCTGCGCCAGCACTTTCCAGTGCGGCGTCACACCCGTGTTGGTGCCGGCCGATTCCACCGGGATGGTGGTGGGAATGCCCGAATTGGTGATGAATTTGGTGACATTGGTGGCGAGCGCCCGCAGCACGAAGCTCCCGGGAACGTCCCAGTCCTGCACGTCGAACTGATAACTGGCTTCATAATCGACACCGTCGGTGACCACCGTCGCCAGGTTGAAGGGCTCCAGCACGACCGTGGTGATCCTGCCCACCTGGGGAGGGCTGCCGTCGGCGGTGAGCAAGGCGGAGCATTCCGACGCATTGCCCAGGGCGCAGAGCTGCACTTCCTGCTGGTTGGTGAGCGCGCCGATTTCGCCCTTGATCGCCAGGCGCCAATAGTCCGCCGAAAATCTGAAGCCCGGCAACCAGGATGGCGAAAGCACCAGCCCCACTTCCGTGTTGGTCGATTTTTCGGGCTTGAGGGCCGTATTGCCTTCCTGCTGGTTCAACACATTGACCTGGTTTGGCGTACCCGGCTTGGTGAGATCCAGAATCGAGCTGTTGATGCCGCTGGGCGGCGCATACAACTCACTCAGGTTGGGCGCACGCACGTCGCGCGACTGCAGCGCCCTGAGCCGCACGCCGTCGATGGGCGTATCCCAGCTGAAGCCTGCCTTCCAGGTATTCACATAGCCCGAGGCGGAGTAACCGGTAGCGCGGCCCGCGATGTCAAAATCGGCGTGTCCCCAGGTGACGTCATTGAGCACCGGGATGTCGGTTTCGAGAAAGCCTTCGACGACGTGGTAATTGCCGTTGCCGTTGTGGAAATTGCCGAACACCCAATTGCTGCCCGCGGTGGACAGAAGAGGTTGGACATTGGGGCCGCCATTGCTGTCAACGTCCCCGGTCACCTTGAACGCTTCTTCCCGATACTCGAAACCGGTGGCGACGGATATCGGACCGGCCCAAAGTTCGAACGGCTTGCCGTTCAACGTGATGCTGCCGGCTTCCTGACGTTCATGGGTAAGTTGGTCGGGACCTAATTGCTGTGCCAGCGTGCCGCCCTGCATCCAGGCGAGCGAGGCGGAACTGGGTGCAAAATTGCCAAAGAGATTCCAGGGCTGGCATCCGGCCGCCTGTGCCGCGGCAGACCGGCAAACGATAGTTCCATCGGGCGCTTTCACCGCGTCGGTCGCAAGCTTCAGATAAGGCGCCAAGAGAATATTGCGAACAACCACGCTCTGATTGTTGTTGGCGTGCTCGAAATAGCCGTTCCAGGTCCAGTCCTTGCCCAGAAGGCGGAACGCGCCATCCACACCCACCGTATATCGCCACAAGTCACGCTGATTATCGATAGTGGGATTGCGGGGAAGGCTGGCATCCAGCGTGCCCAACATGAAACTGGTGATCTTGTTGGTGGCGCAATCCGCCGCGACCGAGGCCGGCAGATAGGCGTTGTCGCACTGGACGGTGAAATAGTCCGGACGATAGGTGCCGATCATGGACACATTCCGGGTGCGGACTTGGCTGCCAATGAATGCGGCCCACACTTGCGTGTCGGATCCGATGTCATAGGAGACCCGGCTATAGAAATTGCCCCTGACCAGGGAGCCCACCAGGGTCGCGCCGCCACCGAAATTGTTGGTCGTGTCGCCACCGACGCAAAGCGGCGAGGCGCAATTCGTCACCGTGCCGGTTGCGTCATGGTTGGGGTTCTGACCCGCGCCATAATTGAAGTGATAGGTGGTGCCGTCCGCGTTGAAGGCCAAACCCTGGAGCGGACCGCGGGTGATGATGCCGTATTTGGTTTCCTGGTAGTCTTCCGTGTTCAAGGCGTAGGTGTATTCCGGCTGCCCGGGCGGGGTATTGGCGATGCTCAGCGGCAGGATGGCCGGAGAACTGTACCAGCAGCGTCCACCAGCCTGGACGCATCCGGTGCCATAGGTGCCGACGCCGATGCCCGCCTCATAGCTGTACTCCAGACTGGTGACGATATGGGCCTTGCCGCCAAGAAAGTCCGTGCCGGCGGCCACCTGAAGGGTGACGTTTTCGTCGTCGCCATAGGTCGACACGCCGGTCAGCAGATTGCCCTTGAGGCCGGAATATTTGTTGTCAAGGACGAAGTTGACCACGCCCGATACGGCGTCCGAGCCCCAGGAGGCCGACGCGCCGCCCGTCACCACGTCGACCCGCTGAATCAGCAGTTGCGGAAACTGGCTAACGTCGACCGTGCCGCCGATCTGGGCCGGGACCACGCGCTCGCCGTCGATCAGGGTCAGCGCGCGCGTCGTTCCCACGCCGTGAATGCCGAAGGCGCTGAGGCCATTGGTGCCGCCGCTGGTGCCGTGGTTGCCGGTGGCGGTGCCGGTGCTGCCCATCAGCGAGGGCAATTCGGTGACCGTGGTGAACACGTTGCTTTCCGCCTGCTTGGCGAGGTCGTCGGCCGAGAGCACCGTGGTCGGCGTCGGCGCGGTGAAGCCGGCGCTGGTGATGCGGGAGGAAGACACGACGATCTGTTCGATCGGCCCAGTATTTTGGTCCTGCGCCCAGGCGGTCGAAACGGAAAAGACGCTCAGCGCCAAACCGGCAGCGCTCCCAAGCTTGGCCGCCCGCAATGAACTTTTTCCCGAATAAGGCCTCATTCCCCATCTCCCCTGATCGATATTCGTTCTTATTCCACGCCGGTGCGCCGATCGGACGCCCGGCGATCAGGCATGGTTGTGTGCAATGACGTTTTGGAATTCGGCAGGCGAACACTGCGTCGACGGCGGATCGCACCTGCCTTGAACGCTTCTATCGCTGCCCGGCATATGGACTCCTCTTTTGCGAGCCAAGAGTGACGACGCCGGGAACGGCAGACAATGGGGAAAAGATGTTTGGTTGGTATAGAGAACTTCTATAACTGGGCCGGCCGCCGTTGCGGGATATTCAGGAACCGTCTCCGGCGCGATTGCCCGCGGAGGCCCCCAGAACGTCCTGGCATTCGGTCGATATCTTGCTCCAGTGCGCGATCAGGCACTCTTGTTTAAGGTTGGCTTGATCACAAAAGCGCTGAATGTCAGCCTTGCAGATCCTTATCCATTTGGCTTTGTTTTCGGACGCTCGGTCGGCTTGATTCGTAGCCGCCGCAACCGGTTGCGACGCCACCACAATTGCCGAAACAAAGACCGCTTTCAGCTTTGCACCTGCCGTTCGGACAGACGCCGCGGACCTACATTTCGGTCTTGATGGATTCAGTTTTTTCAACATCGAATTCCCACCTTCGTGGGAAGGCGTTCCAACCTGACAGCCGCACCGGATGCATGGCTTTGGAGCCGACTAGGGGGATCAACACCTGTATCCACTGCCTTTGTCACAGTGCGATGGCGCGACGAGGCCCGCAATATGGAAAACTTATTTGGTCGACATAGAAAACTTTTATATGGGGGTACGACAGCTCTTTGCCTCTGTCGCGCCGGCGAAAAATGAACGGTCTTTTGCGCTGCGACAGACTACGAGCGATGGAACATTGATCATTGCGGGCATGCTTTCACGGGGCTAGGCTTCCTTTGGGGGAGAGCCCGAATGCGGCTATTGATTGTTGAAGATGATGCCGCTCTCGCAAGGGGGTTAATCAAGGTGTTCCGGGGAGATGGGCTGGCGGTGGATCACGTCGGCAACGGCCAGGAGGCACTTGATGTGATCGGTTTGGAGCCCTATAGCGCGATCATCCTGGACCTGGGGCTGCCCGACTTTGACGGTCTAGCTGTCCTGAAGCGCATGCGAATGATGCAGGTCACTGCGCCTATCCTGATTCTCACCGCGCGTGACGGCACCAGTGACAGGGTCAATGGCCTCGATCACGGCGCAGACGATTACCTTTCCAAGCCATTCGCGGTTGAAGAGCTTGAGGCGCGCGTGCGCGCTCTTATTCGACGGTCCCTTGGCAATCCGGACCCAATACTGTCATTGGGATCATTGAAGCTCGACCGGGCGACAGGTGCAGCGTATCTGGGTGATCGCATGCTTGACCTGACCCGCCGTGAACGCTCCGTGCTCGAAACATTGGTGGCTCGCGCCGGTACCGTCGTGCCCAAGACACGACTTGTTGCGGACGTATTCGATTATGACGACGACGTCTCCCCCAATGCGCTGGAAGTCTATGTCGCCCGGTTGCGGCGAAAGCTCGAGGGCAGCGGGCTTGAAATCTTGACTGTGCGCGGATTGGGATACGTGTTGCGCCAAACCTGATGGATCGGCACGAAAATAGGCGCTCGATCAAGTGGCGTCTTCTCTGGACGCTGCTTGTCCCGCTTTGCGTCATCTTGATCGCGTTGGGCATTTCTGCCGCATGGCTGATCCGCCTAAACGTCGAAAGCAGCAGCGACCGTGTCTTGAGCGGTTCGCTGCAGGCAATCAGCGAAACGCTGGCCATGCAGGAAGGTTATATTACGCTCGACTTGCCTCCATCGGCACTGGGAATGCTCGAGAATGCGGACCGTGACAACGTTTATTACAGCGTAGTCTTCCACGGAAGGGTCATTACCGGCTATCCCGAGCTTACGGCCGAGCAGGCCGCGCTGCCACTTGCGGGCATTCGCTTTCGCGATGGCGTGTTTCACGGCGTGCCAATACGTATCGCAATGGAAGCCAAGTTGATACCACAGCTGGATTCCCCCATTATCGTTCAAGTCGCGGAAACAACAAAGAACAGAACCGCACTTGCGCATCGGATGCTGGTATCTCTCGTTGCAGGAGAATTGTTTCTGCTTCTCGTGATCGCCAGCCTGATCATTTTTGCGGTGGACTGGGGCCTAAAGCCATTGTCATCCCTCAAGAGAAGCCTGGAGGATCGGATAGCCCAAGCCGAAGTTGATTTTGCACCATTGCCACTCAGGGAAGTGCCGCGCGAGGTGTTGCCCTTTGTTTCGGCGTTCAACACGCTGCTCAAGCACGTCGAGGACACATTTCAGACCTTGCGCCGGTTCACCTCCGACGCATCACATCAGCTGAGGGCGCCCTTGGCGGTTGTAAGAACCCATGTTGAATTGCTGAACCGCACGCCAGATGCATCGAACGAAATAGGCGCTGCATTAATCGACATAAGCCATGCGCTCAACGCGCTCCAACGGCTGATTGTCCAATTGATATCGTTGGCCAAAGCGGAGCACCCGCCCGAGGCTCAGCCAGCCGAGACCTTCGATCTTGTCGAATGCACGGCGGCAACATCACGAGCCTATGCCACGCGTGCGCTTGACAAAGGCATGGAGCTGTCTTTCGAACCTGACAGGGAGCAACTATTGGTGAATGGAAGCCCAATTTTTGCGGGTGAGATGATTACCAACCTTCTGGATAATTGCATCCGCTACGGATTGAGGGGCGGACGCATCACGATTCGCATTCCGGGCGCCTTTGGGCGTCTGGAGATCGAGGATGACGGCCCCGGGATCCCACCGGACCAGATGGAGCGTGTGTTCGAGAGGTTTTACCGCCTACCCCAGACCAGGGACAGTGAAGGCAGTGGCCTCGGCTTGTCGATTGTTCAAGCCCTTGGCAGGCGAATGGGGGCAACTGTCAGACTCGAAAGGCCGGAGAGTGGTCGTGGCTTGCTGGCCGTCATACAATTCCAGTGCGCCTAGCCGGATGTGATTCTGGCTTGTTTCCAGTGCCTGAGGAACTGCGCCCGCACAAGGCTGTCGAGATCTGACAACAGCCCAGGCCCGATGCGGATCGCCTGGATACGCATCGGGTCGATATGGGATTGCTCGGGCGGAACTGAAAGGTCAGTGCGCACCGGGCCCATTCCGTGGCGCTTCAGGATGCTTTGACCTTCGCGCGATAACAGAAAATCCAGGAACAGCTTGGCAGAATTCGGATGCTTTGCCTGTGCCGTGATGAAGCCAACCCGAGACAGATTGAGAACATAATCCGTCGGATAAACAATGACCAACTCAGGGTGTGTTTTTTGCAGCTCCAAAGCATACGACGCAATGACATCGTAGCCCATCCATTGCCTGCCATCGAGGATGGCGGAAAGCATGTCGCGGCTTGTCGTGTAGAGCTGGGCGTTTTCAGCACCGAGCCTCTCAAATAGATTCCAAGTATCTTTGGTCACGCGGACGTCCTGCGAGAATAGCAGCATGCCCACTTCGGACTTTTCTGGATCGTAGGCCGCAACCCTGCCAAGGAACTTGGTCGGCTGGCTTGACAACATTGCGTCAAGTCCAGCATGCGTCCGCGGCATCTCTCCGGGCGTCAGATAGCGGCTGTTGTAGACAAACGCTATGGGTTCAAGTGTAACGCCGTAACCCAGATTCTGCCAGTGTGCCCAGCTTGGTAGTGCCGTCATTTCCGGCGTCGTATATGACAATGAATAGCCATCGTTGATCAGCTTCTCCTGCAGATCCATTGCCGAACTCCAAATAAAGTCGGCGGACGCTCGGTCTTCAGATACTTCATGGATGAAACGGCGATATGTTTTTGCTCCATCTCCATCCGAATTTCGAATATTGAGAAATTGGTAGCGCTCGTGAAAGTGGGAAAGCAGGTCCTGGACCGCGGCATCCGCGTGCATCACGCCGTAAATGACAAGCTCTCCCTCCTGCTGTGCGCGGGCGTTTGTATCCGGATAGGCACCCAAATAATTTCGGAAGCTGGCGTCGGCCTTGAGGCCCAGCGCCCACAATACCGCCAGCATAATGGACCACTTCAAAGGGAGGCACTCCCCTTTTGGGAACATTCGTGATGCATCTGCCGCCAGCTTAGGGCATTATGCAGCGGCTGTGGAGACCAGGCTCATGGCCTGCGATGAAACGGGTGTCCGACTCCGCATTCGCTGAATTACTCTGCCAATGATTTTTTCCATGGAAGCCGATACGGCGGCTGGATGAAGCACATTCACGGATTGCCGGATTTCCGGATTCACAATGCGGCGAACCGAAAGGCTCTTGTTGGCAATCTCAGCCGCGAACGTCCCATGCGGTATGACCGTATAGCAACCACCATGAAGCACGACAGAGCGCAGTAAAGCCAAGGAGTCGACCTCTTGGTCAACTGTCAGCTTGATTCCCGCGACAGTGGCAGCCTCTTCCAGCAGACGCCTGGCGGTATGCCCGCGGTTTCCGAGCACCAACGGGAATGCGGTAAGTTCTGCCAACGAAATGATCCTTTGACGCGAGCGCAAGTCCGATTTCGGCCCAACCAGGTATAGCGGCTCGCTATAGACCGCAATTGTCTTCAATGGCCGTCTGCCTTCATCCAGGCAGACGGCAAGATCGAGGCTTCCATTGATCAATCCGTCCTGGAGTTCGGTGGCGCATCCCTCTTTGAGCCGCAGCCTCATTTTGTCCTGTTGGTCTGTCTCCAACAGAGTGGGCCCCAACGCCTCGACGAGCGACGCAGCAATGCCAATTCGCAACTCTTGGCGGTCATCCTGGACCAAGGCGGCCATTGCAAGTTTTGCCTTGTTGATTTCCGTCAGGACGGATTCGGCGTGGTCCAGAAATATTTCGCCGGCGCGTGTCAGTGATACACCCCGGGCGTGACGCTCAAGAAGCTGAACTTGCAGTTCATCTTCCAGTTGCCGCACCTGGTAACCCAGTCCCGGTTGCGACACTCTTAGTTGGCGGCTTGCAGCTGCGAAGCTGGAACAGCGCACGACAGCTACAAAATCGCGAATCTGCCTGACATCCACGATTTCGGCCCCTCCCTTTTCCTGCTCTGCGTCAGGCGACAAGGCGCGTTCCAACAGTGTGAGACAGGTTAGCGCTGAAAGCTGTCAGCTACCTGTCATCCCTTTAATGTTGCACTGCAAAAGCGATGCTGCGATCGCGCCTTGGGTTGCTCGTCCCGGCCGCTATGACTACCGGCGGGTCGCCGAGTTGCTCAATCGTGCTGGCTGGGATGTGGGCCCCGACCGGGTTCTGCGCATCTGGCGCCGTGAAGGGCTAAAAGTACCCAGGAAACAAAGGCCGAGAAGGCGCCTTTGGCTCAATGACGGCTCCTGCATCTAAGCCTGCATCCTAGGCTACGACAGTGCAAAGGCGACTGCAGCTTCGACATGAAGCTCTGTTGTGTCAAAGACTGGGAAGTCCGGCAAATCGTCCTGGCCAATCAACAAAAAGATCTCGGTACATCCAAGAATAACGCCTTGGGCCCCTCGTTCACGCAATGCCGCAATCACTCGCAGATATTCGCGCTTTGATTCGTCTCGAAGCTCGCGACGCACCAACTCGTCGAATATAATGCGATCTACAATCACCATATCTTCGTCGGTTGGTGCGATGACTTCTATGTTGTTCCGATCCTTATAACGCCGCCGCAGTTCCTCCGATTGCATTACTGGCATCGTACCGAGAATGCCCACCTGACGAATGCCACTAGCTTGAATAGCCTTGGCTGTTGGGTCGGCGATATGTATGAATGGAGTTGACCGTTCAGCCATGATGGGCTCAACCACGCGATGCATCGTATTCGAGACACACAAAATCACGTCAACGCCAGCCCGATCCAATTGCTCGATCTTTTCCAATAGATAACCGCGAGCTTCATCCCAAAGGTTTTGCCTCACGAAGTATTCGATGTTACCAAAATTGACAGAGACAATGACAATCTCGCCGTTGTCCCAAGCACCCAGTTGATTGTTCAGGCGTTCGTTGAGTAGCCGATAATATTCGGCTGTGGCCTGATTGCTCATGCCACCTAGGACGCCAATCACCTTTTGCGGCAATGGCCTCGATTCAGTGCTTGATTTCATGGCATCCTCGACCTTATCCAAATTGAACCCCAAAACAGTGCAAACGCGCTATTTTCGCGCTCAACGTTCGAGCACACTCGCCCGGTCACTAGCCAATTTCAAATGCCGCCACAGGCGTCCGGCGCGGGAGACGTCTATCAATTCGTGCCATCGGAGCTATGACGAAATTACTCTATTTCAGACGGGGCTTTTAAGAGGCCAGGGCCAGGCATCTTGAGCGTGCAAGTGCGCGGGGGCGAGCATTGGTCCCTTCGCGATTCTCTTTGCGCAGCAGGAACTTAGTTGCAGTTCTCCAACTTGCAATCGAGCGGCCCGCATCCCGGCTTGAGCCTATTCTAATTTGTGCACGGTACGGTGACGAGCTCTTGGGAGAACCTCCCCTTGGAGGCTGCACATCGTGAATCCTGTTCAGTCGATAGGCACACTTCTTTCATACTCGACAAATGGCCGCATATTAAGCCCAAAGCAAAGCGCAAGATTTTTGAACCAACCGATGAAGAATTAGCCCGACTATTGGCCCAGAGAATGCCCGAGAACCTGAGGCGCTGGATTTTGAATGCGATGGCCACGGTGGGTCGCCCAACGGCAGTGCTGGAATTGACGCCTGCCGCCCGCGACCGTGCACTTGGCTTGATCGACCTCAATCCTGACGGGCGCCGCCAAAACAAGAAGTTTCGGGCTACGGTCCGTGAACCTAAGATCCAAACGCGTTGGTTGAATGAATGGGAGGGCAAGGGTCGTGACGCCATGAAAGGCGACCAAAGATATTGTGCATATGCCTCTGAGAGCAGCATTGATACCGCACTTGCACGTGCTTGCGGCCCTAAAAGGGCCAACCTGCCTCGGTTCTGCCTTTACAGCCTTCGCCATCGCGGCACATCAGTGCTCCGGGCATCCAAAGTCAGCAAAGAACAAATCGACCATCAGCTTGGCCATCGGCAGGCTGGTGCACGGTCAAGCGAGTTCTATGGGCAGTATGACGCCGGGTATCTCAGCGAAGCGTCGGAGGCCCTGAATGCCTGGATTAAGCGAGTCTTGGCCATCGCGGCGAAATCCCACGGAAATCCCACAAACCGGAGCCCACGTGGAAAGCGGACGGCTTAAGTCATTGAAAGTAGTGGTGGGCGGTATAGGGATCGAACCTATGGCCCCTACCATGTCAAGGTAGTGCTCTCCCGCTGAGCTAACCGCCCCACCGTCAGGAAGGGGGCTTCTATAGCCTTGGGGTCTGCAGGCGGCAAGCCTGTCCGCCGGAACCGGCCCAACGGGGCCAGGCCCGGCGGAACGGCCCGATTTCAGCGCTCCGCGGCGAGGCTGAAGGTTACCGTGGCCAGCACATTGCTGGCCACCGGAACCCCATTTTCCGAGGCCGGCTTGTAGGTCCAGTGCGCCAGGATCCAGGCTTGCGCCGTCTGGTCCAACTCGTCACGCCCGCTGGAGGTCATGACGTCCGCCTTGGTCACACGGCCCTCGGCCGACACCGTCAGCCGCAAGGTCACCTTGCCTTCCGCGCCGATGCGCCGGGCGATCGGCGGATAGGGCGGCACCGTGTGAGTCGAAACAATACCGACCGCGGCGCGCACGATGTTTTGCGGTTGTTTGCCGCCAGGATTGTCAATCACAGGCGGCAAGGTCGTCGTGGTGATGCCACCGGTACTGGAGGGCTGTTCGACCGTGTAGATGGGCTGCGGCACGACGGGTATTTCCGCGTTTTTCAAGAGCGGCTCCGGCGGCTTGGCGGGTGGCACCGGTGTCTCGGGAATGGGAACGACTTGGATATTCGGAGGGATGAAATGCAGAATGCCGTTCGCCAGCCCATGGGTGAACAACCAGAAGCCTGCAAGCTGCAGGCTGATCGCCATGGCGAACAGCAGCACGCGACGCGAGACGGGTTGATGCCTTTCAAAAATGATGTGTGAAGGACGCTCCATACTTCCTCCTTTTCAGCCGGCAAAAAGCTGCCGGTCTGTGAAATGTTACGCTTGTTTCCGTCTGATTTATATGGATAAAATGTGCCTGCGGCGGCTGTGAAAACAGCGTTGCGCCGGCGGTGGGATTTGGCCTTCAGCTGGCCTGATGGCGCGCAGCCGTTTCAAGCGCGGCTTACGGCCAATGTCTGTGTACTGATTAACTACCGCCGGCCCGCGAAGTTTTATTGGCGCCCCGGCTCGCGCCTACGCGCTATGCCGCCTTCAGCATGCGGTCCACTTCCACAACGATTTCCCGCAGGTGGAAGGGCTTGGAGAGAACCTTGGCCTGCTTGGGCGCGCCGGACGCGGGATGAAGCGCCACGGCGGCAAAGCCGGTGATGAACATGATCTTGAGGGTGGCATTGCGTTCGGCGGCCCGCTTGGCCAGCTCGATCCCATCCATGCCGGGCATCACGATATCGGTCAGCAGAAGATCGAAGGTGAATCCCTGGATACATTCCCAGGCCTGCTCGCCGTCTCCGAAATCGGTGACCACATGACCGGCCTTCACCAGCGCCGCCGCAAGAAACTTGCGCAGGGATTCGTCGTCTTCCGCCAAAAGGATATGCGCCATGCCAGCCTGCCCGCCGTCCCTTATAAAAGCCTATACAGGGCAAATCTGTAAACTGTCGTTAACGAGGAAAGCTTGCCAGTGCCCCGTCCTGGTGCAACCTTTGGGCGGTGACCGAGTCTAGACCCTGATGGCAGCCGAACCAGACCCTGGACCTTTCCGCCTGGACCGCCCGGTGCGCCAGTCCGTGCCGTTTCTGTTCGCCTCGCCCCATTCGGGGCGCCATTATCCGGCCGGCCTCCTGGAAAAAACCAGGCTGGACCCCACCACCTTGCGCCGCTCCGAGGATGCCTTTGTCGACGAGCTTTTTGCCGGCGTGGTGGGGTTGGGGGCGCCCCTGCTGGCGGCGCAATTTCCCCGCGCCTATCTGGATGTGAACCGCAGCAGCACCGAGCTTGATGCGGCCATGTTCGATGCCCCCCTGGGCTTGCCGGTGGACGCACCAAGTCCGCGTGTGACGGCCGGGCTGGGGGTGATCCCCCGCATTGTGCGGGACGGGGCGGAAATCTATCGCGGCAAGCTCGGCGCCCGCGAGGCCGATGCGCGGATCACGCAGCTTTACCAGCCCTATCACCGGACGCTGGCAGCGCTGATGGAGGAGATCCACGGCCGGTTCGGCGTGGCGGTCCTGATAGACTGCCATTCCATGCCGTCTGCCTTGTCGGTGCCTGACATAGTGCTGGGCGACCGTTATGGCGCCAGTGCGGCGCCTGCGCTGACGGCGCGCGCCGAAGCGGCGTTTTCCCGCGAAGGCTTCTCGCTGGCCCGCAACACGCCTTACGCCGGCGGCCACTCGACGGTGCTGCATGGCAAGGTGGCATCGGGCTTTCATGCCTTGCAGGTCGAAGTAAACCGGGCGCTTTACCTGGATGAGGAAAAGATCGTCAAAAGGCCGGCTTTCGCGCTGGTTCGCGAGCGGCTGACGCGCGCCCTGAATGCGATTGTCACCATGCCGCTTTCTCAACTGGGCGGTCCGGATTGCCTGCCCCAGGCCGCTGAATAGTGAAACTTCCGCATCCTTGAAACCCGTCCGCTACACCCCACGTTCTCTTGGTGGGTCATTCGGTGGAGGTTCCGGCATGTCCAAATTCCGGGCCGTGGTGCTTTGCGGGCTCCTTGCCATTCCGGCCATGGCCAGGGCTGAGGAATTGGCGCCGGTTGCTCTAAACAGCCTCTCCGCGCCGCCATCCAATATCGCGTCGCTGCAGGTGATGGACCAGAAAGGTGAGGTGATCGGCCAGGCGTT
>Ga0210386_10000661_pt1 | contig 31684 bp, 28 predicted proteins | sample IncBWH32OmetaG_FD_160091 | JGI IMG/M metagenome (GOLD analysis project Ga0210386, IMG submission 160091) | Forest soil microbial communities from Barre Woods Harvard Forest LTER site, Petersham, Massachusetts, United States - Inc-BW-H-32-O ...
TTCAGGCCATCAATGGCCACAATAGTAACAACTGGAAAAAGTTGGTATGTGATAACTTAAAATCAAGATTGAAGCAGTACATAACATCTGACAACGGGACAAAAAAGTTGTTTCCGTTTTTTTTTTTGCTCCATTCTGCACATGTCTACCGACGATGAGAAAACTCGACATGAAGCTGCCAAAATCTTATCCAGTGAAGTCGATACGATGAAAAATAAGATTGACGAATTGCGAGATATTCACAGGGAAGTTCACAATATTGAACTTAAAGTGAGGATGCTGATGAGTAGTGGATTAATGGAATGGATGTTATCCACGTACCAAAAACACGGCATGTTTTCTGAGGAAGGCGAAGATTTGGAGGCAGAGCTGGATGAGTATGAAAACGAATCTTTTGGTCGTCTTATTGATACCACAGACGAAGAATTCACTCAATTGGGATATTCGATTTACAAAGAAATTGCACATGATCCTATTTTTCAAAGCATATGCCACATCGGTGGCGACGAAGAAACTGCAAAGACAAATTCAATTTTCACCGAAATTATGTACCGTTTCAAAAGCACGATTACTTCCGATACCATCGCCGAATCATCATCATCACTGAAAGCAATAGAGACTTGCATCATTCATGTGCGACACTGTAACCATCTTCTTGGAAGAAGACCACAGGCAATACTAACCGAGTACCGAGCGTACAGAACGACCCTATCTCGTTTGATGATGCGTGTTCCGAATCCAGATTTTGAAGCGTATAGCAAGGCCCGAGCGATGAGAATCATCGGTAGTGTATAAAAACCTTGTTTTCCTTTTACAAATACGCAATAACGACACGGAACACATCGTTGCCCAGCATGTGTTTCAAGGGCTGCTCTGCGACTTCCTCGCGCATGGACACGAGCCGTCGGTATTTGTCCATGATGTGGTGGTGCAGCTGTGAAGGGAGGAATCGGTCTCGCATGTGTATACCGTGAGCACGTGAGAGGTCGATTTCGACTTCGATTGCAACTAACATGTTTTTCATCGTTTTGCACCAAACGATTTGCAGCTTTCGATTGGATCTTGTATTCCATGCCAAGATATCACAGGTGATTGCAACTGTGTGGTAAGCAAGAAAGGACAAGGTGTGGTAGGACAGGATGGAGTCGTTATGCAAGGAACAATATTTGTCGAAGTCCTGGCGTGATGTCATTCGATAGTGCTCACGTGTCATAGAATCCATGGCAACACAGATGTAATGGAACGCACGACAGATGGATTTCAACGATTGTTTCATCGCATGCCATGGTGCTAGCTGACGCACCGTCTCCAGTTCATTTGCTGCCAATGGATCAACCCTCTGCCCATTTGCGACAACCAAATCCCATTCTCTATCCGTCGTTGGTATCATTGTTTTGGGACTTAAATCTGCTTTAATCGTTTCAATACCACGTAGTGGGTTTGCCTCGCGTGTTCGTTATCAATGGGCAAGGATGCCGAGGTGTCAGAGACGAACGCTTCGTAGGGCACTTCCTCGTCCTTGTCGTCTTCGTTGCGAACGATCTCAACAAATCGGTACGTGGTGTCTGGCTGAAGGAAGGCGGGAAGCATGGGTTTCAAGTGATTCTCAGGCCCTTTGGAGATCCTTTTCATTCTCACAAACAGAATATGGTATCTGCCTTGGTGCAGCTGAAGCCGCTTCTTCAGTTCCGAATAGAACGGTTCGAATTCCCTGGCATCCCAGAACTGCAGCTGATGCCCTTCCACAGAGTACGAAGGGGATTCCAAGAAGAACTTCATGGCCTTGCGCTGGCACAATACGGTTTTCGGAGGCAGCGGATTCACGGCATACAGTTCCTCACCGTTGCTGGTCTCGGCCAGAGTCTTGCCGGTTCGAGTGAAGAACTGATTCCGTACCCGGGTTCTGACCTCTGGCTCCAAGGCATCCAAACTCTCATCCGCGACGTTCGAAGCGATATCCAAGGACATTTTCAATGTGAAACGGTGATTCAATTTGTTTTTATCATTTACGATCGAGAAAGCTTGTTGTGGCATCCAGCATATCTTGAAAGCATCGCTTCACAATCGTACCTGCCTCGGGTTGTCTCGCGTGCATATGTACGAACACGATCCAGCCGAATTCGTGCTTTGAAATGGATAGCTGCCATGCACATTGAAACACAAGATCCGCTGGTAAGGCTTCAAAGACCGTTCTTACATTCGCCTGCAGCCTCTGCTCCACTTGCCTGCGAACGTCTCCAAGGGTTCTTCCTCCAAAGCCGTTTGTGTATTTTCCAGTCCCTTGCGGAAACAAATGACGCCACCAAGGCAGACCACGTGTCACAGAGGAGAATCTTCCAGTGCTTTGTAATGCCGAAGGAACATAGTCTTCAAGAAAAGCGATCAACGACTTTAGCTCTTCCCCCTCCTCCTTGTCGTCATCATCATCCCCGTCGACAAGAGGCCCAGACAGAAATTTGTCCAAAACCATTTTGTAATCGAACCAAACAAATAATCTGGAAGGTTTATAGAAAGAACACCTTACTGCATACTTTGCTTCGTTCTTCGTACACTATGAATAACATTCAATGTCTTGAGACCGGCAAGCGTGGCGTGGAAGTGTTGCAGCGATGTGAAGGTCTGCTGCAGCAGTGCTGGGAACAGATGGAGCAGTTCCCTGGAACGGCGTTGGATATGAAGGTGGAGTTCGACTGGTGCTGGAAAGTCTTCATTGAAGAGTATCTGACATTGAACCAGGAATGCCACCAGGGCTTCTCGGTCTCGGACATGCTGTTCACCACCTTGTGTCATTTACACATCATACAGAGTCCATTGGAACCGACGCAGGTCCTTCCGGATCTGGAAAAGGTCTTGGAAGCGGTGCGCTTCGTTGGTTGTCAGCATTCCCCCGATACCATGAATTCCTTCCCGGATCTTGACTTGCTGCAGCATCTGTTTCACGACATTGCATTGCTCATCGTGTTCAAGCTTTCAAAACCATTGGATCCGAAAGAGGAACTGCGATTGACCTCTCTGGTGCATGTGAATGAAGTCTCTTTCAATATGCTTCAACCAAATGGATCTGCGTCTTCTCTGGTGTACATCACAGAGGAGTTGAGGAAACGAATTCACGCCTTGCATGTCTACGCGTTACCAGAGAAGACCTCGGATGGGAAATACGTTCGTGAAATGGCCTGGGGAAGCTTCTGGTCCTTGACTCATATGACAAGTCTGTTGGTGCCACAGAGCGCAAGGATCCTTCATAACATGTTCATGCAGCACCACCTGGTTGCAACAAACGGACAGGAGCTCCCGCAGAACTCATTGGAGTGCTCGCCAGATTGGATCAAGCAGCTTCAGGATTGGATTGCACGAATGTGTGCGGTGGATTCCTCGGATAACTTCGCTCATGAGTTCCGAAACGAACTGTTCGCCGCTCTGCTCCCTGCCAACGCGGTGATCTACGGATCCACCCGCTCTGGTTCTGGTCCGTCTGCTGGTGCACAGATGCCTGCATCGACCTTATGCCAGGCCGAGTTGGGATTTGATGTGGCTTCCAAGATCTCCGATACTATGACCATCAAGGTGCGAAGCATCGGGTTGCAACCGAGTCATCCTTATTACGACATCATGGTGCTGTTCATGTTCACCTATCAGATCTTCCACGATCTCCGTCTGGACTTCCGGAAGTTGTTTTACATCGCAGAACGAGAACTCATATCCAAATGGGATCTGTTGCATCGCTCCAAGCGCATCGGATCCACGAGAACCAGAGAACCCATGATCGTCCGAGTGAAGCGAGCACATTATGTTCACTATTTCCACAAGGAAGAGGAAGAACAAGAAGAACCAAAGGCCTTCTGGCTTCGATGCAGCAGCTCGGCCGAAGCATGTCTTTTCTGGCTGAAGCTAGTACGAGACAACCATGAAGGCCAGCTATTCACAGGCCACAACATCAATCGATGGGCAGAGAAGTTCTTGAATGTGAAGGAAGCATGGGAGATGCAGGAGGAGGAACAGGAACAATAAAAAAGGCGCATTTGTTTTTTTTTAAAAACATCAATTTTTTTAGACCGAGGAAGCCACAAATGGGACTCCTGGCCTGGCCTGGCCTGGCCTTGGGACATACGACTGGCCTGGCCTGGCCTTGTGGACTGGCCTTGGGACACACGACTGGCCTTATGGACTGGCCATGGGACACACGACCGGCCTTGTGGACTGGCCTTTTGCCTGGCCTGGCCTGGCCTTGTGGACTGGCCTTTTGCCTGGCCTGGCCTGGCCTTGTGGACTGGCCTTCTGGCCTTATGGCCTGGCCTGGGACACAATGGCCGTTCCTGGCCGTTCCTGGCCTTTCCTGGCCTGGGACACATGACTGGCCTTGTGGACTGGCCTGGCCTGGCCTTTGGGCCTCCTGGCCTGGCCACTGTCCTGACTAAGAACACCCGCGCGGGCATGTCCCAACTCAAGCGAAGTTGGCATGTACTGAATTTTGTGTGTGTTTTTTTTCTTCTAGCGCATTCGAAAAAACCATTTCAGTTCCCATACAATGACCGAGAACCTTTGGTTGAAAGGGCGTCCTCAGCTCAATGCTATGGCAGTGCTAACATACGTGAAAACCAATCGCGAAAGGCACAAACAGATGTCGAGAACGTGCTTCTTTGAACGATACGACTTCGCGATGAACGCGGTGGATGCCGAGCAGAATGTGATGCTTCGGGAAATGCTGCAGCATCTCATCGAACCCGAGACGGAGGAACGGGATGCTCGGATGTTGCGAAATGGGAAGCGACAGGAACGGCTCTCTGCACTGCTGCAGCTCGAGCAACAGTACCAGGAGGATCTCATGAGTCAATTCCTAACGCTCCCAGAGTTCCTTCACGCCACTGCTCCATTGAACCGTGAAAAAAACAGATTGAAGCAAATTCTGCAGCAACTTTGATCGATCTAGCATGTTCCAAATTATTTATTTTTTTGTTCCCCTTTTCGACTATTCCATCCTTCTTTCTCACTTACTTCCATCTCCATGTCCCGTTTCCCTCCTGCCGATGCTACTACCTACTACTACCGCAACTACCGCATTCGAGAAATCCAAGGAACACAATGCTGCATGGTCTTCCTGGACTTACAAGAGATGATGCGCAAACACAACAAACAGGGTCGTGAGATGCACTACGACAAATGGCTGCATCAACACAGCAAAGATCTGGAGCAGTTGGAGAACCGTCTGGGATTCCGTCCTTTGGAGAATTATGACCTGGACGGGAAATGGGCCTTGGCATTCCACAAGTCCCTGGCCTTTATGTACGTGAAAAGCATCAACGAGGCATTTGGAACCGCTATGCAAATCGAATACGATCGAACGAAAGTCACCAGTCCGCCCTCAGCCCTGCCACCAAAGAAACCAAGTTTGCTCACCGTGCATGACAAACCGGATTTGCATGCGAAGGTCCGAGAAGCCAAACGCATCATGCTCAGCAAGCAAAAGGAAGCCGAAGAAGCAACTTTGGCCTATATTGCTGCAACGGAGGAAGCAATGGGATCACGTCAAAGTTAAAGTTTATTTTTACAATGCAAACAAAAAAAAACAAAAGGATTCATTAAAAGCCAAATCCTTAGGACCTAAAGTCAGCCGCGGATGCAAAGTCTGCCGTCCACGATACGGTGACATACCTCTCTAGGGGAAACAAGGAATTCCTGGTATTGGTGTTGTGACAGCTCATTGCCTAAGCGCTTGTACATGGCTCGTTGCTGTTTATCCTCCATGTCAAACGTCCCGTATTCTCTTTGAAATTCAAAGACAGACCACAGATCATCCTTTCCTTGCTCTGACAATTTCGAGTAAGGGACCAGATATGATTGAATATTTCCAATGTTGAATACAATGACAAGATAATATTTTTCTACTGAAAAAAAAACAAACAAACAAACACACACAACAAGGTGAGTGGAGGAAACTGAAGGAAGGAGTGGATGTTTTTTTTTACCTATGCAAGTTTGATTCATGTTGTTTAGAGGGTAGGTGGGTTTGAAGAATGAATAAACTGCAATTTAGATTCCCACTAGCTGCTGTGCCACAATGTCGTGTGAATCTGGGACATACCATCGCTCAACGGCCAAACTGCTTCCATGGGAAAAAAACAAAATTTTACTATAATTCACCATTAAAAGAACGCTCGCATGTGCACCGCGGTCGTCATGGTTCCCGTTTGCAAAATGCGCATGCCCTCTGTATGGCGAAATTCCGGATTGTTTACAACTTCCAAGGTCAAACGAGTGTAAATCACTTTATCTTCCTCCGTCAAAAAAAGCGTACCATTCATAGCTACAAATCGTCGCTGAGTTGCCACAACATGCAACATGTCTTTCTTTGCTTGCTCCGAGAGTTTGGCATACATCACAACGGTTGTGAAAAATGGAAAACCGGAGTCCTTAACGTGACTGGTACACACGAAGTAGGAATCAGTAGGTTCTGGTAAGGAGGAAGTTAAATCTGCACCAGATGAAAAAGAAAAAGATGGTTGAATGGAGGAGGAAACGGGAAAAAAGTGTGAGGTACCTTGTTGTTGTTGTTGCTGTTGGCTCATGTTGCTCAGAGGCAGGTTGAAGAATGAAATAAGCTGCAATCTGGCTGCTGTGCCACAATGTCGTGGGAACCTGGGACACACCGTCGCCCAAACTGTTTCCATGGAAAAAAACAAATTTTACTATAATCCACTCCCTTCATTTTCAATTTATTTATGAGTCTGGACAGCAGCATTGCCGTCATTGGGAACTTGGAGGAATGGAAAGAGTTCGAGAAGGTGCAGCGGCAGATCACCCGTGACAATTATGACGACGACCTTCCGGTGATTTTCCTGTTTCTGAAGGACGCAGACCGTGCACAGTCGAAGCAATGCCTCAACAACATGAAGCAGGTTCTGTTCCAAGATGCTTCGGTTGCCAATGCATTGAAAGAAAGAGAGCTGTCTGTGGCCGTGGTGGATGTTTCTTCATCCGAGTCACTTGGATCCATCCTGGACACCGAGAAGATCCTCTCCACACCCCTATATCGCGTCAGTTGGCAAGGACTTATCCTGTTTGAATGCAACGGCGAAGATACGGATCAGCTTCTCGCTTACCTTCACAGACGAATGCGAGGGCATGGCATGGAAGTGAATGTCAGAGGCGAGGATCAGGTGAATGTGTTTTGGAATTATAGGGACGTTCCAGTGTTCCAGTTCCGACTGCAACCTGACCTGGTTTCCTTCTCCTCTTCCAAACCGTTTGCTCGAGGAGGCTATGGGTACGTGTATCGTGGATTTTATGACTCTCTCCCTGTCGTTCTAAAGCGATCCCTCAAGCAAGATGCAACCATCATCAATGAGGCATGCCGAATGATTCCTTTGCGCCACCGACACATTCTGGATGTGTACGGGGCGACTAAGAAGGGATCGCATTGGTACATGGTTCTGGAATCCTGTGCGACTAGTTTGGAAAGACAATATGAGAAACGCAACTACCCCAGGAAACATGAATTGGATTACACTCTGTTGTATCACTGCTACTGTCTGGTCTCTGCTGTCTCGTTCATGCATTCGAAAAACATTTTCCACGGCGATCTGCATGACGGCAACATCCTCTTCACTGAAGCCAACGAACTGAAAGTGTCGGATTTTGGCCTTACCGATCACTACACCTTCTTCAACCAGCGGCAGGCGTTTTTCTCGAAGTTTACTGACATTTCCAATATGTTGCACCACCTGGCGGCTATCTTCTTGGGTAAGGAGTCTTTCAATCCCTTAGATCACTTCCAAAAGCACGTCCAAGGCATACCTGACAGTCCGCTGAATCGCATCTTACTTCCCTTTCTGCAGGCAAACAAAAACGAAAGAGAGATCAGGACATTGACAATGCCAAGTATCGCTGCAATGCTGCGTCTCTGCCTGCGAAGCTTCAGCTTGGAACAGATCAAGAAGGAAGCGAATATACCACCTGGAACTTACGCGATGCAGGTGCCATACTCAGTCCTGCGAGGCCGTTGGTCCGCACTAGAAGGAGCCTTCCCGATGCCAGAATCTATCGCATGGGCCAGTAGCAGCCTGATCCCGCCTTACGCCACTCCCAGTCCTCCGTCGATCAAACCCAAGCAATCCGGATCACCTAGAAAGCACAAACAGCATCGAATCATGGAAGCAATAAAACCGGATCCGAGGCCAGAAGTTCAGGAGATTCCGAACAAGGAACGAGTTAACATCACTCCGCCACCACCTCCAGTCAAATCCGAAGAAGAAGAACTGAGCCCATCGGACTGGAAAGCAGACATCCAGACCGAAGGCGGAGTCCGAATGAAGCATCGCTTGAAAAAGTAAAAAAGACTTAAATAAAATTGTCTTTACAAGAACTCAAATCGCGTTCTTTTCCTTTCCTTCCTTCCGCCACTGCAGCTTCCTGTTGCACATGTAGAAGAAGTGACGCAGCACATGCATCTGTCGATTCGACAGTTCAGGTACGATCAAATACAGAGGAGGATACAGTTCGACGCGTGTTCGAAACATTCCAAATCCATCCCTTAGCCATAAAGTAACTCTTCCCCTCTTCCCAGAAAACCCCTGCTCAAATCCAGCAGACAACGACGATGATGAAGAAGATTCAGATTCAGATTCAGCGGACATGATGATGTTCAAGTTTGTTGCTTCATTCCACTCCGTCTCCCAAAAAAATCCACCGCGTACCATCTGAGCCTGATCCGACACGCACCGGATTCTTAGCTCTGCTGGTTCTGGGAACGGCATCCGGGGGCACAAGGCAACAACTTCGATCTATCATGTCTGCTGCATCCGAATTCGAAACGGAATCTTCATCAACTTCTTCTTCCTCGTCCTCTTCTTCCTCGTCCTCTTCTTCCTCTTCTTCTTCACTGTCATCCGAATTCCCTGATGTGAAAGGGGTTAATTTAATCCATCCTAAAGGCCGTTCAGATTACTGGGTAGCAAGTATTGGCAAAAAGAACAGAAGGGAAGAATATTTCAGATTCAAAGATTCCGATGGAAAACACAATGCTTACATGCAAGCCGTAGCTAAAAGGAAGCAATGGGAGCAAGAACGACGAGAAGAAAGGGAGCGAGATAAAGAAGCTGGATTGGAACATCATGGAGGAAATCTTTTCCGGCGCAACAATGATAAGAACTATCTGGAATTGATTTTAAAGGATCCGATAGAAAGAACTTTACTACTCGATACAGACGCTCTTAAATCAGTTTCACAAGTTAGAGTTTTTTGGTGTGAGATGGGGTTCGCTGCCATGATATTCAAACAGGACATCCTTTTACCTTTATCGACGGTTCTTGCACCATACTGGGGTGACGTAGGGTTCGTTAACGGAGATAACACGGATCACCGCTTCGTGAATTTGTACTGCAAGGGACCCGAGCCAGCCTGGGATCAATATCGACCATTAACGCTGTGCATGCGACAAGGAAAGGAAATGAATCCATGGTGTTACATGGATGCTACCAAACAGGATATCAAGATGAAAGTTGCACATCCCAAGGATTGTGAATTTGACCGCGTTGTATTGTTCACATCAAGTTGTTTCAATGCCATCCGAAACAATTCATGGCACTTCCATTCATATGGAAGTTCTTGGTATGCCCAAACTAACATTAAAACCCCCAACAAAACAGCGTCAAATTCAATGCATCGTGTATTAATGAATGCACCAGATGATAAAGAAGTTGATCACATCCAAGGATGTAACAGCGATGAGTTTACTCTTGATAACAGATTAAGCAACCTTCGGTTGGTCACGAGCAAGGAAAACAACAACAACGCGAGAATGAAGAAGAATAATCGTTCAGGTGTCAATGGTGTCTTCTTCGACAAAACAAATGCAAAATGGGTTGCGCAAATACGAGTCAATGGAAAACGAACAAGTAGAAACTTTGTCACGAAAGAGGCTGCCGTGGAATGCCGCAAACAGAACGATGAAGAAACAGGGAATATGAACGGAAAAAGACCCAAATTTTCTGAAATGCTTCAGAACAATCAAAGTAACTTATAAAACTCTCTTCTTCAAAACAAGCTTCTATCCGTCGCCATGCTTGCTTGCGTTTTGCAGTTTGCATTCTTGTTCATTCTCTTTCATTTGGCATCGGCAAGTGTATGCACAAATATTCCGTCTGGGAATACTTCTGGATGCTATGCTCTGAGAAGTCAATGTCACTTTTCACTTGTCACCAACGGCTGTGCGGATAATCCACCTCAGACGTGCGCCCAGTATCTGTCGGATGTTAGCGGCTGTAGCTCGAATTCCACCTGTCTCTTCTCAACAGCCTCCAATCTGTGTCTGAACGCACCGAAAAACTGTTCGTTTATACCCGATTATGCCGACTGTTCCAAACGTGCGGATTGCAGGTCTGAACTTCACCTGTCGCTGTTCGTTTTTCTTGTGGTTTTTTGATACAATTTTTTACTGTATTTGCTTTTTCTTTGCACCAGATGGGTTCCTACCACACCGAGCACTCAGATTTGTGTCAATATGCTTCTTGGGATATGTTTACAGTACCAAACACTGTGGTTTACGAATTCCACGGTAAGGTCACGTATCCAGAAATGCACTTCTTCCCTTTTTTATTGCTTTCTGTGTAATTTCTATTGCAGTTCTACAATTGCACGACCGGGGTCTCATTCTGTAGGAACACGACAACTCAAGGCAGCGTGGCGTGTCAGTCTCGTGGCTGTATATGGGTTCCATATTTGAACGAGTGTTTTTCGAGCCTGTCTGAAGTGACGAGTCAGAATCCATGCAGCTCATGGAGCAATCTGGAGCAGCCGAATACAATCTGTGCAGCCATGGGATGTTTTTTGGAAATCGACGGCTTGACCTGCATCCCCACATCTTCTGTGGGAGGCAATTCATCATTGGCGAATCTCAACTTCAACGTGCAGTACGTGTCCCCTTCGGTTGCCACAAATTCACTCCAATTCTCGGTGCAAGTCTGGCTACTCAATCAACTGCGGAATTCCCCTCCGATCTTTTCGTATATATTCATACAAGGTGGGATCCCTGGATGGGATGTGGCTTCCACGTTCGTTCCGGGTCCTTGCAACAACATTCAGTACTACAACGCCTCTCAACCACCAGCGGTTTTTGTTCCTGTCAATGATCCAGTGGGATTGCTCAATTACTTCAATAACTTCGTGAACACCAACCACACATTTAGCTTCAACCCTGCAAATCTTACATTCGGAATGGTGCTATATGCTCTTTTGGGAAATATTAATGTTCGAAATGCCACCAATGTTCTTGATCGATCGGTTTCGATCGATCCTACCGGTACATGGGTTCAACACCAATTATCTATGGATCTCAACGACATCGTTTCAAATTGTCCAAACGCCGCAGAAGTGTTTACGCCCACCGCCAGATACTATTACATCCCCATTGCAGTGGCACAGAGATCCTACATGGGTTACGACCAAATTTTTACGAATTTTTACATCACTGTCTCCACTGCAGGAGTGGTACAATCCGTTTCCTCTTCCAGTCAGTTCACCTTGACCTTATACCGCAGTGAATTGACATCCATGATCTCCACCTGTCCACAGGGCCAGGTGCTGCTTCAGACAGTGTACCTGTTCATGGTTGGAAACGTATTTGTGCCAGGTTTCGTTGGGCCTCGCACTGCGTCCGACATACTATGGACTTCGCCGACCGTGGGAAACTCTCTGCAGAACTGCTATGGCGAATACGTGTACGCCCTCCAAAAGCTCAGTTGTACCAACAACATTTGCGCGACTCAAGTTACGACAAGAACGCGCTGTAGGCCATTTACTGTCGGAGGAGATGAATTTTCCAATTGTTCCTATGCTTTGCAGTCTGATATGATAAGCGATGTCGGTATTGGGAACTCTTACTCCTCCGCTTTGGATGGACAGCATACGATGTGGACTTGGACATATCTCTGCCCGAATGCATCCAGCAATATCAACTGCACCTTAGCGATCAACACCCCGAACACCCCGGACCAATGGAATTCCAACATCACGATTTTCCTGTATGAAGGAACGGACATCACGGTGAACTTTGACGTCTACGCAGGCCTGCTTCCATATCCAACAGCGCCTTTATCCTCGATTGAGACCTTATCCCAAGGCCCGAATTCCGTTGTGTCGGTCACGGATCTATATCAGAGCTCTTTGACATGGAACGGAGTCTTTACCTTCGTCATTGGAATCTTGAACCCGCAACTGCAGCAGACCTGCAACTTGACAATGGACATTGGCACCTTGTTCCGTATCGATCCTTTGGACATCTACGGCAATGTGATTCCCGGATTGAATTCACTCTACATCTCCATGTTGTTCCCCTTCATGACTTATGTTCCCAAACAGATGCTTCAGTACTGCCCTACGACCTGTCAGAACACCCCTGCGACAGCGAATCAGACCGCTTACGATTCCTTCTCGATCCCAGTGATCACCTTACGCGCTTTACTCCCTGCAAACGGCTATGCAGTCTCCGTCGCTTGGATCATGTCAGTGCCCTCTGCTTCCACGGCTCATAATCTTCAGAGTACCGGGTTGCATCTGATGGACTCCTCCTCGGAAAGCATCATGGAAGCCCAGGACCATCTCCAGGCCATTCACAATCGCAGCACCAGTAAGCAGCGGCTGCAGAGTCACAATTACAACAGCAACAGGAGAACGACGATCCAAGAGGAGCATCTGGTTGCACCCAGTCGTAAGTTGCTTCAATCTACGACTTCTCCTCCCTCTGCTGCAGGGACCGGAGGCCAAGTTGGAACCTACTACTTCGAATTCATCATCAACGACGCCACGAATCCGAATCCGCCGCAGCCAGTGAACATCACGGTGAACCAAACTGTCAACGGAACGAATGTCCTGAAGATCGTTCAGGGCATGCAACTGGTGATGCACTTTTATCTCACATCGACCGCACCGGTACCAGCAACGGCCAATCTGACCGTCATGGAAACGTATCTCGCAAGTCAGCTCCCTGGTATCCTAGCAGCAACTTTGTCCATCAATGTGAACCAGGTTATTGATATGACCGCCTCTCCCACTCTACCCTTAAACACTCTATCACAGCCAAAAGATCCTTCTGCGCATCTCATGTCAACCATGGAACGCCCTCACAGAAAATCACTGCAATCGGCTCAGCTCGGCGTCCTTCAGCCTCCATTGTATGCCACCTGGGTCATCATCCCAAATCCGAACATCACTTCCATCACCGCTCAGATGTTGACGAATGAACTGTTATCCCAACCGTATCAGGCATTGTTCCAGGAGTTGCTGCTTGCCGCTGGTCTGTTGCTGGATACGGCGTTTCTGCCTCTTTCCGTACAGGTCTTCGTTCCACCAACGAACTGGTACCTCAATGTACAAACCGTCACACAACCCACCACGGCTCCAACGGCCTTTTGTGACTCGAATAGTAGCGAAATGGAATGCTGGAACCCTTTGTTTGGCCTGTTGGGCCTCATCATCTTCATTTTCCTGATATTCGGTGTTTGCAAATTGTCCGGTTGCTGCGATGCCGATTCCACCCAGTCGCGATGGACCTTCCGCAGTGCGTACGCGCCAGTCGCGACAAAGTAAAGTAAAAATGTGTTTGTTTTATGTATCATATTTTCCGACTGCCGCGTCCCACATGCCAGATACGACGAGCTTATTCCCGTCAAAGCTGCCCGGGAAAAAAGGGTCCTCCCATCCATTCAACCAAAATTGAAACGTCAAGCTGGGAAAATCGCTTTGTGGGATTGTATACACAGAGGTGTAATGTGCTACTGCACAACCATCACCACAGTAAACAGGCTTTAATAGATCACTGAACTGACATTCCTCGGAGCTGCTACAAGAGACAGATACGTTAATGATCCGATTGTGAAAAGAGTCTTTGTTCACTGGAAGAGAAAGCATCGCAAAAAGTGCTGGACCAGTTAGTTTGGCATTTGGAAACGGATGTCGGAAGAAATAATCGTCGATGTTCAAAACAGCAAGCGCCTTTCGAACGCGTTGAATCATCATCGTCCTCCCTGCACCTTTCCGATGTTTTTCCAATATGCGCTTCAGAGCTCTGGAAAGCGTGCATAGTCTCCAAAGGTCACCGATGCCAAGGAAGTCGAAAACAGAATGTACTAGGAGCTCATTGGGCAAACGAAGCAAAATGCAAGACATTGAAAAGAAGATGTAAAAAACGGAATGAATAATAAAAAGTAGCACTGTATCACAAAAAAAAGTTGGTGTATTCTTGCTTTCCTACAATTCCGCGATGCGTTTGGCCATAGTCGCATCGTCGCCTTCGTACATGCCAAGCAAGACAGGGTTGGGACACGCAATGGGACTGGTTCGCAGCATGTGTTGGATGGCGTCTTCGGTGCAATATCCGAGTTCGCGTTGTAAAATGTATGCCGCTGCTGTGGACCGACTCGCGCCTGCATGACAGTGACAGAGGACTTCCGGTTTGGACTTGCCTTCCTTTTTCATATCGGAAGCGAGTTGAAGTATTTTGTCCAAATGTGTTTTGTTTGGCGCATTGGGTCGTTCGGAGTCGACATCATCCACATCCGCAAATTCCAGACACAGCAGACGACCACCGGTGGCCTTTAAGCCCAGTGCCAGCAGCGCCATGAAATTGGTATCATGAGCACCTGGATCCGTGATGGAAACGATGTAATCGTACTGCTTGCCACTGAGTATGAGTTTCCGCGTTTCCCATTCACTTTGAACGGATAACGAGATTTCAAACACAGAAGAAGCAGCAGCAGCGGAGCTCATATTTTTGTCCAGAAATAAAAAACTAAAATAAATTAAAAATAAAAATATAAATCAATTCCTTTACAATATAATTGAACAGTAGAACTTTCAGTCAAAACAAAGTGAGTACACACCGGTTCATTCATTGAATGAATGGCTTCTTCAGCGGGATCGGATTATGCATCTTCGTCTTGTTCGCTTTCATCGTCCTGCTCCTCCGCTGCTTCACCAGCAACCAGTGCCTGGCACTGTACTGAATGCCACCGAATCATTTTCCAGCAAATCAATGGCGGATATCCATGCCTCCCTTGCTGCCAAACGAATCTGGGTCGGAATCAACGCATCTGCCTGTCCTGTCTCAGTGACCTGGTGGTTCGGAAGTACAATTTCCTTCGAATTCCCATGCAATGTCCGCAGTGCAAGGAACCCTTCGCTGCCAACTCCCACTTCAAAACTCACATGCAGCGGTACTTCCCGATCTTTCGCGATGAAGAAGACCGAGTCGCGACACCGCAGCCATGGATGATGATGCCATACGAGCCGGATCTGGACCTCATCTGGCAGAGCAACGAGGACGATAACCAGCAGTACGATTACAACACTATCGTCACGGCCATCGATCAGGTTCCACAGATCATGGATTTTCCATCCCCATCCTCCTTGTCCTCCTCCTCTTCTTCTTCCTCCTCCTCCTCCTCCTCTTGTTGTTCCGATCCCATATCGCCGCCCTATGACTCTTCATCCTCCTCTTCCAGTTGCAGCTCCTCCTCCTCCGCACCCCCTCCAACAACGGAGTACAATCCACTGCAGCTTCACATCGCACTATTGAAAGAGCAGCAGCGCTACCAGAAAATCCAAGTTCCCCTCTCCGTGATCCCCGCACACCTCCAAGGTCGTGTGGAATTCCGTCAGTACCACCATGACGGTCGGACTCGGTGTTTCGCAACGGAGCAGCTCAAGGGACCGTTCACGGTTGCTGCGAAGGTCAGAATCTCCAAACTGAAGCCGGGCAAACTGAACGAGTTTCCATACGAATCGAACCCTGTGTTGGAAACCTTCAACAGTGATGAAAAAGACTTGCAGGATACGCGGTGCTGGCAGGTGCATCTGTTTCAATCTCGAAATCCCGACGTTGCAGCCGGAATTGCTCCCTACATCTCCACTGTCATCTTCCCCGGCGCGTTCCAATCGGATCCCCATTACCCGAACGTCCACCTCGGTTATCCTGACGGTCCATACGTCTCGCTAGAGGTGGAGAAGGGCACGACAATCGAAGAAGGTGAGGAACTGACGGTGTCGTATCCTGTGGTGCAGCAATTCAAAGATTGCAGGTCCTGGCAGGCCTTCAACGATATCCAGATCAAAAAGGAAGCACTGAGCCCTTGTCCCAACTATTACCTGGCGGTTCCTCCATCGTCGTCACTTCGTATGACAGCAGAAGAGAGCAGGAGCTACCAAAGCTATTTTGAGACACAGGCGAGCAAACGCACGAGTCTTCTCCAGAAGATTCCCTACGACTCCTTTGCGAATGTGGTGTTTGAGGCACACAGTGGGGCACAGATGCACCTGCAGGAATCTCTCGATGCATGCACCTTCCCTCCATTCCCTTCCAAAAACCCATATCTGGAAGTGCGCCTCTGCAAGCGATTGCTTCCTTTCGCGTCGTCCACATTCCCGCCTCCCCTTGGTCTGTACAGTCGTGCGGTATTCACACAAGGGCAGCCGATGTGCATTTACAGTGGAAAACGATTCGTGCGATCGGATGCCAACAAAAGCCATTACCAGTTGGATTTCGATGATGACGATATCGTGGAACTGGCGAATGGTGAAAAGAAGAGGACAGGAACCGTGCTGGATGCTGAAACCGAGTTCCATTGTTATGCGCGTTATGCGAACGATATTCAAGCAGAAGGTAATAATTTAGAACATCCATTGGTGAATGCTGAATTTGAACAAATCCCAGCTGGAAAAACTCTATATCTGACCGCAGCTGGTAAAGCTGGTAAACACCTGACGATACACCAACCTGCATTGGTGCTGATTTGCAAAGCAGACATTATTCTTCCAAGACAGGAAATCATAGTGGCATACGGCTCAAAATACTGGGATGAAGTGGATGAAGTGGATCACAGCGAGCCCCATGCAACCGCTGCCGTCCCTGTTCAAGACGAGGAAACGGAGTCCGAAAAGGAAGAAGAAGAGGAGGAGGACGATGATGATGTGCGCGAAATTCCACCACCAAAACCCAAACCCAACCCCAAACCCAAAAAGCCAGAACAACGAGGACCACGCCAGCCTTGGACCACATCACAGGTCATGGCATTGAGCTGGTTGCAAGCGAAATTCGAGGGACAAACCGGCGGAGCGACATTGCGGTCGGCATTTGAACGGCTGACAGAGGCGGAGCAAGAGGAGGCCGAAAATGTAGCCAGTGTGCGAACCCTGCTCGACAATCGGACGAATAAGGACATCAGCTCGAAAATCAACGACGACAAGAAAAAGGCAAAAAAGAAGCAGCAAGCCAGTCGCGCATAAAAAAGAAAACAGAAATGTCAAATTCACTTTTATGTTTAAAAAAATTCCGTATCACCATCCATAGCTTTGACGCCAGATGTTTTATGATCAAGAAAAAAAAAGAGGGAGTAAATAAAAAAATTGATTGACTGATTGATTGTGGAGCAAGCAAACAAAATTTATTGGTTTTTTTGGGGGACTGGGTTGATTCTGTTGAATCCACCTCTTCCTTCCAACTCCTCCATGTTCTCTACAAACAACAAAACAAAAGAAAAGAAAGAAAGAGATGTGACAAAGCAAAGAGGAATGGGCTGTGGTGGTCTTTGATTACCTTATTCCATTTTTCGAAGAAATGAAGAAGAAGAAAGAGAGAGGATAACAAAAATTGTAAGAGATGAATAAATAAATAAATAAAATACAACAAACAACAAACACTGAGAAAAAACACTAAACAGGAAGGCTTGAGACACTAAGATAAGTAACACGCAAGATATTGATGGATGGTGATGAAGAAGAGGAGGAGGAGGAAGAGCTCAGTTCTTCTTCCAATACTTCTGGCCATAACAGACTGTGATTTCACTTCTTGGTTCGATGAGAGCGGCAATACACACTAAGGCAATACAGTCTTCAGAGAGGATGAGCTTAGATCCGTCCTGTAACGTGATTTCCTCTCCCTTTGGTAACACCTGAAGTTCGGCGTTCGGTGTATTGTCACCATGATGATGATGATTGTTGTCAACTGTGCAACAATCGTTCGCATAACGAGAGTAACAGTTTGTTTCTCCTTCGGCGTCCACACACTGAGTAGGAGAGAGAGTAGCAAGATATTTGTCGTTGTCATCTGTGAACTGTTTGTAGAGAACGACGCCGGTGTAGAGGTCAATTCGGTCTCCTAGTTTGAACAGAGCACGAGAGACGAGCCCATACTGGCCTCTGCCCACGCGGATGCATGGAAGAATCTCCAAATTATCATCGTGACGAGGATGATGAGCAGAGGCATGTGGTGAAAACAGTGAAGGATGTGGATTGGGTTCGTGGGGAAGAGACCATGCAGTGTTAGCACAGAGAGCAGTGTGTGTTGGTGTTGGTGGTAGAGGAGAGCAAGAGGAGGAGGAGGAGAAAGGAGAGAAAGGAGCGAGAGAAGCGACAGACATTTTTTTTGCAAGATCTGAAAAAAAACAACAACAACAACAAAATGCAATGTAAATGACAACGACACAACAATTAGCATTCTGCGGTTGAAAAAAAGGAAGTTGAAGAGATAGAAAAGTGGATGTTACGATGATGAGGAAATCTTCTTACCCAAACAGTCACCTGCCTAAAATAACGTTTTTCCTGAGTCAGTTCCTTGTTTACGATGTTCTGTTATCACTCACAAGAATTTACAAACAAAAAAAGAAAACGAATAATGCCAAATAATTTCTTTTTTGTCTCAGACATGGTGCCAGCGACCGATTTAGCACCAAAAGAGCGGTTGACGTTCTGGACAAAACGAGTGGCACTTCACTTGAAAAACTGGATCGAGGTATGTGATCCCTCTGTTGTGGTTTGGTGAAAAAAGAAACCTAAATTAGGACGGGACAAAAACACGAAACGCCGAAATCAGTGATGGATTCTTTACACGTTGTGCAAAAAACGTTTTTTTACTTTTCATTTCTGCTGCTTTTGCTGCGCTGTCCAATATTTCTGACCGTAGGATGCTGTGATCTCGGTTCTGGGTTCAATGAGATCACTCCCACAAAACAGTCCCAGTGCATCGTCTGTGAGCGTTTGTTTGGTCCCGTCGTGCAAGGTGATTTCTGTGCCTTCTGTTAAGACATCGAAATAGGCATTGTTCCCTTCTGGTGATGAGGCGTCGTTGGCATACCGAGCGTAGCAGGTGTGTTCCTTTTCCGCATCCACCACAGTCCCGAAAACATCGGCGAGGTAAGCATTGCTCGCATGACTCTCGTTGTTTCTTTTGCATCTCTTCAATGTACGACCGGAGTAGATGCCAATCAGATCATCCTTCACAAACAAACCACGTGAAAAGAGACCATAATGACCCGATCCCACTCGTTCACAAGGTCGAATCTCCAGATTTTTGTCATGCACGGGCCAGGCGGCAGGAGGATGGAGACAGGCATCTTGAGAATGTAAAAAATCACCATTGGCGTCCGTATCTGTGTTTGCAATGGTAGGATAAGAGCAGGCAAATGTTCCTCCCGCGAATTGAGTCGGAGAACCATCCTCCTCCTCATCCTCGCTCTCCGTATCGTCAGAGCCTTTTCTGGGTTTCTTCTTCTTTCCATTGGCATAACGATCGATCTGGTCGAATTTTCGGAGATAGGCATCCGTGGCTTTCGGTGTGGCATTGACATGAGAGAAGGGCACGGAGAGATAATTTTGAGGAAACTGGGTTTGTTTTTCATGCAACACACGCTTCTGATGCCGTTGGATCCACCAGTCCATTTTGTAGATTTCAGGAGGAACATTGTATGCTGCGATCAATTCCTCACCAGCGACAATCGCATCACGGATGGTGATGTGGATGTAAAAGGGATCTTCTTCTTCTTCTTCTTCGGATGCTGAAAAGATGATTTTAGCACGAGAGGAGGAGCCGGGGATGTGAGGATAAAATATCTCAGGGATGTAGTGGCCAATGGGGACATCAGCATCATCATCGTTGCTGGAAGAGGAAGACGAGGAACGACATTGTGAGGGTTTGAGCGAAGAGAAAGAAGTGACCAGAAACAATCGAGAGGAAGTGCCGACTACAAATTCATCCTCAGCGGGTGGTTGCTTCTTCAACTCTTCAACGGTGACGACCTTGGCAGGGATGCGAAGAAAGTCAGTTGTCGTCTTCTTGTCGATGTCTTTGGAAGCAAATGGTCTCCAGTGAGTCTCGGTTGGATATTTGCGAAGATGCACCAGTGAAGATTCCTTCCCCGAGGAGGAACCAATAGTCTCCCTTTCAAAGCCCATAGACATGTATTCCAGATGACGCTTCAATGCTGCCGTGTCCACAGAATGGTTCTTATTGTTCTCATTCTTTTCTCCTCCTCCTCTTTTGCGTTTCGGTGGTGGTGTTGGTGGTTTTGATGATGAGGATGAGGATGACGATGACGATGAGCGTCCTCTTTTGCGTTTGGGGGAAGAAGAAGAAGAAGAAGCGAGTGAAGAAAGACTCGTGGCCGCTGCAATGAGAGTATCTCCTCTTTCAAGCGAAGCACCATCATCATCTTTGTCGCCATCATCATCATCATCATCAACAACAACAGCCTTATCTTTTTTTTTCTCTTCGTCGCCATGCATCGCTTTGAACTTCGGGTCCAGCAACCACCCAGTCTTGCGCCATGCCATGGCTTCTTCCTCCGCTTGCTCCTCGGTTCTGCCAGACTTGGGTCCGTAGCCAAAGCTTTTAAAAACCGGCTTTCCCTTCACTCGAAACCAGACTTTGTATCTCTTTTCCTTGGAAGCGTGGTGTATGCCTTTCTGTGTCTCGGGAGGATTGCTCTTGTTGTTGTTGATGGAACGGAAGTGTGTAAAAGAGGATTTTTGAACACCGTTTTGTTTGAAAACGATTTTGAGTGAGCGTTGTTTTCTCTCCTTTGGAGGAGGAGGAGGGTTCGAAGAGGAGGAAGAGGACGTTGTTGTTTCAACAGTCGGTGGAGATGGTGAAGGTGGAGGTGAGGGTGGTAGTGTTGGAGCAGAGGACCACGAGGCAACCGGAGACGGAGGAAGAGAAGGAAGAGGAAGAGGGACCGGAGATGATGACGGGGAAGGCTCATGATAGTAATCTGCTGACAACAAGGGTTGTGGTGGTGGTGCTTCAGAACTGTTGTTGTTTTTGCGACCATTCAAGAACAGAGACGTGGTGTGTGGAAATAGAGTTTGCAAACGCTTCCAAACACTCGGTTCCAATCGATCCATCCATCCACCGGCATCATTCGACTTCAGTTTGTCATGCACCATTGCATGGAGTCGCTGTAGCAGCTGCGTATCACCATCACCCAGCTCTTCTTCTTCGGGAAGGCCATACCGTTGTAAAAGGAAGGATAGTTCCGTGACTCGCAATAATCCATCACCAGAGGGGTGCAGAGATATGAAAGGGAAGCGATAGATGGACCAAAGTGACGCATAGCGACCAACAACACGAGAAGCCTCATGGCCACATTGCATGGCATTGGAGAGAAAGGCACAGGAAGCACCATCCACCAGACGATTCACACTCTTTGGATGGCGAGGAATCTGATGCCAGGGTTTTTGGAACAGGGGATTCAGTTGGTAGTTGTGAGGGGAGAAATCGACACCACGAAGATCTCGATCGTCATCAAACGCATTCGGATTGCGAGTATCTGCAAACAGTGGTGCAGGTACCGTCTTCTCATTCCCACAATTCACCATCATCATCGATACCAAATGGGTGTCGGGGTGATCCAACCATCGTTCGTTGGACGACTGGCAGCATTCTATAAAGAAACAACAAAAAAGGAAGGAATGAATGAATGAGACTCTTTTATGACAGAAGATGGTGCGTGGTACCTTTGTCGTCGTGAAGGATGATTTTGTGGTATCCAACTTTACATTTTTCACGAATCATAGGAACAGGTTCATAGGAAGGGTAAAAGCGAGTGAGAAGAGGGAGAATGAGATGCTCCAATGTGTTGTTGTGGACGAGAGAAAGGATGGAGGAAGCATCGGTAGGAGGGCCATTGGAGGAAAGCTGTGATTCCACATACCCCATGAAACGATCCACATCCACCTCCACACAACCACCAGCAATACGATGACCAATACGGAGGGAGAGGAGAGAAGGCAAACGATCAAACATGAAACACAACACACGCTTCAACGAAGGCAGCTGAGTGTCCGACAACGCTTGACGATCGAAATAAGTGAATTTATCTCTCAATACATCCTCCAACTGTGCAGAAACATCTCCATCACAACGATAGCTGCAACTTCCTCCTCCATCCACGGCAGCAGAGAGTTTCGAACAAAGGCGAACAGAAGAGGAGGAAGAGGAGGATTCCATTTGTCACAATTTCTAAAAGGGGAACAAAAAGACAGTGAAGGAGGAGGAGGAACACAACGCAAAATGCAAAAAAAAACTCTTTTAACTTTTTTTCATGTCTCACACAAATAAAATGAAATACTATCCTAAAACAGGAAGGGTTTGAAACTGGGACAAAATTTTGTGTCCTTTTGCGCTAACTTTTTTTTGGTCAAAACGGTGATTTTATTTACCCTTTATGTGCACGCTTACGGTTCACCCGCATGAACGACATCGACGATAAACAAGCGTTCACCTTTTGTGTGTTCCTATTCACCTTTTATCCGCTCCACCCGCTGTACACGGACCCTTTTCTGGGTGGGATTCTGGCATGTTACCTCCTGTTGAATGTGATGGTGTGCCGGTGGTGGTGGTGGTGGCCAGCGTCTGTGGGTTTTACCGATGTGCTTGAGTTCATCTTGATGACATTTTGGGGATTGATAACCGCTGCTTATCTCGTGGCCTTTTTTTATTTCGAGTGGATGGAGTCGTGATAATTTGCATCTCTCTTTTTTTTTGTAAATTTTAATTTCTATGTCTATATTATTAATTATGATGAAGAAGATGCACCCCAACGACTATCCATGCTTTCGGAAATTACACATGAGACCGTCTCCGTTGCGATCCGGTTGTTTCTGTTCGTTTTCGAGGCTTCATTGGTCGTGATTTTCTTCGTTGGGTCGTACTACGTCTACTTTCTCAGCGACTCGGGGACTTCCAATGCCTTTTCCGTCACCTCTCTGATCTTCTTCCTCCCCGTGTTGTTTTATTATGTCTTCATCAACATCCAACACGCGATCTGGATCACCTTCACCGGTTACAATCGGAAGGAACTGAAATCGTTCTGGACTCCCATCGTGGCCTTGTTTGGTGTCACCGAGCCGGACTTGCCACTGGTGGAACGGTTCTGGGGCTTTCCTCTGCGCTCTCTGCTCTATGCTGCCTTCCTGTATTTCTCCTTCGCCTTCTTCCAGAATTTCGTCTTTTCCAACTCCGATGCCGTTTGGGCCACCACCACCATCCAGTTCAATCAGGGCAATCAAGTGATCAAAGATATCGACTGCACGCTGTTGGAGATCGTCGACGATGTGGAAGAAGCATTCTTTTATGCTACCAATCAGACCATCATCACGGACTTTGCTTTGTTCTTAGGCCTTCTTGGAGACATCTTGAAGTATCGCTCGGATGCACGTGTTTTCGACCGCACGGTGCGACCAGCATTGGTGGATCTCTGCTTCGGGGTGACCATACAGACCAAATTGGACGCTTCTGAGATCCCAGAGACTGCAGTGGTACTGCTGGGATTCCTGGTGCTCCTGTTGCCTTCGTCGTTGATGCAAGGCGCCAGACGAATCTTCGACGAGACAGTGTTCTGGGTTGTGACTTCCATCGCCGTGGCCGTTATCTTCCTTTCTCTGTACTTCCTGCAAGACGGACCATTCATCCTTCTGGCCTTAATCAATTCTGCGCCCTATACAAAGACCTTCACCACCACCGGAACGGAAGGATTCCAGTATCTGGAAGTGCTTCTGGCCTTGACCCTGGTACTGTATTTGCCCCCTCCCCATACCGGTGCAGCAACCTTCGCGAGGATGCAACGGGAGCGTGAAGCGAGAAAGAAGCGGAGACTCGAGCGCAGTCAGGACCCTTTGGCATTGAAGCTTCTGGAACGCATGGCGGATTTCATTTGGAACTGGGTCGCAAAAGGCTTCTCGTTGCTGTACCACCTACTTCTCAGTCAAGGCTTCCTCGTGGGTGTCATAGGACTCCTCGTGACCTTGGTTCTCGCCTGGCAGGCTTCAGGAAGCAGCTGGCCGTTACAGACCATCGACGTGCAAGCCATCCCGAATTCCACGGTCCGCTTGCCTTGGTATGCAGGGAACAATGAAATAGAGGAATCGGCACTACAGGCCACTTCCCTGGAGACCTTATTCACCTACGAAATCCAGAACTTCACACAGGCCAATGCCAATCTCATCATCAGCGTTTTGAACTTCATCCCACAGCTTTGTGTGCCGGATGTCACACCTGCAGCATGTCTCAACGTGGCTTCCGTGCTGTCACACCCCGTCAACACGGTAGCCGGTTGGATCGAATCCGCGGAAGCCAATGGCGTCGATTTCATCTTCCAGGCCTTGCAGGAACTGGCCAGTTTGGGCGTTACGGTCCTAGGCGACTTCGAGAACGTGTTGAGCCAGATGGTGCAGTTGATTCGACAGAATGCCGCGGTCCTGTATGATATTTATGTCACCATTGAGAACCTGGCCGAACTGCTGTGGCAGCTACTGGAGTGGATCTGGATTTACTCCCCGGTGATCTTTGCAGGCGTCATTCTCGTCATGGCAGTTCTGTCCTTGCCCTTCCAGCGTCTGTCCACCACCTTCTATCAGTATGTATTGATTGGCACGGGGAATCTCATATTGGGATCTTCGCTCCTCCTGTTCAGTCTGGAACAGCTTCTTGTAGCCGTCGGATACGAAGCGATTCTGGTCTGGAAACCCTTCGTGGTGATCTTGGACCTCTGCACCATCGACATCCTTCTGACCACCGTGCTGATGCTGATGCATCAAGATCTGTACGAGGACGAACTATACGTGGCATTCACGGCAACGGTCCAGGTGCAGCAGGATATCACAGAGTTCCTTTTCCCCAAGCATAAGAACCACAACGGCGATGAAGAGGAACAGGTGCAGCTTCTCGCACGGATACCAGGAAGGAACACCAGGAGGCGCAACAAATAAATTGATTGCATTGTAAATCCCATATTTCAATCCATCGATTCAACCCCGCCTCTCATGAACAATCAAACCCAATACTTTTGGTGCGAGCCAAAGTTTGGCGATGTTGCTGCTGCTGATGTTCGGAGGGATCCAACGGTCTTTCTTGTAGGCTTCTTCGGAATCTTTTTTTTTTCATCGGTGCTGCTTTTTTGTTTGTTATGGTGCAGCATGTTTTCTTCGAAAGTTCGTCGGTATTGGCCCAATGAAACCTTCACATGGTCCGAAAAGAACAAGAAATATAACATGGTATGCGACATGGAGGATTTGCGGCGAGAGTTTTGGGAGCATGAAAAGAACAAAAGGTTCATCGATTTCATGAATGCCCATGCAGCGGAATCCAAGGAAGAACTCAACGAACTCGTTGGCGATTGCACCAGATTGCGGGATGTGATGGAACAACAACAACAGCGTCCAAAAGGAGCCATAGCAATTGTTGCATCTGCGCCAGATTATCATGCGTTGTGAATTTAAAAAAACTTGCTTTCCTTTTACAATGTATACTTTTCATCGAGTTTGCGTCGCTTTGCGAGGTAGTCTTCATTCAGACGTAGCACTTCCAATCGTTTGTGGAACTTGGACTGTTTGCGCTTCTCTTCCAGTTCCTCCTCTTGGCTCTTGGTTTGCATGCTTTTGACAAGGAGAGCATGTTTTTGTCGGATTCGCTCGATCTCCTCTTCCTCCGCTTGCTTTGCGGCACGGAGTGATGCCTCCTGTTGACGGCGAATTTCTTCCTTGAACTTGGAATCCTCCTGCTGCACCAACTGTTCCAATTCTTTTGCTGTGAACACCTCCACACTAGGAAGAGCCTCGGTTCTAGGAAGATGATCCAACTCCTCTTCTTCCCCGTCGATTGTTTTCAATCCATGACAAGCATAACAGAATTTCTCACATGCAGCCTTCTTGCATTCTCGTTCTATCGTCTTCTTGAGGATCCATATGGTTTCGTAGCTGCTTCCTCGTTGTTGTTGTTCCGAAGAGAAGATGCAATGTCTGCAACCACGAACACGACTCCAGACACGGAAACTGAACACCACTCCGAACTTGTCTTTCAGGTGCTGTGTCACCTGCTTAAACGATTGATTCACCCACTCTCTTGCTTCTTGTTCGTTATCACGGAGAAGCATGAGGAGACCGGCGGCAGTCGTGTTTTTGATCGGAGAGTGCGGCTCTTCGTGGTTATCATCGACATCGGTCTCTCCCTCTTCCGGTGTTTCCTGTTGCATAGAAGATTCTGAAGCAGCAGCAGCATTGCCTTGAGGAGAAGAAGGTGAATCGTTACAAGCAGAACAGACGTGTTCATCTATGTATTTGTTGCATTTCAATTGAACCTCCTTCTTCACAGACCATATCATTTTGGTCGTACCCTTTTTCTGATCATAAGAGAAGTTTTGAGTAAATAGAGAGTGTCTGCAACGACGAACGCAACACCAAACATGATTGCTGAGCAAGACTTGATATTTCGTTTTCATATGCTTTTGTACATCCTTCACCAATAGATGCACCCATTGCCTAGCCTCTGTCTCGTGACACCGGAGAAACAGGAGCATTTCTGCTGCAGTCACATGCTTCAAGGAGGAGGAGGAGGAAGAGGAAGCAGGATGAGGAAGAGGTTCATCCGGTTCCGTGTCTTCGTCGTCATCATCATGTTCTTTTGGGCTGTTAGCATGGCAAACGATTTTTGGAGCGACACCGTTGTGGAAGTCAGGATGAGATTGAAACACGTGTGCGTCGCGATGTGCTTCCTCGATAGATTTTCCCTTGGGCCCATATCCAAAACTACGCACCCGTTCCTTCCCATCTTCCATGTAGCGCACTGTAAAACGACGATCTTGCAGCTTGTTGTAAATGCCTTCACACGAAGAATAACGCTTAACAGAATCGGTATTCATTTTTTGGGTTTCGGAGATGAAAGTGAGAAATGAAATGAAAAATGAATTAAGAAAAAGCAACTGAGGGTGGAAGAAAGAAAGAAGGAGGAACGTTCCAGATATGGCGGGGTTTTATATTCCTCTGTGGCAAAAAAATGAGGTGCGTTCCAACCCCTTTCTCTCTCAGCCATCAGGGCCATTACTCAACTCAATCCTTCCTTCAGAATCTGAAAAACATGGCAACAGAATTGATATCCTCATCCAACAACAAACGCCCTCTCGACGACGATGAGGAGGAGGAGGACTCGTCAATCAAACGACTCCGTCTTGTTTCCGATGATCAAGAAGACTATGTCGTGGTATTGGACATCGGAGGAAAGCAGTTCAAAAGTCGTCGCTGTACGTTTCTTCGACATCCAGATACATTCTTATCCACCTTCTTCTCCCATTCCAACGATTCCCTGACTCGAAGTTATGTCAACAAGGATAGTAAAGAATATCATGTGTTTTTTGATCGCGATCCAGACCTCTTTACCTATGTCATGCAGTTTTATCGTACTGGTGTGCTGCCTCTGCGCAAAATGATGCAGGAAATGGATGCCCACGTCGTGCGAGCTGAATTGGACTTCTGGAACATTGCCATGATCCATCCTCACGTGGAACCGCAGCTAAAAACAACAACCGAGGAAGAGTTGGATCACATCCGTGAATTTACGGAAGGTCTACTGCAGGCATACCGATCGCAGTTGATACCACCCATCTCGAAGAAGATCTACTTCCATCTTCCGTTTTCGGAATCCCTCACTCAATATACCATCTTTCTCCCCACGAATCTATCAAGCAGTCAAGCAGGCATTTTGACTTCTTCCAACAGGAGGAAAATCCTCGGCATGGCAACTTATGTGGGTCATCTACACCCTTTTCTGCGAAATATTTACAATTCAAAAAAGCACGGCAAGTATGCTCTAGAGGGGAATCCGGTGATTCCGGAACGATTGGACGCGGCATTGGCTACAATTGCGGAGATGTATGACAAATCCAAATGGATCGGTCGTATATTCAATGTCGTGCATGACACGTGTGGTGTTGTGAATCGCTTAGAAACGGATAGAAAAACGGAATTGTTTTTGCAGTGTCTTGAACAGCGTGGATTCGTTGGTGAAGTCACGACAGAGCAATTCACATCTCAGGATAGCATCACAGTGGGGTTCGACGACGACCGAATTATTTGTTACGATGAAATGGCCGACGTATTCGAATCCATACGATATCCTGTCAATTGGATCGACACGGAGGAGTTTCCATTGAAGGATGCACCATTCCGAAAAACACAAACCCCGCCGAAGAAAGAAGAAGGCGCTGGCGACTCTGATACACGCATCATAGACACGACTTTTTTTGTCACCACGTTGCAGCTGCGATTTTAGAAAGACAGATTTTTGAAATAAACTCAACTTTAATTAATTAATTACAAATACGAAGCCACGACCGGTGTCAACGCTGGCACCCATGCTTTGAATTCCTCGATCTGTCTTGCCCTCCTCAGCTTGCATCTCCGTCGGAACCGCCGCGTCAGTTTCCGGAAGCTGTGGCGCCACGTGCAGTAGCCCAGGAAGTTGTTGGAGGCAATAGTGTGTACCACCGTGCTTCCTACTTTGCCTTTTCGAAGCTTTTTCACTTCACGCTTCTCAAAATCTAAGGAGCCGGAGATGGAGGGGTCATTCCATTTTCGGTGGAGGTAGGGGCAATTATATTTGTCGTGCCACCAGTTATCGACATAGTTCACATAGACTCGACTGGTGTTCTTTGTGTAGGCACATACGTGCGATTTGTAACGTTCATGGTTTGTGATGACGAATCCAAAGTGCTCCCAGGCCTTCCTGCAGACGGAAGAAAACCCATCAGTGCTGTGCTTCACCATGACCGAGACATTGGAAGGGTCGATGGCGTAGTTCTCACCCGATGCAGAAAAAATTGGAATGCACCGGATTTCCAAAAAGATGTTTTTTTATTGTAAGCTCTTTTTTCATGCGGAAGCGCGCTTGTTGGTGGCTGCTGCTGCTGCTGCTTTTTTGTTCCAGCCTGGTTTGTACCCTTCTGGTTGCACTGGTTTGGGCACTGCTTTGTCTAAATTGACAGACTTCACTTTTCCATCACAAAACCCTGGATATTCGAACGCCCATGCAGGATGCTTGTAAACGTTTTGGTCTTCATAAAACAACTGTTCTCCTTTGCGTAATTTATCAATCACTGGTCCGAGGATACGATCCGCCTTCCATACTTTCTCCGCTTCAGTCATCGGTTGCAAGTTGATTCGGTTCACCTTCTTCACAATCTCGTCAATCGATGCTTCTTCCTCTTTCTGTTTCACCCATGCTTCCTTCGCTTCCCATGCCTTCAACTTCTCTTCGTATTCTTGGAACTTCTCCTCCTTGGTCTTTTCCTTCTGCTGCACGAACCGAGCTTCAAATTCCTGCTGTTCATCCAACTCACCCAGCCGTTTCATATGGAAGTGGATATGCAAAGGTTCGATCAATTGTGTCATGAAAACGTAAAGGAACTGGTAACGGAGATTCACTGCATCTGGAGAGATGCACTTACGAAATGCATGCCAGTCAGCAGCTCGATCGAAGGTTTCGAAATGACGATCGGGCTTGGCAGCAGCAGCTGCAGCCAATTGCTTCGGACGGTCGGCCTTCCATTCGTCTTGAAGATCCCCGAGATCTCTCCAAAACTCCAACATCTCACGAAACATGTGACTCACCTGAGGGTAGTCCATTGCTTTCACCTTGGTCTGAGGACCAAGTCCGTACCATTGAAGGAACGAGTATTCCAGTGTCCCCGGAGCTCGGTTGGTTCCAAGAGTCATACAGAGCGATTCAAAGGACATAGCCTTTTCCTCTTCGCTGGGCTCGTCACACTCTTGATCGGCCAAGGTGGGGAAGCGCTTCACGATCATCTCCTGAGCAACGTGGATCAACCAGGAGACAGCATCCAGACGAGCTGTAACATCAGCAAGCGATAAGTGTTTGGCATAGTCATGCCAGGTCATATAAGACGGATAGTTCGAATCATCATACGACTGTTCCGGCTGAGGATGCAACGGCGGGTTCCCTTGCTGCAGGATCGCTTGTAGATGCTTCTGTGTGATTTCCAGGTTGCGAATTACCGTCTCCAGAGCAACGAAGGAAAGTTGACCCATGGCACAGTTTTTGGAAACAGGAAACACGAAAGCCATAAGTTCAACCCTTTTGTTATCGTCGCTGCTGCAGCCACTGGAAGCAGAGACCGCTTGTTTCGCTTTCTGTAAACGAATATATTCCCGAGCTTCCTCCACTGTGACCGTTCGTTGTTGCATTTCCTTGAGCAGCCCCAGATCTGCTGCTTCCTGCAGCTCCGAAGGCACATCATCTTTGCAGAAATCGGGCGTTTCGACGCTGTGTGATAGAACCTTTTCCACCAGCTGTAATTTCTTGAAATCCTCTAGTTCCTGTTCCGTTGGAATGAGGTCTTCTTCTTCTTCTTCATCCTCCGATGAAGCTTGTTTCTGTTTCATGAATGCTTCATGTAACGAATCCAGGGATGGCAGTTGCTGCTTTTGAGGAGGGCTCCAAGGATGAGATTGTATAACCGCTTGGTTCAAGAAGACTTCCAAGGAATTCAATGAAGGCAAATCTTTCATTTGTTGTTTATGCTTCTGCTGGTTCACGATGTTGCTATTCGTATCTGCAGCAAAGATTTTCTTGAAGTGGTCTGCTTCTCCTGAAACTTGACGTCGCATTCGCCTCAACTGTTTTTCGGAAACACCTTCCTTTGCAGCGATGGATTTCCACGTTTCTCCCTTTTCACGATAGGTTGCGATACGAGAAGCCAAGTCGGAGGAGGACGACATTTTTTTTCTGTAGTCTGTGTTAACTTAGCTTTGAAGATTATTGGATAGTCACAGGAGAAATTTTTTTGGAGACCAACTGTAAGAATCCGGTGCACCCCAACTGAAATTTTGGCGGCATGTACCAAATTTTCAAAATTTGAATTTTTTTATCCCATGTCACATTCCAACCAGTTTTGGCCAGGAGTCCCATGGCCAGGCCAGGAGTCGCAAGGCCAGGAGTCCCATGGCCAGTCCACAAGGCCAGTCCATAAGGCCAGGAGTCCCATGGCCAGTCCACAAGGCCAGTCCATAAGGCCAGGAGTCCCATGGCCAGGCCAGGAGTCGCAAGGCCAGGAGTCCCATGGCCAGTCCACAAGGCCAGTCCGTAAGGCCAGGAGTCCCATGGCCAGGAGTCCCATGGCCAGGAGTCCCAAGGCCGGCCAGCCAGGCCATTCCACACTTCTAACTCAGAGGCTCAGTGGGAATGCTGTACCAACTTCAGATTTTTTTTTAATTTTTTTTATATTTTATTGGAAGTGAAATTATGATTATGGTTTTATTAAAAAAAAAGAAAAAATCCATTCTCCAATTTTTTTATTCTCTCCAACTTTTTTTTTAAATTTTCAAATTTTTTTTAATTGTATCGTGTTATTTTAGAAGCAGGAAAATGGTATTGTGGAGCTGCCTGTCTGGTTGCTGCAACCCAGCTCTGGATGGTATTAAAAGATTTGATGAAATCACAGTCTTGATAGATTCCTTTTGTCAGTTTGTGAAACAACTCTTCGTACTTGTCAGTGGTCCAGTCCATATACGGATGGGCTTTCTCTGTGCTCCAACTACCGCTTCCACAGTATTTGGTGGTCTGTTTTGTTGTTGTGGT
>Ga0210386_10000662_pt1 | contig 31615 bp, 29 predicted proteins | sample IncBWH32OmetaG_FD_160091 | JGI IMG/M metagenome (GOLD analysis project Ga0210386, IMG submission 160091) | Forest soil microbial communities from Barre Woods Harvard Forest LTER site, Petersham, Massachusetts, United States - Inc-BW-H-32-O ...
CCAGGATGTCACGTGCGAGACAGAGCATGCGCACGTCGAGCTGACGTCGATCCTGTTGCGGAACGGCGACCTCGAGCCAGCCGGCGGCGCCGAGCCGCTCGACCAGGTCACGACACACCGCGTCCACCTCGGCATGGCTGGTACCAATCGCGGGGAGGTGTTCGCTCGCCCACGCATCCAGCCGCGACGCGAAATCGCGATGCCGGTCGTCGAAGAACGGCCAGGTCAAAAAATCCGTGTCACTCACGATCTTGCGCTCACGTCCCGTGGACCTGCCCTTAGTCCCCTTGGAAGATCGGTCGCTGCTTGTCGACGAAGGCACGGTAGGCGCGGCCATAATCCTTGGTCTGCATACAGATCGCCTGGGCCTGCGCTTCCGCCTCGACCGCTTCGTCGATCGTCATGCTCCATTCCTGATGCAGGCAACGTTTGGTCATCGCGTGCGCGAAGGTCGGACCCGCAGCCAACGACGCAGCGAGCGCCTGCGCCTCGGCGAGCAGTTCCCGCGACGCGCACAACCGGTTGTAGAAGCCCCAGCGTTCCGCTTCCGTCCCCGCCATGGCGCGGCCGGTGTAGAGCAGGTCGGCGGCACGCCCCGCGCCGACGATGCGCGGCAGGATATTGCACGCGCCCATGTCCGCGCCGGCGAGGCCGACGCGGGTGAACAGGAATGCAACCTTGCTTGCCTCGGTGCCGAGCCGCAAATCAGACGCCATGGCAAGGATGGCCCCAGCGCCAGCGCAAATGCCGTCGATGGCTGCGATGATCACCTGGGGGCAGGCCCGCATCGCCTTCACCAGATCGCCGGTCATCCGTGTGAAGTCGAGCAACCCCTGCATGTCGCCCGCTTCCCGCATACGCACCAGCGGACCGATGATCTCATGCACATCGCCACCGGAACAAAAATTACCGCCCGCGCCGGTGATAACGACCGTCTTTACCGCGTCGGCATACAGCAGGGCACGAAACGTATCGCGTAGCTCGGCGTAGGATTCGAACGTGAGGGGGTTTTTCCGCTCGGGCCGGTTGAGCATGATCGTGGCGACCTTGCCTTCCAGCGACCACAGGAAGTGTTCCGGTTGATAGGTGGCAAAATCGACGCGGCCGCGGTCATGGTTCAGCGCCATAATGCAATACCCTTGGTGCTTGGTGAACGAACGTTCATTTTGTGATAGTCCGCACAATGACCTAGCGCGTCAAGGGGCCGCTCACGCGTTGCGTGCGCCGTGGAATGTTTGACAGTGCATGACGTCGGGCGGAAAATTGAATGATCGTTCAGGCGCAATCAGCCGCACGATCAACTGCGGGAACGTCACATGGCCGGCACCGATGAACTTCGCTACGCGATCCAGGACGGCATTGCCACCATCACACTGAACCGGCCCGATAAGCTCAACGCCTTCACCATCGGCATGATCGATGCCTGGGCGGCGTGCCTGCGCGAAGCGCAGAGCGATCCGTCGGTGCACATCGTCGTGGTCACCGGCGCAGGGCGCGCGTTCTGTGCCGGAGGTGACATGGCACAATTGGGGACGGAAGCGCCCGCCGCGCTCGATCACAAGCGGTTCCTTTGGGACCACGTTCAGCAGATACCGCTGACACTGGAGGCCATGGACAAGCCGGTGATTGCGATGGTGAACGGCGTCGCAGCCGGTGCGGGCATGGATATGGCGCTGATGTGCGACCTGCGGTTTGCCTCGGATAAGGCGCGGTTTGCCGAAAGCTACGTCAAAGTCGGGTTAGTACCCGGTGACGGTGGCGCCTGGTTCCTGCCGCGCCTGGTCGGTTTGGATCGGGCGCTGGAACTGATGTGGACCGGCGACTTCATTGATGCATCCGAGGCGCTGCGGATTGGCGCCATAACGAAAGTGTTTCCCGCAGACGAACTGGAAGCGCGAACCTATGCGTTCGCGGCGCGCCTTGTGGCAGGTCCGCCGCTCGCCATCCGCATGATCAAACGCGCCGCCAGCCAGGGCCTGCGCACCGACCTGCGCACCTCCCTCGATCTCATTTCGTCGCATCTCGCGTTGGTCATTCAGAGCCAGGATCATCAAGAGGGCGTGCGTGCATTTCAGGAGAAACGTCCACCGCGATTTCGCGGCAATTGAGCGCTGGCAGATGCTGCCAGGATCGCGCGCCGCTAATTGACAGGTCAACAGAATGAGTGTTCAGTCAGTTGGAATGCAGGTGCCTGGCAACGCTCCCTCAGCCGAGCGACAAGAGCCCGGCCAACCAGGCAACTGGGGGAGCGAAGCCACACCATGTCCGTTTCTCCATTCGTCCAACCGGCGGCCCGTTAGACCATGCGGCGCGCGGTCCGTTGTCTCCTGACGCTTGGCATCATGGGATGGCTGGCGCTGCCACCGCTGCAGGCCAGCGCGGCCGAGGCGTTCCCGCAGCACACAATCCGTTTCATTGTGCCATTCGCCGCCGGCGGGGGCACCGACGTCCTGGCTCGTTCGATCGCGCAGGCGATGACGTCGTCGCTGGGCCAGTCGGTCATCGTCGACAATCGGCCGGGGGGCGCCACCGTCACCGGCACCCAACTCGTCGCACGGTCGGCCCCTAACGGCTACACGCTGTTGTTCACAGCCAATCCCTTCACCGTGAATCCGGCACTGCTGGGGAGCCTGCCGTATGACACCGTGAAGGACTTCGCACCGGTCACGCTGGTCGCGCGCTCCCCGCTCCTGCTAGTGGTGACGCCATCGGTTCCGGCACACAGCGTCACCGAATTGATTGCACTGGCGAAGCGCGAACCCGGCACGCTGAACTATGCTTCCTCGGGCATCGGCGGCCCCGAGCAAATGGCGGGCGCGTTGTTCGCGACCATGGCCGGCGTGAAGATCGTGCACGTGCCTTTCAAAGGCAGCGGTCCGGCGCTGACTGCCTTGCTGGGCGGTGAAGTGCAGATGTCATTCACTAGCCTGATCACCGCATTGCCAAGCGTCCAGGCGGGCCAGCTGCGCCCCCTCGCCATCACCGCCTCCGAGCCATCGAAGGCGCACCCGCAATGGCCGACGGTGGCCGATGCCGGCCATTTGCCCGGGTTCGAAATGATCACGTGGTACGGCGTGGTCGCCCCTGCCGGGACCCCAGGCCCGGTGATCGACAAGCTGCGCACGGCGATTGTTGCGGCGCTGGCCGATCCGACCATCACCGATCGTCTCGCGCATATTGGCGCCGAACCCGTGGGCGACGAACCGGCGGCGTTCACTACCTTCATCGGCCGCGACATGGCGCGCTACCAGCGGCTTGTGCAAGAGGGGGCGATTCACAAGGAATGAGCATACCGCCTACCATCTAAACCGGACAGATTGGACAGCAGATGATCTACACCGTGGAGATCACCTTCAGCGCAGCGGATCAGGAAGACGAGTGGAACGCGTGGTACTCGCCGCACCTATTCACGCTTCTCTCAGTGCCCGGATTCGAAACAGCGCAGCGTTTCCGCCGGCCGGTTGGCGACGGTTATACTTACTTGGCCGCCTATTCGATTTCAAGCGCCGGCGTATTCGAGAGTGATGCGTATCGTGCCATCGGCGGCGGCGGCGCCGCGAGCATCCGGTGGAAGGCCGCCATCCGGCGCAAGCGCAACCTGTTCGACGGTCTGGCGCGCCTGCCCGAGGTGTCGGACGACCATCGTCTCGTGCTGCTTGACCAAGCCGCACCGCCCCAGGAATTACCCAACCTGATGTTCGTGCCGTTGCACGCGATCGCGCTCGACCGCTCGATCGAACACCGGTTGCTGACAGTCGTACACCGCGACGATGCGACGCAGCCCGCGCTCGCGGATGACCCGCGCTTCGCAATCTATACGCCGATGACGGAGCGACGCCTCGCGAGCCATTCGAGTCGCGCATGATCTACATGGTTGAATGTGCGCTGGGACCCGAGCAGACAGATGATGTCTGGACTCGATGGTATGCCGATATGAAGCCACCCGAACGCCTGCTGTCGGTGCCGGGCTTCCGATCCGCGCAGCGATTTCGCGGCATCGGCGCGCGGCGCCAGCATTATCTGGCGCTGTACGACGTTGAATCGTCGGAGGTCATGTCCAGTCCTGCCTATCGCGGCATCGGCGGCGGCAACTTCCTGACCGATGTGTGGAAACCATTGATCCAGATGTGGCAGCGCAATCTGTTCAAGTGCGACACGCTGGCGCCGCGCGTGCCGCAGGATGCCGCCTTGGTACTGGTCGACGCCGCTACACCCGACCTCGTGCTTCCCGGATGCACGATCCAATGGATGCGGTGTGTCGGGCTGGACCGGACGACACAGTTCCGTGGGCTCGCGGTCGCGACGCGCGCGGCGGCCGACGCCGTTGTGTCCGCGGCGTCGGCCGTTGGCGTCTTCCTGCCACGCACTGCCTGCATGGTCGCGCCAGCCCCATGAACGACCGGCGTTACATGCGGCGCGCACGATTCGAGACCCGGCTGACCGAGGCGATGATCGATCACTTCACTGGGTCGGGCCTGTGGCGCAATCGCGTCATCACGGACTATGTCGACGAATTCGCGGCGAGGTCGCCCGACAAGCTGGCCATCATCGATCAGCGCGGCAGTTGCACCTATGCCGAACTGCAACAGCTTTCGTTGCGCTGCGCCGCGGGATTCCTGCGGCTCGGCCTCGCACCGCAGGACGTGGTGTCGCTGCAACTGCCGAATTCACGCGAATGGGTGATCCTGCATCTCGCCGCGACCCGCATCGGTGCTATCACCAATCCGCTCGTGCCGATGTATCGCGAGCGCGAGCTGGACTTCATGCTGCGGCTGGCGGAGGCACGGCTGCTGGTGGTACCGGACCGGTTCCGCAACCACGATCACGCCGCAATGGCGCTGCGGTTGCGTAAGATGGTGCCTGGCGTGGAACAGGTGATGGTGATCGGCGAGGCGGTGCCGGACGGCTGCCTGGCATGGCACGACTTCATCGAACGGCCGTGGGAGCGTGAGCTGGATCTCTCACAGTTGGCCACACTGCGCCCCGCGCCGAATGAGGTGACCGAGCTGATTTATACCTCCGGCACCACTGGCGAACCGAAAGGCGTGCTGCACACCAGCAACACCATCGTCACGCCGCAGATCGCACTTGGCGAGGTGCTGCGGTTGACCGGTGACGATGTACTGCACGTCGCCTCCACCTTCGGACACCAGACCGGGTTCCTCGGCGGCGCACGTCTGCCGCTGCAGCTCGGCGCGACGGTCGTCTATCAGGATGTATGGGATCCGGAAGCCTTCCTCGCCGCGATCGGCCGCCATCGCATCACCATTTCCAATGGGGGCCCGACCTACCTGCAGGACATGATGCGCGCGCCCGGGCTTGATCAGCATGACCTTTCCTCGTTCCGGATTTTCCGGTGCGGTGGTGCACCGATTCCGCGCCCCCTGGTACGCGAGGCCAAGGCACGGCTGCCGCATCTGTCGGTACACAGTGGCTGGGGCCAGTCGGAAAATGCCGTGGTGACCATGACGCGCCCGGGCGATCCGGAAGCGAAGATCGTGGAGACCGACGGGCAGGTGCAGCCCGGGATGCAGGTGCGCGTCGTGGATGCCGCCAATCAGTCCATCGCGATGGGTACGGAAGGGCGGCTGCAATGTCGCGGCGCGTTCCTGTTCGTCGGCTATGCGCGACGCCCGGATCTGACGGCGCAGTCATTCGTCGAGGATTGGTTCGACACCGGTGATCTTGCCACCCAGGACGCCGACGGCTTTGTCCGCATCACCGGCCGCACCAAGGACATCATCATTCGCGGCGGCGAGAATATTCCGGTCTCGTATGTAGAAAATACCCTGTACGAGAACCCCTCTGTGCAGGACGTCGCCGTGGTTGCCATGCCAGATGAGCGCTTGGGCGAACGCGCCTGTGCCTTCGTTGTGTTGCGACCCAATGCAGAACTGACGATGGCGACGATGCAGGCACACATGCAGCGTAGCGCCGTCGGCAAGCAGTACTGGCCCGAGCGGCTGGAGATTATCACGGAGATGCCGCGTGCGGCCAACGGCAAGATCCGCAAGGCGGATCTACGCGCGAGGCTCGCCAGCGAAGGGTAGTGGCCGCGCGGCTCCGCTGGCTATTGGCCAGCGGGCTTGTCGACAAACTTCGACCAGCGCGCGATGTCGCGTACGATGGTCACCGTGAAGTGCTCCGGGCTGTCGGCAACGGTAATGAACCCGAGCTCCAGCAGCCGCTTCTGCACGTCGGGCTGGTGCATGACGGTGTTGATGTCCTGGCTTATCTTCTCGATGATCGCGGCCGGCGTATGGGCCGGCGCCAGCAGACCATACCAGACACCGGAATCGAAATCCGGCAGGCCGACGGCTTCCGCCACTGTGGGAATTTCGGGGGCCGCTGGCGAATGCACCGCGGTGCTCACCGCCAAGGCGCGCAATTTGCCGGCCCGCACCTGACTGAGCGTCGTGGAGATCGACCCGAACATCAGTTGCACTTCATTGGACAGCAGGGCCGTCATAGCCGGCGCACTGCCTTTGAACGGGACGTGGACCATTTGCGTACCGGTGAGGGATTCGAACAGCCGCATTTCCAAATACGGGGACGTGCCGGTGCCGCTGGAGCCATAGTTCAGCGTGCCCGGCTTCGACTTTGCGTATGCCACGAGCTCAGCGACGGAGTGGACCGGCACTGCCGGATTGACCAACAGAATGTCCGGCACGAATGCGAGTTCGGTGATCGGCGCGAAACTCTTCACCGGGTCATAGGACAGGTGATGTTCGCTCGGCGTGATCGTGTGCGCATTCGTCACCGCGGCGATCATCGATCCATCGGGATTGGCCTGCGCGACCACCGCGGCGGCGATGCTGCCATCGGCACCTGGCCGGTTTTCCACGACCACGGGTTGGCCCCACATCGCGGAAAGGCGCGGCGCGATCAGCCGTGCCAAGGTGTCGGTGCCGCCACCCACTTCGAATCCGACGATCAGGCGCACCGGTTTGCCCGGCCAGGTTTGTGCCCAGGCCTGTGTGCCGCACAGCAGCATGGCACATGCACACAAGAGCCGACCGAAGGCACGCAACAAACACTGGCTGATCATTCACATCTCCTCCGGCCGCTTAGTTGATTGCGATATCATAACAGGATCCGGTGTCGTCCGATAGTCAACATGAAAACGCGGTTTCGTGCATGTCTTGACAGCGACGCGATTAACTGAACAATCATTCAGTCTGTGTGAGGGCAGTCGCTGTCATGCACGGCTGAGTGAGTCGCGACCGGCGCCGACTCGCACTTTGGCCGCAAACAGAAGGCGCGCTGGCGAAGGGAGTGGAACGATGAACGCCAGCGCGCTATCGCCGCGGCCCGCAGCCCGATTCCTCGACGCCATGGCCAATCTGTCGATGTCGCAGCTTCCCGAAGCGGTGACCGCGCAGGCCGCACGCAGCTTGCTTGATAATCTGGCGTGCGGACTCTTCGGTGCCTGCTTCCCATGGGGCAAGGCAGTTGCGGCGCATGCGATGGATGAAGGCGCCGGCGGCAAGGCGACGCTGTTCGGTCGCACCGAGCGCGTGTCGCCATCACTCGCCGCACTGGCCAATGGCACGATGATCCATGGCTTCGAGCTCGATGACATCATCCTCGGCTCGCTCGCCCATCCCGGCACCGTCGTGATCCCCGCGGCGCTGGCCGTCGCCGAGGCGTATGACGCGCCGATGGATCGGTTGATCCTGGGCATCATCGGCGGCTACGAGACGATGGCACGTCTGGGCGCCGCATTGGGCGAGGAATGCAACACCAAGGGCTTTCACACGACCGGTGTCGCCGGCGCGATTGCCGCCGCGGTGGCCGCTGGTGTCACACGCGGCATGTCTGCCCTGCAAATTCGCAACGCGGTCGGCATCGCCTGTTCCCAGGCCTCCGGTATCAAGGCATTCACGCAAGGCACCGGCGGCATGGTGAAACGCCTGCATGGCGGTCATGCCGCGTCCTGCGGCGTGGTTGCCGCCTCACTCGCGTCGCGCGGTTTCACTGGGCCGCTGGATGCAATCGATGGGCGCTATGGCTTGCTGGACGTGATCGGCGGCCCGACGGCGCAGCCCGACCTGATGATCCAGGGACTTGGCGACAACTGGGCGATCGGCCGCGTCTGGATCAAGATGTTTCCGTGCTGCGGCGTGATCCACAGCGCGGTCCATGGGCTGGAAGCACTGCGGCAGGATCATGCGATCCAACCCGATGCGGTGCGCAGCGTGCGCATCGGTGCCGGTCGGCGTGCCGTGGATCAGAATGGCGATCCGACCGCAAGCGAACCGATGACCGCACAATACAGTCTGCAGTTCTGTGCCGGCGTTGCGCTGACCGGCGACATTCGCGACCCGGCTTCGTTCCTGCCGGCCGCCCTGCAAGACCCGGCTGTGCGCGATATGATTTCACGTGTGGAACTGTACGTCGATCCCGATGTAGAGGCCGTGTTCCCAAGGCAGTTCGGCGCCCGCCTCGATGTCACGACGAAGTCCGGCGAACGCTTCGAAACCGTGGTGTGGGAATCGCACGGCACGCCATCCGATCCCTGTTCCGACGATGACCTGGAACGCAAATTCCGCCGCCTGTGCAACGGTTATGACGATCGGCAGGCCATCGAGCGGGTGGTCGGCGTCATCGACCGCATCGCCCAGGGCAGCAGCACCGTCAGCGAACTGTCGGCCGCATTGCGGTTGCAGCCGCCGCGCACGCCGGTCGGCTTCGAGGCCTGACGATGGCTGCCGCGCAAAACTGGGACGTCATTGTGGTCGGTGGCGGAATCGCCGGCCTCACCGCCGCCAATCGCTCGGCCCAAACCGGTCTCCGCACTGTGGTGCTGGAGCAGAGTGAAGCTGACAAGTATCTGTGCAACTCGCGCTTCACCGGTGGGACGTTCCACGTCTGCATGAACGACATCATGACGGACAGCGACAAGCTCGGTCACATTATCGAAGCGACGACCCAAGGCTTCGCGCGGCGTGACCTTGCTGCGGCGATCGCCGCCGATGCCGCGCGCGGCGTGCGATGGCTGCAGCAGGAAGGCATCCGCTTCATCAAGGCGAGCTCGGCGCCGCATCAGGCCTGGGTGATCGCACCCCCTGGCCGCACGCGGCCCGGTCTCGATTGGGAGGGCCGCGGCGGCGACGTGTTGCTGCGCACGCTGGAGGCCAGGCTGATGACACATGGCGGCCGCCTGCTGCGCGGTGAGCGCGCCGACGAATTGCTGATGGAAGATGGGCGTTGTGTCGGTATTGCCACGCGCATCGGCACGCGCTTCACCGGCAGGGCCGTGGTACTTGCGGATGGCGGATTCCAGGGTGATCTGGAACTGGTTCGCACCTACATCACGCCGGAGGCCGAGAAGCTGCGCCAGCGCGGGGCAGGAACCGGCCTCGGCGACGGTCTGCGTATGGCAACGGCCGTGGGCGCGGCACTGATCGGGCTCGATCGCTTCTATGGCCATCTGCTCAGCGTCGATGCACTGCACAATGACCAGCTCTGGCCGTATCCCTATGTCGATGCGGTGGCCACCGCCGGCATCGTGGTCGGTCGCGACGGCTGCCGGTTTGCCGATGAAGGCAATGGCGGCGTCTTTCTCGCGAATGCCGTGGCGAGGCTTGATGATCCACTGTCCGCCATGATGATTGGTGACGAATCGATCTGGCAAGGTCCTGGGCGGCAGGGACTGATCCCAGCCAATCCGCATCTGCCGAATGTCGGCGGCACGATGCATCAGGCCGACACGCTGGCGCAGCTCGCCAATGTGGCGAGATTGCCGGCCGCCGCCCTGACGGAAACCATTGCCGGCTACAACGCGGCGCTGCAGGCGGGAACGCTGGGACAGTTGCAGCCACACCGCACGCCCAACCGCTACAAGCCGATGCCGATCACGCAGCCGCCGTTTTTCGCCGTGCCGATGTGCGCCGGCATCACCAACACGATGGGCGGCATTGCCATCAACGGCCACGGCCAGGTTCTCAACCGCGATGAAACGCCAATCTCCGGCTTGTATGCCGTCGGTGCGACGACCGGTGGTCTGGAGGGCGGCCCGGCGGTCGGCTATGTCGGCGGTCTTGTGAAGGGCGTCGTCTTCGGCATTCGGGCGGCGGAGCATATCGCCGCCGGTTCGCCACGCGGCTGAGGGCTCGATGACAATCCGTGACCAAAAGGAGTTCGTCGCAGGCATCCTGTTCGCGACGATCGGCGTGATCGCGGTCTTCCAGTCGCAATCCTACAAGATAGGCACGATCACCCGCATGGGCCCGGGCTATTTCCCCGCCATGATTGGCATCGGGCTCATTCTCACCGGTACCACCTCGATCGCGCGTGGCCTGTGGCAGGCACACCCCGAACGGCTCGACAATCTACACTGGCGCGACATGGCTCTCGTGCTTGGAGCGGCATTGCTGTTCGCGGTGCTGATCGATCGCCTGGGCTTGATCGAGGCCATCGCTGCGCTGGTTGTCGTGAGCTGCAGCGGGCGCATCCGGCAGCGCCCCTTCGAAGTCCTGGCCATCGGAATCGCACTGATCGCGCTGGCCGTCGGCGTATTTATCTACGGCTTGAACATACCGGTATCAATCTATTAGCGGAGGCCCGGCAGGGCGGACGATGGACGTTTCATGATCGAGCATTTGTCCTTGGGGTTCAGCGTCGCGCTGTCCCCGATCAATCTGCTCTACTGCCTGATCGGCGCCACGTTGGGCACGTTTGTCGGCATCCTGCCGGGCCTGAGCCCGGTCACCGCCATCGCGATGCTGTTGCCGATCACCTTCAAGATCCCGGCCATCTCCTCGCTGATTATGCTGGCGGGTATCTACTATGGCTCGCATCATGCCGGCGCGACGACCGCGATCATGCTCAACATGCCGGGTGAGCCATCATCGGTGGTGATCTGCCTCGATGGGCATCCGATGGCGCGCAATGGGCGGGCCGGTGTCGCTCTATGCACCTCAGCCCTTGCGTCGTTCTTTGCCGGCTGCGTCGCCGTCATTGTCGTCGCGTGGTTTTCGCCGCCGCTGGCCACGGCGGCCCTCCAGTTCATGGCCCCGGAGTATTCCGCGGCGATTGTCCTGGCACTTGTCGCCGTATCCGTTCTGTCCGGTCGGTCGCTGGCGATGACCCTGTCGATGGCACTGCTCGGACTTCTGTTGGGCACCGTCGGCACCGACATCAATTCCGGTGCGCTGCGCTTCACGTATGGCTTTCCGCAACTTGCCGATGGGGTCGAATTCGTTGCTGTCGCGGTAGGCTTCTTCGCATTCGCCGAGATCATCGCCCATCTCCCTACGGCAGAGGTGGAGAAAATCGTCGACACCAAGCTCACTGCCCTGATCCCGACGCGCGCGGATTTCGCCGCGGCCTGGAAGCCCGCTTTGCGTGGCACGTTGTTGGGGGGCGCACTCGGTATCCTGCCAGGCACCGGACCATTGCTCAGTTCGTTCGCCTCCTATGCAATGGAAAAGCGGTTGTCGCGCACGCCGTCGCGCTTCGGGCATGGCGCCATCGAAGGCATCGCGGGACCCGAGGCTGCCGGCAACGCAGCGGCACTCACGCATTTCATTCCCATGCTGACGCTGGGTGTTCCGGCGGGCGCGACGATGGCGCTGATGCTGGGCGCGATGCTGATCCAGGGCATCTCACCTGGCCCGCAGGTGATGACGCAGCATCCGGATCTGTTCTGGGGCCTGATCGCCAGTATGTGGATCGGCAACATGATGCTGCTAGTGCTGAACCTGCCACTGGTCGGCATTTGGGTTCGCCTGCTCAGCATCCCCTACCGATTTCTCTACCCGACCATCCTGGTGTTCTGTTGCATCGGCGTCTACAGCGTCAACAATTCCTATTTCGACGTGTTCGTCGCGGTCGCGTGCGGCGGTGTCGGCTACATTCTGCGACAGCTCGGCTGCAGCCCCGCGCCTCTCGTGCTCGGTCTTGTGCTCGGCCCGATCCTGGAGGAGAACGTTCGCCGCTCGCTGATCCTGTCGCGCGGCGACCCGAGTGTGTTCGTGTCACGTCCGATCAGCTTGGCGCTGCTACTAATCGCGATCGCAACAATCGCGGCCTTCTCGTTGCCGAAGCTTCTTCAGGTCCGCATGGCTGGGCCGGGGGAAAAAGCCGTGACCCCGGAGTAGACGATGCCAAACGATCCCGTACCAAACTATCAGATGCCAAGCTATCCGATGATAGCGCTTGCACTGCGATGGAAGCGCGCGATCCCGTTTGTTGTCGCAGGTGTGCTGTTGCTGACGGGCGCATGGACCATGGTCCGCACCGGCATTCCCGAGATGCTGCTGTGTGGCGTGGTGCTGGCAGCCGCGGGATACATCGTCGTTCGGATCGCGCTGGAGCTAATCGAGGTTATTTCGGATACGTTGCTACCGCGTTGATGTGGTCCGGGCACGTCGCGCAAAGCGACGGCACCGAGGCACAAGTTGAAAGACAACAGGTCTGGGGAGAAAACAATGCTTCGATCGACATTGCGGGCGCTTGCGTTATCGATCTGTTGTGCGGTTGCCACGATAGGCACGCCGGCACGTGCGGCCTATCCCGACAAGACGGTGCGTTTCGTGGTGGGCTTCGCACCGGGGGGCGGCACCGATACACTGTCGCGACTGTTCGCCAAGAAGCTCAGCACCAAGTGGCACCAGCCCGTCATCGTTGAAAACCGTCCGGGGGCCAACGGGTCCATCGCCGAAGATCTGGTGGCACATTCACCACCCGATGGATACACGATCGCCTGGATAACAAACGCCCACACGATCACGCCGAGCCAGTACAAGCTGAACTACGATCCGATCAAGGACTTCGAGCCGATCACATCGGTTGCCTCGACCTGTGACGTGCTGCTTGTACCGGCGGCGTCCAACATAACATCCATTCAGGATCTGATTGCGAAGGCCAAGGCCGCGCCGGGCAAACTGACCTTCGGCAGCGATGGTACCGGCACCTTGCCGTATATCGAAATGGCATTGTTGATGCAGCTAACCGGCATCAACATGGTGCATGTGCCCTACAATGGTGGCGGCCCGGAGATGGTTGCCCTGCTTGGCGGTGAGGTCGAATTGGGCTGGGCCTCGCTGGCGACATCGATCTCGGAAATTCAGGCGGGGAAACTGCGTGCTCTGGCGGTCAGCACGACCCGACGTTCCGCGATCATTCCAAATGTGCCAACCGTCGCGGAGGCCACCCATCTGACGGGTTTCGACACACGCGAATGGTTCGGCGTATTGGCCCCCGCGGGAACGCCGAAACCGATCGTCGACAAGATCTATGCGGACCTTATGGATGTGCTCAAGGAACCCGACGTTCAGACATTTCTGCGCGCGCGCAACTTCGATCCCGATGGGGAGACGTCGGCGCAGTTCGCCAAGATAGCTGATGATGACATCAGACACTGGGCGGAGGTTCTGCGGGGCGCCAAGATGAATTAGGGCGCAGGAGATCTCGTCCGGAAATCCTGGGGAGAATAGTTGGATGCAAATACAGCGCACTGGCAGTCGGCGGCACCATATCGCGGTCATCGACGGCCCGAACATGTCCAATCTCGGCGCGCGCAGCAAGAAGGTCTTCGGGTCCATTGGCTCACTCGATGATCTCAAGCGTTACGTGGCCGAATTCGGCGTGCAGCTCGGCGTGGAGGTAGAAAGCTTTTCGTCCAACTATGAGGGCGCGATCCTTGAGTACATCCACGAATCAGCGACGCGCGTGGACGCCTATATCATCAACCCTGCTGGTCTGACCGCGACGGGCGGCGCGGTTCGACATGCGCTGCAGGAGACCGAACGTCCTGTGATCGAGGTGCATTTTGCCAACCGCGCGGCGGCGAGCCACCCCGTCCCGTCCGCGTTCACGCATACCGCAACCGGCATGTTCATGGGCCTGCGGCAGTATAGCTATGTCGCGGCCCTTCTGTCGCTGACGCTGGCGCTCGACGATGAGACTTTCCTTGGTGCCGCGCCCGCATAAGTGGTGACGGTGAGCGGCAATGTCCGCCCATCTCATGGCGCGCTGGCGCGACCTGTTCAACGCGAACTTCGATGTTCTGCTCTACGATCTGACACCTAGACGACGGCGAAGCCGCGACAATCGCCATTGCCGTAAAGCGGCACCTCTTCCCGGTTATCGATGAAAGGAGGGGGCGAGCACGCGCCGTTGCTTTTATGAAAACGCAAGGGTCGGCTTGGTCCCTCGATGTTCTGCGCCACCCTTCGGTCACCGCTCACCTTGGCGATCAAACTGCCGTCGAAGCCCTCTGCTTGGCCCTTCGTAACGGTCGAATGCACATTCCGTCAGAAAGCGCAGACCACGTTGTCACGCTTATTGGTAGGCAGCGCGCGATCGATTGCACTTGTCTGCCTAGCTATCGAACGCGATGTGGTCCGGGAAATAGTGTTCCAGATGTTCACGAAGGTCGTGCCCCAGGTGGTGGTGTAGGAGCTGTGGGTAAGTGGCCCGCCGTAGCGACCGGCGAGGAGTCTGGCGTAGGCGGGCCAGTTATCCACAGCTCCTACACCACCACCTGGGGCACGACCCTTCCCTCGCCCTTTGTGAAGAAAGTAATCCATTTGGCTAAGTATATTTGATGGCCTGGATTGGAGTTGGTGATGTCCGTTTATCGGGGCTGGCACATGCGTCGCCGTCGACACATCGGGACCGGAACCAGTAATTCGAACTGAGATACCACCGAATTTTCCGTTCGTTCGCTGACAACTCATCGCGGGCGCATCAACGACCGTCCATGTCGGCAAGGAGCGCGCTGGCCAAGCACCGCTACGAGTGGCTGATCGCGGAGCGCGAACGGCGCATTTGTGAGGTCCGACTAGCCGCCGAGAAGGCTGAAGCCAAGCGCATTGCGCCCGCGGCGGCGGCACGTCAGGCCCGGATCGACGGACTGCTATCGGATGCCAATGCGCTTGAACGTGCCAAGCGCATCCGTGTCTATGTGAGCGCCGTTTGCGGCCGCACGACAATCGCTGGATTTGGGGCGCAGGGGATCGAGAGTTGGGCTGAATGGGCGCTCGCGATTGCCGATAGGCTGGGCCCGCTCGTCGAGGGTCGCTTTCTGCGGCAACGCCCGGATGAGACCGACGGACGAGAAGCCGCCGATTAGGGAAGTTGCAACGTTTCTGACCGCCGACGTCCGGCGTTCAGGCCATTCCGTATCCACAATATGTCGAGATGGCGCGCCGAGGCAATGCAATGTCCTGCCAAATTCGCCGGACCAAGGCGGGTGTTCACCCTCGGGGAGGCCGTTCGGCCTCATGGCGGTCTGGGCGCAAGTCCCAATCGGAGCAGTCAAGGGACGCGAAACACGACGAAAATCATGCACATATCATACGCATAGCAGGATATTTGCGGAAATACAACAGTCAGATCAATAGCTTGTGATAATACGCGGCGGACTTAAAATCCGTAGCCCGATTTGGCGTGGGGGTTCGGGTCCCCCGGCGGGCACCAAGGAGCCGGGAGAGCTGCCACATTTCGTCGATCCGCGCACAACTCCTGTGCGGCGCGGCGATGTTATCGCGCCTGGGTGCTGCGCCTAAACGCGTGTCATCGCTTTGTGAGGGCATATCTTCCACGCAGATATCGGCAAACGCCGCGCGGCAAATGCAATCCCGCCTCATCGAGAGCCTGCAGAATAGCTTGCAGCGCGCCCCCTGAGTCGCGTTGCGCACATGTCGTTGGTCGTATGCGCGCTGCCACGCGTACGACGCCGTGCTGCGCGCCAGATCGTCTGCCTTGGGTCACATCCGACGGCCGCGGTCAGCGGCACGCCGATCAGGAGGGGTCGAATGCGTACAAGTCTGCTGGCCAGTGCGGCCATCATGGTAACCGCCGTGGGACTGAACACCCATGCGTCGGCTCAGACCACCTCCACCCTGCCGCCCGGCCCATTGTCGGGCACTTTTGTGACCGCACCGTATTCCGCGACGGCGGCGAACAACAACAACAACTATCAAACGGCGCTGTTGCCGGGCCCGCTGGCCAATCCAACACCGGGATCGTTTGTGGTGCGCCTGAACATGGCCAACTGGTTCTTTCTGTCAATCGAGGGATCCAGCGCGGACCACGTGAGCGCGAGCAACGGCGGCCCGGCGGGCAGCAGCTTCAAGCTCGCGCCGTACAACGCGTTCGAATACTTCCGGATGTATCCCGGCGTGGATGCGATGGCCACCAACGGATTGCGCTACGGCGCGCAGACCGAAATTCGTGAGAATTGGTCAAGCCAGACCTACAATGCGGCGAGCCCTGGTGCGGCCGCCGGCAGCGCCTTAAACTCGAATAGCAATCCGTCGTCGGCGTTCACCTGCACGCAGACGCTGTATGTCCGGCGTGCCTTCGTCTATTTGGCCTCCGACAGGATCGGCATTCTCCGGATGGGGGAGGCGGATGGCGTCATCGGGATCTTCGACAACGGCGTGACGACATTCCAGAACTATGACACCGGCGGTTGGGGTGGTGATTTCTTCGTCGGCGTACCGAGCAATGTCACGGCGGCATTCCCGTTCCTGTCGCAGCAGGGTGCCGATTATGGCAGCAACAAGATGGTGTATCTTTCGCCTAGCTTTGGCGGCTTCGATTTTGGTCTGCAGTGGACACCGAACAACGTCAATGGCGAGGCACAGTGCAGCGCCGCCGGCTCGGCGTGCCCGTCGTTGTCATCGTCCAGCGTGGTGAGTGACGGCGCACGCTGGATGAACGAATATGAGCTGGGTGCGCGCTATCAGGGCAGGGTCGGACCAGTCTCAATCTACGCGCTGGCCGGGTATATCGGCAGCGGCCACGTCAGCGATACCGGCGTGGCGCCGGCCGGGGCATGGAACGGTCGGTACAATGACATCAGCGCCGGCGAGGGCGGTATCGCCTTCACCTACGCGGGCTTGACGATCGGCGGCCACTTCCTCGGCGGGCAGATTAACAACGTAAACAGTACGAACCCGCAAGGTGCGCCCCAGAGCACCGCCTGGCTGGTGGGCGCTCAATACGCCAACGGTCCGTTTGTCGTGGGCGTGACCTATTACAACTATCAGGACCAGGGCAATCCGACGCTTACGCATGTATCGCAACGCTATACGGATGCGTTGAGTTTTGGCGGCACCTGGAACGTGGCGCCGGGGCTCTATATCATCGCCGAATATTTGTGGGCTCAGCAGCACCAGGGCAACTTCAACTTCGTCACCAGCACGGCCGGCACCTTCGGCGGTAGCGGTGTGTCGCAACCGCTAGAGAACACTGTTCAGGCGCAGGCCTTCACCATCGGCACCAAGGTGCGTTGGTAAGCCAGCCGCGGTGTGCTGGTTGTAGGTTCAGTCCTTATCCAGCCCGCCGCTGGCGTTCAGCCGTTCGGCCGTGATGTAGTCTGGCGCGTCGAGCGCCAGCCACACCACCGTCCTGGCGACCGTTTCGCAATCGGTGCGACGGCCGAGCGGGATCCGGCGCGTTCGCTCGGCCAGGAAGACGTCGAAATCGTTGCGGCCTTCCAGCGCGGCGAGCTGCTGCTCGGTGATACGTTGCATCGGCGTGTCCATCATGCCGGGCGCGACGGAATTGACCGTGACGCCGTGGGGGGCGAGGGCGACGGCGGCAGCGCGGGTGACAGCGTCGACCCCGGCCTTGCTCGCGGCGTAGGCCATGTAGTTGGGCAGCGCCATGCGTGAGGCGGGGGACGTGATGTTGACGATGCGGCCGCTGCGTTGCGTACGCATGTGCCGGCCGGCCGCGGCGCAGATCAGCGCGACGGCTTTGAGGTTGAGATCGAGCGTGCGGTCCCAGGTGCGGGCGGAGAGGGCGAAGAAGTCTTCGCCTGCGCCATAGCCGGCGTTGTTTACCACGATGTCGAGGCCGCCCAGAGCGGCGATGGCGCGGGTGACGGAGCTTTCGGGGCCGCTATCGGTGGTGAGGTCCTGCAGAATGACCGTCATGCCCGGGCCACATTCGGCCGCGCACGATTGCACAGCTTGAGCATCGATATCGACCAGCGCCAATGCGCAGCCGCGTGCCGCGAGGACCAGCGCGGTAGCCCGCCCGAGACCGCTGCCCGCGCCTGTGATCATCGCGCGCATTGTCACCGTCCTTGCAGGCTCCGCCAGATGCGCTCGGACGTGGCGGGCATGTCGATGTGCGTTACGCCACGCGGCGCCAGCGCATCCAGAATGGCGCAGATGATCGCCTGCGGCGACGCGATCGCGCCGGCCTGGCCGGAGCCTTTTACGCCCAACGGATTCGCCTCGGTCGGCACGCCGATGAAACGGATATCCAGAGGCGGCAGGTCCAACGCGCGCGGCAGCGTGTAGTCCATGAAGGTGCCGCTAAGGAGCTGTCCGGTATCGGGGTCGTAGACGGTGTGTTCCAGCATCGCCTGGCCGATGCCTTGCACCACGCCGCCCTGGACCTGACCGAGCGTGAGCATCGGATTCAGCAACGTGCCGAAATCATCCACCGCCGTGTAGCGGTCCAGCGTGACCGCACCCGTATCCGGATCTATCTCGACCTCGGCGATGTGGCAGCCATTGGGATAGGTGATCAGGTCGAGCAGGTTCCAAACATAGGTGTCCAGGCCGGGGGCTACGCCGTCCGGCACATTCGCGGGATCGCGCGCCGCACGGGCCACATCCAGCAGGGCGACGCCGCGCGCAGGATCGTCCTGCACGATGAAGCGGCCGGCGATGAACGCGATCTGCGACGGCGCGGCCTGCAGCAGACGTGCGGCGATGGGACGCGCCTTGGCCAGCATCGTGTCGATAGCCTTGCACAGAGCGGCGCCGCCCTGGTGCATGGAGCGCGCGCCGCCATGACCGTTGCCAGCACGGACGAATTCGGTATCGGCCTGCACGTAGCGGAAGGTTTCGATCGGCAGGCCCAGCAAGTCGGCGGCGATCTGCGGATAGGTGGTTTCGTGCCCCATGCCGTTTGACTGCGTGCCCACCAGCAGCGATACAGTATCGTCGTCGTTGAAGCGCAGCTCCGCCCCCTCGTTCGGCGCGCCACGCGCGGTCTCCATGAAGCACGTGACACCGACGCCGCGCAGTTTGCCGCGCGCCTGCGAGTCCGCGCGGCGGGCGGGGAACCCGGCGTGGTCGGCGGCGATGACGGCCTCATCCAGATTGCTAGCGAAACGGCCGCAATCGATGGTGGTGCCGAGCGCCTTCCGGTAGGGGAACTGGGCAACGAGATTGCGGTGTCGCAGGTCGATCGGATCGAAGTCGCATTGACGCGCTGCGGCGTCGACCAGGCGCTCGATCATGTAGTTCACTTCGGGCTTACCGGCACCGCGATAGGCGTCGATTGGCACCGCGTTGGCGAAGGCGCCTTGCACGTCCATGAAAATGGCGGGGATGACATAGCCGCAGCCCATGGCGTTGACCGGGGCGCTGGTGGAACTGCCGGGGCCGCCGGTGGAGAGGTAGGCACCGAGACCGGCGATGGTGGCGACGTCCAGGGCAAGGAAGTGACCCTCGGCATCCAGTGCCAGGCGCGCACGCGTAACGTTGTCGCGGCCTTGGGCGGTGGTGACGAAATCCTCGGCGCGATCGCCGATCCATTTCACCGGGCAACCCAGGTGGCGAGCGGCCCAAAGCTGCATCACCCATTCCGGGTACAAGGCGTTTTTTACGCCGAAGCCGCCGCCGACATCCGGGCAAGAGACGCGCATGCGGTCGGCCGGCACGCCGAACACCGTCTCCGCCAACTGCGATTGCAGCGCGTGCACGCCGGCGCCGGAGAACTGCAGGTGAAAGCCGTGCGCGTCTTCGTATGTGGCGATCGCACCGCGGGTTTCCAGCGCAGAGATCACGATGCGATTGTTGACAATCTCCAGCTCCACCACATGCGCCGCGCTGGCGATCGCAGCCTGCACCGCGGCGGCATCTCCCTTCTGGAACCGATACGACAGATTGCCCGGCGCCTGATCCCAAATCTGTGGCGCGCCGGGCGCCAGCGCGGCGGCGGTGTCGGTCACTGAGGGCAGCGGGTCGTAATCCACCAGAATGGTTTCGGCAGCGCTGCGTGCACTGTCCCGCGACTCGGCAATGACAAACGCCACCGGATCGCCAACGTGCCGCGCACGATCCTTGGCCAGGGCGTGACGCGGCGGCGCGGCCATCGGCGCCACGCTGGCAACCGACACCATGCACGGCAGCGGACCCAGCGCTGACAGATCAGCGGCGGTGAACACGCCCAACACCCCCGGCATCGCGCGCGCCTCGGCCGCGTCGATACCCTTGATCGCGGCATGCGCGTGCGGCGAGCGCACGACATGCATCCAGACCTGCCCGGGAAGGTCGATGTCTTCGATGTAGCGGCCACGCCCGGTCAGGAAGCGCTCATCCTCGAAACGACGGAGGGATTGGCCGCGGAGCGGCAGCGTCGGGTCGAGGGCCGTCATGGCCGGGCCTGTCCCAGCCATCTGCGCACGACTGCCTGGGGATGGAAGGCCGGCACACGGCCGGCCATGACGGAGAGAGAGTGCATGTTGAAGCTAGTCCGCCAACCCGAGCTTGCCGGCAATGCCAAACTCGGTGGCAAGTTTCTTCAACACACCCCATGTGGCATCTTCAATCGGAATGCCATTCTTGCGACGGTCCTGCTCCTTCACGAACTCGACCTCACCCGGATAATACACCTGCTTGAAGCCCTCCGCCGGCGGCGTGTCCTTCAGGTATTTCGCAAAATCCGTCACCTCCTGCTTGAACGTCTCGAGGTTTCGGAACGCACTCACCTTGAACACGGCCATGAAGCAGCCGTCATTGTGCCGGCCGCTTGGCTCGACACCGAATCCAAGTCCCGTGAGCAGGCCGGAGAATATTTCCACGATCGCGGCGAGGCCGTAGCCTTTGTACCCCTCGCCGCCACCCAATGGCAGCAACGCACCACCCTGGCGCAGCACGCGTGGATCGACCGAAGGCTTGCCTTCGGAATCGATCAGCCAGCCTTGCGGCACTTGTTCGCCGCGTGCGATGGCGACACCGATCTTCCCGGCCGCGGCGGCAGACGTCGCCATGTCGAAGAACAGCGGGCCCTCCAGATTGGATGGCATAGCGAAACAGATTGGATTGGTGCCCAGCCGCGCCTTGGCACCACCGAACGGCGCCACATGCTTCGGGCTGCGGCCGGAGTCAGCGGTGATCATCGCGATCATGCCACGCTGCGCCGCCATCAAGGGATAGGCTGCCAGCCGACCGATATGCCCCTGACGGGACACCGTGCACGCCGCCACGTTCTGCTTCTCGGCCTTCTCGATCGTCAGCTCCATCGCCTTCTTGGTGACGACGTAACCGAAGCCCCAGTTGCCATCGACGACGGTGGTGGTCGGGGTCTCCTCGACAATCGTCCACGGCGCGCCGGGCACGATATGGCCCACCTTCACGCGATCGATATACGTCGGGATCAGGATGATGCCGTGCGAATCATGGCCGGCGAGGTTGGCGGCAACCGACAGGCCGGAGATGGTGTTGGCCTCGCTCTCCGGCGTGCCGGCGGCGATCAACAGGGCGCGGGCGATCTCGGTCAAGTGGTCAGCGGTCACGTGTGGCATGGCTTGCTCCTTCCTCCCTCGGCACGCGCAGTGTCGGATGAAGCGCGCGGGTTGGAAAGGGAGGCCCCCAAGGACGAGGCCCCCAAGGACGCTGCCCTGGCGGGCGGCCTTGACGCGGATGGCGGAACCGCGCGCATGATCAAGGCAACGAGGCCAGGACGGAAGCAGAAGGGGAAACGGCGATGACCAATCTTTATGCTGGCGTGGCAGGCTATTTCGGGCGGCAGAGCCAGGGCGGGCTGACCGGCGTGTTCCGCCGCGATGTCGGGGGTGGCGATTGGCAGCATGTGGTGAAGGACGTCGAGGCACACACCGTGATGGTGCATCCAAAGGATGCGCGGCAGGTGTTCGCCGGTACCACCGATGGGGTGTGGCGCAGCACCGATGCGGGTGCGACGTGGAAGCGCACGAACTTCCCTGACACCGGCATGCAGGTCTGGTCGATCATGGTTGATCCCGGCGATCCGAAGCTGCTGTATGCGGGCGGGTCGCCGGTCGCGGTGTATCGCAGCGAGGATGGTGGCGAGAGCTGGAAGCGGATGCCGGACCCGGGCATGCCGGATCGTGCGAAGATGCCGTTCGCCTGCCGGGTGATGCGGTTCGCCGCGCATCCGAAGCACGCGAACGAGCTGTATGCCACGCTGGAAGTGAACGGTGTCATGCACAGCAAGGATGGTGGCGAGAGCTGGACGGATTGCAGCAACGACCTGATCCGGTTGGCGCAACAGCCGCATCTGAAAAGCCGCATCGTCAGCGATACCGAGAACGAGGGCATGCTGGACGGCCATGCGATCTGCACCAGCGCGGCCGATCCGGATGCGGTGTTCCTGGCGGTGCGGATGGGATTGTTCCGGACCGAGGATGAAGGTCAGCACTGGACGGATATGGAGCTGCGGCGGTTCTCGCCGACGACCTATGGGCGCGATGTGAAGGTCTCACCGCAGGACCCGAAGACGTTGTACGCGGCGTTGAGCGTCGCGGCATCCAGCAAGGATGGGGGGCTGTATCGCAGCACCGATGTGGGGAAGACCTGGCAGCGGTTCGACAAGGTACAGGTGCATGGCACGATCATGTCGGTCGCGCTCCATCAGACGGATGCGAAGCAGGTATATCTGGGTGCGCGGTATGATGGGGAAATCTACGGCACGCAGGATGGCGGCGCGAGCTGGCAGGCGATGACCCTGCCGGCGAACGTGAAGGACATCTACTCGCTGGCGTGCGGCTGAGATCGTGATGCGGGGGGCGTCAGGCGGGCTGCGCTAAACAGCGCGGAACAATCTCGACCGCAGCATTGCCGGTGCATCGCGGCCGTCAATGTTGCGGACCTGTTGCGCCGGCGAAAACGCATACGCCAGCCCGGTCACCGGCCCGCGCACCGACATCGCCGCCGACCCGACGAATCGCACCCGCGCCCGCGTCTGCTCACCCGGCCGACCCGTCGGCACCGGGTGCGACGGCGGCATCATGCGGATCGCCGCGCGGGTCTGATTGCAACATCCCATGATCTGTCTCCACTCCCTGTGCGTCCACCAACCGTTCGACCACGAGCGGCACCGGTCCCAATCGTTCCAGCAGGAAAGCGCCACCCCCCACCGCCAGCCAGCTCACAACCGTGTCCTCGGTCACGCCCGTGGCATAGAAGGCGAACGGCACCGCCACCCACACACTCACGCAGCCGAAACAATCCAGCCAGCGTCCGGCCGGTGATCTCGCAAGCCACAGCCGCAAGCGCGCCATGAGTGCCGCCGGACCATCCTCATTGGCCAGCAGATGCGCCACGCGCCAGGTGGCGAGCACGCCGAGAACCAACCGCGCCCAGAAGCCCGGATCGCCCATCGTCGTGCCCGCCATCAGCCCTTCAGGTCGCCAACGCCAACGCGAAGGCCTCCAGCGCCGATGCGTCATAGGCGGTGATGCTATCGCCCCATCCCGTGGTCGCTTTGGCCGCGACATGCAGGCTTTCGGCGAACCCGCCGTTCACGCAGGTGTCAAGCAGCGCGCCCACGGTGAAGGTGTTGGTGAAGTCGCCAACACCATCGCCGACATACGCACCGGCGGTGAGCGCGGACACCTCAGTGCCGCCAGGTACATCCGCACCGCTGACATCCGTCACGCCACGTACCATCTCGAGGCTAAACGTTGCGAATTCATTCGGATGCTTGGCCTGGAAAGCGATCGTGATCGGTTGGCTGGTGCTGGTGTAGGTCAGGAACCCGCAACTATCGGCCGTGCCGCCACCAGTGATCGCCGGCGGATCGGTCGCCGCCATGCAGGGGTTGTTGTCGACATGGATGTTGAACACGTAGCCGTCACCGTCCATCTCCGCCGGATCAGCCGCACGCGCCGTGATGGTGCCATCCGCCGCGACACTCTCCGCCAGGATGAAGGTGAAGGTACCACTGCCGGGTGCCACCGGGTTGGCGTTCTGATCGAACACCTCGAGCATGATCTGATACACGCCGGCCGCCGCGGCAACGCCACCAGGAAGTGACGTGGTATCGAGGTAACCCGAGTAGATGTCGGCGAACAGGTCGTCATTGGGCCAATAGGTGATCGTGCCGGCCGGGTCGCTGACCGACGGCGGTGGTGGGTTCAGGGGGGTGAACATGTACAGTGCCTGCTGGCCATTCACGGTCAGCGGTCCCATGATCTCCACCGGGAAGGTCGGCAGCGCCGGGGGCGTTTCCTTGACGTAATGACGTACCACCGGGTCGGTCATGTAGAACCACGGCGTGGTCCCCAGCAGGCGGTACGACCAGCGATAATACATCGCGCCGCTGTTGGGGATGTCGATCGAGGCGCCGCTGCGGAAGCCCAGATAGCCGCCGAACGGCGCGTTGACGATCGAACCGTAGGCGGTCAGCCCGGAGGGCTGCACCCAGCCGGCCGGCACGGTACCGGAACGGGCGGTGCCCCAGACATAGCTGCCACCGACCGCAGTGACCAGCACCCAGCTCCCAGTGCCGGACGGCGGATTGACCGTTACCGGTGGCGCGCAGGGAATTGCAGCGGGATCGGTGACATTCAGCACGACATTGCTGCCGCAACTGTAGTTCCAGTAGGTGCCGCAACGGACATACGGTTGATAGATCGACACCCAGTTGCTGCCCTGCAGCTGCTCGGCGCTGAAATACAGGTTGGGGGTCGGTCCGTCGCAGGGATACCAGATCGTAGCGGAGAAATTGCCGTTGCTGTCCGTCGTGACGGTGTCAAAGCAATCCACGACCAGCCACGGCTCGATCCATTCCCACCAGCAGAAATACGGCAGCAGGATCGGGCTCAGCGCGATCAGCTTGTTGCGGATGTCCGAGACATTGGCACTTGCCGCCAGGGCGCGGACATCATTGGCGGTCTGCGGATCCGTCACGGCGGGCAGTGCCGCTGTTGCGCGCTGCGGCATGGCGGCAGGTGCGTCGATCATCGAGCCGGGTGGCCGCAGCATCGGAATCGCGGCTGCCACCGACGGAGATCTCTGCAGCGCCAAAGCGGGATTGGCGGCGAGGCCCTCAGGTGACGGAGGCGTGGGCAGCGGGAAGGGTTGCGTGACGATATTCACGAATTCATCGCGCAATTGCAGCAAGATCGGCTCGGGCAGCCGCCAGATGATGATCGGCAGCGCCCAGACCTCGCAGATATTCACGCGCGTGTTGCAGACGGGCAACTGCTTGGTTGTGCCGTTGGGTAAGGCAACAGACGTCACCAATTGGCCCGTCACGGTGCAGGGGCAGAACAACCACAGCCGCCAGACCGAATCATAGATCGGCAGTTCGATGGCATCGCCGGACGTCACGACGCGTTGACGCAGCTCATACGCATTCTTGCGGGTCAGCTCCGCAATGCTGGGTGTCGCCTTGTCCGCGAGTGGCGGGCCGAAGAAGAATCGTACCGTCTGGTTGGCGAAATATGACGGTAGCGTCAGGCTTACCTTGTTACTGTCGACGACTTGCGCGCTGACGAATTTTCCAGTGACGTCAAACGCATAGGCCGTCATGGACGGTGTCTTGTCGCCGGTCTTCACGCCTTCCAATCGTAACGAAAACGACACGCGGATCGAATCTGATGACGTGGTTGACATGGTGATTCCCCCGAAGGTTGCGCGGTGCGCATGCGGACAGAGCGACAATCGGCGGATGTCAGGGTTTGGCCGGGATGTCGTGGTCCGTGCGGAAGCAAAACTAAGCGCGGGTGAACATCATGCTGGTGACGCACATCACAGCGCCGCTAAACGTGATGTCGTTTTATATATGTATATAAATCAGTAGATACGCGTCTGATGCGACCGCTGTCGTGACATAATCCGCTGGTTACGACACCGCACCCTGCGCGCGCAGACCTGCGATGTCTTCCGCGTCAAACCCGGCATCACGCAGGATTGCGTCACTGTGCTCGCCGATGCCAGGCGCGCGGCGCGATGCGACCTTGCGCTCACCTTCCAACTGGAAGGGGCTGGAAATGGTTTCGCCTTTGCCATCGGCGAATGGCACCAGCCCGCCGCAGGCACGCATCTGCTCGTCACCTTGTATGTCGTCGAGCGTGCCGACCACGCCGAAGGTGACACCGGCGGCATCCAGGATGCGGCGCCAGTCCGCCAGGTCGCGCTCGGCGAAGACGTCGTCGAGCAGGCGGACGATTTCGGGGGCGCATTCCCGGCGGCTGTTGACGGTGGCGAAGCGCGGGTCGTCGGCCCAATGCTCACGGCCGATGGCGGCGAGGAAGGGGCGAAGCTGCCGCTGCTCGTTGAACAGCGCCATGATGAACCAGCGGCCATCGCGCGTGCGGTAGTGATTGGCGAGCGGGATCGGCGCGTGCTCACGGGCCGGGCGGTGCGGAACGCGCTCGCCGGTCAGGCGGGTCTGCACGAAGCTGGCATTGGCCCACAGGCCGTTGGCGAGCAGGGACGTGCTGACGAGACCACCGCGGCCGGTCCGTTCACGGCGGTACAGCGCGGTGACGATGGCGGCGTAGAGGGCGGTGCCGCTGGGGTGGTCGCCCATGCCGGGAGCGGAACGGGCTGGTATCGTTTCGGGATCTGCACGCACAATGTCCATCAGGCCGGTACGGGCCCAGTAGGCGGTGGAATCGTAGCCGGTCTTGGCAGCCTCGGGGCCGGCTTCGCCATAAGCGGTGAACGACGCGTAGATCAGGCGGGGGTTAAGGGAGAGAAGGTCAGCGGCGGCGAGTTTCAGGCGGTCACGCACGGGGAGTGGGAAGTTGGTGATGAACACGTCGGCACCGGCCACCAGCCGATAGAGTACGGCAAGGCCGGCCTCGTGCTTCAGGTCGAGTGCGAGGCCGCGCTTGTTGCGCGAGGTGTGCTGCCAATAGGCATCTGATTTCGAACCGGCATTGGCGCTGCGGGCGCGCCACGGATCGCCCACGCCAGGGGGTTCGATCTTGATCACCTCGGCACCGAAATCGGAGAGGATGGTCGCGGCGACGGGCGCGGCGATCCAGCTCGCGCAGTCGATGACCTTCAGGTTGGAGAACAGATGCTCAGGCATGGGCGGGGGTTCCGCGAAGAAGACGTGGGTGGCCCGGCCGAGCCGGGCCATGACGTGGTTGAGGGGCTATGGGGTCTGGTTCGAGAAGATGATCGTTCCGGAGGCGGCGAACATGCCCCCGACGCCGTGGCAGACGGAGATTTTTGCGCCCAGCACTTGCGCAGGGGCGATGCCGCGCATCTGGCGGATGCTCTCCTGCAGGGCGTACATGCCATACATGCCGGAGTGCATGTAGGACAGACCGCCGCCGTTGGTGTTCAGCGGGAGTTTACCGCCAGGCGCTGTGTTGCGTTCGCCGATGAAGGCCGCGGCCTCGCCGCGCGGGACGAAGCCGAGGTCTTCCAGGCCATAGAGCGGCAGATGCGCGAAGGCGTCGTAGATCATCAGGTGATCGACATCCTTGCGGCTGATGCCGGCCTGTTGAAATGCGGTCGGCCCAGCGACGCGGAACGCGCGGGAGCTGGTGAAATCCTCCATCTGGCTGACCATCGGCGTTTCGACGCTTTCGCCGGTGCCCAGGATGTAGACGGGCTTGGTGGGGAAATCCTTGGCGCGGTCGGCGGAGGTCAGGATCAGCGCGCCGCCGCCATCGGTGACCAGGCAGCACATCAGTAACCGGAACGGATACGCAATCATACGCGAGTTCAGCACATCATCAATGGTGATCGGATCGCGGAAGGTGGCGCGTGGGTTCTTGCCAGCCCATTCGCGCTGCACGACCGCGACCTGGGCGATCTGCGCCTCGGCGAGGCCGTAGCGCTTCATGTAGCGCAGCACCGGGACGGTAAACAGGCTGGGCGGGCCCATCGGGCCGTAGGGCTGTTCGAACTGACCTTGCAACGATGAAGGTGGCACATTGCGGGGCGGGTTGCCGACGCGGGAGCGGCCGCTTTCGCCGTGGGTGATCAGGATGGTCTTTGCCAGACCGGCCTCGATCGCGGCGGCCGCGTGGCGCACGTGGATCATGAAGGAGCAGCCGCCGACCGACGTGCCATCGACCCAGGTGGGCGTGATGCCGAGGTAGTGCGCGAGCTGCACCGGGGTTTCGACGGCAGTGGCGACGCCGTCGATGTCTTTCGGCTTCAGGCCGCACTCGGCCATCGCGTTCAGCGCGGCGTCAGCGTGGAGCTGGATCTGCGACAGGTCGGGGATGACGCCGAGCTTGGTGGTCTCGGCGGCGCCGACGACGGTGACTGTGTTCGGTCGCATCGCTATGCCCCCGCCGGACGGAACAGTGGCAGCGTGATGTCGTCAGTTTGTCTCTCGAAGACGACTTCAAGGGGCATGTCGAGCTGAAGCGCCTCGGGCGTCTGGGGACAGTCGACGATGTTGCTCATCATGCGTGGCCCTTCCGCCAACTGCACCACGGCGATGGCGTAGGGCGGCGTGAAGCCAGGCACCTTGCGATGATGGATGACGTAGCTCCACAGGATCGCCTTGCCGGAGGCCGCGAACACACTGACCTCGCGCGAGGCACAGACAGGGCAGAACGGTCGCGGTGGGAAATACACCTTCCCGCACCCGTCACAGCGCTGCAGCCGCAGCTCGCCCAGCTTCGTGCCATCCCAGAAATGTTGTGTTTCCGGCGTGGGTTGCGGCAGGGCGCGGCCTGGCTCCGGCATCGATCGGCTCCTTCGCGTCAGCGGGGCGTGCGGCGGCCAGCGATGTAGCTGGCGCCCTCGGGGCCGGCGATCTCCGCGTGCCGGCAGCCATGCGGCATCTCGAAGCTTTCGCCCGGCTGGTAGTCATGGCGAGCGCCGTCGCGTTCGACGGCCATCATGCCGGCAACCACCATCACACGCGCATCGAAGTCGTGCGCGTGCTCGGCATTGGTGCTGTTCGGCGTCATGATACGGGTAACGATCTCATAGCCGTCGCGCCGCAGCGCCGTTTCGAACTCCGCCTGGGTCATGGTTTCCCCCCTGTCCGTCAGGCGGCAGCTTCCCCCGAAGGCGCCGCGTCGGCAAGCAACGCCCAGCGCTCGTGGTCGCGCCAGGCGCCGGCGATGCGCAGGTAGCGCGGGGAGAAGCCCTCGCGGGTGAAGCCGAGGCGGCGCACCAGGGCGATGGAGCGCGTGTTGTCGGGCTGGATGTTGGCTTCGACGCGGTGCAGGCCGAGTGCGTCGAACGCGAAACGCGTGGCGAGACGTACCGCTTCGGTCATCAGGCCCTGGCCGGTGCACCATGCCATGCCATAATAGCCGAGATAGGCGCTTTGGAACGATCCCATCACGATCTCGTTCAGGTTCACCACGCCCCCGATGCGGCCATCGGCGGTGCGGGCGATCAGGCCGACATTGGCAGCGGTGAGCGAGCGGGCGATCCAGGCGTCGAAGCCGGCGTCGTCGGTGCAGGGCTCGACCCAAGGCAGGTGATAGGCGCGGCTATCGTAGTTGGCGCGGAGCATGTCCGTGCGATCGGCCTGGGTGGCGCGGGTCAGGGTGATTCGGGATGTCATGCTGGACTGGGTTGTGGCGTCCTTGCGCCGTGTTGCCAGCGGTTCGGCCCTGACGCAACCTGGGCCGGGTCTCGACGTCGGGATGTGCGGGGGAAGGCAATGATGATGCGTCTTGGTGCGTGGCGTGGGGTGATGGTGCTTGGGACGATGCTGCTCGCCGCGTGCAGCGGCGGGCCGGGTGAGCAACGCGCGACGGCCGATCTGAACAATCGCCTACAGGCACGACTGGCGCCCGACATCGCGGCCGGCCGCGCGGTGGTGCAACCCCTGCCGGACGGCGCGCGCGTGACCCTGATAGCGCCTGCCGCTGGCGGTGAATGGGGGGTTGGGCTGCAGGACGCGCGGGTCCGCACGGTGCAGTCGATGCTGGCTCCGAGCCTGCTGCGAATTGAGCTGGCGAGTGAGGCACCACCGGACGAGGCGATGGCCCATGCCGTGAATGTGATGGATTGGAACTCGTTCACCCGCACCGATGCCTCGATCGCGCCGCCAGGTGGATTGGTGGTGACGGTTCACGTGGTGTGTCCGGATGATGAGCCGATCGACGGGCGCCCTGGGTGCCGGTGAGATAGGTCAGCTCACCAGCACCGCCTTGCCGATCACCTTGCGGTCGATCACCGCTTGCAACGCCTCGGCGGCCTGTTCCAGTTTGAAGCGATGCGAGATGTGTGGGCGTAGCGCGCCGGTACCGGCGAGGTTAAGCAGCGCCTGCATATTGGCGCGCGCGATGTCGGGCGCGGCCTCGTTGAGGCCGCCGATGCGCACGCCGATGACGTCGATGCCCTTGATCAGCAGGTAATTGCTGCGGATCTGCGTGGGGCCGCCGCCGAGGAAGCCGAGGATCAGCAGGCGACCGCCCCAGGCGAGGGCGCGCAGGGATTCCTCGGTGACGGCGGCGCCGATCGGATCGTAAACGATATCAACGCCGCTGCCGTCGGTGAGCGCCTTCACCTGGTCGAGGAAGCCGCCCGCATAGTCGATCGCGTGGTCGGCGCCTTGTTCGAGGCAAACAGCGCGCTTGGCATCGGTGCTGGCAGTGGCGATCACCTTGGCGCCGAACAGCTTGGCGATCTGGATGGCGGCGATGCCGATGCCGCCGGCGGCGCCGTGCACCAACACCCACTCGCCGGCACGCATGCGGCCGCGTTGCAGCAGCGCGTGATAGGCAGTGGTGGCGGCGCCGCGGAACACGCCGGCCTGCTCCAGGGTCATGCCGACGGGGACGGGATCGCACAACGCGTCCTTCGCGTTGCCCAGTTCGGCGCAGGCGCCGAGCGTGTGGCGGCTCATCACCAGGTCGCCGAGCTGGAAGCGGGTGACGCCGGGGCCGATGGCGACGACGGTGCCGGCTGCCTCGCCGCCAGGGATGAAGGGGGGTTCGGGGCGGAACTGGTATTTGCCGGCGAGCATGAGGACGTCGACGTATTGGACGCCGCGGGCGGCGAGGCGGACGGTGACCTCGCCGGGGCCAGGCGGGGGCGGGTCGGGGACGTCACGCAGCGCCAGCACCTCGGGGCCGCCGAACGCTTCGCAGACCATGGCTTTCATGAGTGGGTTCCGGTTCGGGTGGTGGAGACCACAGGTTAGCCAGTTAGCCCTGCGCCCGCACACCGGTCGTCCAGCGCGAGAACGCAACTGGCGCGCGTGAATGTCGCGACCATGTAATGTCGGCGCGCAACGACAGTCCAACCGACAGACCCGCGAAGGAGGGGCACATGCAACGACGGGGTTTGCTGATGGGCGGACTGGCACTGGCGCTCGCCCCCCGCGCGCGCGCTGCCGGGCCGGCGGTGCTGGAGCTGTTCACATCGCAGGGGTGCTCATCGTGCCCGCCGGCCGATGCGCTGCTCGGACGCTTGGCGCGCGACCCGGGCATCATCGCGCTCGCCTGGCACGTGGATTACTGGAACAGCCTGGGCTGGCGTGATCCGTATTCCAGTGCGCTCGCGACGCAGCGCCAGCAGGACTACGCCGCGCGGCTCAACGACGAGGTTTACACACCGGCGCTGGTGGTGAATGGCGCGCGGATGGTGGTCGGGTCCGATCCGGCGGCGGTGACCTCGGCAATTGAGGCGGCTCGCAGCATCGCGGTGCCGGTGACGTTGCAGCGCGACGGCGCCAGCGTGATCGCGGACATCGGCGCGGCCGG
>Ga0210386_10000663_pt1 | contig 31614 bp, 26 predicted proteins | sample IncBWH32OmetaG_FD_160091 | JGI IMG/M metagenome (GOLD analysis project Ga0210386, IMG submission 160091) | Forest soil microbial communities from Barre Woods Harvard Forest LTER site, Petersham, Massachusetts, United States - Inc-BW-H-32-O ...
TCGCGCGATCTTTTTCGGCGATCATGGCCGCTTTCGATGTGTGCTTTGTCGTGGGCTTCACTGGTTGCCATCCGTCACTATTTCGAAGATAGGAGAATTTCGTTGAATCTACAACCATCGTTTCCGTATCTAGGAAAACGTACGTTGTAGTATCGGGGACCGATGAGTTCCGATCAGGTGATAGGGCAGATGTCCCGTTTCCAGCAGCTTGACGAAAAAAGGCCGGGAAACACCCAGCAGCTCAGCTGCCTGTTGGGTAGTCAGGTCTGGTGTGACTGGAACGATGGAGATTGCGTTTCCCCTCTTCCATGACACTGAGGATCTTCAGCAGATCGTAAACGGCATCAGGGAGCTTCATCGCAGGCTTACCACCTTTGCCGATGAGTAGAGCTTCGCCTTCTTCCTTCAAAAGCTCATGCAATGCGCGAACCTGCTCTTCCTCGGAAACGGGAAGCGAGACTGGATCAAGCGTAGCGGTAGTCATTTGAGCCTCCTGACGCGAGCCATTTAGGCATTAATTAATCAATCATACGAAACAAGCGAAATAGGAGAAACCTTCGGTAGCTTCTTTGAAGCATCGGAATAATGATCGTCCCGCCGGTCCAATAGCGGTCCAATAAATGGCGCAATGAGGGCTTTGAGGGATTTAGCAGGCCACCCGTTTCCTTTTGCGGTTGAGGTCGCAAAGCGAATTCGCATGATTCGGAGCCGAACGGGTGACCTCTTTGCGGTACCTCTATGCGTGGGAATCGCGGTTGGAAGCCTCGGGTGTTTGATCCACTGGTTTTACCGTTAGGCAGGTCAACGCACGGGCTGACCGATGCTCAGCAGGTTGCCTTCGCTGTCTCTGAACCAGGCGCCTTTCTCGCCATTTCCCTTGCTGGGATAATTACCTCGAATTTCGGCGATGCCGTTCACTGTCTTTAGCTCGGACAGGTCATACTCCTCGAATACGACTCCGCGCGCTTTTAGAGCTGCAACGGTAGCCTCGATGTCGACAACCTCCCAAGCCATCTGCGTGTGGGAACCAGATGCCGCGCCTAAAGACTCGAAAACAGCAAACCTGGTTTGTCCACAGCAGTACAGAAGTCCGCCCGGACGCTCCTCGATTGGCTCAAGGCCTAGCTTCTCCTCGTAGAATCTTCGTGCGCGATCGAGATCCTTTGCGGGTAGTCGTGTGCTGACCTCGCTTGTTTCAAGGTATGTCTTTCCAGTCATATTCTCGCCCTCCCAACAAAATTGGTGAGTTTTAGACTTTCGATGTGCATTGCTTTACTCCGAAGAAATTGTCCGGAGTGATCGTCTAAGAGTTTACTAGTCAGAACAATGAAGAACCGAAGCAGGCCAAGACATACGAAGATCGGCGAATGTTTTCAGTAAGTACTGCGCAGTGGGCGGAGGTCTGCGGGGCAGATCGTGGGTGCAATAAGGGTGCGTTAAACGGCACCAAAGGGCAAGGTGGCTGACGCAATCTTCCGGCTACTTCGCCGATCCCGTCGTACCTCCGCTCAGCCGCTCCGGGACGCCCATTCGGTTCCCGACAAAACTCGAAATCCTGCGCCGGCTCCCTTATGGAACTCTGGCCGGTGGATACCTAATCGGCCCTGGCTCTCGGGAAAGTCTGGTCGGCTCGTTTAATTCCCTGACTCCACCCTGGCGCCTGCGCTGCGCACGACCACCCAGTTGCCTGCGCGCTTCTTGAGGAGATCTCCACCTCGCTACCTTATATATGAATTAGTTCTATGATCAACGATTCTGTCCGTATCGTTTTTGGCCAATCATTGGAGCCAAAAAACCTGACCAAAACCTGACCAACTTCTATAGACATCAAAAACGTACTGAACAAAACGAACCACTTGCGGCGAGTGTCTGTGCGGGCGGAAAGGGCTATAAATTTCATTTAAATGAAAATACAGGCGGTTATTTGATTGCGAGCATTCGACTCTTAATCGACAGGTTGAAGGTTCGATTCCTTCCGCGTCCACCAATCAAATCAAAATATTTTGTCGTGCAAATTATTCGCACCTGACCGATTGGAATGACGAACTCGGTGTGAAAATGCCACCCCATTCAATGCTGGATGAGAAGTGTGGGAGACATGGGTTGGCTTCGGTCCTTCTCACTTGGCAGCGATCCAAATTGGCAATGCCATCTGCGTAGCGTGCGCTTGTCCGCATATATTGGATGCGCCATGAAAAAATTCATGAATCGTGCCGAGAATGTTGTGGAAGAAATGCTGCAAGGACTCGCCGTTCTTCATCCAGGTCTTATCCGTTTGCCGGGATTCAAAGTTATGGTCCGCGCAGATGCGGAACAAACCCGTGACCAGCAGATAGCAGTCATCGCCGGCGGGGGCAGCGGCCATGAACCAGCGCATGCAGGCTACATCGGTGCCGGTATGCTGAGTGCTGCTGTAGCTGGAGAGATTTTTACCTCGCCAAGCAGCGACTCTGTCTTTGCTGCCATCAAGGCAGTTTCGGGGAAGCCTGGTGCTCTGCTGGTAGTCAAGAACTACACTGGGGACCGGCTGAACTTTGGCCTGGCGGCAGAGATGGCCCGAGCCGAAGGCATTCCGGTCGAAATGGTCATTGTGGATGACGACGTCGCCTTCAAAAGAACAGGGCCGGTTGCAGGCGCACGCGGTCTCGCTGGTACGATTTTCATCCATAAGCTTGTAGGGGCAGCCGCTGCCGAAAGCAAAAGCCTGCAAGATATTGCGGCAGTGGGCAGAGCGGCGGTTGAGTCGCTGGCGACTATGGGCGTTTCGCTTTCCGCGGGGACCTCCCCTACGGTGGGAAAGCCCAGCTTTGAGCTCGGAGACGATGAAATGGAGCTGGGCCTCGGTATTCACGGAGAGCCCGGCGTGCAGCGAACCTATCTGCAGGCCGCAGACGAGGTAACCGAGACGTTGCTGAGAACAATTCTGGAGCAGGGTTCATTTGGCGACGATAAACGCGTCGCGGTCATGGTAAATAATCTCGGAGCAACGACGCAGATGGAACTGGCCATTGTGAGCCGCCATGCGATGCTTTTTCTTACAAGTAAGGGATTTACCGTCGAGCGAATCTATGCCGGAACATTCTTGTCATCTCTGGATATGGCAGGAATCTCCATCTCGGTTCTCGGTATTAACGAGGAGTGGCTGCGCTGGCTCGACGCGGCTACGACAGCTTCTGCGTGGCCGAATGTGCTGAAACAACGTCCTGGCAAGCTGGAAGCACCGTTGGCGGCGAAGACCAGCGCAAATGCGTCTCGTCCTGCCGCTAAAGAGGTGCAAACAGAGCAAGGCCGAAGAGCGAAGCGAGCTATTGAAGCAGCTTGCCAAGCGCTTATCGCAGCAGAGGGGGAATTGACGGAACTGGACCGCGTTACCGGCGATGGCGATCTGGGCACCAGCATAAAACGAGCGGCTGTGGCCGTGCGAGACGCAGTCGATTTTTATCCTCTCGACAACATTTCCGCTACTCTGAAAGCGATCGGTCATAGCCTTCGGAGCGAGATGGGTGGATCATCAGGGCCGCTCTATGGGGTGCTTTTTCTGCGTTGCGGCAATGTTCTGGAAGCCTCCTATGCAACGGGACAGGCAGAGTGGACCGACGCGCTCGATCAATGTTGCCGTGCCATCAGCGAATTGGGTGGCGCGAAGCCTGGCGATCGAACCATGCTGGATTCGCTCGTTCCATTCGTGAAATCTTTGAATGGTGCCGGAGGAGATTTGTCGCGCGAAGCACTGTTGGCAGCCGTGGAAGAAGCAGAACGAGGCGTCGAAGCCACTGCCCGGATGATGCCCCGCGTTGGAAGATCAAGTTATCTTGGAGAACGCGTGCTCGGTTATCCTGATCCGGGGAGCAAAGGCCGTTGCCATCTGGCTGCGTGCAGTCTGCGAAGCGCTTTTCGCAGGTTGATCCATCGGGCTGTTCCAAAAACTCACGCACAAAGAAAGCAGAGAACTACGATGAATCCTCTTGTCACGCCCACCTGGGTTGCCGAACGGCTCAACGATGCTAGCCTGGTCGTCCTTGATGCCACGCTTCCTCCAGTCGGGGTCAGTCCACCGATTGACACCTATGCTCGATATCTTGCAAAGCATATTCCGGGCGCGGTCTTCTTCGATATCGACAAACTTTCAGACCATTCCACCGCACTGCCTCACATGCTGCCTACGCCCGAAGCCTTCTCTCACAGCATGTCTACTCTTGGTGTAGGCCACCAGATGGCGATCATTATCTATGAACAAGAAGGGGTCTTTTCCGCACCTCGGGCCTGGTGGATGCTCCGTACATTCGGCGCGCAGGATGTCTACATCCTCGATGGAGGCTTGCGCGCGTGGGTTGAAACGAATCTCCCTGTGCAGACGGGTCAAGTGGATCGGCCACCGGCCACCTTTCATGCAAGATTGGACGGCGATGCGTTGAAAAGTTTTGCTCAAATCCAACAGATGATTGCAGAGCATGGGCAAATTCTGGATGCGCGCTCTTCAGGCCGCTTCACCGGCGTCTTACCGGAGCCGAGACCTGGGATAAGCTCTGGCCATATGCCCGGTGCTACCAGCGTCCCTTTTACTGATTTGCTTGAAGATGGCCGTTTGAAGCCTGCCGCGAAACTCCGCGAATACTTCATCGCCAAAGGCGTGGACATGGATCAGCCGATAACCACCACATGCGGCTCCGGCGTTACTGCTGCTGTCGTATCGCTTGCCCTCCAAATTGCAGGGGCTGAGCAGATCAGCTTGTATGACGGCTCCTGGGCTGAGTATGCGCAACACCCGGGAATGGTGATCGAAAAAATCAGCTAGAGGGCGATCCAAATCCACGGATTGAAAGAGTCGCACCAGAAGTGTCTCATTGCTGAAATCTGTTGACTACGCCGGGCGTTATCAATACTGTTGTCAGCGTCCGGGCTATGTCTTCAAATCTTTCACGATTGCGAGATACCATGCGACTGCCCTTACGATTCAGCAGCTTTACTCCTCCCAATCCTGCCAAAGCTTTTCTGAATAATTCCGCGGAGCCGAGATCGACGAATGTGCTGCGAAGCCTAGGGCAGCATCCACACCTCCTCATCTGCCTCCTCTCGGTGCTACTCTTCAGTTCCACCGCGGCGCAAACCTTCGCGCAGGATTACACCTCCATCGTCGTCTTTGGCGACTCGCTTTCAGACACCGGCAATGTCGCGGATCTCACACAAGCAAAATACGGGGTACGAATTCCGGGTCCGGTGGCCGACTACACAGATGGCCGCTTTACAGACGGCGTTGATACCGTGCCCGCTGCGCAGACTTACTTCGGAGTATGGGTTGAACAGTTCGCTGCCACGCTTCCGGCCAAACCCGTGATCAAGGCCTCGCTCGATGGCGGGACCGACTACGCCTACGGCTTCGCCACGACAGGGAGCGGCACCGGAGTCTTCACTTTCGGCCCTTCAGATTCGCTATCCGTCAACGTCAACAATATTGGCCAGCAGGTCGCCGATTACCTGGCCACCAAGCCCAAGATCAACGAGAAGACCCTTTTCATCATTTGGGGCGGCGCCAACGACATCCTCATTGCCACCTCACTGGACGACGTCATTCAAGCGGCCATTCACCAGGCTCTCAACATCCAGATTCTCATCGATGCTGGAGCCACTCAGTTCATTGTCCCCAATCTTCCCCCACTTGGATTGATTCCCCGGCTTAATGGGTCTCCAACCACTTCGGTTCCCGCGACCCAGGCAAGCATTCTCTATAATGAGGTCCTGACCGCAAGTCTCGCTATCCTGCGCGACTTTAACCCACGCAAGCATCTCAATCTCTTTCAGCTCGACGTCTTTGCTCTCTTCAATCGAATCGTTGCATCGCCATCCAGGTATTCGCTGACAAACGTTACCACCAGCTCCCAAGGCATCCCAGCGATCGATCCGGACACGTATCTCTTTTGGGATGACCTGCACCCCACCACTCGCGGCCATAATATCCTCGCCGTCACTGCCGGCAGAATTATCTCCCGGCCCGAGTGCAGGCAGGACAAGACGCAGATTGTAACGCTGTTCTAGAGGATGTAAGTGCGGGGCATTAATCGCTAAAGCGATGGGCTCAGACAATCTGACCTGGTCAATGCCCGCAAAGACTGCGACTGGCTTGCAGGGCCTCTGCCGAAGCCGCAAGTGGCAGGTTCTTTAGTTTCTTGGCCGTGGAGGCGTGATTCGAATTCCTCCCGCTTTGAAGCCTATGCCGGGAGCTTTGGATTCGTGGTCTCGCTATAATAAAAAGCGTCGTACATAGAGACATCACAGTGCGAGGCGATAACCTGAGCGAACTCAATGGTTTGTTTGGGCAAGGGAGCTCCGGCCTTGCAAGTTTTTCTGCCTTCTCTAAGCATTTGGTCCAGGCATTACGCTGAGGTCAGAAACCCGCAACTCGGAGAAATACCAACTATTGCAACATTGTCGTGCTAAAGAGCATCAGGAAGAAATGATTAAAGCTCACCAACATCCTCTTCAAAAGATTCTCGAGAGTCGAATCGCCATCATCGATGGAGCGATGGGGACGACGATCCGCACCTACGGCATGAAAGAAGCCGACATCCGCGGAGAGCGCTTCCAGAATTCGACGAAGGACCTGCTGAACAACGGTGACCTCTTTTCTCTGACTCAACCCAGTATGATCTGTGACATCCACCGACGGTTTTTGGAAGCCGGGGCGGACATCATCGAGACGAACACCTTCGGCGCGACCAGTATTACCCAGAGCGAATTCTTCGTGGACGACCCGCGAGAGCACGGCGGCCGAAAGGATCCCGAGTTCTACCAAAAGATCATCGACGATCCGTTCCTCGGCGGTCTCGCCTGGGAGATCAACGAGAAGTCGGCACAGCAGTGTCGGGAATGGGCCGACCGTGTCGGGAATGAAACCTCACGTCAACGGTTCGTGGCTGGAGCGATCGGGCCGCTGACCGTGTCCCTCTCAAACTCGCCCGATGCCGATGATGCAGGCTTTCGCGTGGTGACCTTCGATCAGGTGAAAACTGCCTATGCTCAACAGGTTCGTGCTCTCATCGCAGGCGGCGTAGACCTGCTCCTGGTCGAGACGATCTTCGACTCGCTAAACGCCAAGGCAGCGCTTGTCGCCATCCGTGAGGTGTTCGATCAGGACGGCAAAGACCTTCCTGTGATGATCTCAGCGGCGGTGGGGCGTGGCGGGGAGACGCTGATCTCGGCGCAAACCACTGAGGCGTTCTGGAACGCTGTGGCGCACGTGAAGCCACTGTCGGTGGGGCTCAACTGCTCTCTTGGTCCCGATCTGATGTATCCGTTCCTGGAGGAACTCGCGGAGAAGGCAAACGTCGCCATCTCGTGCTACCCGAATGCCGGTTTACCGAATCCTCTTTCGGAAACAGGCTTCGATCTTGGTCCTAAGGATATGGCCCGTTATCTTGGGGACTTCGCGCGCGGAGGGCTGATCAATATTGCCGGCGGCTGCTGCGGTAACACACCTGAGCACATCGCGGCTATCGCCAAAGCGCTCGAAGGACAGCCTCCGCGAAGACGGGGAATGGCGCCCATTGATGAATCCTACGCCCTCCACAGTGAGAGCAGAGCATGAGCCTGTCTGAGGGCGTGAGCGTGGCCGAGGCCATGGAGACGAAACCACTCCGTCTGTCAGGATCGCAGCCATTCACCCAGCAACCCGGCGTCTACATCATGATCGGCGAGCGGACCAACGTGGCCGGTTCGCCCAAGTTTGCGAAGCTGGTGAAAGAAGGCAAATTCGAGGAAGCGGTCAGCGTGGCTCGGCAGCAGGTCGAGAACGGCGCCAACGTCATCGACATCTGCATGGATGAGGGCATGATCGACGGCGTTGCGGCAATGACGCGTTTTTTGCAGTTGCTGGCGAGCGAGCCCGAAGTCGCAAAAGTGCCATTTATGGTGGACTCCTCAAAATGGGAGGTCATCGAGGCTGGGCTCAAATGCCTGCAGGGCAAAGGAATCGTAAACTCCATCTCGCTGAAAGAAGGCGAAGACAAGTTCCGCCGGAACGCCGCGACGGTGCTGAAATATGGCGCGGCCGTGGTGGTGATGGCCTTTGATGAGCAAGGCCAGGCCGCGACGTACGAAGATAAGATCCGCATCTGTGAGCGCGCCTACCAGATCCTGGTTAACGAGGTCGGTTTCCCGCCCGAAGACATCATCTTCGACCCGAATATCCTCACCGTTGCCACCGGCATGGAGGAGCACAACAACTACGCGGTGGACTTCATCAACGCCACGCGCTGGATCAAGGCCAATCTGCCGCACGCGAAGGTCAGCGGCGGCGTCTCAAATATCTCGTTCAGCTTTCGAGGCAACAACAAAGTTCGCGAGGCCATGCACTCGGCGTTTCTCTATCACGCCATTGCTGCCGGCATGGACATGGGAATCGTGAATGCCGGGATGCTCGAAGTGTACGAGGAAATTGAGCCTGAGCTGAAGGAACTGGTCGAAGATGTGCTACTGAACCGCCGTCCCGACGCGACAGAGCGGCTGGTGGAGTTCGGCGAGACTCTGAAAAACGTCGGCAAGGCAGTCAGTGAAAAGAAAGCTGAAGAATGGCGCCATGGCACGGTCGAGGAACGTCTTTCACACGCACTGGTCAAGGGGATCGACACGTACATCGAGGCTGACGCCGAGGAAGCCCGCGTCAAGCTGGGACGCCCTCTGTTAGTCATCGAAGGACCGCTTATGGACGGCATGAGCGTCGTCGGCGATCTATTCGGAGCTGGCAAGATGTTCTTGCCCCAGGTAGTCAAGTCCGCCCGCGTAATGAAGAAGGCCGTGGCACACCTCACGCCGTTTATGGAGGCGGAGAAAGAGGAGATGGCTGCGGCTGGCCAGGCGGTCAAGGCGCAAGGAAAGATTGTGCTCGCAACGGTGAAGGGTGACGTTCACGACATCGGCAAAAACATTGTCGGGGTCGTACTTTCCTGCAATAACTACGACGTCATCGACCTGGGTGTGATGGTCCCCTGCGAAAAGATCCTCGAACGCGCCAAAGCGGAGAAAGCGGACATGATCGGCCTAAGCGGCCTGATCACGCCCTCTCTCGATGAGATGGTGCATGTGGCCCGCGAGATGGAGCGTCAGGGTTTCAAGTTACCGCTGCTCATCGGCGGAGCAACCACGAGCAGGGCGCACACTGCCGTCAAGATCGCCCCGCACTACAGCGAGCCAGTGGTCCACGTGCTGGATGCGAGTCGGGCCGTGCCCGTGACGACCAGCCTTCTGAGTGACGATGGCAAGGCAGAGTTCGTGGAGCAGCATCGCGCCGCCTACGAGGTGCTCCGCAAGGCCCACGCTTCGCCGCGCCAGACGGTCGTACCCCTTGAGACAGCTCGCAAAAGGCGGACTCCGATCGAGTGGCGTGCCGAAGACCTGCCCGTGCCCGCTTTTACCGGTGTGCGCGTGCTGGACAGCTTTCCTCTGGCGACATTGCGCGAGTTTATTGACTGGACCCCGTTCTTCCACACCTGGGGCCTGAAGGGCATTTACCCCAGAATTCTCGAGGATGAGCGGCAAGGTACCGAGGCGCGGAAAATCTTCGCTGACGGTCAAGCGCTCCTGGATCTCATCATTGAGAAAAACCTGATCACGGCGCGCGGCGTATACGGTTTCTTTCCCGCGAATGCCGTGGGCGACGATGTCGAGCTGTACGCAGACGGCACACGCACGAAGGTGCTTCACTGGTTCCACTTCCTTCGCCAACAAGCAAACCGGGAAGGCAGCGAGCCATGCCGATCGCTCGCCGATTTTATCGCGCCGAAGGAAACAGGGCTGCCCGATTACATCGGCGCTTTCGCAGTAACCAGCGGGATTTGCCTGAAAGAGCTATGCGACCGGTTCAGGGCCCAGCACGACGACTACAACGCGATCATGGCGGAAGCGATAGCCGATCGTCTTGCCGAAGCTTTTGCCGAGTGTCTGCATAAACGAGTGCGGGATGAATGGGGTTATGGTCGCGAGGAAGGCCTGAGCAACGAGGATCTCATCCAGGAAAAGTACCGAGGCATAAGGCCGGCTGCGGGTTACCCGGCATGCCCGGATCACACCGAAAAAGGTACGCTCTGGCGTCTGCTAGACGTGCAGGAGAATACCGGAATGCTGATTACTGAGTCGTTTGCGATGTGGCCCGGTTCAAGCGTGAGTGGACTCTACTTTGCGCATTCTGAAGCGCGATATTTCAGCCTCGGCAAAATCGGCCACGATCAGGTCGTCGACTATCATGAACGCAAGGGAATGAGCGTGGCGGAGGTTGAGCGCTGGCTCGGCCAAAACCTGAACTACGACCCTGCGGAATAGCGTCTGGAACTATGCCGCCGGTGACCATCTGAATTCGTAGGAATTTGCTCTGGAAAATCCCCAAATTCCTCCAGACAGGTCAGAATTTCTGTCAGCTAATTTTCGGTTTGATTCAATTGAATGGATTTTGTGACAGCTCACCGATATCAACGGTGCTTTGGCTAAATCGCCTGTTACCTTGCACCTGATCGAAATACTGTTCATGCGTGGTTATTGCCCCCGAGAAACTTCGGTATATCGTCAACGATTACCCACTCTTCGCGTGCAGAGAGTCGCGAAGAGTGGTAATCTTCGGGCGAAGTTGGTTCGAACCTATCAGGGAGAAAGAAAGGTCCTTATATGAGTCGCAATAAGCTTTTTCTGATAACTACATTGCTCTCGACCGGGCTGCTGTTCTCAGGATGCAAGAAGTCCACTGACCAGGAGCAAGCGGCATCGCAGCCGGCAGCGGCGCCCGCCAGCGAGCCGGCAGCAACACAGCCACCTGCTAGCGAGCCTGCCACGCCTCCGGCTGCCCCCGCTGCGGCGCCTGCAGCAACGCAACCGGCACCCGCAGCCGCAGCAGCGCCCGCTCCGGCACCCGCGCCAGCGCCTGCTCCGGCACCTACGCCACCCCCGCCGCCGCCACCACCACCTATCGTTGTACCTGCGGGAACCAATTTGTCTGTGCGTCTAGGGGATTCTGTTAGCTCTAAAACCAGTAGCGCTGGTCAGAGATTCACCGGTACGTTGGCCAATTCCATTTCCATTGGCGGTGTTAGGGCCATTCCGGCTGGATCATCTGTGATTGGAACCATCACGGAGGCCAAATCAGCTGGCAGATTCAAGGGTGCAGCCAGCCTCGGACTTACGCTTCAATCCATTACGATTCGCGGCACAAGTTTTCCGCTTAATACCAGCGTTTACAGCCAGGATACAACTGGGAAAGGGAAGCGTACTGCCGGACTTGTCGGTGGTGGTGCAGGTGGGGGCGCCTTGATCGGCGGCCTAGCGGGCGGCGGTAAAGGCGCCTTAATCGGCGGCCTCGTCGGAGCAGGTGCTGGAACTGCAGGCGCCGCTTTGACCGGTAATAATCGCGATATCACCCTGGCGCCAGAAACGGTTCTCAGCTTCAGGCTGATGAACTCCATCACTCTTCCACCGCAAGGATCTGCGGCCAGCCAATAATCCGCTCGATTAGACAGAAACAGCCGCCTGGATGGCGGCTGTTTCGTTTTACGGCGGTAGCTTCAACCCGGTTGCTCGTTACGGATACGTCACCACCTGATAGACCAGTGTTGTTCCCTGATAAAAGGGCCGGATCAAAAGTATCTGTATTTCCGGCTGGAATAGCAGGGCTGTCTCGTTTACCTGTTGCAGCTTGAAAAAATCGATTTACTATTGGAATAACGCTATGCCTACTCCAACAGCATCCCCGGCGCAACCAACCTCAGAGCTAGCTAGTCCAATGCAGCTTCTCAATGCTGTCAGCAATCGTGATTCGCGAATTGTAGAGATGGCAGAGAAACAGGCTCGCCTGATCAATTTGCTCGATCAGTTAAAACTTTCGGCCATTCTTATCAGCAGGTACGAGAATATTGCCTGGATCACTGCTGGTCAGGTTGAGGCGCGCGTAGCCATTCCATCCGAAACAGGCGTGGCATCTCTACTCATAACGCGCGACGGTCGCAAATACTATCTGACTACCAACAACGAAGCACCTCGACTTGCAGACGAAGAGTTCATCGGTCTTGGTTATGATCCGGTCATCCGTCCGTGGCATCAAAACACGACACTCGACTCTATTCGCCATATTGCCGGGGATGGCGCGATTGGTACCGATCATGTGTTGTCAGGTTGCAGTGCCGTTGATCTCTCTCCTCTGCGTGCGCCGCTCACCGCCGCTGAGGTAGCGCGCTTTCGCTGGCTTTCGCAACAAACCGCAGAAACAACTTCAGAAACACTGCTCGAACTCGAACCAGGCACGACCGAAGATGAGATGTCTGCCCGTGTGGCGCAACGCTTGATTGCCAGGGGTATTCTTCCTACGGTTCTGCTCATGGCGTCAGATGATCGCATCCGCAAATACAAGCATGCAGTCTCACGCGGCGCTGTGTTGCAACGTTACGGCATGCTCAACCTGTGTGCGCGCAAGTGGGGACTCGCCGTCTCTATTACCCGCTTCGTTCATTTCGGTGCTGCTCCACAACAGCTCGTTGATGGATTTGCCGCCAGTGCAGAAGTGAACGCAAAGCTTCTGCATGCGAGCCGCAGCGGCGTCTGCTCCGCTCAGCTCTTTGCCATTGCAGAACGCGCCTACCGCGACGCAGGCTTTGCCGGCGAAGAACAGTTGCACCACCAGGGAGGGCCGGCTGGGTATCTGGAACGTGAATGGGTAGCGTCACCGGAAGGTCGGGAGGTTCTTGCAAAGACGCAGGCGCTCGCATGGAATCCAAGCATTCGCGGAGCGAAGGTCGAAGATACGGCGCTTCTTCAGAACGGCGCTATCGAGATTCTGACGCGAACTCCATCGCTTCCACAAATCTATGCAACGGTGGAAGGAATCACGTATTCTGCCGCAAATGTCCTGATTCGCTAATTTCCAGACACTATTTAAGTTTATTCATCCATGTCCACCCTTTCCGAGGTAATCGATTACATGCAGCATCACGACAGGCTCCAATTTTTCTTTACTGCAACACTTTCTGTCCTGCTTTCATTGGGTGGGTCGCATCCGGCCGCCGCGCAGGCCACGGCTTATAGCGACAAACCCCCTGTACTGCTTGGCGCTGCCTGGTATCCGGAGCAGTGGCCGGAATCCCAATGGGACGCCGACCTATCGCGAATGGAAGCGGCGCACATCCATCTGGTGCGAGTCGGTGAATTTGCCTGGAGCACGATGGAGCCTTCTGAAGGCAAGTACAACTTCACCTGGCTTGATCATGCCATCGAACTTGCAGGGAAACATCATATCTGTGTTGTTCTGGGCACGCCAACAGCTGCTCCTCCGGCGTGGATGACCACAAAGTATCCTGACACGCTGCGCGTCGATGAAAATGGGGTGCGGGACGAACACGGCAACCGTCAGCAGTTCTCTTTTGCCAGTGTCCGTTATCGCAAGTTTGCACATGAGATTGCAGAAAAAATGGCGGAGCGCTATGGTCACAATCCAAATGTTGTGGGTTGGCAGCTCGATAACGAATATGCTTCACCATCTTTCGATCCAGAAGCAAAGGCGCAATTCCACGAATGGCTCAAGGCGAAGTACGGGACAATCGAAAACCTGAACAGCCACTGGGCCACAGCCTATTGGAGCCAGACCTACGACAATTTCGACGAGATACCCGTCCGAGATAAAGGTGAAAACCCCGCCCTGCTGCTCGCCTGGAAGCGCTTCGTAAGCGACACATGGAAGAGTTACTCGGAAAACCAGATCAGCGCGATCCGCCCTCAAGCCGACAAGCGCCAGTTCATTACGACGAACACAATGGGCTGGTTTGACGGCTTCGACGAATACACGGTGCACTCCGTTCTCGATATCGCCGCATGGGACGACTACATCAGCACCGATACATACGACTACTTCGACAATGGCGCGCGTCACGATCTGACGCGCGGATACAAGAACAAGAATTTCTGGGTCATGGAAACCGAGCCGGCCTTCGTGAACTGGCGTCGCGTCAATACGCCACTTGAAAAGGGCCAGGTGCGCGATATGGCGTGGCAGGCAATTGGCCACGGTTCGGATGCGGTCGAATACTGGCAGTGGCGCAGTGCTCTGAATGGACAAGAGGAATACCACGGCGTTCTGGTCGGCGCAGACGGTACGCCTGTCCCGGTCTACGATGAAGTGAAGCAGACTGGCGAGGAGTTTGAGAAGGCCGGCAAGGCACTCGAAAGCACATCGCCGCGCTCCTCAGTCGCCATCATTCACGACTACAACAGCCGTTGGGCCATCGATTTTCAGCGCCACAATATCGAATTCGATCCGGTCGCCGAACTGGTGGCATTCTACAAGCCGCTGCGTACGCAGGCACAGGCTGTCGACATCATCTCGCCCAATGCGCCACTCGACAGTTACAAACTCGTCGTAGCGCCTGCTCTTAATGTACTGCCGCAAGAAGTGGCAGACCGTCTGATTGCCTATGTAAAGCAGGGCGGAAACCTCCTGCTCGGCCCACGCTCCGGAATGAAGGACGAGTACAACGCGCTTAATGTGGAACGGCAGCCCGGCCCGCTCGTTGACCTGCTCGGCGGCCGCGTTGAACAGTTCTATGCCATCGATAAAGAAGTGCCGGTAAGCGGCGATCTCGGTTCCGGCACAGCCGATGTGTGGGCGGAGACGCTCAGCACGAAATCCACAGATACGCATGTGCTGATGAAATACGGCGCAAGCAATGGATGGCTCGATAATCAACCCGCCGTAATCACCCGCAAGGTGGGGAACGGAAGCATCACCTACATCGGTGCGTGGCTGAATGATGATCTGCTGGCAAAGCTCACGGCAGCGCTGCTGCAACAGAGCGGTGTCCAGCCCATTATCCCCAATACGCCTGACGGGGTAGAGGTCTGCCTGCGCACCGGCGCGAACCGGTCCGTGCTTATCCTCATCAATCACAACAAAGCCGAAGCGCGCGTCGATCTTCCGCACGCCATGCGCGATCTGCTTGCTTCCGACAATACGTCTCGCACCTCCGTTGATCTGCCAGGCTATGGCGTAGCCGTGCTCGAAGGGAAATAATCACGCTTCGCCGCCATCGCTTCTTCTCCGCCTGTCATGTCTCCATGCATGTCAGGCGGGCTGTCATTCGTTCTTGATCCCCGCGTCTTTCCAAATGCATTTCGCTTTGTTAGCCTTTGTCTTCGATTTTTCTGGAAGCAAAAAAAGTTGCGCAATGATAGGCGCGTCGATCCTGGCCAATTCAAAATATATGTTGGCGACTCTTCCGCAGATACACCGCTGACTGGAGATTTCACCGTCTCACAATAACTTGAGAATCTGGGTACCCCATTCTTCGCGTAGCGAAGAGTGGGGTCCTATGATATCTTCCCCGCAATGATTCAACTACTTCGCTGCGGACTCCTCGTCGGACTGCTCGCATCCGGTCCGGTCGCCATCGCTCAAAACGCTCCGCAATATCTGCGTTGCGGCGCGATCTTCGACAGCGCCACAGGCACACTCCGCCAACATGCCGTGATCGAAGTCTCGGGCAACAAAATTGTCGGCGTTCTTCCCGAAGGTCAAGCACCCACCGGCGCGAGCGTCGTTGACCTCTCCAGCGAAACCTGCCTTCCAGGACTGATCGACACCCATACGCACGTCTTGCTGCAAGGTGATGCGACTGCCTCCGCTTACGCAGATCAGCTTCTGAAACAGTCTCTTGCCTATCGCGCCATCGTCGGCGCGGCGACTGCGGGCAAAGCTCTTCATTATGGTTTCACCACAATTCGTGATTTAGAAACCGAAGGAGCGCTGTATGCCGATGTCGATATCAAACACCTCATCGAACAAGGCGTCGTTCCCGGCCCGCGCCTGCAGGTAGCAACACGCGCACTCGACGTAACCGGGGCATATCCTCTGCTCGGCTACGCTTATGGCATCGATGTGCCTCATGGCGTGCAGTTTTGCGATGGTTCCGAAGAATGCCGCAAGGCAGTGCGCGAACAGATTTCTTATGGCGCTGACTGGGTTAAGGTTTACGTGGATCGCGGCTACTTCCTGCGGTCCGACGGCGTGCTCGATGACGTACCAACCTTTACGCTCGATGAGTTGACCGCCATCGTCGATGAGGCCCACCGCGAGAACCATCCAGTCGCCGCGCATGCCATGGGGCTGCATGGCGTACATAACGCGGTCACAGCGGGAGTAGATACGCTCGAACATGGAGACTATATCGCGCCTGAAGATCTGAAAACCATGGCTGAAAAAGGGATCTGGTATGTGCCTACCACCTATGCGCTCGAAGCCGTGGCAGAAGGTCGCGCGAGCGACGGCAATCCTGTTTATCAACAAATGATCAAGACGCACGCGGACACCTTTCGCCGCGCCATGGCCGCGCACATCAAAATTGCTTTCGGCACCGATGCAGGAGCCTTCCCCTGGACTACGAATCCTGCAAAAGAGTTTTCGGCACTCGTGCGCGATGGTATGTCCCCGCCGGCAGCGATCCAGAGCGCAACCGAACAGGCTGCAAAACTCATGCACCTGGATGACAAACTCGGTGCCATCGAACCGGGGAAACTTGCCGACATCGTGGCAGTGCCAGGCAACCCTCTGGAGCAAATCTCAGTCATGGAAAGCGTTGACTTCGTGATGAAAGATGGCGTGATCTATCGCGGGGCGGAGCGGAAGTAGAAGATACCGCATTTGGGCAGTCGGGCTGTGATGCCTTATTGCCTGTTTACGAAGGAGCCGGTGCGGTTCCGGCAAGCCCCAATGCCTCGGCGTTCTTCTGCATGGCACGGATACAGAAGGCGATGTGATCGTCGAGAGGGATGTTGAGCTCCTGCGCGCCTTTGATAATATCGTTGCGGTTAACGCCCTTGGCGAAGGCTTTATCCTTCATCTTTTTTCGTGTGCCTGCTACTTCGACATCGTGAATGGACTTGGTCGGCTTTACGAGTGAGCAGGCGGTGAGAAATCCAGCCAGCTCATCACAGGCGAAAAGAGTCCTGGCGAGATGCGTCTCGCGGGGCACGCCAGAGTATTCCGCATGGCCGAGGATGGCGGTGCGGATCTCTTCCGGCCAGCCTTGTTCGGTAAGGATGCGATTGCCGACGAAAGGGTGTTCCTCCTGCGTAGGGAACTTTTCGTAGTCGAAGTCATGGAGCAATCCTGTTACAGAGTATTGATTGATAAATTCTTCGCGTGCATCGTCCGTCAGACCCTTTGCATCGGCTTCGCGCTCACCATAGGCGCGCACGCACGTCTCAACGGCGAGGGCGTGTTTGAGCAAACTTGCTGATTGCGTGTATTCGTTCAGCAGTAACCATGCGCGTTCACGCGAGTAACCGTTCTGGTTCGACATAGCACCTTCCTTCGGGTTTCTTTCCGGTATTTCCGGGTTTTTTAGGCAAGACTCACAGTTTTCACTTGACAACAAAGGTACCTTCACTGCATGGTAAACGAGTGTTGGCAGAATTCCGGCTACAATACCGGGATTTTTCCAATCCGGACGCCCTGCTCTGGCCTCCGTTAAATAATTTATGGCAACTACCTTAGCAACCGTTGAGGCACGCGAGGTACTTCGTTGCGAACACTGCAGTCTGGTGCAATTCCGCACGTCGAATTCACTCTGCAGGCGCTGCCACAAGCCCCTCGAAATCGAAGAGCCGGAATCGCTGGCTCCTCAGCTCGTAACGGAATCTACACCACCCGCTTCTGAGGGCTCCGGACTTGAGGTTGCCCGCGCAGTACGTGATATCCGCCGCTCACGCAGGCTTAGCCAACGGCAGCTTGCCGGACGCATGCAGGTGCCACGCACCTACATCTCAAAAATCGAGAATGGCAAGGCAATGCCGACACTCTCTTCGCTTGAACGCCTCGCGCGCGCTCTCGAGATCGACATTTGCGATCTGCTTCGTGACGCGCGCAGTCGCCAGCATGAAGAGGCTGCATCGATCATGGCGGATCCGTTTCTGAAAGAAATCGCGCCGTATATTGGTCAAATGGATGCCTATCAGCGGTCAATTTTCTTGAATCAGGTGCGCGATATGGCAATGGGAAGACGGCGATTGGCGTAAGTCTTTTGCCTGCCGCGCCTCGCAAGGTGCGCTTTGAGGAAAACTCTGCTCGATAAATTGGGTTCTTATCTTATGTAAGGCGGCATTGCCTTGGCTGATGCCGTAAGGTGAGAACAGAATGATCCTCAGATCTGCATTTTTCAATAGACGGGCGCTAACAAAGACGCCCGCTCATTTCATTCCGGCGCGCTTCTTCTCTCGTTTTAGGTCGCGCCCGACGGTGGCTGCGGTTTTCGCGGCTGGCGCGATTCTGGCTGGCAGCGGCAGATTGCTGGCGCAGGACGTTCCGCCTCCGCCACCTGACGCATCGCAGCAGGACCAACAACAGGCGGCTCCACAGGACAATCAGCCTCTGCCGCAATATGGTGCTCCATCACCGCAGGACGGAGGCACACAGCAAGCTCCGGCACCCGCTCCTCAGGGACAACCTTTGACGGCGGATCAGTTAGATCAGTTGGTAGCTCCCATCGCCCTTTATCCGGATGCGCTGGTCGCGCAGGTTCTTGCAGCAGCCACCTATCCAACTCAGGTTGTGGAAGCCGACCGTTGGCTTCAGGCGCAGGGAAATGCTCCTGCAGACCAGATTGCCTCCGCTGCAAACGCGCAGCAGTGGGACCCTAGTGTGAAGGCGCTGACCGCATTTCCATCGGTGCTTTCGCAAATGGATCACAACCTGCAATGGACGACGGATCTGGGTAACGCCTATTACAACCAGCCGCAGGATGTAATGGACTCCGTACAGCAGATGCGCCAGCGTGCGCAGCAGGCGGGTAAACTGCAAAGCTCGCCCCAACTGGCAGTGAATAACGATGGCGGCAGTATCGCGATTGCACCGGCGAATCCCGCAGTTGTTTACGTGCCGGTCTACAACCCCTGGGTAATGTTCGGGCCACCCGTGGTGGCGTTCCCGGGCTATTTCTTTGCGCCGCCTCCGCTGTTTATTGGCGTCGGGTTTGGTTTTGGATTTGGTTTTGGCTTCGGCGTTCCCATTCACCCCTGGGCGCCCTGGGGCTGGGGATGGCATAGCTGGGGTGTGGGCTGGTCCAGTCGCACGGTCATCTTTAACCGGACAACCTTCATTACGCGCAGCACGACTGTGGTCAACCGCGGATTCAATCGTCCCGGCAGCCCCCCGTTGCAGATGGCTGGGCAGAGGGGTTCTTTCCTAAACCATCCGGTGTATTCGAGATATGCAAACCAGGTGGCGCAGGGTGCGAGGCCCGGCGCGAATGGTTTCAACAATCGTCCTGGCGCTCCGGGTAATTTTGTCCGTCCGGCAATCCGGCCAGGCAGTACATCTGGTGGATATAACCATACGCAGCCCAGCTACAACCGGACTGCGCCGCCTGCGAATGGGATGGTGAATGGAGGCCGTCCTGCGGCCGGCTATACGCAGAGGCCCACAAACACTCCAGGAGCGACATACAACCGCCCGAACACAGGCGGCACGCAATATCACCCATCAGCTCCGCAGAACTATAGCCACTCAGCACCTGCGAGCCGGCCGGCACCAGCACCTCATTATTCCGCTCCTGCTTCCCATCCAGCCTCAGCTCCCCACGCAGAGCATTCAGGTGGCGGAGGCGAGCACCATCACTAATTCTGTCTTCAGACAAAATTAACGCTGGCGCACTACAATTGGCCGTGACTATCGTTCGATTGCGATGGTTACGGCCATGTGCTACGGTCGGTTTAGAGGATTGATTTGAGCCGTATTCACGAGCTACCGCCGGAAGAGCTGGCCATTTATCGCCGCCTTGATCCCGTGCGCCTTCCAAAGCATGTCGCCATCATCATGGATGGCAATGGCCGCTGGGCAGGGAAGCGGAGCCTCAAGCGCTTTCTTGGGCACCAGCAAGGGGCCGAATCGGTGCAATATGTTGTCGAAACGGCATCACGCATTGATTTGCGGTGGCTGACGCTCTACGCGTTTTCGCTCGAAAACAATCTGCGCCGACCCAAGACGGAAGTCAGCTTTCTCATGCGCCTTCTGCGTGCTTACCTCACGAACAATGTGCAACGCATGAACGACAACAATGTGCGCATTCAGTACATCGGCCGCACAGAAGAGCTTCCGAACGAGGTAAAAGAGCGTATGCAATGGGCTGCAGAAGCAACGCAGCGCAATACGGGTACCGTTCTGACGTTAGCGCTTAACTATGGCGCGCGGTCTGAGCTGGTCGATGCTTTCAAACGGCTGCATACTGAGATCCAACAGAAACACATTCGCCCGGATGATCTTACCGAGCAGGATATTCAGCGGCATCTTTATACAGCGCACATGCCGGACCCGGATCTGCTCATTCGCACCTCAGGCGAGATGCGCATTTCAAATTACCTGTTGTGGCAGATTGCTTACACAGAGATTTTTGTCACCAATCGGTTCTGGCCGGATTTTCGCGGTGTGCACATGCTTGAGGCGATTGAAGACTTTCAGCGCCGTGAGCGCCGCTACGGCGGTTTGAACGACGGCAGCGAGTCGGACGATGTCGCTTCGCTGCCTGCGAATCAACTTGTGAACAGCTAGTGTCCTGTTTCTAAACTGCAAAACATAAGAACGATGTCGCCCCTTGGTGCAGCGAAGGATTTGCTTTTTACTGCGCTGCGCCTAGAGGGATCCTTTGCGGAGCGTCTACATTGACCCGCGAGGCATCAGTCTTCACTTTCAATTGGATAAGGTCTGGCTTGGACCGTGCCCGTGCCGTAAAGCCCAACTCATACTGGTTTTCCAGTCGCTTGCTCAGATCCTGAAGAAATGGCTGAAAGGAGACTGGATTGCTGAGTCCTTCCCAATAGAGTTTCCCGCCGGTGGACTGCGTCACCTGGGCCAGCAGATTCTGTCCCGCATTGGTCTCATAGCCGCTGCGGTCAAGGCGGCCGGTATCGCGGAAGTAAATCGAATTGACAATGACTCTCGCTCTTTGCGCATCGGTAATAGCTGCCTGCACATAGGGATTATCCGGATCATAGCGGAGGTTGTAGCGATCGACTCCATCGGACACCATCAGCACTTCGCGGCGGTTCTTCGGATCTTCTGAAGGCCAGCGTTTTACGAGATCGGAAAGGCAGAAATAGGGGCTGGAATTACCGCCGGGAACGCCGCTCGTCAGGCGAAGGGCCTTTGCCGCAAGCGCATGATCGGCTGTCAGATTCTGCTCAAAGGCCGCGCGTCCATTTTGCATGTAGGCTACGCCGACAAGCGTTGTCGGCGGCATCGCCTGAATGAACTTCGACAGCTCATTCAGTTGCAGTCCAATGCTTGAGCGCGCAGAATCGTCAATCAGCACTACAAATTCAAGTCCGGCGCGGTCGCCACGCAAAGCCTGCCAACTGGTCACCTCGCTCTGTTTGCCATCCGCCCAGACTTTCAGGTTCTGCTGCTGCAATTCCGGTGCTTCCCCATTCTTCGGAACAACGGTCACCACGGTCTGCGCCGAAACGATATCTCCCTGCTGTGCCACTGCCGGTAGTACACAGGCAAGAGCGCTAAGGACGAGCCCTGCAGCCACAGCTTTAAGTTTCATCATTCCATGTTCTCCTGTTTATTTAGACGCTCTCGCGTTGCCGTTCGCCGCAATTTCCGGCGTGACCGTGTATTCTGCCCAACAGGGTCTCGATACGAACGATGAAACGTGTTCTTACTGCGGTCATTCTAGTTCCTCTTGTTTTGTTACTGGTTTTCAAGGGTCCGTTCTGGCTTATTACTCTTGTAACCGCCGCTGTTGCAATACTGGCGGCGTGGGAATACCTGGTGCTCGCGGATGCTTCTGGAGCAAAGACGCCGCGCATCGCGGTTTTATGCGGCATTGCCGTGCTCTTCGCCGGTATTTTTCGCCGCCCCGACTATACAACCCCACTGCTCGGCTGCCTGACGTTTGTGCTGTTCATCCTTTGCGCCTTTCGCTCGCCGTTGTCGCGTGTACTGCCGGACGCAGCTTACTCCGTCTTCGGGCTGCTTTACATCGGCTTGTCGCTTACGACGATTCCATTGCTCAGCGCAGAGGAAAATGGCGCGTCGCTGCTTTTATTTCTTTTTTTTGTCGTGTGGACTGGCGATGTGGTTGCGCTTTACGTGGGGAAGGCATTTGGACGCAGAAAACTTGCGCCATCCATCAGCCCGAACAAAACCTGGGAAGGAAGCATTGGTTCCGTGCTGGGCAGTCTGCTGATCACCTTGCTGCTCATTTTCATAGCAGGGGTGTTTGCGCGGCATAACTTCGACTGGCTCGCCTACCCTGGCTCAGTCTTCCGCTGGCTTGGCCTCGCGGTGCTATTGAATGTCGCGGCTCAGGTCGGCGATTTGATTGAATCTGCTATCAAGCGTGGCGCCGGCGTCAAAGATTCGGGCACATTGCTACCTGGTCACGGTGGCGTTCTTGATCGCATTGATGCGCTGCTGCTGGCAGCTCCCGTGTTGTGGTACGCGCAATTGGCGCAACAGTCGTTTTAGAATCAAGTGGGTGCAAAGAGTTGTCGGACTGATGACAGCCGGTAAGGAAAAACAGATGAAAAAACTTCTATTATTCTTACTGTTGGGTGTAACGACAGCAGCTCACGCGCAGTATGAAGGCATCTGGGAAGGCTACGATGGCGAGTGGGGACATGTTTCCCGACAGTTGATTGCGCTTGCTGAGGCAATACCTGCGGAGAAATACTCTTGGCGTCCTGCTCCGGGAGTTCGCTCTGTGAGCGAAGTCTTTATGCACATCGCGCTTGCCAACTTCTATCTGTTGAGCATCACAGGTCCGAAAATGCCCTCTGACATGACCTCGGATGATCTGGAAAAGACAGTGACTGCCAAGGCGGATGTCATCAGCTGGTTGAAGCGCTCGCTCGATGCTGTGAAAACTGCCCGTGCTCAATTAAAACCGGGCGATCTTGAGCGTAAGGTCAAGATCGAGGGCAAGGAGGTCACTGTCGACGGCATGTATTTGCGGATTATCATTCACGATAACGAGCACATGGGTCAATTGGTTGCGTATGCCCGCATGAATGGCATTGTGCCTCCGTGGTCGCAGCCTGGACCCGCCAAAAAAGATTAGGGAGCACGGCTCACATTTTGAAACAGATCGCTATTCTCGGTTCGACCGGCTCGATTGGACAGAGCACACTCAGCATCATTGAAAGCTATCCAGATCGCTTTGCTGTCGCTTCGCTGGCGGCTGGCCGCAATATCGACGCAGCCTTTGAGCAGTGTGCACGCTGGCGTCCCCGCATAGCCTCAGTTGCTACAGAGGAGTTGGCTGCATCGCTCACACATCGCCTGAAGGCAGCCGGTATCACTGGTATCGAAGCTGTTTATGGAACCGAAGGCACTGTCCGCGTGGCCACGTTGCCGGATGTGGACTTTGTAGTTTCCGCCATTGTTGGTGTCGCCGGACTGGAGGCCACGTACGCTGCCGTCGAAGCGGGGAAGGCCATCGGCCTGGCAAACAAGGAGGCAATGGTTGCGGCAGGAGAGATTCTGACCGCTGCCGCGCGCGCGAAGAACGTGCCGCTGCTACCCATCGATTCCGAGCACAATGCTATTCACCAGTGCATGCGCGCCGGAACGAAAGAGGAAATCCGTCGCATCTGGCTGACGGCGTCCGGTGGTCCATTCCGGATGCTGCCGTTGAGCCAGTTCGAACGGATCACCGTAGAGCAGGCTCTCAAACACCCGACATGGGTCATGGGCCGCCGCATCACGATTGATTCGGCCACTTTGCTGAATAAAGGGCTGGAGATCATTGAAGCCTGCCGCCTTTTTGATCTGCCGCCTTCCGAGGTCAAAGTTACCGTGCATCCGCAATCAACGGTACATTCACTGGTGGAGTACATCGACGGCAGTATTCTGGCGCAGATTTCCGTAACTGACATGCGACTGCCGATTCTCTATGCCATGAGTTACCCGGAGCGTGTTGCATCGAACCTGACCTTTGACATGGCAGCTCTCGGCCAGTTGAATTTTGAGCCACCGGATTTTTCCCGGTTCCCATGTCTGCGCCTTGCCTACGAGGCTGCTGAAAAGGGCGGCGCTCATTGCATTGCACTTAACGCTGCAGATGAGATCGCAGTAGAGGCGTTTCTGGAAAGAAACATCTCTTTTCCAGGCATAGCGCGTACAATAGAAGAAGTATTGCAGGCTACCCCCGAGACCCACCCTGTCACCATTCGCGAAGTGCTCGCCTACGATCAACAGGCACGTGAAATGGCAAGGGAGGTTTTGGCCCGGGTTGGACAAGAAGTCATTATCCCTCGGCCGTAACGCCCGCTGACAGGTTTTCTAACAGATAACTCATGCCTTTCGCTCTTACTGCTATTTTTTCCATGCTCGTCGTGCTCGGCATTATGGTGCTCGTGCACGAGTTCGGCCACTTTGCCATGGCCAAGTTTTTCCGCGTACGCGTGGAAGTCTTCTCCGTCGGTTTTGGCACACGTCTCTTCGGCTTCCGCCGCGGCGATACCGATTACCGCCTTAGCCTGCTGCCCCTAGGCGGTTACGTAAAGATGTCAGGCGAGTCGCCTGATCAGGTCCGTACCGGCGATCCTGGAGAGTTTGCTTCGCACCCGCGCTGGCAGCGCATCCTGATCGGTCTTGCGGGTCCGGTGGCCAACTTCCTTCTGGCTTTTGTGCTCATGACGGGTTATTACATGATGCACAACGAGGTTGAGCAGTACCTTTATGGTCCGGCCATTGTCGATATGGTCCCCCCCAACTCCGCTGCTGCGCACGCGGGTATTCAGGCAGGCGACCGAATTGTCAGGTTCGATAAAGATCTGAATCCTACGTGGGAAAAGGTCCGCATTCGTGCCGCACTTGATGCTAATTCTGCTGTTCCGGTAACCGTGGAACGCAATGTGAATGGGCAGATGCAGCAGTTTTCGAGCGACCTGTATTTGCTCGACGGCACCAAGGGGCAGGATTTTGAGATCGAATCCATCGGCCTGATTCCGCGATATCAGACCGAGCCACTGACGGTGCACGACGTCGAGCCCGGTTTCCCGGCGGATAAGGCCGGGCTGAAGGCTGGCGATACAATCCAGTCCATCAATGGACAAACGCTGCATTCTGTCCCTGCGGTCATGGCATTTCTGCAGCAGCAGAATGGCCAGGCGGTTGCGCTGAATGTGCTTCGCGATGGCAAACAGCTTACACTGCACGTCCTGCCGACCTGGGCAGATAATGGCGCAGGCCAAATGGGCTTTCGTCTTGGCTTCAAGGCCAATATGCCGCCCTTCCGCGTTGAGCAATTACCGTTTCCGCAAGCCGTGAAACGCTCCGTCAGCTTCAATCTGCACAACTCCGGCTATATCCTCGACGTGCTGCACCGCCTCATCACGCGGCGCTCCAATGTGCAGCAGCTGAGTGGGCCGATCGGCATCGCGCGCGACACCGGTGAAGCCATCACGATGCCAGGCTGGCAGCCCATTATCACCTTGATGGCACTTATCAGCCTTAACCTCGGCATCTTTAACCTGCTGCCTATTCCCATTCTCGACGGCGGCATGATTCTTTTACTGATGATCGAGGGAACGATCCGGCGCGATCTGAACCAGCAGTTCAAGGAGCGCATCTACCAGGTGGCGTTCGTAGTGCTGGTGCTCTTTGCCGTATTCGTTATGTTCAACGACGTCTCGAAGTTCAATATTTTTTCCAAGCTGAAGCCATAAGCAAAGCACGATCCGAAGGCCCGCACGATAGCGGGCTTTCGCTCTTTACACTCGATCCTGATGTCAAAAATTTCCACGATCCATGTGCGCGTGCGCTACGCCGAGACAGACCAGATGGGTGTCGTTTACCACGCCAATTATTTTGTCTGGTTTGAAATGGGCCGCGTCGAGTGCTTGCGCCAGCTTGGCTTCGAGTACAAGCAAATGGAGATGGTTGACGATTGCCATCTGCCTGTCGTCGGAGCGAACTGCCGCTATAAAGCCCCTGCCCGCTACGATGAACTGCTCACGGTAGAAACGCGCATCACCGCCATGCGCTCGAGCGTGATCAAGTTTGCCTACCGGCTGCTGCGGGCGAAGCCCGATGAGACGGAAGCCCTTCCGCAGCTTCTGGCCGAAGCGGAAACGATGCATGTCGTTGTGGATGGGAAAATGCAAAAAAGGCCGCTTCCGGAGAAATATATGGCGGCAATTCGCTCCTCTCTGCAATAAAATCTCGCCTCGTTTACAAAATCGCTCACAAGCAACCATTCCATCGTTACACTTATTCCGAGATAGCGGGACGGCTTCCCATATCCCATTGCCAGGAGGGTGGAACGAAATGCAGCATTCTCATTTCCGCGCAGCGTTCATCGTTGCTGCAAGCTTATTGCTGATTACAGGCTGTGAGACTGGCCGCACCCATAAGCGGCATGCGTCATGGCAGGCGGTTTCTGATGTGACCACGTCAGCTAATCCGAACATGGCCAATGCCTCGCCAGCGACTGGCCAGCCTCCTGTGCCGGGATCGCCTACTGCAGCCGGACCCGACGGGTTGCAGCCCATGGACGACTCATATGCGCGGAGGAGTCCGGGCGCGGAAGACGGCAAGCCCATACCATTCAACCGGCAGAAAAAAGATCCATTCGAAAGGCAATAGCCGGTAAATGTTATTCGCTTCGATACGTTTTCGCGTATCGAAGCGAATAACTTATTTCAGCCCTGCGGGAATGCGCCAGCCATTGGTCCGCTCTGACTTCAGCAACAGATAGAAGTCGTACGTTTCGTTATCGACACCCTTTGCATGTTGTTTGAGTGCCAGCGCAGTCGCCTGGTCGCTCGTGGATGGGGCTAGCTCCTGGCCCACGGCGAAGGAAAAGTCGTTGAAGCACGGCCTCCACGGTGGATTCTTGATGACCGGGAGCGCCGGGAGCGACGCATCCTGAGTGGTGAAGTCCAGTGCCAGAGCGAGGTTGGCAATGTCATTCGAGGCGTCGCGCGCAGTCAGCGGCTGCAATTGCCAGCGCCACTCAATCAGCTTCAAGACGGAAGTGTGGTCGTAGGTCAACGAATTGATGCGCGGCTTGTCCGGATTCCCTTTGCTGAAGGGAGAAACGACCAGCACTGGCACCCGGCATCCAAGTAGGGCCTTGCCATCGATGATATCTGTATCCACATTGTTGGCCGCTGCCGCGCGTGGAGGAACGACGTGGTCGAAAAATCCACCCCACTCATCGCGATTGATGATTAAGACCGTTTTCGACCAGTCAGGGCTGTTCGTAAGGGCCTCCACAACCTGACGAAGGAAGATTTCGCCCTTGCGCAGGTCAGCGTGCGGATGGTCGTCGTTCCCTGAGCCGTCGTCGAGGATCGTGAACCAGGGATCTATGAAAGAGACAGCAGGCAAGGTGCCATTGGCCGCATCGGCCAAAAAGTCGGCGTATAGAGCGGAGATGCCGACGTAGTTCACCCCCCACAGCGCCAGGAACGGCACATTGGAGTAGTAGTACTTGCAGCTGACATCGGCGTCCTGCAGCCGATCCCAGATCGTCGGCAGGGAAGAAAGGCTCAGAGAATTGTCCAGGCGGTCGGTCTGTGCGGCATGCTGGAAAACACGGTTTGGAAAGGTCGAGGACATGATCGAGGGGAAGTAATTGCAGAGTGTGGTGTAGTTGCGCGCCAGAGTGCTGAACAGAGGCAGATCAGCCTCTTCGTAATAACCGATTGCAAATTTGTCATTCGTGCTGGTGCGTAGCCAGCCGTCCATTTTCCCCGCATCGTACTCGGAGCGGCCTCCGGCATAGGAATGATCTGGGTCAGGGTGGACACAGCCAACATAATCTGTCAGTCGGTAGGTGGAATGGGCTACACCGCTACTGTCGAGGTATTGCAGGCCGTCCTGTCGGCCGTTCGCATTGGGCATCCAGCCAAGCAGGTGGTCGAAGCTGCGGTTCTCCATCATGACGACAACGATGCGCTCAATGCCGGAGAGTTCCGGGCTGGGCAGCAGGGCATCAATTGCTTGTGCTCGCGGCTGACTTGAAGTGATAGTGCTGGCTAATGCGATTCCGGATACGCTGGCAGCGTTGCGTATAAAGTCTCTGCGATTGACGCTCATGGGGGTCTCCATTGAAGAGAATGGCGTGCGTCAGTATGTAAATCCTTCGAGGTGAAATGCTCGTGAAAGGGTCTCAAATCATTTATGAAAAAGAATTTTAGCGTGTCCAACGTTCGTTCTCTAACCGACTGCTACCTAAAATGATCGTCGCAATAGCATTGAAAATAAACCGTTTGGAACTAGCGGGAGTAGGCCAAATGGTAGACGCTGCCTAGGCAGGTACGCTGTGAGTCCTCACATTTTCGCGGATAAAGCTGACCGTGGTTTCAAGCGGTGTACCCGGGCCAAAGATGGCGGCAACTCCCTGCGACTTAAGAAATTCGGCATCCTGTTCCGGAATGGTTCCGCCGAGCACCACCAGGATGTCATCGGCTCCGCGTTCCTTGAGCATTGCTGTAACGCGAGGCACGATGGCATTGTGTGCCCCGGAGAGAATGCTTAATCCGACGCAATCTACGTCCTCCTGAATCGCAGCGTTGACGATCATCTCCGGCGTCTGGCGCAGGCCGGTGTAGACAACCTCCATACCAGCGTCACGCAGTGCGCGGGCTATGACTTTTGCGCCGCGGTCGTGGCCGTCAAGGCCCGGCTTAGCAACAAGAACGCGGATGGGTGTAGTGCGGTCTGTCATGGGAACGGAGAAGAATACCACGCCCAAAAGCCTGAAGATATGTGCGCGAGCTACTTCTCGCGGGCAACCACGAAATCGGGCACCCAAAGCAATGCCCGTTTGTAGTCGGAGTCGGCCAGGGAAGCAAGTGCGGCGCGCGCCTTTTCCGTATGTTGGAAAGCGATATTCATGGCATAGTCGACGGACTGGTTACGAGCGAGAATGGCCAGAATCTCGCTGTGTGTAACGCGATCGAAGTTCTGATCGATGAGGACGGTAAGAATGGCTTCACGGTCTTCTACACTGCCGTGCTCGAGCGAGTGAATGACGGCGAGCGTTGCCTTGCCTTCGCGCAGATCGCTGGCTACGGGTTTGCCGAGGACTTCCTCGGTCGCTGTCAGGTCGAGCACATCGTCCACAATCTGGAAAGCCATGCCGAGCGCGTGGCCGTATTCCCCCATCTGCTCTTCAGCTTCGCCATTGACATTGGCAAGCACCGAGCCAAGGCGCATTGAAACTTCAAAGAGACAGGCCGTTTTGCGATAGATGAGGTCGTTATATTCCTGCTCATTCACGGCGCGGCCGAGCGTCTCCATCTGTAAAAGCTCGCCTTCGACCATCTGCTGCGTCAGGCCGATCAGCAGGTCGAGCACGCGAAAATTGCGCTCTTCGAGGGCAACGCGAAAGGCCTGCATATAGAGCCAGTCGCCGGCGAGCACGCACTTTGCGTTGCCCCAGGTGGTATTTGCGGATGGGCGTCCGCGGCGGGTATCGGCGGCATCGATAATGTCGTCGTGTACAAGCGTAGCCGTATGCACCATCTCGACGACAGCGCCAAGGCGGACCATACCGCGACCGTTATATCCCTGGGATTTCGCGGAGAGGAGCAGCAGCGAAGGCCGAATGCGTTTGCCGCCGCCTTCGCGCAGATATTCCGAAATTTCTGTGATCGCCTTTACAGAAGAAACGGCATCGCTACCAAATTCGCGCTCAATGGCGCGCAGATCGTCGTGGAGCAGGTCGAAGACCTCTTTTGCCGTCGCTATGGTCAGTGTGCTCACTCTTGCTCCGTCAGAACTTTACAATCCGACTGCTTATCTTAATTTGACCGGTAGTTCGTGAATTGCATATCGATACCAAAGTCTTTCGCCTTCAGCATTGCGATCACCTCTTGTAGAGTATCGCGATCTTTGCCGCTGATTCGCACAGTATCGCCCTGAATCGACGCCTGCGCCTTCTTTTTTGAATCTTTGACAAGGCGAACGATATCTTTGGCTTTTTCGGTAGGAATGCCCTGCTGCAAAGTAATTTTCTGGCGCACGCTTGATCCGGTAGCAGGTTCCAGCTTCCCGTAAACGAGCGACTTGAGCGAAATACCGCGCTTAACCAGTTTTTGCGACAGGATTTCCTTCACAGCTTCCAGCTTGTACTCGTCGACGGAGGCGAGCTGGATGGCGTCGTTGCCTTCGAGCTTTATTTCAGAATGCGAGTCCTTTAGATCGAAACGGGCGCGCACTTCCTTGATGGCCTGCTCGATGGCGTTGCGCACTTCCTGTATATCCACTTTGCTTACAATGTCGAAGGAATTGTCCCCAGCCATGACTTTTCTCGCTCTCTACTTCAGATTATCTGCGCAAACTGCTTCTTTCAGTGTGCCATGCTCTCTACCGTACTGAAAAACCGATGAAAGTTTTCCGTGGTACGGGAAGCTATTTCGTCTACAGATAGATTGCGAATCTCGGCCAGTTTTTCGGCGACATTGGCAACCCAGGCCGGCTCATTGCGCTTGCCGCGATTAGGTACAGGGGCAAGAAATGGTGCGTCAGTTTCTATCAGCATTCGGTCGAGCGGAACCAGAATCGCCACGTCGCGAATCGGCTGTGCCTTTGGGAATGTGATGTTTCCCGCAAATGAGATGAGAAAACCGCAGTCCATGGCGCGTTTTGCGTGGTCCCATTCGCCCGTGAAGCAATGCAAAATGCCGCCAAGACCTTTCGGAGCCCATTCCGTCTCGATCATCTCCAGCGTATCGTCCCATGCGTTCGTACTGTTGTCGGAAGGCCGACAATGGATGATGATGGGTTTCTTGTGGGCTGCAGCGACTTCCATTTGCCGGCAAAAGACTGTCTTCTGCGTTTCGCGCGGGGAGTGGTCGTAGAAGTAATCGAGTCCGACTTCACCGCAAGCGATCACTTCAGGCTGTTGCAGCAGATGATCGAGCTTCGCTAGTGCGGCTTCGTCGGCCAGCTGGGCTTCGTGAGGATGAACCCCGGCGCTGGCGAGGATGCTCGGTGTCTCAGGCTTGCCTGCATATGTGCGGCTCAGTTCAAGCGCGCGGTGCATGGTGTCCGGACCGTCGCCGATACCGATGGAAAGAAGAGCGCCCACACCAGCCTGCCACGCGCGCGCGAGCAGAGCATCGCGGTCTTCGTCGTATCGCTGGCTGTCGAGGTGCGCGTGAGAGTCGATTAGCAAAAAAACCTCGTTATTTTAAGCGTGCGCCGATTTCGACATCTTCAAGAAATCCTGCCAGAACCGGCTTACCTTTTTCGCCAAGCGAGGCAGCAATGATCATGCCATTCGATTCGAGCCCTCTCAGTTTGCGCGGCGCGAGGTTGGCGACTATAACGACTTTGCGGCCAACCAGCGACTCCGGCTCGTAAGCCTCGGCAATTCCGGCGAGGATCTGGCGCGTTTCGTAGCCGAGATCGACTTCAAGGCGCAGCAGCTTGTCAGCCTTGGGCACGCGCTCGGCGACCTTAATCTGAGCGACGCGCAACTCGACCTTGGCGAAGTCGTCGATCGTGATCTTTTCCGAAACTGCCGGGGGCTGTGTCGCAACTGGGGGCTTCTGCGCTCCACCAGTGATGTCATTCCGGATCGCATCGGTGAAAGCTGCTGCTGCGCTGCTTTCGCTGGTGGATTCGGAGATGGCTACGGC
>Ga0210386_10000664_pt1 | contig 31587 bp, 33 predicted proteins | sample IncBWH32OmetaG_FD_160091 | JGI IMG/M metagenome (GOLD analysis project Ga0210386, IMG submission 160091) | Forest soil microbial communities from Barre Woods Harvard Forest LTER site, Petersham, Massachusetts, United States - Inc-BW-H-32-O ...
CGTCGAGCCCTCTAGATACCAAATCTGCTTGTTCTCGCCCATGAAGTCTTCTGCGGTGCCGGATTGCACCTCAGTATAGCGAAACCAATCCGTGCCGCACAGTTGGCCGATTCTACTACCTAATGCCCATTCCGCGCATAGCACCACGACCAGACTCACGGCTTGAATCGCCCACAGGGCTTTGTTAGCCTTGCGCAGATTTCGATTTCCGCACGTCCGCAAGCCGTTTTTCTCGACCCTATGGCCGATCGCTCGACTGGCAAAATTTCGGGGCTGCTGCGCGAGTGGTGGCGACGCAAGGTCTCGTTCGCCATCAGCCTGGTGGTCACGTTCGTCGCGCTCGCGATTTACGTTGCTACCTTCGTGGGCGAGCGGCCCATGCCGCTGTCCGATTTCGTGCATCGCCTGGAATTATCCAGCCTAGACACGCGGTATCAGTTGCGCGGCCGCACTACACCCGATCCACGCATCATCATCGTGGACGTCGATCAGGAATCGCAGGAGGTGCTGGGCCGCTGGCCCTTCCCGCGCGTCCATTTTGCCCACCTGCTCGACGCTCTGCGCGAAGACGGCGCGCGCGTCGTCGCGTTTGACATGACGTTCAGCAAGCCCGATGAAACCGGGCTGCCTTTACAGGATCTTTCCAGTGACCTCGCAGAGCAGCAAAAAAAAGGACACGCTATCGGCACTGCGATCCTTTCCACCATCGAAGAGAAGGAAAAGCAATACAACTACGACCAGCAAGTAGCCGACGCCATCCAACGCTTTGGAAACGTAGTCATCGGTAATTATTTTCTGTACACCAAGGCGGACCTCGCGGGGGTTTCCAGCCAGTCGCTCGACGAATACGCCAATCAGATTGTCTGGTTTCCCTTTCCGCAGGTGCGTCCGTTGCCGTCCGCCCGCGGCGAAGCTGGCCGCGTGAGTGTGATCGAAAAATATGAAGACCTGAATTTTCTTCCCCGCGGCGTGGAAGCGAATGCCGCAATCTTCACCGATGCAGTCGCTGATAAAAAAGGCGTGGGGTTCTTCAACGTCTTTCTGGACGCCGACTCAGTGGTCCGAAGCTTGCCGCTCGCTATTCCCTATGGTCGCGATCCGAATCGCACTAATTGGGACTTTTACGCGTCGCTCGAAGTCCAGACGGTGCGCCTATATCTCGGCCTCTCCGACGAACAAACAGTCTTGACTTATGGGGGCAGCGGAATCGTCGGCGTGGAATTTGGGCCAAACCTCATTGTACATACGGACGACGTCAGCCGGCTTATGGTGAATTACCACGGCCCGGCGCGCACGTATCCCTACGTCTCGTTCGCCAATGCGGCGCTGAAGAAATTTTCGAATGGCACTTTCAAAGACAAGATCGTGCTCGTCGGAGCGTCCGCCACCGGAATTGGCGACTTGCGCGCTACGCCGTTCGGCGGTCTCGATTTCCCAGGAACCGAAATCCACGCCAACTTGATCGACAACATCCTGAATCAGCAATTTCTCGTCCACCATGCTCCTCAAGTGCTCACTGACATCGGCTTCATTTTCCTGTTTGGTATTCCGCTGGGAATCTGGCTCGCCATGGTGCAGCCGCGTTGGATGGTGTTTGGCTTCGCTCTCCTGTTGCCGTTCGCGGGCATTGTGTATTGGGCGTTCCTGCACGGTTGGTGGTTGAATTTTATTGTGCCGGCGGTGTTCACGCTGATTCCAAACGTCAGCCTTGTGGCGCTGTACCGGGTCCTCTTCGAAGAGCAGGAAAAGCGCAGGGTTCGCGGTGCGTTTCAGCAATATGTAAGCCCCGAAGTGATTCGCCGCCTGCTGGACGATCCCGAGCGCGTGAAACCGCGAAAAACAGAGGTCACCGTGCTCTTCAGCGACATCCGCGGCTTCACCTCGATTTCCGAATCGCTCGACGCGCAGGAGCTTGCGGATCTGTTGCAAGCGTATCTCACCGAAATGACCCGAATCATCTTTCAGCATCGCGGCACTCTCGATAAGTACATCGGCGACGCGGTGATGGCCATTTGGGGCGCTCCGTTTGACGAACCAAATCACGCGGAGCGAAGCTGCTTGGGCGCGATCAACATGCTTTCGCGCCTCGCCGAATTGCAAGCGGGCTGGCGGGCCCAGGGAAAACCGCTCCTCGACATCGGAATCGGCATCAACACTGGTTTCGCATCCGTCGGGAACATGGGTTCGTCGCTGCGCTACGGATACACGGCGATCGGCGATGCCGTGAACCTAGCTTCGAGACTCGAGGGCCTGAACAAGGAATACGGCACGCACATCTTGATCAGCGAATCTACTCAGAGGGAGTTGCACACGGACAAACTGATGCTCCGAGAGATTGACCTGATTCGCGTGAAAGGCAAACTGCAGCCCCTGACGGTCTACGAAATTCTTGCTCCAGACATCGCCGCGAACAATGGCAAGGAGCTCGTCGAATTATTTGGCACCGCCCGCGAAGCCTATAAGCGGCATGACTGGCTCGCCGCAATATCCGCCTTCGAGATGGTTCTCAGCCGCTGGCCCGATGACGGCCCTTCGCGAATTTTCCTGGCACGGTGCGTCGAATATGTGTCTGAAGCGCCTGCTTCCGACTGGGACGGCGTGTACGTAATGAAGCACAAGTAGGATGCGCGAATACCAGCAGGTTTCAATTGTCGAGGCGGACGACAAAAGTCGTGAATTGGTTCACATTGTGAAGCTGATTGGCGAGTTGATGCGCGGCGTCTTCGCTCGCCATGCGGCCCACGCGCACACGGTAGAACGTGCCGTTCGGCGAATCATACGGCGCAATGCTCACCGGCGAATAGCTCGTTTCCATCTCCGCCTTTAGCCGTTCGGCGTTCTCCTTTACCGTGAACGCTCCAATCTGAACGGCAAAGAAACCGACTTCCGGATTTGGCCCTGAAACGATCTCCAAGCGCACTCTGGCTGTGCCAGGCCCGACCATTTCAATCGCTTGTGCGGCGGACAGCGACAAGTCAATCACACGGTTCGCAACAAAAGGCCCGCGATCGTTAACGCGCACCTCGGTTTGCTTCCCGTTGTCGAGATTCGTCACGCGCACCACGCAATTGAACGGCAGCGTGCGGTGCGCTGCCGTGAATTGGTGCATGTCGTATATTTCGCCGTTCGAAGTCCGATGGCCGTTGAACGGAATTCCGTACCATGACGCAACGCCTTCCTCGAGATACTCGCCGGGAATTGCCGGTTGATGTTCCCTTGCAGGAGGCGCGCCCGAAGGCGGCGAGGGTGCTGTTCTGCCGGCAGAGGCGCCTGGTTGCGACGACGGCTGAGGTTGCGAAGATGGCGGACGCGCCGAGACCGTATGATGCGAGCACCCAGCTACAGCCATAAACGCAAGGGCCATCACCAGCGTCAGCCCGGCTACGCCGATTCTTTCGCGGCCCAATTCTTTCACAGATTGTTTGGATGATTCTTCTCGCAGGGTGGTGAGCCTCACGCAGTTTCCCGATTCACTGGTTTGCTCCCAAGTTCGGTATTATAGGAATGCATCTACATTCTCGCAAGGAACCCCATTGGATATTTCGCCGCGCCTGCGCTGGAAACTGGATCGATTTCGCGAACAAATGAGCGGTCTATTCGGCGGCACTCGCAAGGAAGACGCACGCCCGAAACTTTGCCCCGCGTGCGGCACGCTCGTTGGAGCAACGGCAACGAGGTGCCATCAATGCGGCGCGAGCATGACGTTCGGCATGGCAGCAGCCAGCCGTTCGCTCGGCCGCCTGCTTCCCACCACATCGCCAGCGACCTACGGGATTCTGACCTTGAGCTGTTTGCTCTACGGCGTAAGTCTGCTCGCCACGATTCGCACCAGCGGTTTACAAGCTCCGGCTGGCGGCGGGCTCTCTGCTTTGTTTCAACTCGGAGCGATTGACGGTTCAGTCCTTCAGAAGTTCGGCGCTTCATTGCCTCTGCCATACAACCTGAGGGACCCCTGGCGATTTGTGATGGCGGTCTTCCTTCACGGAAGCCTAATTCATATTGCGTTCAATATGTGGGTTCTCATGGATTTTGGCCCGCAAGTCGAAGAGATGTATGGCTCCGCGAGATATCTATTCATCTATGTGGTGACCGGAGTTGGCGGCTACGTACTTAGCAGCCTGTTTGGGCATTTTGCAGTCGGGGGTTCCGGCGCAATCCTAGGAATATGTGGGGTCATTATAGCTGTGACCGCCGGCAGTCGTAACATTTCACATCAAATGCTCCGATCCCAGGTGATGCGGCTGCTTGTCTACATCGGTTTCATAGCATTGATGGGCTTCATGCACTTCGGAGGCTTCCTCGGACAGATCGACAATCTGGCCCACATTGGTGGATTCGCTACGGGTTTTGGACTTGGAAAAATTATGCTGGATCGAGCTCCCTCCTCGCCGCAGGAACGTACACGTGCGAATCTGCTGGGCTGGACGACGGCTCTAGTGGTGGCCGCGAGCTTGGGAATGACAGTCTTGGGAATTATTAGCGCCGGCTGAAGCGGTTGGCACGCGTCAACCGAGCTACGCTCCCGCGTGGAGACGCCGGGATACGACGATGCTGTAGTGCAAACCCGACAGGCAAACAAAAACCGCTACGCAATAGGCACAAATTCCCTTCAAGACCCACAGCGCGTGGTTGTCCCATATCGCCAGTACTAGAACGAGGAAAATCATCAAAATCTCAAAGAAGGTTGTCGCCTTTCCGTAGATGCTCGGCGGAAGGGACATGTAACCCACCGTGATGATAATCACCGCGCTGGCCGCGAGCAGCAAGACGTCGCGTCCTAGAACCAGAATCGCCAGCCACCATGAAATTCTTCCATGCAACGCCAGCACGAGGTACGACGATGAAAGCAGCAGCTTATCCGCGATGGGATCGAGATAGGCCCCCAACGGCGTTTTTTGGTTAAGCCCGCGGGCCAGTAAGCCGTCCAGCGCGTCACTGAGTCCCGCGACAATCAAGATGGCGAGCGCCCAGTTGAAACGCTCGTAATGGATGGCCATGATAAAAAAGGGAAGAAAGGCGAGCCGCAGGAATGTCAGTTGATTGGGAACTGTGAGTATTCGGCTGGGCATGAACTTGTAGTTTCAGAGCGGGTGCCGCTCACGCAAATTGCGCCAGATAATCCACTAGCGATCGACCTGTCTTCTTTTCAAAAACTTCGGCGAGCGATGGTATCGAGCCGCGCGCTTCGTCCAGAGCGATACGCTCGATTCGCAGCATGGGAAAAAATAGAGTCGGCAAACCCATGCGGTCGCCTTCCGGATGAAGCACCTGGCTCACAAAATCGTCAAACGAGCTTAGGTCAATTCCGCGCAAGGTGATCCCGGAGTTCGAGATATCAATCAATTCGCCCCAGAGCTTCTCCTTGGGCGTATGCAGACTGATCACGACAATTGAATGCGGCTCCATCGCTTCTCCTGGAAGACTGTCGTAGCAAGGATGGTATCTCAGTTCACGACGCTCCGCAGCCCTACAGGGGCGTTTTAAACCGACATGGTCTTGAGATCAGGCGCACGAGCCAGAACCGGTTCAGTGAACTTTTGGACCTCTTCCGGCCTCACTCCCGAAGCCACTTCACGCAACAGAAGCCCCTGGGGCGTGACTTCAATCACACCCAATTCGGTGACAATTAGTTTTACGACGCCGACGCCCGTGAGCGGCAGGCTGCATTTTTTCACGATCTTCGGTTCGCCATCCTTCGTCGTGTGCTCCATGGCAATGATTACGCGCTTGGCGCCAGCCACCAAGTCCATCGCGCCGCCCATCCCCTTCAACATTTTCCCCGGGATGGCCCAGTTTGCGAGATTTCCCTTTTCGTCCACTTGCAGGGCGCCCAGCACCGTCACGTTAATTCTTCCGCCGCGAATCATGCCGAAGGACTCCGCGCTTGAGAAATAAGAACAGCCGGGAATTTCGGTGATCGTTTCCTTACCGGCATTGATCAAATCCGGATCTTCCTCGCCCTCATAGGGATAGGGTCCGATGCCGAGCATACCGTTTTCAGACTGCAGAATCACTTCGATGCCGGGCGGCAAATAGCTGGGAATCAGCGTTGGCAAGCCGATTCCTAGGTTCACGTAGTAGCCGTCGCGCAACTCTTGCGCTACCCGACGCGCGATTACTTCGCGCTTGTCGATTTCAGTTGGCATCCGCTAGCTCCTAGCGCTTCCGCAGCGTACGGCGTTCGATGCGCTTCTCATAATTTTTGCCCTGAAAAATCGCGTCCACGAAAATTCCCGGGGTGTGCACGCAATCGGGGTCGAGCGCCCCTAGTTCCACGATTTCCTCCACCTCGGCGATCACGTAATCTGCCGCTGTGGCCATCACCGCATTGTAATTTCGCGCCGTTTTTCGATAGACAAGGTTTCCCCAGCGATCACCTTTCCAAGCCTTGATGAACGCAAAATCGCCGCGCAAGGACGGAACCAGCACGTGCGGGCGGCCATTGAACGCGCGGACCTCCTTGCCCTCCGCCGCCATCGTGCCGTAGCCTGTCGGCGTGAAGAAGGCAGGAATCCCGGCGCCACCGCAGCGAATCCGTTCGGCCAGCGTCCCCTGCGGATTCAATTCCACATCGATTTCCTTTTTTAGCGCGAGTTGTTCGAATATTTTGTTTTCACCAACGTAACTGGCGATCATTTTTCGAACTTGTTTGCTTTGCAGCAGGCGGCCAATGCCAAAGTCGTCCACGCCCGCGTTGTTCGAGACCAGCGTCAGGTCTTTCGTGCCCTTGCGGCGTAGCGCGGCGATCAGATTTTCCGGGATGCCGCACAACCCGAACCCGCCGAGCAAAATGGTTGCGCCCTCTTGAATTTTGGCAATAGCCGCATCGGCGTCGGCAACGCGCTTATCCATCCGGGCTCCTAATTCCGCAACAACATCAAATGAGTGCGACGGAAGTTTACTGCAAATCAGGAAAGCTGTTGCAAGGTTCGTTCGGCTGCGGAATCTCTCTAAGGTGCTTCGCCGCTGCGCCTGCTGACCCCCGTGCACGCCGCCGACTTCAGCACGCGAATGCGTTCTCCGACTGCCACAGCAGCCGCTTCCGCCGTCGACGCTTTCTCAATTTCGGCCACCAACGCCGATCCGACCACCGCAGCGTCCGCGATTCCCCCGAGGACCGTCACGTGAGTTGGCAGCGAGATGCCGAAGCCGACTGCAATCGGAAGCGAAGTAAATTTCCGTGTGCGGCGAACCAGCGCCGGCAGGTCTGGCGGCAGAGCTTCCCTTGCTCCCGTAACTCCCGCGCGCGAAATCAAATAGAGAAACCCGCTCGAAACGTGAGCGATCAGCGCGAGGCGAGCGTCCGTCGAAGTCGGCGCTGCCAGAAAAACTGTGTCGAGCCCGTGCGCTTGCAGGGTCGAGCGGTATTCTTCGGCCTCTTCAGGTGTCAAGTCCGTCGCCAAGACTCCATCCGCGCCAGCCAACGCCGCCGTCTTGGCGAACTTCTCGAGCCCCATCTGCAGAATAGGATTGAAATAGGTGAACAACACAAGCGGAACATCGGATTGCGCGCGAATCTTTTCTACTAGCCCCATCACGCCTGCAAGTGTAGTGCCGCTTCGCAAGGCGCGTTCGCTGGCACGCTGAATTGTGGGACCGTCCGCGACGGGATCGCTGAACGGCACGCCCAGCTCAATTACGTCCGCGCCGGCTTCCGCGGCAGCCAGGACAATTTTCTCAGTTGCAGCCAGTGAAGGGTCGCCTGCCGTAATGTACGCGACTAAACCCAACTCGCTCGCGTCGGCGAGTTCGCGAAATCGCCGGGCTATGCGCCCCGCCCGCTCGATTCCGACGGCACTTTGCGAAGCCGCAGGTTCAGACATAGCGCGAGAGGATTTCCATATCCTTGTCACCGCGGCCAGAAAGATTCAGAATCACCAGTTCGTCTTTCTTCATCCGAGGCGCGCGACGAATCAGTTCAGCCAGCGCGTGCGCGGATTCCAGCGCCGGGATGATGCCTTCCTGCCGCGCCAGCGTTCGCGCTGCGTCCACGGCCTCTTCATCGCTTACGGCGCAGTACTCCGCCCTGCCTTGTTGCGCAAGCCATGCGTGTTCCGGACCAACTCCGGGATAATCGAGACCCGCGGAAATCGAATGTGTGGTTGAGATCTGGCCGTCAGCCGTCTGCAAGATGTAGGTGTACGTTCCCTGCAGCACTCCCGGCCGAGCTCCCCCAAATCCGCTGGCCGCCGCAAGCCGAGCCGCATGCTCGCCGAGTGACTTCCCTCGCCCGCCTGCTTCGACGCCAATCATCTTCACGGAATCATCGATGATGAACGCATGAAAGAGGCCAATTGCGTTCGAACCTCCGCCCACGCAGGCGATTAACGTGTCCGGCAACCGTCCTTCTGCTTTGAGAATTTGCGCGCGCGCCTCTTCGCCAATCACTTTTTGGAAATCTCGCACAATTTGCGGATACGGATGTGCGCCGAGGACGGAGCCTAGCAAATAGTGCGACGTCTCGACATTTGTGACCCAGTCGCGCATGGCCTCGTTGATTGCATCCTTCAGCGTACGGCTGCCGGAATCCACGCCGATCACTTCGGCGCCGAGCAGGCGCATTCGAAACGCATTCAACTTTTGACGTTCCACGTCTTCGGTGCCCATGTAAACCGTGCAGGTCAGACCTAACCGAGCGGCCACCGTCGCCGTCGCGACGCCGTGCTGCCCCGCTCCCGTTTCCGCGATCACTCGTTGCTTGCCCATTCGTGCGGCGAGCAATCCCTGGCCGAGCGCGTTATTTATTTTGTGTGCGCCGGTGTGCAGCAAATCCTCGCGCTTGATGTAAACACGCGGACCGCCCAAATGTGCTGTCAAGCGCGAAGCAAACTGCAATGGCGTGGGACGACCCGCGAAATCGCGCAGTAGTGCATCGAGTTCGGAGTGAAAATTACTGTCTGCGTTCGCTGCTGCGTATGCCCGTTCGAGTTCCTCGAGCGGGGCCACCAATGTTTCCGGCACGTAGCGGCCGCCGAACGGGCCGTAACGTCCACGCGAGTCTGGCACGAGTTGTGGAGTGGCACTCATCGCTTCGTTTTCTTCCGTCCCGATCGCACCGCCTGCACCAGGGCTTTCATTCGCGCGGCATTTTTCTTGCCGGGGCGCGATTCAACTCCGCTGCATACATCGATAGCGTACGGCCGCGCCACGTTGACCGCTTGCGCAGCATTTTCCGGTGTCAGGCCACCGGCCAAAAATATGCGCCGCTTGCGGCCTGCGCGCTTTGCTAAATTCCAGTCAACTCGCCTACCTGTGCCGCCGCGCAGTTTGGCGTCGAATCCATCAAGCAAGAATGCGGACGCTCTGGTGAAGCACGACAATTCCCTGGTGCGAAACGCGTCGCGCACTCGCACCGCTTTTATCACGGGGAGTGTCTTGCGCAAGTGCGACACAACTCGCGGCGGCTCGTCGCCATGCAATTGTACAAAATCAAGACCCACTTCACGCGCGACCGAAAGCACCTCGGCTTCCGATTCATTCACAAAAACTCCAACGGATCGAACCCCCTCGGGCAAGCGCCGGACAATCCGCCGTGCCACAGAGGGCGCGATGTAACGTGGACTTTCGCGGTAAAAATTGAATCCCAGGAAATCGGCTCCGGCCTCGAAGGCGTTGCGCGCGTCCGTCCAATTTGTGATCCCGCAGATTTTTATTTTCACCATTCTGGCCTTTACGCCGCGGGATGCCCTATGCCTGTGGCTTCGCGAAGCTCCCGCAAAGCCGCACCGGGATCAGCACTTTGCATCACTTGCTCCCCTATAAGAAATGCGTCGAATCCGGCGAGTTGCAAGCGAACAAGGTCGTTGTGCGAACGCAATCCAGACTCACTCACAGCAATTCGATCATCCGGAATCGCCTCGGCCAATTCGAGCGATGTTTCCACGTGCACCTGAAAGTCGCGGAGGTCTCGATTGTTGACGCCAACGATTCGCGCGCCTGCCGCGAGCGCGCGTTTGAGTTCCTCTCGTGAATGAACTTCCACCAGCGCCTCCATTTTCAATGAGCGCCCGAGGTCCAGCAACTCTCGCAAACTGGAATCATCCAGGATCGCTGCGATCAACAAGAACGAATCGGCGCCCGCCGCGCGGGTTTCCCACACCTGCCATGGATCCACGATGAAATCCTTGCGCAGGATCGGAATTCTCGTGACCCGGCTCGCTTCTTTCAGGTCGGCGAGCGAGCCAGAAAAGAAATCCTCCTCCGTCAACACCGAGAGCGCGGCTGCTCCTGCCTGTTCCAAGCTTGCAGCAAGTGCCGCGGGAGCGTACTCCTGCCGAATCACTCCACGTGACGGCGAGGCTTTTTTCAACTCAGAAATAATATTGATGCCGCCCGTACGCGACAGCGCATCAACGAAATCGCGCGGCGGCGCAACTTTTTTCTCCACCGCAATCTTCAGCGCGACCTCTGGAAGCACGCGCTTGCGGTGCGCGATGGAAGCAAGGCGCGCTTCGACAATTCGATGCAGGATATTTTGCGAGCGCGAGCTAGTTTCCATAGTCGATAGACGCGGTCGTACCAATCGGCAGGCACACCCTTTGGGAGTTCCAAAGGAACAATCGCTGGAACTATGCTAGCTGCGCACAGTGCGCCGTGTCAATTTCGCCGGCGGAGATTGCATCACGGTGCTGAAGCGTGGGTCGTACGCTGCAACAGCGGCTCCGAGAACCGTATGGGAATTCCGAAATTCGAGCCACCAAAGCCTTTCAACACCGCGTATGTAACGCCAATGACCTTGCCTTGGCGGTTGAACAGCGGGCCGCCCGAGCCTCCGGAGGTGGTCTGTGCGTCGAAAACAATCTTGTCCGGCAAAATGTCGCCGATGTGCCCCTGCGTAATCAACGGACGTATAAGATTGCGTTTCGCCAATTCGTTGAGCACCTGCGAAACATCGCTGCCGCTTTTCTTCAGAATTTCCTGCGCCGAATCCTCGTCGGTGCGCGCCAGGATTGCGGCGAGTCCCGTGGCGTAGCCCATCAATATGATGGGCTGCCCGCTCATCGCCGAACCCTTAGCCGTTTCAATCGTGAGCACCGAACGCTTCATCCCTTGCAGATCCACGCGCATTGCCGCCAAATCGGTCTCCTGCGAAATCTGCTGAATTTCAGCATGGAACGCGCGAGGGTCACCGGGGAAGTAGGCGCGAATCGTGGAAATCTGCGGTTGCAATCCCTGGCTCGTCAATGACGAAAGATCGGTTTCCTTCCACCACGGCTCGGCAACGTGCCGGTTGGTGATCACCGTGCCATCGGGGCCGGCCACGAAGCCCGTGCCAAAAACGTCGAGCTTCACCTCCGGCCCCGTGCCGTCGAGGGTCAAAATCGGGTTGCCGTCGCTATCTTGCAGCGGCTCGCCGTCCTGATTGAGCCCGCCGTACCGCAAGCGCTTGCCGGTTTGCTGATCGTTGAATGCCACCGCCACATGCAACAAACAGACGGACTGCACGTCCGCCGGAATGATGCTCTGCGCTGCATCTCCCTGCTGTTCCAGCCGCTGCAAGCGAGCGTTGGTTTCTTCCAATTGCTTTTGCAGGCCAGCTGCGTCATTTGGATCTGCTTTGGCCATTTTCTGCTTCAAATTCTCCGCCTGCTTCTTCAAATCATCCTTGCCTGCGGGCGTAACGTCAGGAACTACTTGCTGCGAACGAAGTTTGCGGGCTTCGGCGATCAAATCCTGCTGCCGGACAATGCCGCCCTCAAGCTTGGTGAGAATCGAATTCGAGCGCTGTGTCACCTTCTGGGCGCTGCGTGCAAACAAGAAATAGATTCCGGCCATCAGAATCGCAATCGCGAAGACTGCCGCAAACCCCGTCTTGAGCTTGCGGTCGAGCGAAAAAGCATCGCTGGTCATCTTCTCGGTGACGGCCAACGCCTCGAAAGCGGTGTGCGCGATCTGCTGACCCTCTTCGGCGATCCGCATCTTGTCGCGCAGATCTTTTTCGAGCCTTTGAACTCGCAATCGTGCGCGGACCCGCGCCAGTATCTCCTTGGAATCCAAGGGCTTCGAGATTGCGTCGTTCGCCCCCAAGTCCAGTGCCGCAGCTCGCTCGTCTGCGCTCGGCCCCACCGCGAGCAAAATTCGAGTGGCCGTCGTTTTGGAGTTGCTGCGAATCGTCGATATCACTTCGCTCGCGCTGGGATTCTGTAACGTGGCGTCCATCAGCACGATGTCGGCGCCGTTCTGCTGGACTACGTCGAGTCCTTCGCGGCTAGTCGCGAACGCCGCAACATCATATCCAGCAACCTGTAAGGCGGAGCGTATCTCTTCGCGGGTGCGCGGGTCGGCGTCCAGAACGAGAATTTTTTCGGGTGCGGTATCCATGGAGATTGAGTGGCTCCGGTATCTTCTGTTCTATTGGTCCTAGAGGGAAACCTGCTAATTACAAATGAGCGATTGATAGCGCAACCAGTTTTCGGCTAGCGCGCTGCCCCTACAGTAGACGTATACAACGCCTGCGAGGATTCATGATAGCTTTCTCGCAGAGACCGAACTTGAAAGAATTAGACCAACTGAACGACGAAATCGTTCACTGCCGTAAGTGTCCGCGCCTCGTACGTTACCGCGAGCAAGTGGCCCGAACCAAGCGTCGCTCCTTTCTCGAATGGCATTACTGGGGCAAGCCCCTTCCGGGCTTTGGTGACCCCCGAGCGGAACTCTTGATCCTCGGCCTCGCGCCAGCAGCGCACGGGGGCAATCGCACGGGACGCATGTTTACTGGCGATCGTTCCGGCGACTTTCTGTACAAAGCCCTGTTTCGCGCCGGCTTCGCCAATCAGCCTACTTCTCAGCATCGCGGCGATGGCCTAGCTCTCAAAAACGCGTATATCGCTGCGGCTCTGCGCTGCGCCCCGCCTGCCAATAAGCCGCTGCCATCGGAGTTGGCAAATTGCCGTCCATATTTCGAACGCGAACTGGAAATTCATCGTCTACGCGCCATATTGGTCCTCGGCAGCATTGCGATGCGCGCATATTTGGGTCTGCTGAAAGATCGCCGCCAGATTTCCAGTCTTGCTGCCTTCCCGTTTAGCCACGGTGCGAGTTACAAACTTCCCGGCGGGCTTCCGCGGCTGTTCGCATCCTATCATCCCAGCCAACAGAATACCTTCACAGGTAAGCTGACCGATGCGATGCTGCTTAAAGTCCTGGGCGACATCCGGAAATTTCTGAGCAAGCACGATGACTGAAGCGGTTGTATTAGCCTATCCCCTCTGCGCGATCGCCGCGGCACCCTATGAATTCTGCTTCCTCGGCATCAATAAGAGGTAAATGAAAAACGATACCCCAAAACCGACGAACCACGCATAAGGATACAGTCCATGCAGCGCACGAATTTCCAGGCCACTCAGCGCCACGGCGATTCCCGCAGCGAGCGCTCCGATCGCGCGCCAGTTGAAGCCACGCGTGTATTCGTAAATGCCTCCGTGCTCGAATAGGTCGTCCGTCGCAATCACACGTTTCCGTACCAGGTAATAATCGGCGATCATCACGCCCGCAATCGGACCTAGAAAACTCGAATACCCCACGAGCCAACCCATCACGTAGCTGCCATGGCTTGAGAGCCACCGCCAGGGCTGCATCAGCAATCCGATAAAGCACGTGATCACGCCTCCGATCTTGAAGCTGATCTTGCGCGGATACAGATTCGAAAAATCATTCGCAGGCGATACCACATTCGCGGCCACATTCACGTTGAGCGTCGCCAGCAGCAATGCCAGCATTGCAACGACAACAGCAATCGGATTCCCCAGGTGGCTCAGCACCACAACCGGATCCCAGATCGCGTGCCCGAAGACAATCACCGTCGCCGACGTAACAGCGATCCCGATGAACGAGTAAAACGTCATCGCGGTGGGCAGGCCCAGCGCTTGCCCAACCATCTGCTCCCGCTGTCCTTTGGCATAACGGGTGAAATCGGGAATATTCAGCGCGACCGTAGCCCAGAACGCAACAACACCGGTGAGCGACGGAATGAAAAACGCGAAAAACTCGCCAAAGGAATGGAACTGCGACGGCGCGGACAGCATTGGGCCCAGGCCCCCAGCCTTGCTGTATGCCCAGCCAAGCATTGCAATGCCCAAAATCAAGAGCGCCGGGGCCGTGACTCCCTGCAGGAAGCGAATCGTTTCGATGCCACGCAATATGACCGCCAGATTCAGGGCCCAAAATCCCACAAAACAAAGCCACGGGTGATTCCAGCCCGGTTTTACAGCTGCAAGCAGTGTATTGATGGCTTCCCCGCCAATCCACGTTTGGATTCCGAACCATCCACAGGCCACCAGAGCGCGCAACACTGCGGGCACGTTTGCTCCCAGCACGCCGAACGAAGACCGCGCGAAAACCGGAAATGGAATGCCGTACTCCGCGCCCGCGTGAGCATTGAGCAGCATCGGAATCAACACGATCACGTTGCCGAGAAATACCGTGAAGATTGCCTGCTTCCAATTCATCCCGCCGGCGATCATGGCGCTCGCCAACATGTATGTAGGAATGTTGACGCTCATGGCTATCCATAGCGCCGCATAGTTGTACGTTCCCCAGCTACGCCGATTGCGCGGAATCGGTGCTAGGTCCTTGTTCCATAGCCAACTCGACGCGGCGTTCGGCCGAACAGTGTTTTCCGCAGACGCGACGCTCCGATGGGCGGACTTCGCCTCCGCCATCTGCGAGTTGGCCTGCTGCGCCTTGGACCCGTCGGTCATCGATGACTGCTACACATCAAGTTTGCCCCTCCGGGAAGTGCGCCGCTTATACTCTGACTGAGGTTGTCTCGGCAAGCAGTTTTGGCAAGTGCCAGCGACCGCTTCGTTTGTTTGACACAAACATCGACCGCTTGCTAGCCTGCCTGCGAGCGCTCTTGTCATTTGGCCGTCTCGATCGAATGCCCACCGAAAATCATTGTAGTTCTGGGGCGGAACCGGTTATCGAATTTCGCCATGCAAGCTACTGCCTGCCGTCGGGTCACACTCTGCTCAGTGACCTGAACCTGTCGGTGCCTAAAGGCGAAACGGTAGCGCTGTTGGGTCGCAGCGGCGCTGGAAAATCCACAGCGCTGAAACTCATAAATCGCATGCTCGAACCAAGTGCGGGCGAGGTGCGCGTCAACGGCCGTTCTACGCTCGATTGGGATCCCATCACCCTGCGGCGGCAAATCGGCTACGTCATTCAGGACGTTGGCCTTTTTCCGCATTACACGGTCGAACAGAACGTCTCCCTGGTGCCTCGCCTGGAACACTGGCCTGAAGAACGCATTCGTTCCCGCGTCGCCGAATTACTGGAACTCGTCGGCCTGAATTCCGGTAAATATTTGAGCCGCCATCCCCACGAGCTTTCCGGCGGGCAACGCCAGCGTGTCGGGATTGCGAGAGCGCTCGCCGCTGACCCACCCATTCTGCTGATGGACGAACCATTCGGTGCACTCGATCCACTCACGCGCGCCGAAGTCCAAGGCGAATTCCAGAAAGTCCAGCAAAACCTCGGAAAGACCATTGTCATGGTGACTCATCACGTGGGTGAAGCTCTGTTGCTCGGCACGAGCATTGCCGTGTTGGATGCCGGCAGACTCGTCGGACTCTATTCCGCTAGGGATTTCTTTAACGCGACCGAGCCCGTGGCGGCAGCCTACGTCGAAAATCTGCGAATGTACGAAGGCGCGGAGGGAAAACTATGACCCTGCTGGATTTTTTCCTGCGTCATCACAGTGAAATTCTTCAGAGCACGCTAGAGCACGTGTGGCTGGTTGGCATCGCGATGCTGCTCGCTCTAGTGGTAGGAATTCCGCTGGGCGCGCTGGCTGCGCGCCGCCCTTGGCTTTCGACGCCAATTCTGGGCGGCGCCAACATCGCCGAAACTATTCCGAGCCTCGCGCTTTTTGGTTTTCTGCTGCCGATTCCCTGGCTCGGCGGTCGTGCCGACCGGCTCGCCATCACGGCGCTCGCACTTTATGCGCTACTCCCGATAATTCGCGGCACCGTGGCGGGCATTTCCGGCGTGGACGCACCGGTACGAGAGGCCGCCCGCGGCATGGGGATGACCGAAGGCCAAATTCTTTTTAAGGTTGAATTCCCGCTAGCGTTCTCGACGATTCTCGCGGGCGTACGGGTGGCCACCGTTTTGACCATCGGAATTGCGACGATTGCTGCAGCCGTGGGCGCGGGAGGGCTTGGCGAATTCATTTTCCGGGGATTGGCCATGGTCAACAACCAGCTGATTCTGGCTGGTGCGATTCCAGCAGCGCTTCTCGCGCTCGCCGCTGATTTTCTTCTTGGTATCTTGGAACGCCGCCTGCGACCCGTACGAGCATGAACCGTGGGCGGCGGCTCTTCTGCTTGCTGTCGTTTTTTGTTTGGGGCCTTCTCTCCGCATGCAATCCAGACCGCCATTCGGGAATCGTCGTTGGCTCAAAAAACTTTTCGGAACAGTCGCTGTTAGGAGAAATCGTCGCGCAGCATCTGGAGGCGCGCACGCACCAGCCTGTCACGCGAAGGTTTTATCTCGCCGGTTCCTACATTTGCCAACAGGCGCTGCTCGCCGGCCGTATTGATAGTTACGTGGAGTACACTGGGACGGCGCTCACCGCAATCCTGCATGATCCCCTTGAATCTAGTCCCTCTGCTGTATTTGGCCGCGTGCAGAGCGAATACCAGAAGCGTTTTGGACTGGAGGTACTGCCATCGCTCGGATTCAACAATACGTTCGCAATTGTCGTGCGCGGCGAAGACGCTCGCCGATTGAACTTGAAAACGATCTCGGACGCTGCGCCATATACTCCGCGGTGGCGCGCTGGGTTCGGCTACGAGTTCATGGAGCGGCCGGACGGCTACCCGGGCCTGGCTCGGACCTATGGCCTCTCATTTTCTGGACCGCCGCGCATTCTGGATCTCGGCTTGCTCTATCGCGCGTTGCTCGAAAAACAAGTGGACCTCGTCGCCGGAAATTCCACGGACGGCCTGTTGTCCGCTCGCGATCTAGTGATGCTCGAAGACAACAAGCACTATTTCCCGCCGTACGAAGCAGTGCCCATCGTCCGCAATGATACGCTCGCGCGGTATCCCGAAGTTCGCACAGCCTTGCTGGAATTGAGCGGCAAAATCAACGATGCGGAAATGCGTAAGATGAATTACGAAGTCGACGGCGAGCGCCGCGACATCGCTGAGGTCGCAAGGGAATTCCTGCGCTCAAAAGGACTTGAGTGATTCTGGTGACTTGGTTCGCAGCGCCAGCCTCACAGCACGAGGCTACCTATTGCGATTCTTGCATCGTCTTGAAATGGCTCTCAAGCGCTGAGCAATACTGTTTCTGAGCCTCAAGCTCTGCTTGGAGTTTCTTCACGAGCAATTCGAGCCGAAGAACTTCGTTGCGCAGTTTTTGGATTTCAGCCGGAGGCGCGACCGGAGCGCGCGGTGCCGGCGCAGGCGGCGCGGGATAAACTCGGGGCGCGGGTGCAACCGCGCGTGGCGGCGCAAATACAGCCGGCGATTCATTGCGTAACGGAGCTGCTTCGAGCGAATTCGCGCTCCCCGCATTCGCGGAAAATAAACTTCCCAGCACACGCGACGCTGCGTGCGTCGCATTCGCATCCTCTTCGCGCAAGGAATTGCTCGCCTTAACTGCGCCGGGATTTAGCAGGCTCTTGACGCGTGCGATTAAATCCTGCGGCTGAAAAGGCTTGCGCACCAACTCGTCGGCCCTCACCGACATCGCTTTCTCGGCGACCGTTCGATTCACTACGCCGGACATAAGAATCACCGGCGTTTTGCCAAATTGCTCATGTTCCTTGATGAACTGGCAAACCTCGTAACCATCTTTGTCCGGCATGATCACATCGGTGATCACCACATCGGGCGCCGCGTCGCCGAATTGCGCAAGCGCCGAAGCGGCATCGGCACAGGTGATCACGTGGATGTTCTCTTTGCGAAAAGCAATTTTGATGACTTCGCGCATGGTGGCGCTATCGTCAATGAAGTACACCGTCGGAGTGCCGGAGGCCGTGAGTGTTTCGCTCATGACAATTCGTTCTCCACTTTATTGCGTTCGGATTCATCGAACTCGCGCATCGCATCCAGCAGCAGGTCGGTAGCGGAACGCAGCACCGTACGCTGCGCGGCTGTTGCGCCGTACACGAACTTGTACACGCCCTTTTCGGCGCTCTGGCACGCTGCAACAATCTGTGTCACTGCCTCATCACCGAACAAGGGGCCGAACTCTCCATGAGTGATCTCCCCGCCTTCGAAAAAAATAATTCCGTCCAATTCGCTGGCGTTGATGTGCAACGCGCCGGTCTGTCGCGCCTGCTCCAGCATCTGAATCACGCCGGGAAGGTCGAGATGCGAAAGATTGCCGCTCAAATCCGTTTCCGCGCTCGTCAGCATTTGGGTCGGCTGAAAACCTTCCTGCCGGCTCACCAGAAAACTGCGTACGTGCGCGGCAATGTCGGTGGGTGTGCGGCGACGATCCACAAAGTCATCGCATCCCGCGCGATACGCTTCGAGCAACGCCTGATCTCCGTTTCCGCCACCGACTGCGATCAGCGGAATGTGCGCGGTCTTGGAATCGGCGCGCAAAATCGGGGCCATTTCGAGCGCGCCCATCTCGCGCAGGTTTGTAGCGCAGAGGATCGCCGAAGGCGCGTTCCATTCCAGCATGGTTAGCGCATAGGCGGCTTGGGCGCACGGGACCACTTCAAAACCGAGTTGCTGCAAGGCATCCCCGACGCGCTTCGCAAAATAGACGTTGCTGTCCACCAGCAAAATTCGCGGGAGATTTGAAAGTGCGTTCATCGCAGACCCTCGGTGCGACGTGGTTCGTTTGCCAGGATCTGTGAGGCGCCTACGAGTTTTCCCAAATCCAGTACAGATACGTCTTCACCTTGAATTTCGAGTTGCCCCGCGAAGTAGCTCGGGCTATCGGCAGGGGACGGCAGCACCTCAGCGGTCATGAGTTCGCATTCCCCATTCACAGGAATCGCGCTTGCCTCTTGGTTCTTTCCGAAAGTCCGCAGCGCGATCAAGTAAAACCTATGCACCGACGATTCTCGTCCGGTCAGGATTGGCGCGACGTCATAAACCGGAACAATCCGGCCGCGCCTTACAATCACACCCGCGATCAACTTCGAAGTCTGTGGAAAATGATGCAAGCGAACGGGCGGCGCCAGTTCCATCACCGATTGCGCAGACAAGGCGAACCGGCGATTGCCGACTTGCAGCAACACCCAGGATTCCCGTCCGCGATTTTCCGCACCGCTCATGCTTGTTGCACCGCTTTTTCCATGTCCGCACGTGCCAGAGCCGCTTTTGAAGCAATATCGAGCCTGCTGAATTCCTCAGGAGTCAGGAATCCTGCCGGATTTATCACGGGAATCACGCGATCTTCCAAATAAGTCAGCCCGCGATACCACTGGCGCTCTTCTCCTTGAAAGCCCAACGGCAGCGCATACACAGTGGGAATCTCGGCCATGCGCTCAATTGAATCCACCAGCACCGCCGCGCGAATCTGCCGCAAAATCAACACCAGAGTAGGCCGCGTAACGCGCAAGCCGAAGTGCGCGCACCCGCTAACGACGTAATACGTCCGGTGCCCGCGCTCAACCAGATGGCGCACCTTGGGGACTTCCGCTTGCTCGATTTCCACGGCAGCCCCCGCCAAACTGTCCGTGCTGCGAATTTCCTGCACGGCCTCTGCTGCGATTGCGAATGTCTGATTTCCGAGGCAGAAAAGAATCACTGCCTCGGCCGCGCGTGACCGCCGGGTCTTCGCACCGTCCTGGCTCGCAATTTTCATCGAGCGCCCGCCGGCACCAGCCTGCAGATTTTTGCAATTCTCTTTTCGATTGCACCGCTGATTTCGTCGAGACCAAGAACTTCGTCAACGACGCCGGTCTTAATCGCTTCGGCCGGCATGCCAAAGATCACTGAAGTCGCTTCGTCTTGCGCGATCACGTAACCGCCCGCAGCTTTTACGGCCAGCACACCCTTGGCCGCATCATTGCCCATTCCCGTGAGCACCACGGCCACCGTGAGCGGCCGCGCGTAGGCCGCCACCGTTTCGAGCGCGACGTCCGCGCACGGACGATAGCCCTCAATTCTTGGCCCGCCATCCAACGCAATTTTCCCAATCGAAGAAAGCCTCAAGTGGTTCGCTCCGGGACAGAGATAAATCATTCCCGCCTGTGTCGGCTCGTTCGATTCTGCTTCCTTCACAGGCAGCTGCGAGATTTCCGCGAGTTGAATCGTGAACTGCTTCGTAAACGCAGCGGGCATGTGCAAAACCAGTAGCACGGCAGCCTGCAAATCCTTCGGCAGTCCCGCAACGACACGCATCACCGCCGCCGGCCCGCCGGTGGACGCGGCGATCACCACAATTGGAACCTTACCTCCGGTGCCGTTCAACGCCGGGGCGCCCGTAGAATTCGCCGGTAACGAAACAGGCGCGTGCGCCGCCGGCAGCCTGGATAAGGTAGCCGTGCGAACGACGCGAACCTTTGCCGCCATTTTTAGCTTCCGCGTCAGATCTTCGCGCACGCTTTTCATATCCAGATCAATTCCGCTGGAAGGCTTGGGCACGAAGTCAATGGCTCCCAACTCCAGCGCGCGAAGCGTGCCGGATGCGCCCTCGCGCGATTCCGAGCTGACGATCACGATTGGCCGGGGATGCTGCGACATGATCAATTCCGTCGCCTGCAGGCCATCCAGATGCGGCATATTGATGTCCATGGTGATGACGTCCGGACGCAACGATTCCGCCAGCGCCACGGCCTCGCGGCCATCGCGCGCCGTGCCGGCCACTTCGAGCTGCGCGTCCGAATTGATGATTTCCTTCAGCACCTTGCACATGAAGGCGGAATCATCGGCCACCAGCACTCGAATTTTCTTTTCGGGCGCTTTCATCATCTGGAATCCTGCCGCACAGGCACGTTCATCACCGGCCGCGTCTGCGGCGTTTCGGAGCCAATCAGTTCTTCGACCTTCGCGACCAATTGATCTTCTTGCACTGGCTTGGTCAGGAATCCCGAAGCACCCTCCTTCATCGCGCGGTCTCTGTGCTTGGCTCCTGCACGCGAAGTCACCACGAGCACTGGTATTCGCCGCGTTACCGGATCTTGCCGCAAGTGCGCCATCAATTCGTAGCCGTTCATGCGCGGCATTTCGAGGTCGGTGACCACCAGATGGCAGCCAAACTGAGCGACAATCTCCGAAGCCTCTAGACCATCCGATGCCAGCTTTACGCGATACCCAGCTTTTTCCAGCATTCTTCCCACGAACTTGCGGACGCTGATCGAATCGTCGGCCACCACCACGACACGGTCGTTTTCAACCCGGTCCACGGCCTCCGACGGAATGCTTCCCGCTGCCACCGCTTCCGCTCCCGGCGCAAATACTCGTGCCGCAGGAGAAGATGCCGGCAGCGCGTTTCGTTCAGCCGTATCGGCCGAGGCCAACCGATTCAAATCAATCAGTAGAATCAAGCTGCCATCGGGCGCAATCGTGGTGCCTGGAAAGAGTTTGACGCTCCGGAGATAATCGCCGAGGTTCTTAATGACGATTTCGTCTTTTCCGAGAACTTCCTCCACCACTACACCCACCTGTTTTCCCGCGACCTTCACAATGACCATGTGGAAATAGCCGTTCAGCGGTTCCAAGGGCGGTAGAGCGAGTTGCAAGTCCAGGCGCACGACCTCGGTCACTACGTCGCGTACGCGCGTGAGCAGCTTTCCGCCGACATCCTCGATTTCACTCGGTTTCAACCGACGAATTTCCTCTACCACGGCCAGCGGCAACGCAAAAACGGATGTACCGCAGCGCACGAAGAGCGCCTGCGAAATAATCAGTGTCAACGGTACTTTCACAGTGAAACACGCGCCCTTACCAGGCTCGGACCGGACCTCGATCTCTCCGTTCAGCGCATGTACGTTGGCGCGCACTACATCGAGCCCTACACCTCGGCCTGCCAGCTCGGTCATCGAAGAAGCCGTGGTGAATCCAGGCCGGAAAAGAAATTCGCGCAGCTCCCGTTCGGTGAGTTCGTCGGCTGCGACCGACGACATGGACCCCATTTCAACCACACGCCGGCGCGCGCTTTCGTAGTCAATTCCGCGCCCGTCATCTTCCACTTCGATGAAAATATGATTCCCTCGGTGATAGGCCCGAACGCTAATCCGGCCCTTTTCGTTCTTGCCGGCTCGCTGGCGCGCGTAACGGTCCTCCACTCCGTGTGCCACCGCGTTGCGCACGAGGTGAATCAGAGGATCGGAAACATGCTGGATGATATTGTTGTCGAGTTCAGTGTCCGCGCCTTCCAACGAAAGCTCGACGAGCTTACCGGTGGCGTTCGCCGCGTCCCGCACCGTACGCGAGAGGCGCGTGTACAGGTTCCCGATCGGCACCATGCGCGCCGCGGTGATTTCGTCCTGCAGGTGGTGTGCCAGTTTGGTAAATTCGTCAATGTCCGAATCCACCCGGCCCATGAAGCCTTCGAGCTGTGTCAGTACCACGGTTACATCCGCCGAAATTTCCGTGAGCGACCGCGAAAGAATGTTGAAGTCGTCGTAGCGGTCCATCTCGAGATCGCTGAATTCGAGCAGGTCGTTCGAAGTGATCGCGGGCATTCCCGAGAAATTGGGCCGGAAAGTGTCCATCTGCGGCGCATGGCTTCCGGGAACCAGTGACGGACTGATGCGGCTGAACTCGTGCTTCTCTTGAAATTCGGAAATCTTGCCCGACAAGCGGCTCTTCGAAAAAGTCAAAACCTCGACAAGCTTGGCCAGTTCAGCGAGGCGTCCGACCATTCGCGTGCGGTTGATGACCAGTTCGCCCACCGCATTCATCATTCGATCGAGGCGCTCGAGTGAGATGCGCACAGATTTTGCTTGCGGCAGGACCTCAGGGGCCGCGCGGCGCTTCGACCCGGCTGGCACAATTGCTTCGGTAGCTGCTTCTGCTCCGGCGCCCGGTGCAACTTGTTCCTGTGTCGCTTCTTCAGCCGCCTCTTCCGGAGCGAGTTCCGCGATTTGAGCAAGCAGCGGATCCACCGACGCGCGCATTTCACCGTCGCTGGTCCACTGCTTGTGTAGGAACTTTTTCAGCACGTCCACAGACTCGAGGCAGACATCAACGATGTGCGCGCTCGGTTTCAGAACGCCGTCGCGCAAGTGTCCGATCAAGTCCTCCACACGATGCGCCACAGCAGAAAGCCGGTGCAATCCCACTTGCGCGGCGGAGCCTTTCACCGTATGCATCGAGCGGAACAGCCGGTTGATGTCGTCCGCATTGGGATTGGCTTCGAGCGACAACAGGCACTCCGTCACCGCTTGTAAGTGTTCTTCCGCCTCGGGCACGAAAAATTCGAGAACTTCCGTGGGAATTTCGCCGTCCTGCGGTAGGTGGTCGACGTACGAATACGCTGGGATCGCTTCGGTGGCGGATTCCTCCGCTGGCATCGGCTCCTCGGTGCCTTGGCTGGCAGTTCGCGCGGAAGGCGGGGCCGGAAACGCAAACGAATAGCGCTGCTTAAACGCCGCGATATCCCCATCAGTCTCGCTGCCATTCGAGCTGATCTGCAATAGATCAAATTCCAGAACGGAAATAGCGTCGGAGATAAATTCCGTCAACGGGCCATGCATATCAGGCGTAAGAGTGGCATTCATCGCGTAATGAAAAATATGCGCCATCTTCGCGGCCACTTCGGAAAATTGAGGGAAACGATAGCTTGCGGACGTGCCTGCCAGCGTGTGAGCCGCAATGTAGAGTTTTTCCAGATCCTCGGGCCTAGTCTGCGGTTCCTGCAACATCCCGGAATACTCCCGGAGATACTGGAGGTGTTCAGACGCCTCCTGGAGGAACAGTTCGACCGATTCCTGGTTCGGCCCGTTCACAGACTCTCCTCCACGAGTACTGCCGCAGTTCGAGGCTCTGCGGGGACAGGCTTGCGATAAATCCTGCAATCACCCATCACGATGGACTCGAACTTCATCGGCACGTTCGAGAGCGTCTCCGCATGGCCCAGCAGAAAATAACCGCCCGGTTCGAGCGCGTCGTAAAATCGACGCAGAATCTGCAGCCGCCGCTCTTCCGAGAAATACATCAGCACGTTCATGCAGAAGATGCAGTCCAGCTTGCCGACATACACGGGCTCGATCAGGTTCATTTGCGCGAACGAAATCATCTTGCGAATCCGCGGCCTTACTTGAAACCCGTGTTTCGTCGCAGTGAAATATGTCTCTACCTGCCGCAGCGACAGATCCTGCAGGCTGCGCTTTGCGTATGACCCACGCTCCGCGTGGCGCAAGGCCCGGCGGCTGATGTCCGTGGCCAGAATCTCGATCTCCCAAGCCTCGGCGAACTTCAACGCATCGCACAGTGTGACTGCAATCGAATACGACTCTTCGCCAGTCGAACATCCCGCGCTCCAGATTCGCAGCGTGCGCGGGCTCTGCCAGAATTTTCGTTCTTGCACTTCCGGCAAAATGCGCTTTTCCAGCGCTTCGTACACAGCCGGATAACGAAAAAAAGAAGTCTCTTGCGTCAGCAAGCGTTCGAGCAGCTCCTCATACTCGGTGCTAGAGCTCTTCACCAGCTGCAGCAGTTCTCTTCCTCCAGCGATCTCCTTTTCCTCGAGATACTCCCGAATCCGGGTTGAAAAAAATCGCTCGCGCGACGCGTCAAAAAGAATCGCCGAGCGCTGCTCGATCAACGTGCGGATTTCATCGAGTTCAGACTCGGTGAGCGTGACCGTCATTGCTGGATGTTGTTTCATGTTCGGCGCAAGTCAGCTGCCGGGTTGGATTTCCGGCCCAAGAACCCTTCGCCTTAGCGATGTGCACCTACCGGCGCGGCGGGACGTGCTTCCTCGGTGGCCTCCGTCGAGCGGCCTGAACGGAATTGCGCCAGCGCCTCGTTCAGTTGTTCCGAGAGCTTCACCATGTTGCCGACGGTCGAAGCGGTTTGCCGTGCACCCTGCGTGGTTTGCCGGGTGATGCCCGAAATAATCTGCATCGCGTTTGCTACGCCTTCCGTTCCCCGTACCTGTTGCTTCGATGCGAGTGAAATCTCCTGTACCAATTCAGCCGACTGACGCACAACGCTAGAAATCGCCTCGAGCGCTTTACCGGCCTGGTCGGCCAATCCGGCTCCCACTTCCACTTCGCGCGTGCCGTCTTCCATGACGACCACCGCCTCGTTGGTTTCCGCTTGAATGGCCTTGATCAGCGCCGCAATATCCTTCGTCGCGCTGCGTGAGTGTTCGGCGAGCTTTCGCACTTCGTCTGCGACCACCGCGAATCCGCGTCCGGCATCGCCGGCTCGCGCTGCTTCGATCGCTGCGTTGAGCGCGAGCAGGTTGGTCTGCTCGGTGATGTCGTTAATCACGTTGATGATCTCCGAGATCTCCAAGGAACGATCGCCGAGCGATTTGATCTTCTTGGCGGTCGCTTGCACGGAAGCACGAATGCGCTGCATGCCTTCCAGCGTATCGCGCACCGCGCGGTTGCCTTGTTCTGCGGCATCCAGAGCCCGGCGTGCCGCCTCGGCGCTGGCTTCCGCGTTATTCGAAACTTGTTTCATGGAAACGGTTAGCTCTTCCACGGCCGAAGACGTATTGGTAATTTCCTGGTCCTGCTGAGTAGCTCCGGCAGTCATGTCGTCCGCTGCGTCCAGAATCTGGTTGGCGCTGCCGCTGACGTCCACAGCGGCCTTGCGCACGCGCTCTAGAACTTTGGTGAAGTTGTCGAGCATGAAGTTCACCGAATCCACGACATTGCCCAGCGCGTCATTGGTGACCTTGCCACGAATCGTCAAGTCGCCGCGCGCCACCTGATTGATGGTATTGAGCAGGTCGGTGATGCTGCGTTGGAGCGAATCTTGCGCTTGTTGGTTGGTGACGGCGTGAGCCACTTTTGCCGCGCTGCGATTGAAATTCTCGGCGATGAATCCAAACTCATCGTTCGATTCAATCTCCACCCGCGCGCGCACGTCCCCGGAAACCACGCGTTCCGAAAATTTCGCCAGTTCGTCCACCGGCGTCAACACGCGCTTGCTGAGCACGTAGACGATAGAGATGGCGGCGATCAGCGCCAGAACGGCTGCGCCCAATAATGCGCCGTTTGCGCCGCCCGGCACGGACGACACGTCGGACGCGGTTTGGCTGGCTGAATGTGCGCCGGCGTAGTAGGAAAGACCCAAGACTCCGAACAGCGCCAGTGTCACCCAAAACACCAGCAGCCAAATCGTGGAACTCAAACGAGCTTTCATGACTTCCTCCCAAGAACCTGTGCGCCTCAGCGCTCTGGCGGCCGCTGGTGGCCGCCATGCGCGCAGCCTGCGAAACCCCAAACGAGAGACCCCATCGCGTGAACCGAATTCTTAGCGAAACCTTCCGCGCTAAATTACTGGAACTGGAAAAACGTCAATCAAACGCCGCAGATCCACAACCAGCGCCAGACGATCGTCGTGCCGCAACATCCCGCGGCAGTGCGGCACATCATTCGGCGCCTGATCGAGCAATGCTTCTTCCGTCGCTGAATACGTGCCGATAACTTCATCCGCTGCAATTCCCAGCCGCATGTCTTCGCGTTGTGCGTCGCCTTTCAGCACTGCGACTACCACATGCTTGGGCAGCAGCCCCGGCCGGCGACCCTCGGTAAAGGCGATGTCCACCAGCGGCACGATCGTCCCGCGAAGATTAAAAACGCCCATCAGAAACGCCGGCGTCAGCGGTATGCGCGTCACGATCGGCCAGTCGACAACTTCCTCGACCTCCAGTACCGAAAAACAAAACCGTTCTCGTCCCGCCCGAAATACGCAATACTGCCGCTCCGGCAGCCGCTCCTCGGAAAATATTTCGCTTTCGAGGAACTCGCCGCCAGCAGGCTCAGTCGACAGCGCCGCATTTTCATGCTGATGCGGCATCAAGCGAACCTTTTCACCGCATTGATCAGCTCATCCGGTGTGAACGGCTTGGCCACATACCCATTCGCACCCTGTTGCTCGCCCCAGTAGCGATCGCTGGGAGCGGTCTTCGACGTGACTAGAATTACTGGAATATTCGAATAATGCTGCTGGCTCTTCAGATCGCGGCAGACTTGGAACCCGTTTCGTTGCGGCATCACCACATCCAGCAGGATCACATTGGGGCGCTCATCTTCAATCGCTTCTTCGATCTTCGTTGGATCGGAAATTCCAACGGAATGAAAACCGCCCTGCTGCAGCATGGATTGCATTAGGTGCAATTCCGCCTGTGAGTCGTCCACAATTAGGACCTTCTTCAGCACTGACGCACCTCCACAGATATATCCGTCAAGAGAATTGCAAGTCCGCAGCCATGCGAGCGGGAGTTTCGAGCCTTGCGACGACTTAGCAATATCCTTTTGTTGCCTTAGGTTACGAGCAGCCGCCCTATCGCAGCGCACCCGTGACAGCTCGCTGGGACCCGTCTCCTGTCTCAGCGTGAGATTCCGTCTCACCAGCGCGCAGCTCCGCCGCAAGGGATGAGAATCGCTGCATGATTTCGTTGAGACGAAGCGCCATGGCATGGATCGTTCGAATTTGGCTGTGTCCCTCGGCCGACAATTGACCCGGATCGAGCAGCAGCAGGTCGGCGTTACCAATGACGGAAGTTAGCGCGTTGTTTACGCTGGGCCGCACGTCAATCATGTAGCGCCCTAGCGCTGCATCGCGCTGACTCTCGATTCCCGCGCGTTCCGCGCGCTGCGCGCGAGCCACTGCCTCCGTCCGTCGCAGTGCTTCGCAGGCAACCAGAAGTAGCGTCCCGATCCAGCCATCTTCGCGAGGCAAAATTAGAACGTGCGAAAATTCGGTGGCGAGTTCGCAGGCTTCGCGCACATCGTTACAGACGCACAGGCTTGCCGTGCTGGGGTATGCCGTCAAAGCGGATAGAATCGCGGAGGTCTTGCTGTCTCGAACTGGTCCGACGATGACGAGGTTGTAGCCGTCCGCCGACCCTGCTTGCCAAACGTCGCTCGTCGCCACCGTAATTTCGGGCGCGCGGCGTTCGGACTGCCAGCGCGCCGCAACAGCGCGCGCAAATTCAGTGTCGTCCGAGACAATCAGGACGCTGGCGTAACTCAAGAGATACCCCCAAGACTTTGCGTGTTTAGGGCTGAAGTTTTTCTGCTTCCTCGATGAAGGAAAGCAGCCGCTTGGTGCTGATCCCAAGGTTCACTGCGGCTTCAGTGTTCTTTGCGCGTTTCGCTTGTTCCACGCGTCCCTGAAAATAGGAGACTTCCGATTTCGCGAGCGTCAGAGCGGCGCCCAGTTGATTCAGATCGCCGGAACGCTTGCGCTCGTCCATCGCTACGGCTAGCAGAGCACGGGAAACCACCGCGCGGCGCAGGTCCTCCGCTTCCTGGTCACCCTCGGCGACGAATGCCGCTACTTCCCAGGACGAAAGTAGGACTTTCGTGTCTTGCAGGACTACCGTGGACATCGAACGCCCGCGGGAGGGAGGCGCAGCGATTAACTGCTCCCAAATTGCCTCTAAACACTTCTCGGAATCCACGGTGCCGGTGGGCCCTACCGGCGCGTCGACGGCCGCTTTCCCGGACTTCTCGGGGGCAGGTGTACTGGCCGCCACCGTTGGTGAGGCCTTCTCCGCGGTGACCACCTCGGCCTTCGATGTTGGCGCATTGGACGGCGCCGCCTGTGATGCTGCCGTACGCGGCGCCCTTGATGCAGTCGTTGGCTTTGATGCGCTTTCGATCTCTTTGCCGGCAGGCTGTGCTGCCTTTGCTTCACCCGCCCGCGCGGTTGTAGCGGATTGCGAACGTCCTAACGCTTCCTCGAGATCGGCCCGCAATGCAAGCAGCTGCTCGAAGGCGCGGCCCACCGAGGTTTCTGTGTAGTCCTTGTGGAAAGGCTGCTTCCAGTTTTCGGTGTAATAGCGGAGTTGCGTAGTTGTTTCCGCGGCGGAGAATCCCGCACGGCGGCAATCCACAGTTTTCACACCAGCTGTATCAAGAGCTTCCACCGCTTGCCGTATGGCGCTCAAATCCGCGTGCAACATGCGTATGAACGCGCGGCGAAGCAAAAAATTGAACCGGCAGAACGCCACCAGCGCCGCGGGATCATAGAACATCGCTCCGGCGGAATCTTTCAGCAGTCGGCCCTGCTCCAGAAGACCGCTCTCCATCATGTCGCGCAGACTTTCGCAGCTCGCGATCTTGTCCAGAATCTGGTCCAGCGGCTCGCACCACTCCAAGCGTGTAGCATCCGCGCCGGCCAGCACCGGTTGCAACACAGCCGCAACATCTTCGAGACGAATTTCTTTGCGGTACAACTCCTCTGGTGCGCACAGCGCAAAATACTGGACCAGAAGCAAATCAATCTTGTCGCGGTCTGCCGTATTCTTTTCCGCTTTTCGCAATTGGCGGTGCAGGAACGCGCGCAGGTTCTCTTCGCTCGCGTTCAAGATTTCCGATGGTAGCTGGCGAATCTGGAACGCGCGGACTTTTTCATCCATTTCATCAAGCCATTTCAAATCTTTATCGAAGACGTCGCGCGTGGGCCGCAGCGGCGGCAGCTCACCGGCTGGATGCGGCAGCGGCGCAAAATTGAATTGAGTCGCGAGCGCTGCATACAACGGATAGGCGTTGCGCGCCTCGGTCCACTGCGCCACGAAGTCTCCGGGCCCGGACTGCACGCCTGTTAGCGGCTTCAAAGTCGTCACGTTCGATTTTGAGGTCATCGTTTTATGATCCAGTTGCCCACTTCTCCGATAAAACGGGCAGCTACGGCCTTTCTTCCTTGGTGATATCTCACAGCTACGACCGTCGCACGCGCGTCCAGCGATCCGTCCGAGTTCAGCACGCGTACGCCATCTTCGAATTCCAACGGCAGCGTCGAAGAGAACAACACTTCCTGTTCGGTTCCGAATTCAATTACAGTCTGTTCCTGCAGTGGACGCGGCGCGGTGGAAAGAGTCATCACCCGCACCGGTATTCTCACCGGCGAAGCGCTCGGGAAAAGCTGCGCCAGCTTCTCGACGCAGGTTTGCGGCGAACTGGCTGGAGCAACGACGGTGGCTTCACTGAACACGGACCCGGTCCTTTTCCTCTCTGTTCCGAATCAAATATTTCTCGGCAAGAGGGGATGAAAATGCTGAAATGCTTGCGGACACAAATAGACGCCCGGGGAATGGTTTGCACGAGAGCAGCCAAAGACGAAAGGCCTACGCAGGCGATAACGTGCTTGTTATGTTTGGATTGCGGATTAGGCGTTAGCCCGTGGGTCTGGCGACTGTCTCAGGGTGACACAGGACCGTCTCATGACTTGCATTCGAGCGCCTATTCGGGAATCAGCGTCGTTAGTCCGACCTGAAATCTATGACGCCATCTCGACGTCCTGTTTGTGACCAGGGCGGAGCGGAATATTGTAGAGTTTCAACTTGCGATAGAGCGTAGCGCGGCTGATGCCCAGCATTTTCCCGGCGAGCGCCTTATCGCCGCCCGCCTTCTCAAATACCCGCAAAATCGTCATTCGCTCTAAGTCGGCTAGCGCCGTCGTTGATACGGCCGATCCGCTGGTCGCGGCTCCCTCCCCTTCCTGAGCGCTGCGAATCGAAGGCGGAAGATCTTCGACGTCAATCGTGTGATGATCGCCGAGCGCGACCGCGCGGGCGATGCAATTCTCCAGTTCGCGTACGTTTCCGGGCCATTCGTATTGCAGAAAGCTCTTCATTGCCGCCGGAGTTACTTGAATGTTTTCCCCAGGCGCGTAGCGGTCCAAAAAATAGTGCGCGAGCTGCGGAATGTCTGAGCGCCGTTCGCGCAACGCCGGCACGTGTATGGTCACAACGTTTAGCCGAAAGTACAGATCTTTGCGAAACGTTCCACCGCGATAAGCAGCCTCCAGATCGCGATTCGTCGCGGCGATCACACGCACATCCACAGGCACCTTGTCGTTGCTGCCGACAGGTCGCACTTCCTTTTCTTGCAGCACACGCAGCAGCTTGGCTTGCAATTCCAACGGGAGTTCTCCGATTTCGTCCAGAAAAATTGTTCCCCCGTTAGCCGCCTGAAAAAGACCCGCTTTCGACTTAAGCGCGCCGGTGAAAGAGCCTTTTTCATGTCCAAAAAGTTCGCTTTCCATCAACGTCGGCACCAGCGAGCCGCAATCGACCGCCACGAAAGGCATGGCGGCAAGCGGCCCGCGAAAATGAATGGCGCGCGCCACCAGTTCCTTTCCTGTGCCGCTCTCCCCTGTGATCAACACCGGAGTTCGTGTCTCTTTCAGCCGCGAGATCATCCGCATCACGTCCTGGATTTTTCCCGATGTGCCGACGATGCCGTCCAACTCCGTCTCCGTGTTCACGCGCTCGCGCAGGAACTGGTTTTCGGTGACCAACCGCACCTTTTCGGCCATGCGCTGCAAGAGTTGTCGCAATCTTTCCACCCGAAACGGTTTTTCGATGTAGTCATACGCGCCCTGACGCATGGCATCGACCGCCGTTTCCACCGACCCGTGCCCGGTCATGATCGCCACCTCAGTCCGCGGCAAGAGCTCCTTCACCCTTCGCAGTAGTTCAACGCCGGAAAGGCTCGGTAACTTCAAGTCAGTCACCACTAGATCGGGCGCATTGATT
>Ga0210386_10000666_pt1 | contig 31558 bp, 25 predicted proteins | sample IncBWH32OmetaG_FD_160091 | JGI IMG/M metagenome (GOLD analysis project Ga0210386, IMG submission 160091) | Forest soil microbial communities from Barre Woods Harvard Forest LTER site, Petersham, Massachusetts, United States - Inc-BW-H-32-O ...
GCTTGTTGTCGGGATAAACGAACGGCTGGCCGATGGAATATTTGTAGGCCATCGCCGCCAGCGTCGGCATCTTGGCGATCATGCGGATGGAGGCGACCATCCGCTGCGTCGGATCGGTAATGTCGGTGGAGTCGTGATAGAACGCCGACAGCGCGCCGACCGAGCCGACCATCACCGCCATCGGGTGGGCGTCGCGGCGGAAGCCCTGGAAGAAGCGGCTCATCTGCTCGTGGACCATGGTGTGGTGCACCACGCGGTCGACGAAATCGGCCTTTTGCGTTGCCGTCGGCAGTTCGCCGTAGAGCAGGAGATAGCAGGTTTCTAAGAAGTCGCCGTGCTCGGCGAGATCGGCGATCGGATAACCGCGGTAGAGCAGAATGCCCTCGTCGCCGTCGATATAGGTGATCTTGGATTCACAGCTCCCGGTCGATGTGAAACCCGGGTCGTAGGTGAAGATGCCGGCCTCGGCATAGAGCTTGCTGACGTCAAGAACCTCGGGACCGATCGTTCCCTCGTAGATCGGGAACGAATAGTTTTTGTCGCCGAGTTTCAGCGTGCCGGTTTTGATGTTGGCGCCGGTCTTCGCGTCCATGATCGTACCTCGATGTTAGGCAACGGGATCAACACGCCGCATGTGGCCGGGATGGCCCATCTGGTGGGGGCGGCACGCCTAACCCGCCACGATTGGCGTAGCGCAACCCCGTTTGCACTGCAAGATAATAGCCCGTGAACAGGCTTGCTATGGTTTGCAACACGGCAATGATTTTCAGCCGTAGCAGGGGTTAGCTGGCGCTCTGTTGCGCCGCGTTCGTTTGGTTCGCCTGGTCCGCAAGACGAGCCAGGCTCTCTTCCTTGCCGAGCACGGCGAGCACCTCGAAAATGCCGGGCGAGGTGGTGCGGCCGGTCAGCGCTGCGCGCAGCGGCTGGGCGACCGCGCCAAGCTTGGCGCCGCGCTGCTCGGCAAAGGTCCGAACCGCCTGTTCGGTTCCTTCTGGAGTCCAGGGTTCGACCCGCGCCAGATTGGCCGCCGCTCCGCCCAATAGGTCGCGGGCTTCCGGCGTCAGCAGCGCCTTGGCTTTATCGTCCAGCGCGAGCGGCCGATCCGACAAAAGAAAGCTAGCGCCATCAATGAGATCTAGCAAGGTCTTCGCGCGCTCCTTGAGGCTGCCCATGGCCGCCAGCAACTGTCTGCGCACCGTCGGCGTCAGCCTGGGAGCGAGCGCGGTACCGCCGGTCACATGGGGCAACAGATCCTCGATGGCGGCGAGAAGCTCGGCGTCGGAGCTTTGCCGGATGTAGTGCCCATTGAGGTTTTCCAATTTGGCGAAGTCGAAGCGGGCCGGCGAACGGCCGATCTGCGGCAGATCGAACGCCGCGATCATCTCTGCGGTCGAGAAGATTTCCTGATCGCCGTGGCTCCAGCCAAGTCGGACGAGATAGTTGCGCAGCGCCACCGGCAAATAGCCCATGGCGCGATAGGCATCGACGCCGAGCGCGCCATGGCGCTTGGAGAGCTTCGATCCATCCGGACCGTGAATCAGTGGAATGTGCGCCATGACCGGCACCGCCCAACCGAGCGCGTCGTAAATCTGCTTCTGCCGCGCCGCATTGGTCAGGTGATCGTCGCCGCGGATGACATGGGTCACGCCCATATCGTGATCGTCGACGACAACGGCGAGCATGTAGGTCGGCGTGCCGTCGGAGCGGAGCAGGACGAGGTCGTCGAGATTTTCGTTCTGCCAGACGACGCGGCCCTGCACCTGGTCTTCGATCACGGTCTCGCCGGTGAGCGGTGCCTTGAGCCGGATCGTCGGTTTGAGGTAGGGCGGCGCCTCACTGGGATCGCGGTCGCGCCAGCGTCCATCATAGAGCCTGGCGCGGCCTTCGCGCCGGGCCGCTTCCCGCATCTGGGTGAGCTCGTCCTGGGTTGCGTAACAATAATAGGCGTGGCCGGCGGCGAGCAGGCCCTCGGCGATTTCGCGGTGCCGCGCGGCGCGCGAAAACTGGTAGACCACCTCGCCGTCCCAATCGATGCCGAGCCATTTGAGCCCGTCGAGAATCGCTTCGATGGCGGCTTGCGTCGACCGTTCCCGGTCGGTGTCTTCGATCCGCAGCAACATCTTGCCGCCGCGGCCGCGTGCGTAGAGCCAATTGAACAGCGCAGTGCGGGCGCCGCCGATATGTAGAAAGCCCGTGGGCGAGGGGGCAAAGCGGGTAACCACGCTCATGTCAGGCCGTAGATCCTGTCATTGTTGTCAAACCTGTCGTTGCAAAACGTCATCATCAGCACTTTGGCAGCTTTGCGGCCGCAGTTGAGGCCGAGACAGCCTCTTGAACGCCACTTGGACGCCTCTTGGATTTGCGCTCGTTTAGCACAAATAACTACCAAAGGATCAAAACTCCCGCGCAATTTCCAGCCTTTCCGCGGCCGCCGGACTTGACCCGGCTTCCTAAACTGTTCAATCCGTGGCCGCCTCGCGCTGCTTGGAATCGGCGGAGCGCAAGGCTTAGTCGGCTAGATCGCCGGTCGGATCAACTGTCGGCTCGGATCAACTTTGGGATTGATGAACGCTATGTCGGTTGCAGAAACGGAAGTGCGGGAGGCGGGGCAGGATTTCATCCGCGATATCGTGCGTGCCGATCTGCAATCAGGCAAGCACAAGAGCGTCGTCACCCGCTTTCCGCCGGAGCCGAATGGTTATCTGCATATCGGCCACGCCAAGTCGATCTGCCTGAATTTCGGCATCGCCGAGGATTTTCCGGGCCACTGCAATCTGCGCTTCGACGACACCAATCCGGCCAAGGAAGAGCAGGAATATATCGATGCCATCCAGCGCGACGTGCGCTGGCTCGGTTATGATTGGGGCAAGAATCTTTTCTACGCGTCGGATTATTTCGAACAGCTCTACGGATGGGCCGAAGACCTGATCCGCGCCGGCAAGGCCTATGTCGACGATCAGACGCAGGAGGAGATGCGGACCAACCGCGGCACGTTGACGGAGCCGGGCAAGAACAGCCCGTTCCGTGGCCGCAGCGTCGATGAAAATCTCGATCTGTTCCGTCGTATGCGCGCCGGCGAGTTCCCCAACCATGCGCGCGTGCTGCGCGCCAAGATCGACATGGCCTCGGGCAATATCAATCTGCGCGATCCGGTGCTCTATCGCATCCTGCATGCCGAGCATCCGCGCACCGGCAAGACCTGGAACATTTATCCGAGCTACGACTTCGCCCACGGCCAATCCGACGCCATCGAGGGCGTCACGCATTCGATCTGCACGCTTGAATTCGAGGATCACCGGCCGCTCTATGACTGGTTCCTGGCCAACCTGCCGGTGCCATCGCACCCGCATCAATACGAGTTCGCGCGTCTCAATCTGACTTACACGGTTCTGTCGAAGCGCGTGCTCACCGAGCTTGTGCGCGGCGGCTATGTCTCGGGCTGGGACGATCCGCGCATGCCGACGCTTGCGGGACTGCGGCGGCGCGGCGTGCCGCCGGCGGCGGTGCGCGATTTCGTCAAGCGGATCGGCGTCGCCAAGGCCAACAGCACTGTCGACGTCGGCATGTTCGAATTCTCGATCCGCGAGCATCTCAACAAGACGGCGCAGCGGCGTATGGCGGTGTTAAAGCCGCTCAAAGTCACGATCGAGAATTATCCGGAAGGCGGAAGCGAGGACGTCGAGGCGGTCAACCATCCCGAGGATCCGGCCGCCGGCAGCCGCCGCGTCCGTTTCGGCCGCGAGCTTTTCATCGAGCGCGACGACTTTATGGAGAACCCGCCGAAAAAATTCTTCCGCCTGTCGCCCGGCACGGAGGTACGCCTACGCTACGCCTATTTCATCACCTGCCGCGAGGTGGTGAAGAACGCGGCCGGCGAGGTGGTCGAACTGCGTTGCACCTACGATCCGGCGACCAAGGGCGGCAATGCGCCGGACGGCCGCAAAGTGAAAGCGACCATGCATTGGGTGTCAGCGAAGGATTCCGTTGCCGCGGAGGTGCGGCTCTACAATCAGCTCTTCACCAAGCCCGATCCGAACCCGGCCGACTTCACCAACGAGATCAATCCCAACTCGCTGGAAGTGATTGCGGATGCGCGCGTCGAGCCGGCCTTGGCGGCGAGCAATTCGAGCGACCCTGTCCAGTTCGAACGCCAGGGCTATTTCTGCCCGGACAAGGATTCGTCGCCAGACCGGCTCGTGTTCAACCGCACTGTCGGCCTGCGCGATACCTGGGCGAAGGTTTCCGGGGGTGCCTAGAGCCACTCCGACTGACGAAATTGGGCTGCAAGGAGGCTCCGACTTATGCGAGCAGAGCCTGGTTTTTTACGTGTGTATTAGTGCAATAATATCAAGGTTTTCAGTGTTATGATTTCAGGTGGCGCTTCCGATTTTGGTCTGCTGCAGGCTTGAGGCTTGGTCAAGTAGCAATCGAATAGCGATTGGATAGTCACGGCAGTAGCGAAAATTTAGCAATTAATAGGCAAATAAAACGGCGGGACATTTGCGGGTCGGGAATCCGAGATTCGCGATTCGCTCTCCGCAGCGGTCCAGATGGACGCAAGCGCACCGCGCTGCGGAATCCGTGGCGACAAAGTCAGAGGCCGGGGAATGAAACATGCTGAGAGGCTCCAGGCCCGGCGAGCGCCGCGGGGGACGAAAGCTTGACACGCCGAACAGACGAACGCTCCTGACCGACAGTATCCTGGCGATCGGGCTAGACCACCCAACTGCATCGCGGCATTCGCTTGTCCTTAAACTGGTCAAGGACCGAAAGCTGCCGGCTGATACACGGATGGCGATAGCGCCAAATGCTTCCCGGCAAACCGGAGGCCGTCCGGCCGGACGCGGCGGCCGCGCGGTTCGGCCGGCATCCAGTCAACAATTGAGCAGGGTACCAGCGCCAAAGTGAGCTCAGCCGAGGCTCCCAAGGGTACTCAAACGGCGGCCGTCCAAGACTGGAATCCTCAGGTGCTCGACGCCTTATTTGGCATTGTCCAGGATGTCACGGCGGATCCCAAAGCGCGGCGAAAAGCGGCGCTGAAAATCGCAGAATTTCTGCTGCCCAAAACCGCCAAGAAGGCGAAAGCACTCCCGGACGAATATGGATTCGCAATTAACCCGGATCTTGCCAGAAAATATCGCCACCTGCGACGGGAGCTTGTGTTTCTCCGGGTTGGGCGGACGCGCAACATCCCTGCCGTCGTACAAAAGATCGAAGAATTGACAGTGCGGGTGAATGCGATCCGGCGGCGGCTTCCATTACCGTCTCCAAGCAAATACGGCATCAGAGAAAGCCAACGGGACCTCACCAGATTGGAGGAACTCGCCGAACTGCGCGGTAACGGTGCCGGTCTTACCGAGTCGGAGGCTGCCGAGGAAGCGCATCTGTGGGCACGTCTCGATACGTTCCGTCACAGCCCCGAACAAACGGCGCGCAGCCGCCTCAAGGCACTCGAGGACACAGAGCGGCGTTTCGAAATGGGGCATCGGAACGGATATTCCGGCGCGCCGCCACTCACGCCCAAAGATCGAGACGAACTTGAACTTTTGCGGCGGCTTTATCCGGAACCGATATCAAACCCCTCACACTCTGGCAGTGACGAGTCTGAAATGTTTCACGGTCACCCTCACTGACCGATTTATGGGTCGCGGATGACTGCAAGCTCAGGCCGCAAGCGCAGATGATGGTCTGTTAGGTAAGATCAAGATGGACCGGCTGTTCATTCCAACGCGCACGTGAGAGGCCACGGTTGAATATCGCGCCGATTTGGCGGCACTGGCAATGGCTTGCGGAATAGCTGCTTCGGGCGCCTCCTATGTAGACTTTTTTAACCGCACCCCCGGGCCCTCCTTTTCACTTCCATCGATGAACTCGACGCCTGCCGCCTCGAGCGCGCGGCGGATGGCGAGGTCATTTGCCGCCGTGAGCTTGGTTTCATTGTCACGCAATTCGGCGCGCCGGATGGTGGCGACCCCGAGTGCGCTTTCGCGCGCCAGATCTTCGGCACTCCAGCGGATGAGGGCGCGGGCGGCACGGATCTGCGCGCTGGTGAGCGCCGGTGGGTGACTCAAAGATTTTGTCGGAGGTCTTGCGGACATGCCGGTGCGTACCTATTTCATATCATGTGATTGTAATAATATCGTACTGCGGTTACCGGTGCAAGCTGCTTAGGGAGGGAAGAAAAGTGACAAAAAGCGATGTGTGGAAAAGGAGTTCGGGGGAGCGCAGGCATTTTGTCGGCGGCTCAGACGCCCGGATCATCATGGGAACCGATGAGGAGGCCTTGATCCGGCTGTGGCGGGAAAAGCGCGGGGAGGTCCAGCCGGAGGACCTGTCGGGCAATCTAATTGTCCAGCTTGGGCTCGCGACGGAGGACCTCAATCGGCGCTGGTACGAGGCCAATACCGGGCAAATGGTCGTGGACGTGCAGCGGCGGGTCTTTCACCCGGCGCTGCGCTGGATGGCCGCGACTTTGGACGGCCGGGTCGAAGGCAGCGACGCGGTGTTCGAGTCGAAGTTCATGCTGCCCTGGTCGTTCTCGGAAGAAGCGGCCGCCGCCAAATACATGGCGCAGCTGCAGCACAATATGTGGGTCGTGGCGGCGCGGACCGCGGTGCTCTCGATCATCACCGGCGGCGGGAAGTGGGTCGAGATCCTGGCCCATGCCGATCCGCTCTATCAGCATCTGGTTGTCACGGCGGAGCGGAAGTTCTGGCGCTGTGTCGAGACTGGGGAGCCGCCGCAATTGTTTGGCGTCGATCCGCCAAAACCGAAGATGGATGCCATTCGCATTGTCGACATGAGCACGTCCAATGCCTGGGCGGAGTTCGCAGCCGTCTTTGCCGAGACCCGATCAGCCTATCTCGAACATGAGCGGGTCAAGGCTGAACTTAAGCAGCTCGTGCCGGAGGACGCCAAGGAAGCGATCGGGCATGGCATTCGCGCCAAGCGGTCGAAATCGGGAGCAGTGAGTTTTGACCTTCTCAAGAGCGAGGAGGGCGACAGCCATGCAACGGTCTAGTCAGTCGATCGCTTCATTGGCCGCGGCGCTCGCCAAGGCCCAGATTGAACTCTCCAACCCGGAGAAATCCTTGATCGGATCGATCGAAGGCAAAGCGCCAAATGCGCCGGAGCGACTGTTCCGGTACGCCTCGCTCGCGAGCGGTCTAGAGATCGTGCGCAAGACGCTAGGCCAACATGAGATTGCGACAGTCCAGACCACGGCGATCGATCAGGCCTCCGGCATCGTCAATCTGACGACGGTGCTTGCCCACGCCTCAGGCGAATGGATCGCTTCCGACTGGCCGGTCTGCCCGATCAGCGAGACCGCGGCCCCGCATCGGATGGGCGCGGCGCTCACCTATGCCCGGCGTTATGCCTTGTTCACACTGGTCGGCATTGCCGGCGAAGACGATCTCGATGCGCCGGATCTCGTCGCGCCAACGCCGCAGACGAAGCCATCGGGCCCGGAACGCGCGCGGCGATCCATGGCGCCCCGATCCCTGGCCCCCAATGGCCGGCTCAATGCCGATCAGCGGCGGGTTGACCATCGGACGCCTATCGAGCGGCCTCATGAGACACCGCCGGTTCGCGATGCCGTCGTGCTGGATACCCAGCTTTCGGCACGGTTGCGGGATCAGATGATTGCCGAACTCAACGAACTTGGCAGCAGTGACGAGGCGGCACGATGGGCAAAGAAGCGATACCCCGACAAGACGAAGAGGCTCAACGAAGCCGACGCAGAACACATCGACCAATGCTTCCGCACCAAGCTCTTGAGCTTTGCCGCTCATGACGCGGAAGGATCGGGCGTCGATATCGGAGGGACGTCGGCTGAGACATCAGCAGAACCAAATGGACGGCGTGCCAAGAAGCCAAAACAGTCGAAATCAATCGACAAGAGCGCCTTGTTGTTCCCGGAACCGCGCCGGGTGCGGGATCGCGAGCACGTCAGGCATGTCGCTCAGCAGTCGTGTCTCCTCTGCGGCCGGCGGCCCTGTGATGCCCACCACCTTCGCTTCGCCCAGACTCGCGCGCTCGGACGTAAGGTCAGCGATGAGTTCACCGTCCCTCTGTGCCGGGGGCATCATCGCGAGCTTCATCGCTACGGCGACGAAGCTGCGTGGTGGAGCAGAGCGGCTATCGATCCACTGGCCGCTGCCCGGGCGCTGTGGCTTGAGACGCATCGGCTGGGGCACGAGAGGAAAGACGCTCGGTTGCCAACGGCCTTTGAGACCCCATAGCTCCTGCTTTATGCAAAAGGCAAGCGCGCGCTCGCGTACACTGCAAATATTGGCATGCGACCGACCACAAAGCGGCTTCAGATTGAGTTGAGACGGTTTGTTCTGATCCAGAAAATTACAACGAAGCTGGCATAGCGCAGTGGCTGGACGGCGGTTGCCTGATTGGCTATGACCCGGAGCCGCTCCGCTCTGCAATTGGCGGTGGCAGGTCTACCGCATAGAGGCAGGCGTTCGGTCGATGCAACGGAACTCCGCTGGATACCCGCAGCTCGCGCATTCCCAGCTCGAGCGGATCTATCGTTCGCTGCGCCAGATCAGGCGTGCCGAGGAGGAGGTCGCGCGCATCTACCCCTCCGACAAGATCAAAAGCCCGGTTCATCTGTCGATCGGTCAGGAGGCCGTAGCGGTCGGCGTCTGCGACGTGCTTGAGCCCGACGATGTCGTCTCGCCGACTTATCGCGGGCACGCGGCCTATCTTGCCAAAGGCGCATCGTTGCGCGGCCTGTTCGCCGAACTCTATGGCAAGGCGACGGGCGTCGCGCACGGCAAGGGCGGCTCGATGCATCTCATCGATATGCCACACGGTGTTTTGGGTACGAGCGCCGTGGTCGGAACCACAATCCCGCTCGCGGTCGGCTTTGCGCTGGCGTTCAAGCGCACGCAGAGCAATCGCGTGGTCGTAGCGTTTTTCGGCGACGGCGCGACGGAGGAGGGCGTATTCACCGAGAGCCTGAACTTCGCCGCTTTGCATAAGTTGCCGATCTTGTTTGTCTGCGAAAACAATTTCTACGCCATTCACACGCCGGTGACGCGGCGCTGGGCGACGCAGCGCCTGTGCGAACGTGTCGAAACCTATGGAATTCCGGCGCGCTGCATCGAGGACGGCGATGTGTTGAAATTGCGCGCCGAGGCGAGTGCTGCCGTCGCTGCGCTACGCCGCGGCGATGGTCCCGCCTTCATCGAATGCCGCACCTATCGCTGGCTGGAGCATGTCGGTCCGAACGAGGATTTCGACGCCGGCTATCGCGCATCTGCCGAACGCGAGCCCTGGGTGCAAAGCGATCAGCTCATCAAGATCGGTATGCTGATTGCGGCCGATCGCCGATCCGCCATCGACGCGGACGTCGAAGCGGAAGTCGCGGATGCCATTGAGTTCGCCGAAACCAGCCCATTCCCTGAAAGCAGCGCGCTGTACACCAATGTCTTCGCCGCAGAGTAACCAGCGCCTGTTGACCTATGTCGATGCGCTGCGCGAAGCGGTTGCGCAGGAGATGCAGCGCGACCCGCGCGTTTTTGTTTTTGGTCTCGACGTCGACGATCACAAAGCGATCCAGGGGTCGACGCGCGGCCTGGTCGATGTCTTTGGCTCGGAGCGCGTCTTCGGCACGCCGCTGTCGGAAGATGCCATGACCGGCGTCGCGATCGGCGCGGCCATGGCTGGGATGCGGCCGATTCACGTCCATATCCGCATGGATTTTCTTATGCTGTGCATGAACCAGCTCGTCAATATCGCAGCGAAGAGCCGCTACATGTATGACGGCCAGGTCAGAGTACCGCTGGTCGTGCGCAGCATGATCGGAAAGTCCTGGGGGCAGGGCGCTCAGCACTCGCAAGGCCTGCACGCCATGTTCATGCACGTGCCGGGGCTGAAAGTGGTGGCGCCATCCAATGCCTATGACGCTAAAGGCTGCCTCATTCACGCCATTCGCGACGACAATCCGGTGATCTTTGTCGAGCATCGGCTGCTTTATTTCACCGATGCCTTTGTGCCCGAAGAGCCGTTCGAAGTGCCGTTCGGCAAGGCGCGCCGCTGCACGCAGGGCGACGACATTACGATCGTCGGCATTTCCAACATGCTGGTGGAAGCGCTGCGCGCATCCGAACTGCTCGCCGACATCGGCCTCCATGCCGAGGTGATTGATCCGATTTCGCTGGTGCCGCTGGATATCGACACTATCATCGAGTCGGTGCGGCGCACCGGGCGGCTTCTCGTCGTTGACAATGCCTGGACGAGCTGCGGCGCCAGCGCCGAAATCGTCGCCCGCGTCGTCGAGGGCGTGAACAACGGCAAGCCGATCCGTGTGCAACGGATGGGTTATGCGCCGACGACCTGTCCGACCACGCCGGCGCTGGAGCGGGAATTCTATCCCGATCCCTCAAAAATCGCGCAGACCGCTTACGCCATGGCGCGCCCGGGCGCGCCCACGTGGGAGCCCGATGCCAAAGCCGCTCAGCTCGCGTATCAATCGAAGTTTCGCGGTCCTTTTTAGCGGGTCTATCGGTTCAGCACGGGACTCATCATGTTCTACGACTTGGCCGCCAGTACCTGGGGAGCGGAAGAGATCGAAGCGATCCAGCGCGTTATCTCATCGGATCGCTTTACCATCGGCCCCAATGTCGCGGCCTTCGAACAGGCTTTTGCCGCCTATCACGGCTGCAAATACGCGGTGATGGTGAATTCCGGCTCGTCGGCAAATCTGATCGCCGTCGCGGCGCTGTTCTACAAAAAGGAACGGCCGCTGCAGCGCGGCGACGAGGTGATCGTTCCGGCGATCTCCTGGGCCACGACCTATCATCCGCTGCAGCAATACGGGCTGAAGCTGAAAATCGTCGATGTCGAGCTCGACACCATCAATCTCGACACGGCGCAACTCGAAGCGGCGATCGGTCCGCACACCCGCGCCATCGTCGGCGTCAGCATTCTCGGCAACCCGGCGGCGCTCGATGTGATGCGGCGCTTTGCCGACCAACGGGGACTCTATTTCCTCGAAGACAATTGCGAATCACTCGATGCCGAGCTTGATGGCCGCAAGGCCGGCACGTTCGGCCATATCGGAACGTTCAGCACCTTCTTTTCCCATCACATATCGACGATGGAAGGCGGCGTTGCCGTAACCGAAGACCGCGAGCTTTACGAGCTGATGAAATCGATGCGCTCGCACGGCTGGGTGCGCGATCTTCCCGACGACCCGCTGATCTACGAGAAGCGCGCCGACGATTTCTACGAGGCCTATCGTTTCATTCTGCCCGGCTATAACGTGCGCCCACTCGAACTGAGCGGAGCGATCGGCGTCGAACAATTGAAAAAGCTGCCGGCAATGACGGTGGCCCGCCGCAAGAATTGGGCGCTGTTTCAAGAACTGTTCGGGCGCGACAACCGCTTCATTATCCAGCGCGACAACGGCAAGAGCTCCGCCTTCAGCTTCACCATCGTGCTCAATCCCGACGCCGGCCTGTCGCGGCCGAAAATCATGCTGGCCATGAAAAGCGCCGACATCGGTTATCGTATCATCACCGGCGGCTGCATTACCCGGCACGACGTGATCAAGCATTACGACTATGAATGCGTCGACGGGCTGCCGAACGCCAATATCGTGCACGATGCCGGTTTCTTTGTCGGAAATCACCCGTTCGATTTGAGGCCGCAGATCACGCGCTTGCGCGAGGTTCTTGACGCTGCGGCGCGTTAGCGCGGCTCGTGGTGAGGTTGTAGAAGTACCGGTTGGGGAAAGCGTGATGGGAAATTCGATTTTGGTCACCGGCGGCGCCGGCTATCTCGGCTCGGTCTTGGTGCCGGAGCTGTTGGCGGCCGGTCATCGGGTGACCGTGCTCGACAACTTCATGTACGACCAGAACAGTCTGGGGCATGTCTGCGCCAATCCGAATTTCGATGTGGTAAACGGCGATGCGCGCTCGATCGAAGTGCTCAAGCCGCTCGTCACCAAGGCCGACTACGTCTTCCCGCTGGCGGCGCTGGTCGGCGCGCCGCTGTGCAAGAAGGATCCGATCGGGGCGACATCGACCAATCGCGACGCTATCGCGACTTTGAGCAAGCTGATGTCGCCGCAGCAGCGCATCGTGATGCCGATCACCAATAGCGGCTATGGCGTCGGCGAGCAGGGCAAGTTCTGCACCGAGGACTCGCCGCTGCGTCCGGTTTCGCTCTACGGCGTCACCAAGATTGAAGCGGAAAAGATCGCGCTCGAGCGCGACAATTCGATCAGCCTGCGGCTGGCCACGGTGTTCGGTATGTCGCCGCGCATGCGCATCGATCTGTTGGTCAACAATTTCGTCTATCGCGCGGTCAATGACCGTTTCGTCGTACTGTTCGAGGCGCATTTCAACCGCAATTACATCCACATTCGCGACGTTGCGCGCGCGTTCATCCATGCCCTCGACCACTTTGAAGAAATGAAGGGTCGGCCGTTCAATGTCGGGCTCTCGGACGCCAACCTTTCGAAAGCGGAGCTGTGCGAGCGGATCAAGATCCAGATTCCGGCCTTCGTCTACCTCGAGGCGCCGGTCGGCGAGGACCCGGACAAGCGCGATTACATTGTTTCGAATTCGCGCATCGAGGCCACGGGCTACATGCCGGCGCACGGATTGGACGAGGGCATCAGCGAGCTGATCAAAGGCTTTCACATGATCCGCGACCGCGCCTATGGCAATATCTAGCCCGCATCGATTGCGCTGGTGCAGCGTGATCCTCGGTTCCACTTGCCTGTGGCAGCTGCCAATTGTTCGCGAAGTGGGTTACATAAGTCATATGTTCCGCTACCAATATGTGCGCGGCGCGGGAGTATTGCAGTATGAGTCAACCAGTGGGCACCGCCGGGCTTTTTGGTAGCCTGGCGCAAAAGTCTACGAAAGTATCGAGCTATTTCGCTGTCTACGATCGCCTTCTCCAAGCCTATAGAGAACGTGACGGTCTTATCATGATTGAGATCGGGGTGGCCGACGGCGGCTCCTTGATTGTTTGGAGTGAATTCTTCGGACCAAACGCGCGGATCATTGGAATCGACCTTGATCCTGCCGCTGCGGCAATGCGGGAGAAGGGCTTCGAGATATTCATCGGCGATCAGTCCGCGCCGAATTCTGGCAACATTTCTTTGCCGAAGTAGGTGACGTAGATATCATCGTTGACGACGGCGGCCACACTAACAAGCACCAGACCATAACCGTCGAGTGCTGTATCGAACATATTAGGGACGGCGGCGTGCTTCTGATCGAAGACGTTGGCACAAGCTATCTGCCTGAGTACGGCAACCCCTCGCGGTTCTCGTTCGTGAATTACACGAAGAGCCTTGTGGATCGCCTGCAATTGCGGGGCCCCCTCGTCAGGACCAGGCCACCAGACAAATTCACGAAGAGCGTCTATTCGATTAGCTTCTTTGAATCGATCATATGCCTTTTTGTTGATCGCCGGCTGTGCGGCTCCTCAAAAATTGTCCATGCCGGCGGTGAAGATATCGGATCGCAAAATCGGTGGAATGAAGACAAGCGACTAGTGGGCTTTGAGACGGGTCGCCGAGGTCGCGAAATTCTCAGAAAGCTTCCGGGGCCAGTCGCGAATGCTGTCATCGCGAGCTATGCGAGGCTCAACGCCGTCATATGTCGACACAGGTTCTTATCTGAAAATCGTTCTTTACGGCGATTATTTTAATTCCAGCGTCGTTTCCGTTGGGCTTGCATGAGGCGATATAATCGAGCGCGTAAAATCAAACTGGCCGCATCCGCGCCATATATCGCGAGCTGATTAATTCCCGTGGCCGAACATTATGGCCACGAGAGTTTTATTGGCGAGATCAACAGGTCGAAGAGTATCGAGCCGTGTGCGGACGATCCAATGTCCTGAACGTGAGTGGGGAAACACACATCAGAAAATGGGCATAAGTCGGCAGGTGTCCGCCGACCAACTCGCGTCTACTGCATGTCTCGGTTACAGCCCGTTGGGATGATACAGCACGATCTTGCTGCCGTCGTTGTCGGTGCTGATCGAGACGTGAATGAGCTTCTTGAGCCGTTCGCGCACTTTGTCCCGCGCCGCTTCCTCGACGAAGAAGACCATGAAGCCGCCGCCGCCGGCACCGAGGAGCTTGCCGCCGACCGCGCCGGCCTCGCGCGCGGCATTATAGATCTCGTCGATCTGTGAGTTGGACACGCTGTCGGCCAGTTCGCGCTTAAGCCGCCAAGACTCGTGCAGCAGCTCGCCGAGCTCGCGCAGCGGCGCATTCTCGTCCTGCAGGATTTCGCCGGCGCTATCGACCATGCGGCGAATGGCCATTAATTGGCTCTTGCGGCTCGGGATATTGTTGACCTGGTCCTGGGCAAAGTCGCTGGCGAAACGCGAAAAGCCGGTGAAGAACAGCATCAAAGAGCGATTGAGCTCTTGCCGCCGCGCCGGCGGCAGGATGACCGGCGACACGGTAAAAGTGCCGTCGCGGAAAAAATCGCAGCGGTTGAAGCCGCCATAAGCCGCCCAGATCTGATCCTGCGAGCCGACCTGTTCCTTGAGCACGTCCTGTTCGATCCTGATGGCTTCGCAAGCGAGATCGCGCTTGGCAATCATCTTGCTGTCGAGCGCATGGAGCGCGTTGAGCAGCCCGACGGTGAAGGAACTGCTGGAGCCGAGGCCGGAGCGCGCCGGCAGGTCGGCGTCGTGGTGAATTTCAATGCCTTCGGTGACGCGCTGGTCGGACAGCACGGCGCGCACGGCAGGATGCCGGATTTCAGAAACCGCGTTCACCAGCTCGACCTGGGAATAGACGATCCGCGAGCGATGCTCGAAAAAGGGCGGCAGCCGGCGCAGCGTGATGTAACAATACTTGTCGATGGCCAAGCCGAGCACCGCACCGCCGTGCTCGCGGAACCAAGCCGGATAGTCGGTTCCGCCGCCGAACAACGAGATACGGAAAGGGGTGCGGCTGATGATCATTCCGGTATCGATAAGTCCCTCTCGCCCGCGCAGACCGGTTGCCTGGGTGATGCCGCCAGCTTGTACCTAAGGGGTCTATAAATGACCCGTTTTGTCCTTTGCGGCAAGGAAATCCAGGCCACCCGGTCAAGTAAGCTTTAATATCTGATCGGAGCTGACTGCATTTGCCAATTTGCGGGATGGGCAGTGGGTTCACCGATGATAGCGATGAGCATCGCGTGTCGGCTCCCGACCGGCTGTGCTAAGTCGCCGACAACGTTCGTCAGAAGTCCGCGGCGTCGAAAAAAAACGCAAGCAGTCCAGCGTTACACGAAAGAGCATGACGACGGATAAGAGAGAGGCGAGATGAATATCTCCCAGGCTTCCTTCGCCGTCTGAAATCAAAGTCCGGCAAGACGCCGCACGGTCGTTCATTTTTTCGAGACCAGTCGACAAAAACAAGCGGCACAAGGCGCTTTCAAAGCCGCAATACATTGACTACGATGGCCACCGGGCTGTGAATGACCGCGACCTTCGATAATGAGGAGCCTTGATGTCTGAGACTTTTCGGCCTTCGTCAAATGTACTCCGACGTCCGCGCGCTAACAGGATCAGGTAGGCAATGCGTCAGCTGGCTGTTCTCTACCGTCTCGTCAAAAACTATTTCTTCAATGAAAATTTTCGTGGGAAAAACTTTAATCGCTCGATTTCGTATCACGTACTGTTTTTGCTAAATATCTCCCTTGTCTATAATCTTCTCTGCGCTTGGTGGGTGAAGACCTACAACTGGGCATTTTCCGGGAACGCGGCCGTGACCGCCGCGTCGCGGGCGATGATCGCGAGGGGATTTCTCTTCGGCGGGCTGCGTTTTTTGGGGCCTGAAGACAAGAATAGCTTTGTTCGCAGCGTGATCTTGCCGAAAGAGGCGCCTGATACGGTCACGCCACTGCATACGGATAGTGAGGCTATTGTGCAGTTGCGGCGGCGCGGCTATGTCAGTCTTGGACGGTTCTTCGACGCTGAGACGTGCGAGAAGGTGCGGAACTATTTCTGCAGCGCAAGCGGTTATGCTTCGCAAGCCCCGCTGCAGAGCGACGGAGTCTTGCGACCGTTCGATCTTAAAAAAATAAGAGCGGAGAAATCCGTCAGGTATTTCTGCTTTCCGGACGAGACTTCCCTGAAATGCGAGCCGCTGCGCAATGCATTGCAGGACGGCAGGCTATCGCAGATCGCGCAATGCTATTTGGGTTTTCCGGCCCATCTCTATTCGATCAACACTTTCATGTCGCTGAATAACCCCGGTGACCATTATGTCATGCGGGTTCATCGTGACTATGACGACTTCAACGCATTAGCGTTTTTTATTTACTGGAGCGATGTCAGCGCCAGCAACGGCGCCACGATCTATGTGCCAGGGTCCCACCTCTCATCGGATGTCGATACGTCGAAGATCGATTATCTTGTTGGTGAGGCGGGGGCAGTCTTCGCATTGGATAGTTTTGGCATTCACGCCGGCAACAAGATGGTCGATAGATTTCGGCTTGTCACATGGATCAGGTACGGTCTGGTCCCCAACCTGGCAACGATCCAAAACAAGGTGATGTCGTGGGATCTTGGAACGGGCGATGCCGCATGAGCAGTCTGTGTGGGCTCGACAATTGCCGACTGCCGCATAGTTTTGCGTTCCGCCATTTCGGATGACGTCGTGAGTCTCAACGCCTGTGGTTGGATGCTAGTTTTAGAATTGCACGCGCCAACTCGACTTGAGAATAGGATCCGCGATTGGTGCTCGAAAAATGACCGCCTTTAGGCGATGTGATATCAAGAAGTGTCGGAAGATTCGAGAATCTTGCGCCGCAGCTTATGGTGTCCCATCCGTTCGATATGGCTCCGCGCGCCCCAGCCGAATTTCTGCGTCACCATGTCGAGATAGCGTTTGGTCGAAAAATAGCGATCGAAGGCTTCGTCGCGGAATTTGAGCACTTCGGTCGCAGACAGCTTTTCGGTCGGCAGCGGCAGGCAGTCGTAGCTGTGCTGCGAGAAGCCGCTCCACGTCTCGGGCAGCGCCCAACCGTTTTCGACCGCCGTGCTGAACAGCGGCGACCCCGGATAAGCCATTGCTGAATAGAAGTTCGCGAATTCGCAATTCAATTCGATGGCGAGGTCGAGCGTCTGCTGCATCGTCGCCAGATTATCGTCCGGCAACCCGAAGATGAAATTGCCGATGACGTTGATCCCGGCCTGCTGGATTTGTCGGACGATGTCGACGATCTCGCTCTGAGTAAACGATTTCTCGGCGCCGTCGCGCACGTGCTCGCTGCCGGATTCGATGCCGAGCGCAAGCCACCTGACGCCGGCCTTGCGCAATTTTTCCAGCATATGCGGCCGCACCGTGTCGACGCGGGCATAGGCCCAGATATTGAGATCGTAGTTTCGCGCGATCAGCTCGTCGCACAGCGCCAGCACGTGGCGCTCATTGAGCACGAACATCTCGTCGATGATCTTGTACGTCTTCACGCCATAGGCGTTGTACAAATGGTCGATCTCGGTGGCGACCGCTTGCGGCGAGCGCATGCGGTAGCGATTGGTGCCGAACGGCGCGTTGATGCAGCAAAACGTGCACTTGTAAGGACAGCCGAGCGACGTGTAGATCGAGGCATAGGGTTTGCGGGTTTCCAGATCGGCAAAGCATTGCCAATTGTGCGCGCGGTATTTGCCCATCGGCAAAAGATCCCACGCATTGCCGTGCAGATCCTTGTCGAGATCCTTGATGAGAGGAGGGGAGATATTGTTGCGAATCTGGCCGTTGTCCTGCCAGACTAGACCTTGCACCTTTGCGAAGTCGTAGGGCTCGCCGGCGCGGAGCACGTCGAGCAATTCCTGCACCGTGATCGGGCCTTCACTGTTGCAGACGAAATCGACTGCGACCTCGCGCAACGTGCGCTCCGGCAAGGCGGCGGGATGGCCTCCGATGATAATGATGCGCTGCTCGGGATTGAGCGCCTTGATGGTGAGACAAGTCGGGGCTGCAGCCGCCATCTGCTGGGTCGAGGCCGAGGGCTGATGGCCGAACACGACCATGCCGACCAGGCGGGGATTGCGCGCCGCGACCTGATCAGCCACCGCGTCGATGCCGATCTCTTCGGCTTCGGCGTCGATGATCTCGACACTATAGCCGCGGCCGCGGACGAAACCTGCGATCAGCCGGCACCATAGCGGCGGTTCAACGGCGGTGAGATCGTCGCCGAGTGCCTGATATATCTGCTCGCGCCCACTCGGATTGACGAGCAGCAAGTCAAGCTCGGAACTCATTGAGGCAACCTACTAATCCCCGCAGTCACTCGCCGTAATACACGGCAACACAACCCTCGTCAAAGCATCGATAGTCGGTTAAAATACAGTATGTTGTTCAATTCGCTTCCGTTCATAGTAGTATTCCTTCCGATTTCACTTTTTGGATTTTTCTATTTAGCCAGATTCGGACAGGTTTTTGCACTTGCGTGGCTGACCCTGGCGTCGCTCGTATTTTATGGCTGGGATGACCCTGGGCGGCTGATTCCCATAATTCTTGGTTCGGCCGTGTTTAATTTCATCGTCGCCCGCGCGCTGTTGCATCGTTGCGCGGTCTGGCTGCTTGCACTCGGTATTGTCGGGGATTTGCTCTACCTCGGTTATTTTAAATACGTCGATTTCTTTGCGCATACCATTACATGGCTCACCGGGATAGAATTACCTCCCTCCAACATCACTTTGCCGATTGGGATATCGTTTTTTACGTTTACGCAGATTGCGTTCCTCGTCGACTCCTATCGGCGGTCCGCCCGGGAATATCATCCCGTCAATTACGGCCTGTTTGTCACTTTTTTTCCGCACCTGATCGCGGGACCTATCATTCACCACGCGGAGATAATGCCGCAGTTCGAGCAAAAGAAAACCTTTACCTTCGATCCCGCAGCCACGCAGATTGCCCTTCTATGGTTCGTCGCTGGACTCTTCAAGAAGGTGATGATTGCCGACAGCATCGCACCTGTCGTCGCCACTGTCTTCGACACCTCCAAGTCCGTGAATGCGATAAAGTTTCTCGATGGGTGGATTGGCGCGACAGGGTACGGACTCCAGCTTTATTTCGACTTTTCCGGCTATTCCGACATGGCTATCGGGCTCGCACTCATGTTTGGAATTGCGTTCCCGCTGAATTTCAATTCGCCGTACAAGGCGCACTCGATCATAGATTTTTGGCGCCGTTGGAATATGACGCTGTCGCGATTTCTTCGCGACTATCTTTATATCCCACTCGGTGGCAACCGTAACGGTCCGATCCGGCGCTACGTCAACATTATGGTCACGATGCTGCTCGGCGGATTGTGGCACGGCGCATCGTGGAATTTCGTGATCTGGGGTGCGCTCCATGGGGCGGCACTGGTCGCGAACCACCATTTTGACGTCGAGCGGTCTGCGCGGGATCGTCCAATCGCGAGTCTGTGTGGGACCCTTGCCTTCGTGATGATCGCGTGGGTGCCGTTTCGCGCCGAAAACCTTCATTCCGTGCTCGTCATGTGGCAGGCGATGTTCGGCCTATCCGGGTTTTCGCCGCGCAGTCTATTTGCAGTCACGCAACCGCTGGCGCTCGCGGCAGCGGGCGCTGCGCTCGGCGCGGCACTCTTTCTGCCAAATACCGCCGAGATAATTGAAAACCTCGATTCTCACATATTGCCGCGCATGGCGGCGGGTGCAGGTCTTTTGTTCGGCATGATAGTCGGCGCAATTGCGCTGCACGCACCAACCGAATTTTTGTACTTCAGGTTTTAGGATGAAGGCAGCGCCGCGTTTTTTCTCGGTTTTCTTTGTCTCGACACTTGTCGGATTGTTGCTTTATGTGCCGGCACGAATTGCTGTTCCTTGGCTTGCGCAATCATCGTGCGACACGGCAGGCTATCGCCAACATGCGTTTCTTTCCAATTGCCTGAACGAATACTTCGGTGACTACGAGCACGGAGCCTATTATTACCAACTGGAGCCGGAGGCGATCGAGGCCTTGCGGAAGGCCGAAGTCCTGTTTCTCGGCAATAGCCGCTCGCAGTTTGCTTTTTCGTCCGACGTTACCGCGGAATTTTTCGCGAAACAGGGGATTCCATATTATCTTCTCGGATTCGCCTACGTTCAAACCAGTGAGTTTCCTCTTCGGCTGATCAAGCGACTAGCACTTCACCCCAAGCTTCTCGTCATCAATGCAGATCCTTTTTTCAGTCATATCTTTAAAGGTCCCGCACAGCAGGTAGTCGATGGATCGGCGTCAGCCCGCTTCGATTACACCCTGAAACGATGGTTCCAGAGCATCCATCCGGCTCTGTGCCGTTCGCTGCCGCGGCTTTGCCAACCGAAGCAGGCGACAATATACCGTGATATGCGCGACGGGCGTTGGCTGTGGCTCTCGACTTTCAGCGACGACAAGTCGTTGCCGATCTCCGAACCAATAGCCATTCCGCAACGATTGATCGATGACGCAATCAGCGTGGGGCGAGATTTTATCAACCAGATCGGGATCGACAAAGCCTGCGTGGTCTTGACAGGGATTCCAACGCGGGTCAGCTCGGCAGAGGCCGCCACGCAAATCGCACAGGCTCTTGGCGTGAAGTACATCGAGCCGTCCTTGTCGGGGCTTGAGACCATCGACGGCGAACATCTGAATGTCGAGAGCGCAAACCGGTGGTCACGGGCGTTTCTGCCGCAACTTCAGGACACGATTCGGCACTGCCTATTTCCGCTCGCTGCGCCGGACCGCGCCCAATAAGCGAGCGGACCTTTGCTCTTCTTCAGGCTTTCAATGAATAGACTCGCATATTCTCCACGGGCAAACGCAGAGTGAGATTGGAGAGCCCCGCGACCGCCAGCGCGCGTCGCGACGTGTTCTTTATCAGATCAGGCAGCGGCAGTTGCCTGATGACATGGTCGAGCTGGTATGAACTCGAGACCGCGTCAATTCGGACCGTCGTGAATCCGTTCTGTAAGAGAATTTTTCGCATTGTGTCTGGCGACCAAAGATGAATGTGTTCGACATCATAGGTTGATGCGCGGCGTCCGAGCGTCGTTGGCAGGAACGACGTAATGTCGTGGTGAATCTGCACGAACTTGCCGCCGGGCTTCAGGTAGTGACGGATCATTTGCAGAAAATCATTCGGGTCCAGGACATGATCAAACACCTGGAAAGAGCATACGATATCGAAGCTCTCAGGCGGAAATAATCCCGTTCGCAGCACATCGTTTACGATACGGGCGCGGACCTCGGCGGGGGCGTCCGCGACTGCGGCCTCGCCAGGTTCGACGCCGACTGCATCGAACCCTTCCGCCAAAGCGCGGGCAATAAAGAATCCATTGGCGCTGCCGACTTCGAGCATTCGCGGCGACGACGCTGGATCGGCGACCGCCAATAATTCGCGAATGTAATCGTCCCCCATGAGATCGAGTTGCTTTTCGACGATGAAATCCGTCTCTCGATAAAGATGATAGATCTTTTCCGGGTCGATAATCGGGTTTGAATATACCAGTCCGCACTCGTTGCATTGAACCATTCGCCAATGCATATGCCGCGTCAGCTTGCGGGCGGCGAAATCGAGATTTTCGACGTCCGCGTCCTCGTCGTATTTCACACGAAACGTCGCACTCGGTCCGCAAATGGGACAGTGAATTTCATGATCGCCCAGCAATTTGCTCATCGCCTGACCGTCGGTATTATCGCTGCAGGTTGTTGTTCTGAATGAAGCCGGCTGTGCCGGCGGATGCGGGTGCCATCTTCTTCCATGCATAAGCGAGTGTATACGCATGGATGCCCGGGCATAATGGCCGGAGCAAGTGGTAATAACTGGGGTGGTCCACTGGCTTCCACTACGGCGTTCCAGGCTGCTCGGTAATAGCGGGCTCCTTGCCGCGATCACGAAGCGCCCATGCGGACCCACCGATCAATCCGACAGCGAACGTTGTCAAGCCCAACAAAGTCGATACTAACAATCCGTCGGCGGGAAGCAATCCCGAATAGGAAAACGCGATCATCATCGCGCTCTCCCTTACGCCCCAGCCTGCGATCGATATTGGTATGGTCGCCATCAGCAACACCGGGGGTATCAACAAAACGGCCGTTAGGAAATTAAAGGGCGCCGCTATGCTTCTGGCTGCAAGCCAGGATGCAAGGATCGTGAGGAATAGAACGATCAGTGAAAGGCTTCCGACTGTGAGGGACGAAAGGGGAGCGGTAAAGATTCCGTAGGCGGCATTCGCTGCGGCATTGATCTGCCGCGCCAGGGGAATGCGGTGGAGCACCGTCCATTGACGACAACCGAATCCGATAAAGAGGGTGGGCGCTGTGACGCCCACAAGACCGAGACCGAGCAATCCCGAACGCGCCAGCGGATCACGAATAACGACAAACGATTCCGGAATGCAGACTACGACGATGAGCGCTAAGAACAGCACGCCCGCGACGCGGTCGATTATCCCCGACGAGATTGCCTTTGACCATCCAACGCCGTCGCGGGCGGTCAACCAGATACGGGCCGCGTCGCCGCCTATGGTGGACGGAAGCACTTGGCTGAAGAACAAGGCGATGAATGTGTACCTTATAGCGTGGCCGAACGGGATAACGCCGCCGCACCGGCGCAGAATGACCTGCCAGCGCATTGCAGCGATGAATGTCTGCATGACCATGACGAGGATTGCTGCAATCACCCAGCCGGCAGCGACGTGTTCCAGACGCTGGGCGACGGTATTGAAATTGATGCGGCTAACGGCAAAGTAAAGCAGCGCGAGCGTGATGATCAGCTTGACGATAAGGGTAACTGTCTTTTTCACGAATTGGACAAGCCGCGGCGCGTTGGGACCGATATCCTCCGTCAGCGGCGTGATGTTGCCGCCTCTTGTCGCAAGCGGTTCTTTCAAAAAGCTGCGACGGTCACAGCCTGCGAGTCGGAAGACGCTTAGAAGTTGGGACTTTGGGGCGAGCCGCGGTGGCCAGCCGGAAGCCGGGCCGTTGCCAGTTGCGATGGACGCGGACTTGGACGCAGGGTCTTCTGCGCGATCAGGCGGACCAAGCGCGCCAGTGTCAGCACTGTGCCGATCATGCCGTGTTTTCCAAACATCGGCCTCCAACGCCAGGGAGCGCTGTAAATTCTCACAAATCCTTCATTCTGGAGTTCGACAAGGTCCTGGGGCGTCAGTCCGTTGACCTCGGTGACCGCTGTTCCGTATCGGCGGTATTTTGCGAAGTCGTCGGTCAACAGCTTGACCCCATGTTCTCCGGCCGCTGCCATCTGATGAAGTTCGGTGCCCGGATAAGGAACGGCAATCGCGAGGTTGGCCTGTTTGACCTCTCGCGTGTTGGCCAGGAAGTCGAGCGTCTTATTGACGGTCTCTCTCGTTTCGCCGGGCAGTCCAATCATCACCGAATTGAGCGCTTCGACGCCGTTATCGTTCAATATCTTGTTCGCGGTGACATAGTGCTGCAGCGGCACCTTCTTTTTCATCGTCTTGCGCATTTCGCTATCGACGGTCTCCAGTCCAAAAGACAGTCGTATCAGACCAGCTTCGGCCATGCGCTTGACAGCCGCCTCGTTCACGAGATTGGCGCGGGTGCTTCCTTCGAAGGTTATTTTCAGACCTTCCTGTTTGATGAGATCGCAAATCTCCAGAATATGTTCTTCATGAAGGGTCAGCACGTCGTCGACGATATAGAAGTGCCGGACTCCCCAGGTCTCCACCGTCTGTTTCATTTCGTCCACGATTGATCGGGGAGAACGGCGGCGGATAAGCGTTGTCTTCAGGTCTTCGGATGCACAAAAGATGCATTTCCAGGGGCAACCGCGTGTGGTCTGTATTGAAGTAAAAGGCAGCCTGCCTTTCAGCGTGCCTAGCCGATAGCCCTTCGCCGGAAGGAGGTGCCGCGCCGGAACGGGAAGATCGTCCAAACTATCGGCCCATTGCGTGTCGCCGGTAAACACGACCTCGCCGTTCTTTCGGTAGAGCAGCCCCTTGACTTCGCCTATATCCTTTCCCTCTTCCAGCAACCGCACAAAGAGAGGGAAAGTGGCTTCGACTTCACCGACGAAGCCGTAGTCGAAGCAGTCGACCAGCGCCTCCTTCTTCATGATGGAGACGTGAGGGCCCCCGACGACGGTGATTATATGAGGTGCGATCTTCTTGATTTCCTCCGCACAGAGCCTTTGATGACCGAAAAAAGGACTCGTTGCCGTAAAACCCACCATCATGGGGTTTTTCTCAACCGCTTTGACCGCGAGCTTTGCCGGCGGCAGCCCCTCGTACTGGCCGTCAATGATGAAGACGTCGTTGCCCGCCTTCTCGAGGATGGCGCCGATCAGTGCCAGGTTGAGGGGTGGCCAAGTCGAGTTCCGGCGGGCAAAGTAGCCCATGATGCCGTAGGCGCCGGTCCACTCGGGATAGAGCAGCCCAATTTTCATAAATTCCCCACAGGTGAGCGCTAAATCGGCGTCAGGTTTTGCCCGGCACGGGATTGTACATCGAAGAAGCCCCTTTGCAAATTGGCAGCGGCGAGCGATCGGCGCTCGCGGTGGTGAGCTGGCTTTGAAACCCTGATAGATATGGTGTCAGCCGGAAGAACTGGTTCCAGCGCGTTGGCATCTTCGATCAAGTGTGGAAAGCTAATTCCGCCCCTTCGCATTCGCTTTTGGACCTCGTCTGATGACCCGCGAGCCGTTTGACCTGTCAGTTCCACCTTTCCTTTCGATAGTACTGTCGTTCTACAACGAAGCTACCGTCATCCCCGAACTGCTGCGGCGCCTGCGCATTGCAATCAAAAATGAGACGGCAAACGGAACCATCAGTGGATACGAACTGGTCTTCGTGAACGATCGCTCGACTGACGATTCCGAGAAGATTCTACGGCAGGAGATCGACGCCTACGGCGATGTCGTCCTCGTCAACATGTCGAGGAACTTTGGCAATTCGGAATGCTATTTTGCAGGAATGCGCATCGCCAAGGGTGATGCGATCGTTTACATGGACGCCGATCTGCAAGATCCTCCCGAAGTGATACCTGAGCTGATCGCGGCTTGGCGGTCGGATCGTGAAGTCGAGGTTGTCTACACCACTCGCCTGTCACGCGCCGGAGAGCCACTTTCCAAGCTCCTCATAACGAAATTCGGTTATCGGCTGATCAATGCGATCTCGGAAGTGAATTTGCCGGTCGATTCCGGCGACTTCAAGCTGCTGACGCGCCGGGCTGTTGAGTATTTGCTCCAGGTCGAAGAGCAGCGGCCTTATCTGCGGGGGCTGGTCAGTTGGATCGGCTTCAAGCAGGCACAGGTTTTTTATCATCGTCAGGGCCGCTTTGACGGACGCAAGCAGACCAAGTTCAGGTTTCTCGGCCCCAGAATGATTTCGAGCTGGCTGCGAGCGCTTATTCCGTTTTCCGACGTACCCCTCAAAATCTCGTTGTTCGTCGGGTTTTTCATGTCGTGCTTTTCGGCATTGTATCTGTGCGTGGTGCTTCTGCAGAAGCTGATGGGTTGGTACGCGCCAGGCTGGCCGGCGATCATGGCGACGATGCTCCTGCTCGGCGGCTTCCAGTTCATGGTGCTGGGCATGGTTGGTCTCTATGTGAACACCATATTCCTCGAGGTAAAGGGGCGGCCCAACTACATCGTCGATACGATCGTGCGAAACGTAGATGGGCGCGTCCTTTCTTCGAAGGTGAGTGCCGATGTGCGGCTCAATGTCGACCAGCACGCCGTCCGCACGTCTTAGGTGCGGTTCGCGGCTTCCACGGTCTCGGTTGAGCGACCAAGGTTCAACAATAGCAGGGTGACGGCGTCCAGGATTCGCTCCATCCTGATCTCGCCTTCGAGTTCGGCCGGGCTGAGCAACCGGATAGCAGCAAGGCCAATCTCGTTCGGATCGACTCGTGGCGTGCCGTGGCAATCGCGGGCAGCAAAGAGGGCCAGTCGCCCATTGATTACGCCGGGTTCGGGAGCCGCTGTTCCGAGCCTGATCAGATTTGCCGGCGAGCAAGATAGCCCGGTCTCTTCCGCCAGCTCCCGCAGCGCGGCATTGGCCGGAGTCTCGCCCGCTTCGATAAATCCCTTCGGCGCCTCGAGCGACATCTGCCCTAGCGGATGCCGGTAGCAATTCACCAGCACGAATTTGCTGTCCATGACGGGCAGAACACAGACGCCGGTTATTCCGCCGGGCTCCATATTCTTCGGCTGCACGACGAGAAAATCGGAGACTTCGCGATCCGGTGACTCGACCAGATGATCGAAGAAGATATCGAACACGCTGTTCTTGGCGACATGCTGGCGCGCTTTGACGATCGGGGGCGGTTTCTGGTTGCTCATCGTCAGTCGCACGCGATTTTGTACATCGTGAATTCCGCGCCGGACGCAAGCCGCGGCAGGCTGACGCTCCAATCGTTTGGAGCGACGACGGCGCCGACGTCGAGGTCGTGGGATATGCGGCACCAGCCATCCGGCGACAGCTGCGCCCAATATGCGCGGCCGCCATCGGGTGGCAAGGCGCCCGCGTGACGGAATTCAGGCGGCGGATGAGAAAATGAAACGCCGTAGCCATCCTCGATGATCCGTGCCACCGGCCCGGCGTTTTGTGGAAGGTACGCAATGAAATCGATGGCTCCGACATTGAGCGCGACAGGCAGATGACCGTAATACAAGGCAGGTCGCGCCGCTGAACGCGACGTCAAAACCAGCCCGGTCGCGCCGATTGTTCTCACTCGGCTCCAAAACGGCGCGTCGTCCCGCGCCGGCCCGCGTACCAGGGCTGTCACAGCTCGTGCGTCATCGCTTATCAAATGGCGCCGCGAGAGGATGTGACCCGCGAGGTCTACAGCCACGCCCAAGGCGATCACAATAGGAACGGCGCGGCCGGCCAGCCTGACGGCCGCGATCCGCCAATCCCGCGCCGCTTGGCCTATGGCATAAAGCGCGAGGCCCAGTGCCATCGGTGTGCTGAGGAAAGCCTGGACGTTGAGAAGCCGGCCAGGCGCCGCGCGCAGAACAATTTCCGGGAGCAGATGCGGGACCAGGTGTTCTGCGAAATAAGCGATTGTCGAGGCAATCACGGCAAGCAAGACCACGCCCGCCGTCAGAAGTGCCGCATTGCTGCGCGGGCGGGCGAAGATCAGGAACATAGAAAGCATTGCGACTGCGATCACCGCCGCAACCCCAATTCGCAGCGCTAGGTCGGCTGTTATGGCGTGACTGCGATGCGTGTCCCAAGAATCCATATAAGCGGCAAAGGCGGCGTAATCGATCGTGCCGGAAACTCCCGGTCGCGTCTCGAGATACGCGGCGAAACTGAGAATGACGATGCCGGCGCCCCAAACTGCGCCCTTTGCGAAGCCGCTCACATTCGCCCCGAACAAAAACCTCGCGACGAAGAGCGCGGTTGCCAGGAGCGCAACCATGTAGACGCCGAGCACAGGATGAACAGCGATTAGGATCAAAGCCGAAAAGCCCGCGAGCGCGTTGCGACCGGCGGCGACACAGCCGATGACCCAAACAGCGCCCACATGCGCCCAGCTGCCGTACGTATGATCTGACGCTTGGTCCCAGATTAATCCGAGTGTTGCGTAGTCGGGTGAGGCAAAGAATTTCGCGAGTGGATTGGTCAGATAGTAAAGCGGAGCAGCGAACAGGCTGAGCCAATACTGGCCGCTGAAGCAATAAATGACCGTGGCATAGGCACACACCAGTAGCGCGCACGGAAAAAGAAAGATCAACTCATTCACATAGGCCAGATTAAGTCCCGCGCGCAGCATGAGCGCGCCGATCTGATGGATGATTGTCCAGCTGTCAAGGAAATAGTGGTTCATCGGTGCTTGCGCCGGAAAATTGACGTATCCCGCTAGAACCAATGAGCCGTCGGCGCCGTCTTGAGTAGTTGGCGGAGCCAGCACGCCAAGCAGAACACCGACGGCCAATGCGACCATCATCAATGACCGTGGCGCGGTCTCCGGCGCCGCAGGTGATCCACCTTGCGAGTCCGGCAATGCCTTTGGATGTGTATGGCCATCCGCCGCGCTGCCGGGTTCCGATTGCCAATCGATTTCGACCGCCAAGGAAATCACCTTTAGCGCGCGTGTCATTCGCGCGGCTGCGAACTCAAATACCAGTCGAGAATCTGTTCACCGGTCCAGTACAGCACGCCGTCGAACTTACGCATATATTCGTAGATCTGCTCGAGATATTTGATGCGGTGTGGCTGGCCGCTCAGATAGGGATGAATCGCCAGCGACATGATCTTGGCGCGCGTCTCGCCTTCGGCGTAAAGCCGGTCGAACTGGTCGATCGCGCGTTTGAGCAGATAATCCGACTCGTGATGCTGCACCGCCATCATCGCGATGTCGTGGATATCCAGCGTATAGGGGAGGGTCACCAGCGGTCCGTTTTTGGTGCGGATGGTCGAGGGCTCGTCATCATAGACCCAGTCGCCGATATATTTGATGCCGGCGGCAGCAAGCAGGTCCGGCGTCTCCAGCGTTTGCGTCAGGCCCGGGCCGAGCCAGCCGACGGGACGCTTGCCGCAAAAATCGTCCAGGATGTTCAGCGAACGCTTGATCATCGCTTTCTGGTTCGGCTCCTTGTGGATCGGGCCCTGTTGGTAAGAGTGGCCCATGAATTCCCAGGCGTCGCTCTTGGCTTCCTGCGCGACACGCGCGTAGTCCTCGCAGACGCGCGCATTGATCGCGAGGGTGGGGCGGATTTTCTCGCGCTTGAACAAATCGAAGAAGCGCCACACCCCGACTCGCATGCCGTATTCGTGCCAGCTCCAATTGGGCACGTCGGGAAGCTGCGTTTCGCCGGTCGGCGGCGCCAACACCTGGCGCGCCATCGGCTTGCCGATATCCCAGACTTCAAGATTAACGATGGTCCAGAATACGATGCGGGCGCCGCCGGGCAGTTTCAATGGCTGGCGATCGACGATCGCCGAATAATCGCTGCGCTCGCGCGGCAGCATGGTCTTGGCCGGGCTCGGTTTCTGCTTTTTCTTCACACGCTTAGTCATTGATTCCCCAACCTGTCAGCAGGCCGAACCGGCAGGCCTTGTCAAAACGCGGGCGAGACCATACGTCGCCGGTCGGACTTTCGCCAAGCCGGCTGCGGTGATTGGCTTGCATTTGGCGGTACGATCACAAGCGCGTTAGATGGGTTGGATTCGCATTGCGGCCGGCGGACGGCCGCGCATCTATGGAACCAAGGTGTCGGGGACCGATTATCTTCCCAGCCATTGATTTCCTGACTTAATCCGTCCTTTACGGACTTTTATTATGCCACATTCGGCCGCCTCCACGCGTGTTCGGCCCGCTGACTCGGCGCATTCCGCCGTCGCGGACAATGCTGTCGAAGCCGAACATCCGGCCGGCAGTCCGCGGCAAGATTTGCATCGGGATTCGCGCGAAAACTTGCATCGAGACTCGCGCGACTACTGGCTCGAGGCCTTCCGCACGGTGCGCGCCGAGACCGAACGCCGTGCAGCGCTGTTGTCGGCCGAGGACCAAGTCGTTCAGTCGATGCCGGATGCGAGCCCGACCAAATGGCATCGCGCGCATGTGACCTGGTTCTTCGAACAGTTCCTGTTGCGGCCGCATGGTAAGATCTATCGCGTTTTCGACGAGCGCTTCGCCTTCCTCTATAATTCTTATTATGTCTCCGCCGGTCCCCGGCAGGCGCGGCCGCAACGCGGCTTGGTCACGCGGCCGGGTGCTGCGGAGGTTTCGGCCTATCGCGCGCATGTTGATGACTCGGTGGCGAACTTGATCGCGACCGCAAGGAATTTCGACGAGCTCAGGCCGATCGTCGAAATCGGGCTGCAGCACGAGCAACAGCATCAGGAATTGTTGCTCACCGATATTCTGCACGCATTTTCTTTGAACGAGACGCATCCGGCTTACGATCCGGGTTGGCAGTGGCCGTGCGGCGACGAAAAGCCTGCGGCAAGCGCGGTGCTCGACGGCGTTCACGCGATCGGACATGCAAGCGAGGATTTCTGCTTCGATAACGAGCTGCCGCCGCATCAGGTTTTGCTGCAGCCGGTGCGGCTGTCGCAGTCGCTGGTCACCAACGGCGAATGGCTCGAATTCATGGCCGACGGCGGCTATACAGCGCCGACGCTTTGGCTCTCCGATGGCTGGACGACGGTCGAGGCGCAAGGTTGGGCCGCGCCTGGCTATTGGCGCAAGGTCGACGGCACGTGGTTTTCGATGACGCTCGGTGGCTTGCGCTGCGTCGAGCCGGAAAAGCCGGTGTGTCACATCAGCTATTACGAGGCCGATGCATTCGCGCGTTGGGCCGGCAAGGATCTGCCGACCGAAGGCGAGTGGGAAGTCGCCGCCGGGAGCGGTACACTCGCTGACGCTTTCGGTACGGTGTGGCAATGGACGCGCAGCGCCTATTCACCATATCCGGGTTATCGAGCGGCGCCTGGCGCGCTCGGCGAGTACAACGGCAAATTCATGGTCAATCAAATGGTGTTGCGCGGCTCATCGCTCGCCACGCCGTCCGGCCATTCGCGGCCGAGCTATCGCAATTTCTTTTATCCGCAGGCGCGTTGGCAATTCTCCGGATTGCGGCTTGCGGAATACCAACACTGAGAACCCCGAGAGCTGAAAATGGCCCCTGTAGTGCAGACCGCGCTTCGCGCGGAGCCATCCGTCGAAACGGCGGATTCATTTGCGGCCGATATTCTCGAAGGCCTTTCGGCCAAGCCGAAACGGCTACCGCCGAAATATTTCTACGATCTTGCCGGCTCGGCGTTGTTCGAGCGCATCACGCAGCTGCCGGAATATTATCCGACGCGCTGCGAGATCGCGCTGTTGCGCCAGCATGCGCCGGCGATCGCCTCGCTGTTTCCGCCCAATTGCGCCTTGATCGAATTCGGCGCCGGGTCGAGCCGCAAGGCACGCATTTTGCTCGGCGCCGCGGCGACGATCGAGGCCTATGTGCCCGTCGACATTTCCGGCGACTTTTTGCAAGGCGAGGCGGTGCAGCTGCGGCGCGATTTCCCGCGCTTGGCGGTGCATCCGGTCGTCGCTGATTTCACGCGCGCTTTTGAAATTCCGGCTGCGATCGCGGCGCTGCCGCGGATTGGCTTCTTTCCGGGCTCGACCATCGGCAATTTCGAGCCGCACGAGGCGGCAAAATTCCTGCGCCACGCCGCGGACACGCTTGGCGCCGGCGCTATCCTCGTCATCGGCGTCGATCTGATCAAGGACACCAAGATTCTCTGTCCCGCTTACAACGATGCCGAGGGCGTGACCGCGACATTCAATCTCAACGTGTTGGCGCGCATCAATCGCGAGCTCGGCGCCAATTTCGATCTCGCCGCCTTCGAACATCACGCCTGCTACAACAGCGCGCAGACGCGGATCGAGATGCATCTCGCCAGCACCAAGCGGCAGAAGGTGAAGGTCAACGGCAAGGCGATCAGCTTCCGCGCCGGCGAAACGATCCACACCGAGAACAGCTACAAATATACAGTGGAGTCCTTTACGGCGCTGGCGCGCGGCACCGGTTGGTCGCCGCTGAAATCGTGGACCGATGGCATGTTCGGCGTGCTGGCGCTCAAATTCGACGGCGCGCAG
>Ga0210386_10000672_pt1 | contig 31457 bp, 23 predicted proteins | sample IncBWH32OmetaG_FD_160091 | JGI IMG/M metagenome (GOLD analysis project Ga0210386, IMG submission 160091) | Forest soil microbial communities from Barre Woods Harvard Forest LTER site, Petersham, Massachusetts, United States - Inc-BW-H-32-O ...
TATGCGCGATAGGCGTGGTTGCCTTGCTCATGTATGTAGTCGGCGCTTAGCGCCCAATTTGCGTTGAAGGCATGCTGAAAGCCTCCGGAAACGTGGATGGCGTAGGGCGTCCGGTAACTGGGAGCGATCAGGTTGGCAGTCCCTCCGGAGGAGTTGCCGGGAACACATCCGGCGTTCTCCGGACCATTCGGATTCATGACCGGATCGATGCATGAGCCGGGCGGCGCATTGACGGCCTGGAACGCGGTTACCCAACCATTTTGCGCCAGATCGTCGAAATACAGGCCAAATCCAGCCCGGATCACGGTCTTGCCGGTGCTGCCGGGGGAATAAGCGATGCCGAGACGCGGTGCAATCTGTTTGCCATCATCGTGCGGCGTCCCGTTCACGAGCGGAATGTTCAGCGCCTGGAGCGTAATGTAACCCGGGTTCTCTGTCTGGCTTCGACCTGAGCCTGAAAAGAGCCCATAGGTGGTGGAGTATCGTAGCCCATAGTTGAAGGTGAGGTTCTGCGTTATGCGCCAGGAGTCCTGCGCATAGAATGCAAGCCGCTGTATGTCTTGCGAGAAGCCGCCGCCCAGGTTCGAAGTAGAAGCTCCGACAATAAGATCAGCTGTGAATTGCGCCTGATTATCGAGGTAGTAGGTCGGGTTCTGCGGCAATTGATACAGCGTCTCCGTATTGCCGGGAAACGCTCCGCTAAGCACGGGCTCATGAATGAAGTTGACCCCGAACTTCATCGCATGGCGACCGTGCGCATTGCTCAGGTCGTATCGCAGCTGGTACTTCTCCTGATTGCGCTCTGACGGGAAGAACGTAATCGGGGTCGCGAATTGATTGTCTCCGAAGGTCTCGAAGCCGGACACGGTCAAGGACGTGGAACTGAAAGGAAATGCCAGTGCGAAACCCAAATCTGAGTTGCGCGACTGAGTCAGGTGCAATCCGCTGGCGTTAATTACGAATTTCCCCAGTAGTGTCGGTGTAAAGGCATATTGATTGCTGATAAGCATGCTCAGGTAGTTGTTATGGGTCAGCAGTCCCGTGGAGGGCAGTGTGCCCTGCTGCACCAGATCGTTGTGTGTCGTGTAATCGTCGATCGAGCTGCGCAGAAACCATTGGGACTTGGTCGACTGCGACCAGTCCAGGCGCAGTGAGCCGAAATAATCGCGGAAGGGAATGGGGACATTGGGCGGCACAGCAATTGAACTGACACCGGGGATCAGCCCTTCGGAGGCCAGTGTCGCCAACGCATCGAATTGAGTGATGTTGGCAGGGCTGTAGGCGATGCTGGCGTTCTCGTGCACATGCTCAAAGGCGGCAAAGAACCACAAATGGTCATTCTTGAGTGGACCCCCGAGGGTTCCGACGTAGTTTTGCCGCGAAAACGGCTGCTTCGGGTTCGGAGCGGGATTCTCGATGGGATAGCGGGCGTTGAGAGCGGCGGCCCTTTCATAAAATGCGGCGTCGCCGTGCCAGTCATTTGTACCGCTCTTCGTCGTGATGACGACTGAACCGGCGGTTGTGCCTCCGGTATCCGCATCTTCCTGGGCCGTTCGGATAGCGAATTCCTGGATGGCATCCGGCGAAAAGTTCTGCAGGAAGCCGCCGATGTAGTCGTCGGAGTTATCGCCGCCATCGACGGAAAGCTCGTTGTTCAAGCCCGAGCTCCCGCCTGTCGAGACCGCCGTGATGCGCGCCTTCGTCGGATCGGAAGGCTCGACTGGTTCGGTTCCCGGAGCAAGGTAGGCGATGTTGGCAAAGCTCCGCGCGGGGAGCGGCAACCCCTCAAGGTCCTGACTCGTAACCACGCTCTGGTGAACGCTGCTGGCAAGGTCGACGGATTGCATTGAGATGGAGGAGTTCTGAGCCTGCACGCCAATGGTTTCCCGAACCGTCAACGGTTTCATCGTCACCGTAACATCCCGGATGACACTTACGACAATCTGCAAATCTGCCGTCGCATCGGCAAATCCGTGAGCGGCGACACTCACATCGTAGATTCCTGGCTTCAGGTCATCGAGGCGGAATTCTCCGCGATCGTCACTGGCGATGCTGCGGGTCAACGAAGAACCTTGCAGACGAACCGCAATGGTTGCCGAAGCGACGCGAGCTCCTGTGAGATCCTGGACGATTCCGCGCAGCGTCCCGCCAGGATTCTGCGCGTGTAGCAGAGTTGCAAACAGTAATAGTGTCAGAACGCTCGAAGTTCTTACGTTCATTGGGCCGCCTTTGCGTCATGACCGACGGAGGTACTGCCGACATCTGCTTACGTGCGGAATACTCTACTCCTATGGCCTTCGAATAGACGATTAAGAAATCAATGCAGCACTGCAGTTTTCGATTTCGGCGCAGATATCCGCTTCTGCCCACTCATACAGCCGGTCTATACAGTGAGATCGAGACGCTTACGATGAGTCCGGCGGTCAAATCCGAAGCGAGTGCATCTGAGCGCTAAGTAATTGGCTGCTGATCACTCGGTTGCTGGATCGCAGGATTGACTGGGGTCCGCGAGAACAGGGGCTATGACACGGCGTATCGAGTCTTTGCCAGAGGAATGTAAAGTCCCTGCCGGGAGTAGAAACCTGGGCACCGGTGAGGGAGATGCGGGATTTCTGAAACGGGGAGAAACGGCTCAAGGTGCCGCTTGAATCCATCTCGACGGCGCACCGGTGCTCGGATGGCGCTAGCCTCTGGACTGCAAAGTTGTGGCTTGCGCACACCCCTTGGCGTATACTGCGCTGGTCCTGGATGCCTAACGGAAATCCAGCGTGGAAAATGTATCGTACAACCGCCAAAAACCTAAAACGTAGATTCTGCTAAAAGCCCAGGGAAAACCATAACGTTTCATGTCGTCCTCGCAGGAGGTACTCGAATGCCTGCATCTGTCCAGGATCTCACGGACCGGTCCAGTTTCATTTTTGAGGGCGCGGTGCGTCAGGTCGGCGCCGTCACATTCCCCGGTATACAAACCTCTCCTGAAATGGCGATCGTTCAGATCACCAGGATTCTGAAGGGCCCGTCCGTACTCTCGGCCTTTGCGGGAAGAGAAATCACCGTTCAGCTTCATGAGCACGAGACTGTTCGCGAGGGCCTGCACGCGCTGTTCTTCACCAACGGTCTGCATTTCGGCGACGGCTTGGCGGTTCGCGAAGTCGGCAGGCTTGACGCCGGTGGGCGCCAATTGGAGCGACAAGTGGAAGAGGCACTGCAGCGAAAGAGCGATGATGAACTGCTCGAACGCTTGAGGCGGGCGGAGCTCGTCGTTTCGGGCGTTGCGATCGCCACGCGCCGACATGAGCCGGCGGCTGACACCGTGCTTCGAAGGTCCGAGCACGATCCTGATTGGTGGGAGTGCGTCATCGAAGTCGAAAGCGTTGAAAAAGGCAAGCTGAAATCGGGTGAAAGAAAGAAGTCGGCGCCACAACGGGTCGTTACGCTGTTCGCCAAAAGCGAGGATGTGGCGTGGTACCGTGCCCCAAAGTTCGAAAAGGGCACCAAGGGCATTTGGTTGCTGCAGCGGATTGAATTGCCTGACGAACGTATCGAGATTTTGGGAACCATTCACAAGCTGGATTTTCATCCTCTCTCACAACTTGAACGGATCCGCGGTTTGCTCAAACGCATTGAACGTTAGCGGCCGGCGGGAACCCGGTGGCGCGTCTGGCTGGGGTGCTGAAATGAACATATTCGTAATCGACATGATTCCCAAGTCGCTGAGCGGGGAGACCAATCAAGACAGCGAGCCGAACCTTGGAGTCGATCCGGCAAAGCCGCTCGACATCGCGGCCACGGCATTCACTTCCGATCCGCTCAACGGTCCGCTGGCTCCCATCTTTGTTTCGTCGGACGGCGGTCACTCGTGGGCCCTGAATTTGATCGTGCCCGGCGGCAGTTCCACTCACGACATTACGCTGCACTTTGGCAGCGCATCGCGCGTGCTTTACGCCGGTATCCTCCGGCAGGACAACACCAATCTCAACATATTGCGGACCGCAAACTTCCTGGGCGCGGGGGCGATGACGATCCTGGAAGGGCGATCGAATGAAGATCAGCCCTGGGTGGAGGCGATCACCGCGACGGGCGTTCCCGGAACGCCCGACCGGCTCTATGTCGGCAACAACGATTTCAACACCTCACCCAAGACCGCGACCATCGATATCTCGCAGAGCGCCGCCACGGCTCCGCCGCCGGCCGGAGTTGCTCCGCACGGCATTAGCAGCCGAACGCCCGGGTCTCAGAATGCTCCCCCGACTCGGCCCGCCGCACACCAGGACGGCACGGTCTACGCTGTCTACGTCGATTGGCAGCAGGCGTACTTCGGAAACGGGAATTACACCTGCGACGTCGTCGTCTGTCGTGACGACAACTGGGGTCAGGGTGCCACACCCTTCACGGCCCTCATCGATCCCGGCGACCTCAAAGCGGGCTTCCGGGTCGCTGCCAGCACCACCATTCCGTGGCAGAACGGGGTCAATTTCCTTGGTCAGGAACGCGGCGGCGTTCATGTGGCTATCGCCGTAGATCCGAAGAATAGCTCGAGAGTATTCGTCGCCTGGGCCGACTACCCCGGTGGCAATCCGCCGCTGATCATTCACTTGCAGAGATCGCAGGATCGTGGCGTCACATGGTCGAGCGATTTACGGACCGTCGACAACGGCATCAATCCCGCGCTCGCCATCGACGAGCACGGCCGGGTCGGCTTTCTCTATCAAACCCTCACGCATTCTGGCGCTACCTGGGAGACGCACCTCGAGATATCCAACGACGGTTTTTCGGGTGCATGGTCCACGCACGTCCTCTCCGCGACGCCCTCGAACAAGCCCACACGCACGTTCTATCCCTATCTCGGCGACTACATCCGCCTCCAGGCGGTCGACTCGGAGTTCTACGGCGTCTTCTGCGCAAACAACACGCCGGATCGCGCCAACTTTCCCAGCGGCGTGGTCTTCCAGCGCAACGCCAATTTTACGACGCACACGCTCCTTGCGGTCGATGATGTCACCCCTGTACCTGTGTCCATCGATCCCTTCTTCTTCAAGGCGACAGTCAAGCCAGCCAGGGTGGTAACTACGATCGCCGATCAGGGCAGCTTCGGCGACGTTTGCCACGGTTCGTTTGCTGACGAACTGCTGACGATTAACAATTCGGGCTCCGGTCCGCTTTTCATCTCCAGCATTGCGTCGTCGTCTCCAGATTTCCTGGCGCCCGAAGTGATCGCCTATCCGCTGAAGGTGGGTGAGGGCGATTCGATCGACGTGGTTATTCGATTTCAGCCCACCGGCGTTGGAATTAAAACCGCGACGGTTACGATTACCAGCAACGATCCCGCCAGCCCGCACAAGATCAAGGTGTCCGGCGATTGCCCGGCGCCGCAGTTAGCGCTGATGATCGCCAACAAGGGCAATTTCGGCAGGGTCTGTGTCGGCCGCTTTGCCGATGAGGAACTGACCCTGATCAACAAGGGCAAGTGCACCCTCACGGTATTTGGGATCACCTCGTCCTCCGGAGAGTTTCTAACCCCTGAGGTATTTTCTTATCCGATCGCGATCCGGGCGGGAGATGCTCTCCCTGTTCCTCTCCGTTTCGAGCCCGCCAGCATTGGTCCCAAGTCGGCGACGATCACCGTGACCAGTGATGATCCGGCGTCCCCGGCAACGATCGATGTTTCCGGCAACGCGCCTTCCGGCAAGCTTGCCGTGAGCGGTTCCACAAACTTCGGCGGAGTGACGGCGTGCTGCTGTGCCGATCGCACCATATCCATTTGCAACGTGGGCGAGTGCGACCTGAACGTGACCAGGGTGGCGTTCAAGCGTAAGAGCCATCATTGGAAGCTGCTTCATAACCCGTTCCCCGCCGTGCTGCACGGGGGTTCGTGCCTGTCTGTCGTCATTCAATATCGAGCCACGGAAAGATGTGCCAGGAGTTGCGAACTTGTCATCGAGAGCGATGACCCCGCGACCCCCGTCGAAATTCTGGACGTGCTGGCTTATACCGTCTGGGACGAGGGCTGTTGCAAGGAACATTGCGAGGAGTGCCAGAAGGGGTGCTGCGAAGAGCGCCACAAGGAGAGTTGCTGCCCGCAAGGCTATCCCTGCTGCTGTGATGACGATGAGGCGTGAAGGCCGACATTGCGCCGTTCGCGGGGCAGATGCCCCAGAGTAGAGGGGTCTGACAATTCGCCGGGAAGGTTTTCTCAATGAGTCTCGTAACGTTGAGCACTTCGACATGGACACCGATCGGGCCGGCTCCTATCCAAACCGCGGGCGGCCTTGATCAGATTTCGGGGCGCATTCAAGTGGCTGCGCCCGACCCAACCAACGCTTCGATCATCTACCTCGGTTCAGACAACGGCGGAATCTGGAAAAATATCAACGCTCCTTCTTGGACGCCACTGACCGATCAGATGCCGAGTCCCGCTTTGGGAGCAAACTTCGGCCAAAGCTTCGGTGCGTACCATACATTGGTGGTTCATCCAGCGAACCATGCTCTTGTGCTTGGGCTGGTAAGCGGTAGGGGCGCAGGCATCCTACAGTCAACCGATGCCGGCGGCACATGGTCGTTGCTTGCCAATGCACAATTCGATGGCCAAGGTCTGAATTCGCTTGCAGTGCACCCTACGAAGGTGGACACCATGTATTTGGCTGCCGGATGGTCGGGTGCGTGGACGTCGACCGACGGCGGCACGACTTGGCAAAACCTTGCAAACTTGCCCTCCGGGTGCGTGTCGGACTTGATCATTGCCAGGTTCAACTCGAGCACACTCTATGCTGGTGTGGTTGGAAATACTGGGTCCGCGCAGGCCCAGAACGGCGTGTATCAGAGCACGGACGGTGGCGCTACTTGGACTCAGCTCGGCGGGCTGCCTTCGGGGGCGGCACTGGGCCAGCCCGGCGCCACCGGAGCGGTCAGAATCGAGTCAGCAACCAAGACCGGCGCCTTATATGTGTCCATGCTCACGGTGGCAGAAACATCCTCCTCGCCTCCGACGTACGGAGTCACCGCGGTGCAACGCTTTGTTACCGTCGACAGCGGATCGAGTTGGACACCTCTTACCGCATCCTCCGGCTCACTAGAAAACCGGTCATGGCACCTGCTGCTGGCCGTCGACCCCGGCGATGAAAAGCATGTCCTCGTGAACGACAGTTATTCCCTGTACGAGAGCTGGGATTCGGGTGCTTCGTGGGCGCGGACGGATACGACCATCGGGTATTTGAAAGGCATCAATCACTTCGACTTCGTCAATCTCACCTTCGACGCAAATCGGAATGCGTTGGTGACGGCGGACCAGGGCGTGCTCCAATACAATCCCTTTACCAAGGTCTGGACATCCCTGATGGGAAACCTGCAAGTTTCGGAGTTCTACACCATCACTCTCGATCCAACCACCCTGTCGACCGCGTATGCGGTTGGCCAGGACATCTTCTGCGAGAAATACACCGGCTCACTCGCATGGAACGTGATGGAGGAGGGCATCAACGAGACCGGCAAGATTCTCGTAAATCCATCAAATCCGAACCAGATCTTCGCCTTCAACCCACTTGTGATCAATCAATTTGTAATAGCCTCGGTCGACGGCGGCACGACCTGGAATACGATTCTCCCCGCGAGCGTTTTAAGCAGCGCCTTTACCACGCTCTACGCCAAACAGGCGGGACCGAGTGGACAGGACTATACATTCGCTTATCAGGCGCAGAAGGCGTTTGCGATGGATCCATCGAATCCGGCGCGGCTGCTGGCCGTTGCCGATCGTATTTATGAAACCACCGATGCAAGCAGCGCAAGCCCAACATGGTCCGAGATCAGTGGCGTGCTGTCGACCGATTCGAACAACCCGTTCGTGATTGCCCTGGCGATTGCGCCGTCATCCGTAAACACAGTGTATGCAGCAACGCCAGATGGCCGCTTACAGTTAACGACCAACGATGGCGGGTCGTGGGTCTATTGGGACACGGGTCTTTCCGGCAATGTGCTCGACATTCGCGTCGATCCGAACGACAGTAGCCACGCGTTTGGGTTAACAAGCGGCGCCGTCTGGCATTTGACACCGGCCGGACTGCCCTGGATCAACATCACAGGGAATCTTCCGAGTAGCCTTTCCTACTACTCGGTCTTTGTGGCCTGGCAGTCTCCCGTCCCTGCCTTGTTTGTCGGCACTGATCGTGGCGTCTACCGATCGTTCGATCTTGGCGGAAATTGGACAAAGTGGAGCCCTGGGCTTCCCAATACAAGGGTCAACGATTTGCAGGGAGAGATGATTGCAGGCGATTTGGTACTGGCGGCCGCGACCGTGGGGCGAGGCGCTTGGGAGATTCTCATTCAACCGTGGGGCGCCGTGGCAACCGCCATCGCCAATAGCGGCAACTTTGGCAACGTTTGCGTCGGCTCTTTTGCCGATGAGTTGCTGACCATCAACAACAACGGCTGGGGCCCGCTGCTCATATCCAACATCACCTCGTCCGATTCCCAGTTCGAGCCGCCAAGCGTGCTCTCCTATCCGCTTCTCGTAAATGCTGGCGAATCAATTGACCTCATCATCCGATTTCAGCCAACCAGTATCGGTCTCAAGTCCGCCACGCTCACGGTTTTCAGTAACGATCCGGGGGGTTCACACAAAATCCCGGTCTCTGGCGACGCTCCAGCGCCGGGACTAAGCCTGTTAATGGCCAATTCAGGCGACTTCGGAAAGGCCTGCATCGGCTCCCTTGTGGATGAGCCGCTGGTCCTGAACAATAGCGGAAAGTGTATGCTCTCGATTACCGGCATCACTTCCTCTTCCGCCGAGTTCGTAGCTCCGCAGGCTGTGTCTTACCCGTTGAGTATCGCGCCTGGAAACTTTCTGTCGGCGCCGATACGCTTCGCGCCCACCAGCTCTGGGTCCAAATCCGCAACCGTGGCGGTGCTCAGCAATGATCCCGCTGGCCCCCGAACCATTGCAGTCTCCGGCGAAGTGCCTTCGGGGAAGCTTGCGGTTACCGGCTCGACGATTTTCGGCGGAGTCACGGCTTGCTGCTGCGCGGACCGTACGATATCCGTTTGTAACGTTGGTGAATGTAGTCTGAACGTCACCAGTTTGGCCTTCAGACGCAAGAGCCGCTATTGGAAATTGATCCACAATCCGTTCCCCGCCGTGTTGCACGCCGGTTCATGTCTGTCGGTCGTCATTCAATATAGAGCCACTGAGAGGTGTTCCAGAAGTTGCGAACTGGTCATCGAGAGCGACGACCCGGCGACCCCAGTCAAAATTCTGGACGTGCTGGCTTATACCGTCTGGAACGAGGGCTGTTGCAGAGAACATTGTGAGGAGTGCCAGAGGGGGTGCTGCGAAAAGCGCCACAAGGAAAGTTGCTGCCAGCAAGGTTACCCCTGCTGCGATGACGATGAGGAAGACGACAAAAGTTAACCTTGCGAAAGTCCGTTGGAGTAATTCCGGGCGATCTGCGGAGGGCTGAGGAGACGCGATGCATTTTATAGAAGAGATTTTCCATGTTGCACCCGATGGCGGCTCGGGACGTCTGGAGTTGGCCATCGTCTTGATGTTTCTGGCCCTGACTCTTACATTTTTTGTGGTGATGCGAAGGAGAGCGCGCAGGAGACGCAATTCGCCTGAAGATATTGCGCGAGTGTCCTGCAAAACCGCCACCGAGACAAACGCGTTTTCGAATAGTGAGACGCGCTTCAGTGATCCCGTCGGATTGCCGGGCCGGGATCGTCTGGCGGCGTCTTGTTCTTCTGATCTCGGTTGAAAACTCTTCAGACCGGTCCACGCTTCCAGCAGTGTCCCGTCCACGTTGAAGTGCTCTGCAGAAGTCAGCCCAGGTTCCGCGCCTGCTCTACCAGAGAAACGGACCGGCCATGTTGGGTGGATGTAAGGTGTTCCTATTCCTTATTGCTAACGAGAGAGAACATGGCTCCCTGAGGGTCCTGGCCGTTGATGATCCAGGCGCCGCCGGGCACCTGCATCGGACCATTCAAGACCTGGCCGCCGCCGGATTTGACGCGTTCGATGGCTGCGCCGATAGAGTCGACGTTAAAGTAGAAATTCCAGCAGGACACGGGAATATGGGGAGGTTTGGTCATCATGCCACCGTCGCCCATTTCCTTGTGATCGCCCTCATCGAAGATGCGATAGGCGCCCATTGGCCCCATGTCCATATCCGTGACCCTGGTCCAGCCAAAGAGCTTGTTGTAGAAGTCAAAGCCGCCTTCGAGGTCGGTTGTATAGAGCTCGTGCCAACCGATGGTGCCGGGGGTGGGTGGCGCGGGGCGTTCCGGTGAAGGCATGGCGGGATTGGGGGTGAAGACTACGATGGCTGCGCCCTGGGGATCGGACATGACGGCGAAGCGAAGCATCCCGGGAACGTCGGTGGCGGGTTTCCACAGTTTGCCGCCGGCTTCGACGATCTTTTCGATATGGGCATCAACGTCATCGACGGTTATGTAACCTACCCAGGCGACATGCCCGGGGATGTTCAGCATGCCAGCGATCCCGACGTTGCCCAGGTTGAATATGGTGTACGGCATGCCGTCAGCACCGGGCATTTCCTGGGTGCTCCAGCCAACGACGTCGGAGTAGAATTTTCCAGCGGCTTTGGTGTCGCTGCTCATGAGTTCGTACCAGCCGAATTTTCCTTTTGGCGTAAACATTGCGAGTGTTCTCCTGGTTGCAGGACGCAAAATAATGATCGACGTCTAGCCGACTCGTCGTTGATATCAACATAATTGAACAGATGTCAACCCAGCTTAAGTTAAAGTTTATGCAGATAAATTGGATGGTTATTGTCCATTCTGAATAAACCATGCCTGGAAACGCGCTTTGGTGATTTATCGTGAATCGAGCCAGAGATTGGCAAACCTCCAGTTGGCCGACCATGCAGGAATTACTCCGGACACAAGTACCGCGAGATGCGCAGTTTTCAATACCGCCGCGTTTCAGGCATTCGAACTTTTTTGATCCCGCTATCCTGGACAACAGGGATAAAGCCGTCATACCGCGCTGGAGGAAACGCGCCAGAGCAAATGCGCGCCGAGTTAGTTCCTGTATCCCTGGCTACGAACGAGCCATTCAGAAGGAGCCGTTCCTACACGTTGCGTAAAGACGCGTGTTAGTGCTGTCGCATTTGCATATCCGACGGCGGTTGCGATGAGCTTCAGCGAGTTGCCCTTGCGCAACATGGTCTGGGCGATTCCCAGGCGCCAGTTGGTCAGGTAATCAAACGGCGTCATACCGACGACCTTGCGAAAGTGAGCGGCGAAGCGTGCGCGGGACATACCTGCGCATTGAGCCAGCTGTTCTAGCGACCAGGCAGTTTCAGGGTGTTTGTGCATGCTCTCGATCGCCTTCCTCAGACGTTCATCGCTAAGCCCCATCAAGGCACCACTGTCGACCAGGCGTGCATTGATGGCGGACCGTATGAGAAGCACGAGGACATATTCGAAGAGACGATCGAGGGCAGTCTGCCGGCCTGGGAGCTCGGAGGAAGCTTCGGAGAACAGCAGTTCGAGGGCCGGGGCAAGCTCGGGAAGGACGTCAAGGGGAACCACGAATGGCTCTGGGAATGAGGCGATAAGTGGATTCAACATTCCGACGCCGAATTTCACGGTCGCGCAGACGAGTTCAGCGCCTTCTTCTTCTGAGCCGTGAACACGGTGTTGGTGGGGACGCGGAAAGAAGAGGATGCTTGGAGTATCGAGGACCAGCTTGCGAGCGTTGGGATGAGTGACGGTCAGGGTTCCTTTTCGGAGCACATGAAGATAACCGGCCTGTTCGTCAAGGTTGGGGGAGACCCCACAAAGCTGTCCCGAATAAAACATCCGGGCCGAGAGGGAAAATCGTTCGAAGAATGGGGTCAAGCGATCCATACGATACTATAAGGTATAACAACGATACTATATTTGACAATACGTCTCATCTCATCTTGGAGAAATGCTTTCCCGCAGTGCAGATGCACTGCTGGGGATTGAAGAAGATCATGTCCCGTATTGCTCCCGTTATTTCGTCCAACCTCGATGCCAAAACCGCCACCACACTTACCCAGGTGAAAGCGAGCATTGGGGTGGTCCCGAACCTCTTTGCCACGCTGGCACATGCTCCGGTGGCTTTGGACGGGTTCCTGTCGCTGTCGAAAACACTTTCGCGTGGCCGCCTGTTAGCCCGTCAGCGCGAAATCCTGGCCCTGGCAGCAGGCCAGGAGAACGAATGCCAGTACTGCCTCTCGGCGCATACGGCGTCGGCGAAAGCTGCTGGTGTGAGCGAGGCGGACGCCCTGAAAGCACGCGGAGGAAACGGCGAGGATCCCTTTGAGCGCGCGCTGGCATCGTTTGCGAAGAAGGTCGTTCATCAACGCGGCCATGTTGCGGACGAGGATATTGAGAATGCGCGGAAGGCGGGGATCGACGACGGCCTGATGATGGAGGTCATTGCCAATATCGCCCTGAATACGTTAACTAACTACGCCAATGAACTTGCCCGTACTGAGATTGACTTTCCGGTGGTGGAAGTAAAGCTCTGATTCGGACAGACAAGATCCGTTCTGCTCCACGCTGATGGGCAACCACCGGCGTATTGAATGGGCCCTATTGGCGGAGCACTTATAGCAACTACCTCAACCACATTAAGGAGAAACAATCATGACCCAGTTCCCGTCAGGACAAGCAAATAGCGCAAAAACGGAGGGCATAGCGTTTTCTGCAGACCTCTCAACAAAAGCCAAGAGCAATTTAACCAAATTGGCTGCATGGATAAACGATCACAATATTCCCTTCCTGGTCACCAGTATCGGCATGATCGTCATGCTCCTTTGGGCCGGATCTTTCAAGATGACGCGTCCCGGCGCCGAAGGCATAATTCCCCTTGTCTCCAACAGTCCTTTGATCAGCTGGCACTTTAAGTTACTCGGTCCCTATATCGGATCGGACGTTATTGGTCTTACCGAATGGCTTGCCGCCATCCTGATTTTCGCGGGCTATTTTCGCCCCAAGGCCGGCATCGTAGGAGGGATCATCACAACGGTCATGTTCTTTACAACCAGCACCATGCTCATAACTACGCCTGGCGCAACTATTTCTTATCACGGAATGAGGTACATGAATAATTTGGGCCTATTCCTCTTCAAGGATGTCATATCCTTCGGGGTATCGTTTTACCTGATCACCTATTTCGGCCAAAAGGCTATCCTTGCCGAAAACAGAGGCTAATGGCCAATATCGCTGTCCTGAGGAAAGATAGCGGGCTCTGCTGGTGTCGTTCTACCCAATAAATCAGGACGTTGCCGGAGCCACGCTTGTTACTGAGATTGCGTGATAACAAGTTCGAATCGTCCACGTGGACCGTGGTTCGGCGCCGAGCGCACCCATCCTACACTCTTGCTGTTGATCGTCTTTTACCAGACAACAACGCATGAACGAAGGGCGCAGATATCGGCGCCGGCCACGTTGCTGTGGCATCAAATTCTGCAGCATGAAGAAGAGGAAGCTATGAACGACCAAACCGGGAAATTGTTAATCGTCGAGTCTGACGACGCTCTGAGAGCAAACCTCATCACTGCGCTGGGAGACGCGGGATACAACGTTTCAACTGACTACAGCGGGGGAATGAAAGCCGTTCTCGCATTTGAACCCGACGTCGTCCTTCTCGGGGCCGATCCACCGCAGCTCGATTGTTGCGATCTTCTCTCTGAGATCAAAAGTTCCAAGCAGACTCGCAATATACGAGTCGTGATGCTAGTTCATGGGAGTTCAGCGGAGCGGACTCGGGGACTGGATCTCGGTGCGGACGATGCGTTGTCGCTGCCGTTCGAGCCAACCGAGCTCCTTTCGAGGATACGCTCTCAATTGCGCGGCAAACAGATCGCAGACGAGCTTAGGGAGCGGCTCCGCTCTACTGAGAGCAGCCAGAACGCGAATCAGCAGGTAGTAACGGCGGTCAAAGAGGAACGGCGGACATTACTAGTCGGCACCATAGTTATTGTTCTTGTGCTGACCATTATTGGTGTTGTCTCATTCTCCCTTTACCGTCGCAACCACGCGGAGAGTGTTCGAGCGTATGCCGCCATCACACGCCTCCAAACCGGCGTGTTATCGCAACAAAGCCTGCTTGAACGCTCTCGCCAGAACCTCGGAAACCAGACGCCTGTAATTACGAGCGGCCCACCGAAAGACACCACAACTCTCGAAAACCAGGTGGCGACAGTAGAAGGCCGCCTTCAGAAACTCGAAAGCGAAGGCAAAGTCGCACATACGATTATCGACGCTGATGAGCCGAGCGTCTGTCTCATCCATGTTGTGATCGCCTTCCGCGATCACGATACCGGGCTAAACCTGCATTATGCATCCCTTACAAGCACGGGCGAGCCGGCGACCGACAAGTCCAATAACCCCCTGGTGAGCCTTACAGGGATCGGCCCAGAAGTACACGTTGATGTTTTTGGCACTGGCTTCCTTGCATCCGATGATGGACAGATTCTCACCAACCATCACGTCGCCGAGCCCTGGTGGCAGAACGACGAACTGAAGGAGATGCTCGATCAGGGCCTCGAGCCACAGATAGCGGAGATGACCGCCTATTTCCCCAGTGTCACCCATGGCATCCCGATCACAACCAAAACGATTTCTTCCGATGCAGATGTTGCTGTCGTGAAGGGAAACCTTTCAGGGTTGGGCATTCGACATATCGCCCTGGCCGATGGTCGCGACTCGGCCAGCGGTGGCAGTCCGGTCGTGTTGCTTGGCTATCCTACCGGCGTGGATGCAATTCTGGCCCGGACGGGCGCAGCTACTCTCCAGGCCATTGCAGCTTCGTCGAAGGGTGATCCGAAGCAGGTGATGGAAGAGCTCGCACGCCATCATTTAATCAAGCCCGTCGCCACACAGGGACACATCGGCGACGTGCTGCCGGACAAAATCGTTTATGACGCCCAGACTACCTCCGGTGGTTCCGGTGGTCCGCTATTCAATGATCAAGGTCAAGTCATCGGAATCAACGTCGCGATGGTACGAGGGTTTGGCGGATCGAATTTCGCTATTCCCGTGCGTTTTGGGGATTCACTCTTGAAGCCCTGAGACGTGTAACCGAACGCGCTCCCCGTACCTCTGATCCTCGGAGACGCCTTACACAAAACCGAAATGGAGTTAGCCACATGTTTGATATGAAGAACCTCACTCGGCTGAAGAAGCTCGATGAAAACGCACCTGAAACAATGAAGGCCTTTTGGGCCTTCGATAAAGAAGCGTTCAAAGAGGGCGCAATCGATGTCTTGCACAAGCAGTTGATGGCGGTGGCCGTTGCGCTGACAACGCAGTGTCCTTACTGCATTGAGTTGCATGTGAGAGCAGCGCGTCAGGCCGGCGCAAATGACGCGATGCTGACCGAAGCTGCGATAGTCGCCGCTGCGATGCGCGCGGGCGCCGCGATCACTCACGCGTCGCACCTATTCAAAGAGTAATGAGGGCACTGCGGAAGCGCCTCCAGCGGTTCCGCTAGCCCGCTCTTCCATGATCAAGTCATCGGATCAACTTTGCGATGGTATTTCAGGGTCGAATCTTGCTACCCCAGTGCTTTTTAAACAGAAAGTTATTGCGTTACTAATCCTCCGCACAGTTCCAGCCCCGCCTGATCCATACCATTAGGTAAATCAGAACCGGTAATCCGGCTTAAGTTCACAGCGGTAGACTGTGGTCTTTTCTTTATCGGTGCCAGTGCGAACCGTGCAGGTAGCCCAGCTTAAATTGAGGTCCGGGCCTAGCGGAAATACCATGGGCGAGCCATCGATCTCGGCCTCAAGGCTCACGCCTTCCTGAGTAGGGGGCAGGGTAAAGTTGAGTGTCCGGCCAAAGATGACGGGGTACAATTCGCGGACGTTGGAGCTGATTGCCGCGTGATAGACCTCAGCTTCCATCACGAAGGTGGCCGTATCCGACCAGTTCAGAGCTGAAACACGGATGTCGCGGCCGCCATGAATGAATCCACTCGAGTCAATCCGGGTAAACGGGCACGGCCCCGCAATGCAAGAAGCTCTCACATTTTCGAAAGTATTGTCTGCTCCAGCATTCAGCGACGCCGACTCAGAAGAAGCCTTCCATTTCCCATCCGGCGAACAGAGAGACTGATGATCGCAGGGCACATTTCCTTTATTGACGACCTGAAAAGTCTTGACGGCGCTACCCACATTCGTCTCCGTCCTGGAGTTGGTCGTGTATCTCACCCGGATATTGGAAACCACATTTTCCGGGCGTCTGGGTCCAGTTCCGGTCTTCGCAGGGAGCGGAATCATTGCCGCGATGTATAGCTCGTTCTGCGTCTCCAATCTTCCAGTTTGCACACTCAAGTCGAGCGGCTCGTAAGACGGATGCCGGAAATTGACCATGACAGGCTTCCCGGACAATACTCCTTTTTGCAGGACAAGCTTGTAATATCCGGAGGCTTCGGACTGAGTCGTCGCACTCTTTACGCCATCCGACGCTGTGATCGTAACACCTGCTATAGGAAGTTCCTTATCAGTGTCAGCATCGCGCTGGATCACTGCGCCTTCGATCGTGATCGATCGATGCACGGAGATAGACCTCAGCCAGTGCGCGCGCAGCAACAGCACAGTGACTACGGCTACCGCGACTGCGATCACTGCCCAGACAATTTTCTTTCCCGTCATGCAACACCGGCAAACAAGCAGTTCGGACGCCCAACTTGGAGTACATGCTCCCCTTGGCCTGGGGGGCCCGCTCCCATCAAAGCATCCCTGCATCTATTATTCAATACAAGGTGTTGCTCGGAATCAGTTGCGCAATTACGGATGGCCTGAATGAGCATGGATGAAAGGGCAGACGGAAGCAACGAGGCCCACATTCGCACATTAACCGATCAGAGCGAGAATCGCACTTCCCGGCGCCAGCTGCTGCGCCAGATGGCCGGCGTTTCCCTTGGTCTACCGCTGGCGCAATGGAAATCCCTTCCTGTATTGGCAGAGGTGGCCGCGCAGCAGCAGGCTGACCGAAGACATGCAGAGCCAGCACCTCCTCCCACGCAGACCGCCTTTTCGCAAGAGGATGAGCAATTCCTGGACGATCTTGAACACAAAACCTTCCTCTTCTTCTGGGAGCAGGCCAATCCGCAGACCGGACTGATCAAAGATCGCTGCAACGTGCGCACAAAGGACACCAGTATCGTGGCCAGCATTGCATCCACCGGTTTTGGACTGACTGCAATCTGCATTGCAGAAAAGCGCGGCTTCATCCCCCATCAGGACGCACGTGTTCGCGTTCTTACGACACTGGATTTTCTTTGGAAGAAGCTGCCAACGCATCGCGGATTCTTCTTTCACTTTGCCAATATCAATACCGGCGAAAGAGTGTGGGACTCCGAAGTCTCGTCCATCGATACTGCAATCCTGCTCTGCGGCATTCTCACCTGCCGTCAGCACTTTCAAGATCGCGACATCATCCAGCTTGCTCATGCAATTTTTGACCGCGTGGACTGGACGTGGCTCTCAGAAGACATCACGGTGCTGCCTATGGGCTGGACGCCGGAGTTCGGATTCCTGTCTTCCAAGTGGGACTACTACAGCGAATTGATGATGATCTATCTGCTCGGAATGGGTTCTTCCACTCATCCCCTACGGCCTGAAGCATGGCTGGCATGGAAACGGACGGCCTTCGAGTACGACGGACTGCGTTACATTGGCTCGTTTGCGCCGCTCTTTGTGCATCAGTACTCTCAGGCCTGGTTCGACTTCCGTCACAAGCGCGACAAGTACGCAGATTATTTTCAGAACTCAGCCATTGCCACCGAAGTACACCGCCGCTTCTGTGTGGAGTTAGGCAGAATTTTTCCCGACTATAGCGATGATCTCTGGGGTATTACTGCCTCCGACTCCGACAAAGGCTACGTGATCTGGGGTGGTCCCCCGGCCATGGGCCCGATTGATGGAACCGTGGTTCCGGCGGCCACTGGAGGCTCGCTGCCGTTTCTGCCTGACGCAACTATGCGCGTCCTGAAAAACATCAGAAATCATTACCCACAGACCTGGAGCAACTACGGTTTCATCGATGCCTTCAATCCATTGAAAAAATGGTATGACACTGACATCGTGGGCATCGACGCCGGGATCACGATGCTCATGGCAGAAAATGCTCGTACCGCCTTCGTATGGGAGACCTTCATGAAGAACCCGGAAGCACAACGTGGAATGGCGATTGCAGGTTTTAAGACGTATAGCTGAGCCGTTCCATCAAATTAGCAGGATTTGCGCTTGTGGGACATTTCCCGTCAGAATCAGTATCCGCAAGTCGGCTTTTAAGGAACCTCTACACCTGCGCTGTCTTATCAGCAGTTTAGTTTAGGCTGCTTTGTTGGCGTCTATCGGTACGAGTTTGTAGCCACGCTCAGCGGCCTGTTTGCGGAGCGTGGCCTCGAGCCGTTTCTCGCGCAGCTGATCGCGTTGGGCCCAAAGCGATGCGTCGTACTCGACCTGTTTGATGACGATGGTGTAGAAGATGATGGCGATCTTGTGCGCGGTCGCCGTGGTGGCGGCGGCCGGGCCCAGTTTGGCTTTCATGGGGCGGAGAGTGTCCCATTGGTGTTTGTGGATACCCAGTTCCTTCAATTACTGAAAGGTAATGTCAGAGTAGGTGGTGATTCAGGAGCCATGTCCAAGCAGACGCCAAGAGACCTGATTTCTAGGGCTCTTTCGCGATCAAGCGCAGAGCGGCGAGGGTACGTGAGTTGTGTAACCGCTCAAATGCCTAAACGTGGGTGGCGAGGACCGGGCAGGGTCCCAACTGCATCACCCGGTGGGTTGTCGAACCAAAGACCGCCAGATCCAAGGCACCCCGGCCACGCACTCCCATTATCGCCAGGTCGATGTGCGATTCCAGGGCGAATTGAATAATTTGCTCGTATGCTTTCCCAATCCGCACTGCCGTCGCAATCTTGAGGGTCTTGCGCTCCTCCGCCGGAATCAGTTTTTCGAGTTGCTCCGTCGCTGCGGCTATGGTCTGTGCCGCCCTGGCCGGACGTGGGACCTTCTCCAACACATGCAGCAGGGTGAGCTCGGCGTCGTACTCCGATGTCACAGAGATCGCATACTTCAGAGCCCGCTCTGAATTCTCAGAGAAATCCGTACAGAAAAGAATTCGGTTCAAGTGGTGGACGTGGTGGCCCCGCTCATCAACGGCCGTCGATTCGTGCGGCGGCTTGCATACAACGAGAACATTACGTGGAGAAGTGCGCATCACCCGGTCGGTCACCGATCCCAGCATCAGGCGGTCGTACCCTCGCCGTCCGTGCGTCCCCATGACGATCAAGTCGGCATTCCGGGCTTGTGCAAAGGAAAGAATCGTATCCGGGACGTTTCCCTGCTCGACCGAGAGCTCTGGCTGAATCTCGCTATTAGTGTGGTGCTTCACGAGTTTCCGCAGTTGCTCCTCGGCGTCGTCGTAAAACGCCCGGCATGACTCGTCATAGAGTCCCGCAGTGGCCGCAAAGCCGAGGGAAGGATATCGGGATAGATCCACGACATGGAGCGCCGCCACCTTGGCTTGATAGTACCCGGCAACCGATAGCGCATGGTTATACGCCCTTACCGACAACTCGGAGAAATCAACAGGACAAAGGATGAGTTTGATTTCCAACATCGTTTCCCCTCTTGGTCGCAATTATATTCGTGCCACAGGCGTGCGGGCCGTTGTCGGAATGCGGCGGGATGCCTCAGTTTACGAAATCAGACCAAAGCATCCGTGGAGAGCTGCGGAAGATATTTGGGGTTCCTGGCGCGTGGTCGCTTCGCTACCTTCCTTGGTGAAGCTCCCTAACAATGGGCCACAAGCTCGGGACATCGTGAAACGGTCACCGTACGAAGATTACGGATTCTCGTGTTATTCCGGTACAACTCGATGTCAGTTCAACGAGCGACATCAATGCTGCGGTGAGGCGATGCTCCGACGTCACCCTGCTCGTCAATAACGCAGGAGCGATGTTGAATACGCCGATTCTGTCTCCGGACGCGGTGGATGCCATGCGAAAAGAGATGGAAGTGAATGTATTCGGTATGGCTTCCATGATTCAGGGCTTTGCTCCGATTCTGGCTAAGAACGGAGGCGGCGCGATCGTCAATATGCTTTCCGTAGTGAGCTGGTTCACACCCCCGTTCAACGCTACTTATGCAGCCTCGAAGCACGCAGCCCTTGCGGTCTCGGACGCTGCCCGAATCGAACTTCGCAAACAGGGAACTCAGGTAATCGGTGTCTACGCGGGGTTCATCGATACTGAGATGGCTGCGGCAGCAAGCGGACCAAAGACGGCGCCGGCACAGGTTGCAGCGCGGACGCTCGAGGGAGTCGAGTCGGGCCTGAATCACGTTTTGGCCGATGAACGCGCCAGGAAGATTTATGATGCCGTGAGGCGCGATCCCGAGCAGTTAGAAAGAACTCAACAGGATGTGTGGGATCAACGAAAGCGTTGATCCCATAGGTGAGCCCATCGGTCTGTTCTGCTGGCCTCTGCAAAAGAGTCAAAACGTTCAAGGTGTCTGTGAAGCTGCACTGTATACAAGACCTTGAACATGATCGATACGGTAGCCTTCATCCCCCAGGCCATGAAACCCTACCTCTACCAGGGGGACGCGGACGGCAAGCGCGGCATCCATGCCGATAGATACGAGTTCCTGGTGAACCGGCTTCTCCGCAACCGGCTGGAAGCAGGCGACATCTATGTCAGCGACTCCCTGCGCTTTCGCAGCTTGGAGGAAGGCTTGATTCCGAAAGACGCCTGGAACCTCGATCGGCTAAGTATCCTTCAAGACATCGATGCAATCTCACGGATCCTATCCTCCGTTCGCCAGGCATCGGCAACATTACGGTATTCGGTTCCGGCCAATACGCGATGCGATGGTGGGTAAAACCCGACACGTTGGCCAAGCTCGGGATCACAGTTCCGGAAATCATCAGCGCTATTCAGGCGCAAAATACAGTCAACCCGGCGGGAAGAGCGGGGGGCGAGCCTGCGCCCAAAGGCCAGGAATTTACCTACACGGTTCTCGCGCAGGGCCGCCTCATCTCGCCGGAAGAATTCGGCAAGATCGTCGTTCGCGAAACTCCCGACGGCGGAATCGTCCGGGTCCGCGATGTCGCTCGAATGGAGCTGGGTTCCCAGGACTATAGCGTCGCCGGCCGCTTTAATGGAAGGCCCGGCGCCATCATTGCGGCATACCAATTGCCCGGCTCGAACGGGGTCGACGCAGCCGCCGGCGTCAAGAGACTGATGTCTGAAATGAAGCAACGCTTCCCCGAGGACATGGATTTTGCCGTTTCCCTGGACACGGCACTTTCGGTTACGGAAGGCATCAAGGAAATCGTTAAGACCCTTGCGATCGCCCTCGTCCTTGTAATCCTCGTGGTCTATCTCTTCCTTCAGAGCTGGCGCTCTACCTTGATTCCGCTCCTTGCCGTTCCCGTCTCTCTTGTGGGGACCTTCGTACTCTTCCCGCTCTTTGGTTTTTCCATCAACACGCTTTCTCTTTTTGGTCTCGTGCTAGCCATCGGTCTCGTGGTCGACGACGCCATCGTCGTGGTCGAGGGCGTGGAGCGGAATCGACCTCGGCGGCCAAGCAGTTGGAGGCTTACGAAGCGCAGTTGCTGATGGTGGCCGGCGATGTGTCGCGGGTCCGCGCCGAACGCAGAGATGCATCGGTTCGGCATAGAGTTTTGCAGCACTCTAGCGACCGACAAGAACGAATGCGGCCCAATAATACGGCCGGTCGTCTCCTTGCGTGGCGAGCATTTCTTTTCGAAGTTCCAGTTGTGCCTCACGCAGTGCCTCGTGCTTGCTCTCGCCGGAAAGCCATTTCGTATAGAACAGCGTCATGAGCTGTTGAGTCTCCTTATCCGGAACCGACCACATACTCATGAGCACCGCTTCTGCGCCAGCTTCCTGCATGGCGCGTTGCAGGCCGAATACACCTTCGCCACTTTGTATATGGCCCAAGCCCGTTTCGCAGGCGCTTAACACGACGAGTTCGGTTCCCTGCAGATTGAGACCTGTGGCCTCGAAGGCAGTCAGTATCCCGTTGTCCAGATCGGCCGGAGGTTGGCCCGCCAAAGTGCGGTTTGCGCCAGCGAAGAAGAGTCCCGATCGCAGCATTGGATCTTCTCGAATCGCCGGCTGATCGGCTGCCTGGTCTCCGAGTGTAGAGGCCTGGTCAGGCTCAAAAAAACCGTGCGTGGCAATGTGAAGCAGCCCCGGTTTTTTTACGCTCTTCAAAACCTCCTCCAGAGCGTTCTGTTGAGTATAGGCGGCGACTTGCCAGCCTTGCGATATAAGCAGGTTTTCGACAGACTGAATTTCGTTTTGAGTCCCGGGGAGCGGATCGAGAGCCTGACCGTGCGCGCCACGGGAGAGTTGTCCGTGGGGGATATTCGCGCGAGTGTTGGCCGGATCGAGTGAAGGCTGTACGTCAGCTTTCACCAATGCGAGTCCAAGCTGCGGTGGGTTGAACTGCGCCTTTGCTTGCAGGGCGGCCAGAGCCTGCTCCTGTTGTTGCCCGGTAAGATCGAATGTGGGATTGCCGATCAGGACAGCAGTGCGGTTCGCCGATGGGCGTTCCGCCACAAGTAAATCTTTGGTCGATAGCAATACTTGGATGTCATATTTCTCGATCAGCAAGTGACCATCGTCGCTTGGCACTGCTGCCCAGGAAATCCGGTTCAGCACACCGTCCGGTGCGACATAGACTCGCGTAATTCCCGTCAGATGAGGCTCCAGCGGCTTCCAGAACGCGCGGTAAAAAGCCGTGCCGTTATCCGGCGTGGCGGGGGGACCCCTGTCGACACGTTGCAGGTAATCCTCGATGGGGGCGCCTCCGAGGTCGGTTGCGTCGCCGATCGGAATGAGAATGGGAGTACGGTCACTTTTGCCTGCGGTTCCGGATCGCGCGAGCAGCGCCAAATAAACGATTTCCTTTGCCGATTTCGTTCTGTCCCAATAAAAGAACCGTACAAACTCCACTGCAGCTTCGTTCGGCTTGAGTGCTTTGCGCACCTGCTGCCAGTTTGAGGTTGCGAACTGCTTCTGCTCGGCAAACGCTGCGGAGCGCCGAGTGACCTGTTGCTCCAGATCGTCGGTTTCGCTCTGTAGCTGATCGATATTCTTGCGCCAATGTTCCTGATCGGTTGAGTCGGCGCGAAGCTGCGCCGCCAGTTGATATTTCTTGCTGACAAGCTCATCTAACAACGCGACGGCCTGCGGATCGCCGCTCGCCAGTAACGCGGCGCGCTGAGCAGTTACGCTGGATGCAACCATACCCTTCTCCCACAAAACGGCGTTATACATTTTCGCAGCGAACTGAGGGCGCTCGTCCTTGTAGTAGTAGCCAAAGCTCAGATATGTGGGAAATTGACCTGAAACGCTATTGAGGAATGTAAGGCGATCCTTCTCGGTCATGTAAGCAAATTGCTCGGCAAAGATCTTTGAGAGGACACTCTGGCTTTGATCGAAGTAGCCTTCTGCGGCGTCGGGATGTTGTCGCGCCCATTCAGCACGACCGAGGTCGAACAACTCACGTCCGACGAGTGGATTATCGGGACCCAAGGCGTTCTTCGAAATCCGGAGCGCTTCTGTCAGGTTTTGCGCAGCCTCGTCGTATTTTCCAGACAAGAGATATAAATCGCCGAGCTGGTACAGTGTGAAGCCGACTTGCGGGTGATCCGGGCCGAGAACCTTGCGGCGAATTGCCAATGCCTGGTTGAAGAGTCGCCCGGCTTCGTCATACTGGTGTTGTAGCTCACAATTGAAAGCGAGATTGTTATACAACTCCGCCATTAATGGATGCTCCGGTCCAAAAACTTGCAGGCGAATCGCAATGGCTTGCTTGTAGAGTGACTCGGCGTCTTGATATTTCCCTCTCCAGGACAAGGAATTCGCGACGCCATTCATGGAGATTACGGTGTCCGGATGTTCAGGCCCAAGCGCCTTCTGATCAATCGCGAGCGCTTGTCTGTAAAGAGACTCGGCCTCGGCAAATTTTCCCTGTTCCGCATAGAGCACCCCCAAGTTGTTCAACGAGGTGGCTACTTTGCGATTATCCGGACCATAGACTTTCTGATTGATGGCCAGCACCTGCTTATGGAGCGGCTCGGATTCACCATATCTGCCCTGATCGTCATATACCCCGGCCAAGCTGTTGAGTGAGAGAGCCACATCAGGACCGTCTGCTCCAAATGCTTTCTGTCGAATCGCCAGCGTCTGCTTGTCGAGCTCCTCAGCTTCGCCGTATCTGCCTTCAGTTTTGTAAAGACTTGCTAGGTTGCCTATCGCGTCTGCAGTTTTGGGGTTGTCCGATCCATAGGCCCTCTGTCGAATCGCCAGCGCCTGTTTATACAAAGACTCAGCATCGGCATATTTAGCCTGATCCTGATAGAAACTTCCAATGTTATTTAGCGCGAGCGCTACATCCGGATGATCCGGCCCATAGGTCTTTTGATAAATTGCCAGCGCCTGTTTGTATAACGGTTCGACTTCGGAGTATTTGCCCTCATTCCTGTAAAGGTGAGCCAGGTTGTTCAGCGCCAGAGCTACCTCGGGATTTTCTGGTCCGAAAGCCTTCTGCCGGATTGCCAGCGCCTGCTTATACATCTGCTCTGCGTCGGCGTACCTGCCCTGGTCATCGTAGAGACTGCCAAGGTTATTCAGGGCGAGCGCGATATCAGGATGGTCCGGCCCGTAGGCTTTCTGGTTAATTGCCAGCGTCTGCTTGTAGAGTTGTTCGGCTTGAGCGTATTTGCCCTCCGTCACATAAAGGTGCCCCAGATTGTTCAGTGAATTGGCCACATCAGGGTGATCCGGCCCAAAGGCCTTCTGGCGAATTGCCAATGCCTGTTTGTATAGCGCCTCTGCAGCGGAATATCTGGCTTGAGTCTGATAAAGCCCGGCGAGATTGTTTAGCGCGGTCGCGACGTCGGGGTGATCGGGGCCCAGGGCTTTCTCGTCGATTGCCAATGCCTGCTTGTAGAAAGGCTCGGCGTCAGCGTACCTGCCTTCGGCATTGTAGAATCCTGCAAGGTTGTTCAGGGATTGAGCTACGTCCGGATGTTCCGGGCCCAGAACTTTCTGTCGAATTTCCAGCGCCTGCTTTTCGAGTGGCTCGACGTCGGCATATTTGCCCTCGTCCTCGTAGAGACGAGCCAAATTGCCCAGCGAACTCGCCACAACAGGATGGTTCGGTCCCAAGGCCGCCTTATTGATCGCCAGTGCCTGCTTCAGCAGTAGCTCAGCGTCGGCGTATTTAGCCTCAGTCATATAAAGAAGCGCCAGGTTGTTCAGAGATGTTGCATAATCGGGATCTTTCGGTCCCACTGCGTTCAGCATTATCGTCTGCGCCTGCTTCAGCAGAGTCTCAGCCTCCTGATACTTCATCTGGCGCTCGTAGACGCCTGCGACGTTACCGAGAGCCTTTGCCAGTGCCGGATTGTTTGGATCAAGCTTCTTCTGAAAAATTGACAACGTCCGCTTGTACTGAACTTCGGCGTCCGCGTACTTGCCCTGGTCCTCGTATACCAGGCCTAAATTATTCACTGCAGATGCGGTTGCAGGATCATCAGGTCCGAACGCCTTTTCGGAGATTTCCACGGATTGCTTATTGAGTGCTTCGGCTTCAGCGTATTTTCCTTCTTTGATATAGATCGCGCCCAAGCGAATGCAACTTAGCGCCAGGTCTGAATCGTCTGGCTTGAGCGTTTTCTCCTGAATGGCAAGGGCTTGCCGGTACAGCGGTTCCGCTTCGGCGTACCTTGCCTGCTGGTAGTAAAGCATTGCCAGGTTTACGAGCGTATCAACGGCTTCGGGATTGTCGACGGCGCTGCCTTGGTAAATGGACAGGGACTGTTTATAGAGCGATTCTGCCTCCGCATACTTTTTCTCGTGCACGTAAACGTCGGCCAGAGCGTTTCGCACGGCCATGGTCCGGCGATCGCCCGGTCCGAAACGCTTCTCGAGAATCGCTAGATCGCGAGCGAAGAGCGGGTCGGCGTCAGCGTATTTGCCGTCATCGCGATAGACCACTGCAAGGTATCCGAGTACCGGGAAAACATGTGTGTCGTCTCCAGCGGAATTCTTCTCCTCTATTGCGAGCGACTGGCTGCAATATTGTTCCGCGTCAGAGTACTTCTTCATGTAATGCGAGACGATGCACAACATGAACAGCGGTTTTGACACCCTTTCATCTGTGAGCCCGTATGTCGTCTGGGCCAGCTTTAATGCGCTCTGCGCAACCGCCAACGCTTCCGGAAGCTTGCCCTGCTTGCCCAGCTCAGTGAATTGATCTTCCAGAGTTTTCAGCTGTTGTTGAACAGCGTCCTGTGGCAGCTGGGTACCTTGAGTTGGCTGGGCATAAAGAGTAGGGGCGACCGCGAGGAGCATCGTGCAAACGCGAACGGCGAGTGGGCGAAAATGCATGCTCTCACCTCATCAGCAACCGGAACGCATCAAGAGAAAGTTCATTGGGACGATTTTCCACCAGTGGATGTTGTCCAGGACACCCATGCGGCAACCGCCTTCTGAGCATCCGGTAGTCCGATAGCCAGCGCGGCGATTGTAGTCCGCATTTTCAACACGAGTGACTCTGCAGTCTGGGATTGCCAAAAGCGTTCCTGTGCCGCCTGATGCATGAATTCCCGCACCCACCAGGAAATCAAGTCGTCGGGTTTAGTTGGCACCGTTGAAAGATTTTGAAAAAGATACTGGGGCGGCGCGCTGTCGAATACCAGCGGCTTCAATGTCGAAATTATGTACGGGCCTTCGGTCAAATTGCCCGGAAGGGCCTTCAGCAATGCCTGCGCTCGCGCATAGTCGTAGTGGTCAACGAGCCATTCCGGTGTCGCGTTAGGCGGCGAAACGCTTTCAAGCGGCAAATAAGTGATGTTCAATTTGCCAGGCGGAACGTAGTCTCTGAGCTTGCCAATATCTTCCATTCCAGTGAGATAAGCTTTGATTGCCGCTACATAGCGCTCGCGGGAGGAATCCGATGGACGCGACCCCAGCAGCAAATAACTGTACAGGCCGTATCCCGGGTCCTCCTTCTTGCCTTTGATCAGGTATGATCTGCCTGTCACGCGGACCCCGCGCTCCGCTTCTGCGACGATCACTTGAGCCGAGCAGGTGGCGGTGACGGTAGGCAACCGAACGCTTACCGTCGCCTGATGAGGCCGCGGACTTGCGCTGACTTCCGCAAGATCCCACTGAACCTCGCGTCCCGAGCCGCTCATCTTGCCCGCATCGGCTGTCCAGGAATACTCGATTGCCTGAGCAAGCGGTGGAACCCAGGCTCGCAAAATCACCGATTTTCCTTCGTCGACGACTGGCGTATCCGCGCTGCACGCGATCGGCGCCTCTTCTGTCGCGGGCGAACCTTTTATTGGCCGCGAATAACCAACGAGAGCCGCGAGGACGGCTGCCATGCAGTAACCAGCCACTAAATGCGTTTGCCGTTTCATCGATTCACCGTTTTCTTGGGGTGAACACGCTGCCAGAGGAGCCTGCATAGGAATACGACAACAAACCAACCACCGGCTACGACTGTTGTCTCCGGCACGGTCAATTGCATGGATTCAATGTGGAAGAAGAACCAGGTTGCCAGTGAAAGCACGAGAACAAGAGCCGGCACAAGCAGAAGATTCTTACTTGCGTTCGCAGTCTTCGGTGTCTCGCTCTTGCTTTCCATGGGCGTAGCCCCCGGATTCGCGCTACGAAGATATCACAAAACTGGCGAGAAAATCGCGCAGAACGAGACTGGATTTGATTGACTGCTCATGCGTGTGGAGGCTTCGCAACACCGTCGCTGACGTGCTCAGTACGCAATTCCTTCGTGTGTAGTCGGCAACTCTCACCCAATCTCGATAACATCCAAGTTGCCCGTGACTTAGGGGCAATCTCCTCCGCGGCGAGTGAATTGACCGCAATAGTGCCGGAGAAATTGGATAGAAACGGTCACAATTATGCAGTTGAGTCCATGACGGACAACCGCCGAGGCTAGCCGACCTCCCAGGATTGATGGTCTGCCTGAGGCACTCAACACCGATCGAACCGGGTCTGCTAACGCACTTCCTGGAAAACGATGGTGTAGCCGTCAGGGTCTTCTACGCTGAAGAGCTTGAGCCCGTATGGTGCCGTTTTCGGACGCTCAGCCCTCAAACCTCGGTCGGTGAGTTCCTGGTACGCAAGCTCTACATCGGAACAACCGATGTAAAACACAGCATCCTTGGACCTCTTCTCTGGAGGTTGTATCGGGCGCTCATTCGAGTCATATTGAGTGTTCAGCATGATCTCGGCTCCCCCAAACCGTAGCCACATCCAATGAGAGAACCGGCCCTCCGCCGTCTCGACCTCAGGTGAGGCTGAGACTACAGCGAACCCGAGCATGTCTCGGTAGAAGGCAAGTGCCCTTGGCATATCGAAAACGCCGATCAGCGGCGTCAATCCCAGCGGCGAGAAGCCCATGTTTCCTCCAGTTCTTGATTTTGCGGGCATGGCAGAAGTGGAGCAAGGCTTATTTCTCTTCAATGCTACCAAGATGTAGAAACTGCCTCACTGAAAGTTAGCCCGGAATGAATAGTTGACGCCGAACAGTTAGCCCTTCCGGTCACTTGGCCGTGTAGTCGCCATCTCGGACAAGTGCCTCATGCAGCTGTCTGTAAGCGGGATTTATCCGTCTCGGCGAGTTATCGCCAACCGAGAGCTGGGGCGACAGTAGTCAGAATGGCTTCCAGAACGTGCGCATTGTAGGCGACACCGAGTTGATTTGGAACCGTCAGCAGTAGCGTATCGGCCTCGGTGATCGCCTCGTCTTTCCTAAGCTCGGCAATGAGAGTATCCGGTTCTGCAGCGTAGCCACGACCGAAGACGGCCTGTCTGTTTCCGTCAATGAATCCGATCTTGTCCTGTTCCTGACCTCCTCGTCCGAAATAGGCGCGATCACGGTCGTCGATCAACGCGAAGATACTGCGGCTGACGGAAACGCGCGGAGTGCGAGAGTGGCCAGCCTCTTTCCAGGCGGCGCGAAAGGCACGAATCTGGGCGGCTTGTTGGATATGGAACGGCTCACCGGTCTCATCGAATTTGAGGGTCGAAGATTGCAGGTTCATTCCAAGCCTGGCGGCCCAGACAGCGGTCGCATTGGAACCCGCACCCCACCAGATCCGATCACGCAGTCCTTCGGAGTAGGGCTCGAGACGCAACAGCCCCGGTGGATTGGGAAACATCGGACGTGGGTTCGGTTGAGCGAATCCCTTGCCGCGTAGCAGTTCGAAAAACTCTTTGGCGTGGCGTCGGCCCATGTCTGCACCGCTCTCACCTTCACGCGGGGTATAGCCAAAATAGCGCCACCCATCGATCACTTGCTCGGGTGAACCGCGGCTGATTCCCAACTGCAGGCGGCCGCCAGCGATGAGGTCCGCAGCGCCGGCATCCTCCGCCATGTAATGCGGATTCTCATACCGCATGTCGATCACTGCCGTGCCAATTTCAATCTTTCGCGTTTTAGCACCGACTGCCGCGAGCAGCGGGAATGGTGATGCCAGTTGTCGGGCGAAGTGATGAACACGGAAGTAGGCTCCGTCCATCCCCAGGCGCTCGGCCTCCGCCGCGAGGTCGATGGATTGCAGAAGCGTATCAGCTGCCGACTGCGTTTGTGACTGCGGCGAGGCTGTCCAATGGCCGAACGAGAGAAAGGCAATTTTCTTCATGCAGGTAAGTCCAAGGTTCCGGTTCTGTTGTTCTTTCAGGAGAGTTTGGCACGACGGCTTCTGATTTGTGCCAGCACGTCGACCAGCATTTTGAGATCGGTGGACTTTACACCTTCAAACAGTCGATGAGTCTGTTCGTGAACTGGACCCTCGATGATCGTGAGCAGCTTCTTGCCTGAATCGGTGATGAAGGTCGACACCTGCCTCCGATCATCCTCAGCCCTCTCTCGAGTGATCCAACCGGACTTCTCCATGCGGTCCAACAAGCGAGACATATCAGGCGCCGCTGCTACCATGCGTGCAGAGATCTCGTTCCTGCAAAGACCCTCCGTCCCAGCTCCCCGCAGGATGCGAAGAACGTTGTACTGCTGCTGGGTGATGTCGAATTGGCGCAGCAATTTGTCGGCAGTGTTCGACAGCTCCGAGGCTGTGCGTAGGATGCTCAGGAATGCTTCCTGCTGCAAAGAGACAAAAGGCCGGTTCTGCTTCAGCGTTACGGCCAAAGGAGATTTGCTGGTAGTCGCCATAAGTCACTCTTTCAGAGCTACACCCAAAGTTGACGATCCCGCTCACAGGCGAGTGAGGCTGCCGACGGGTTGCGATACCGAACCGAAGTCAAAGCAGTCCCACTCGAATCGAGCACAAGCAGAAGTGTGACCTTACCCTTAGTAGCCGATGGACAACTGGCCACGCTCATGAGCCGGTGTCTCGATCTCATCTACCAAGGCGACGGCGTAGTCCTCAAAGGAAATGCGGCTGTCCCCCTTCTCGTTGGCGATCAGGTTAGTAGTGCCCAGCCGGAACTTGCCCGTTCGCTCGCCCGCCTCGAAGTAACCGGCAGGGCTGAAGTAGGTCCAGTTGATGTCAGACGCTTTGAGGATGCCGAGAGCCTTTTCGTGTGACTTAGCTATGGGGAGGTACGCTTCGGGTAAATAACCCGAGGCAATAAGTGTGACGCCGGGCGCAACCTCAAGCAGTCCGGCACCTCCGACGACGATCAAGCGCGCCGTGCCAGCTTTCTTCACTGCGGCGATCTGCCGCTCGGTGACGCCGAGCAGTGCGTCGGTGTTGTCTTGAGGGGGAGCGTAGGCGCTGGCCACAACATCCGCCCCGGCGATGATGGAGGCGATCGCCTCTACGCTGCTTAAGTCGTCCTTGACAGCTTTTACGGTCGAGGGGATCTTCGAGGTATCACGGGCGACCGCCGTAACATGATGCCCGCGATTGATGAGTTCCTTCAAAATACGTTGGCCTGAGTTTCCAGTGGCTCCATAGAGTACGACGTTCATTTTGATTCTCCTTTGCGCTCCCGGGTTTCCGGCAAGCATTTGAGTGTTACAACACGTATATGAGTGTTGCAACACGTATCACGATTCAAAAAAAAGTAATTCTCGGATTCTGTTTCGACAAACGCCCTTTCACTTTCAGAACCTCCGCTACGTTCCAGAATGGGTCCTTTCGGGGGCTTTACCAGTAGCCCGGTGTCTTGAAGGCTATTTCGCCCCAAGAAGAAGTCCCTTCGCCGCGCAGTGGCACTCTTACCCCAGCGCAAAGGACGAGTCACCCAGCAACCCGGAATTTGTAACGGATGTAAAGAAAAACTTCACGGCTTATGTTTGACGATGTCATGGATGCAGCTTCTGCTCTAAATCCGGCACAAACAGCGGCTGGGCATAGGCTTCCAATCGATGCGCCGCCGCCAGCGCCAATTCATAGGCGGCTCGTGCACTTTTTTTGTC
>Ga0210386_10000673_pt1 | contig 31422 bp, 35 predicted proteins | sample IncBWH32OmetaG_FD_160091 | JGI IMG/M metagenome (GOLD analysis project Ga0210386, IMG submission 160091) | Forest soil microbial communities from Barre Woods Harvard Forest LTER site, Petersham, Massachusetts, United States - Inc-BW-H-32-O ...
CCCGCCGGCGCGGCCACCGGCGGGGCCGTGATGACGGCAGGTTTCGCCATCGGCCCGTTCGGCGCAGCGGGAATCGTTCGGGTGGGCGAATCCGGCATTCGGGTGTCGTTCGGAATCGCCGCCGCCGTCGTCGTCGCGGCGATGGTCATCACCGTCGCTGCGATGCAGCGTGCAGACGTGACCGCGCCGGCGACAGCCCCTGACTCGCAGCGATCGGAGTCGGCGCCGCAGGGCGCCGTGCAGGCGTTGAGCTGGGCCCTGCCGTTGGCGCCGTGGGTGTTCGCCTCGGCGACGCTTGGTTTCATCACGATCCCGACGCGTGTCCACGTCGGGCTCGCGGCTCCGCTGGCCGCGGGAACGGCGACGCTGCTTGTCAATGGTGTTAGCGCGGTTATTCAAGTGGTCGCCCGTGCCGGTAGCTGGGGGCCGCAAACCGGCACGGTCGGCGCAGCGCTGGCTGCCGTCGGCTACGCCGCAACGGCGGCCGCACCACCGACCATGCCGCTGGCGTTGGGTCTGCCGCTGCTGATCGTTCTCGGTTGCGCGGCCGGCCTTTGTTTACGCGAGGGCTTGATTGATTTGGAAGTCGCTGCACCGCAACGGGTGCGCGGTGCTCTCACTGGAGCGTTCTACGTACTGACCTATCTCGGCTTCGGGCTGCCGCTGCTGTTGACCGTTGTCGGATCCCCAAAGGCATCGGCGATCATTCTCGCAGCGATGGCCGCGCTCGCATCGTTGACAGCGGTCAGCCGAGCGGTACGGCTGGGACGAGACAGCCATCGCCAGAATTGATTCGGCGGCTTCGGCTCAATAGGGCTGGACGCCTTCAGGTATCACATACTCGGAGATCGGTGCAGAGACACCGTTGACGGTTGTTCCGTTGTTGATCACCCCGTGCGCGGTTGTCAGCAGGCCTTGAGGGAAACCGAAAGTCGGTTTGGTGAGTGCGTCCAGCCCGATCAGCTCCTCGGCCGTGAGCGTCACGTCGAGGGCACCGACGTTGTCATCAAGCTGCGAGAGCCTGCGTGCCCCGATGATGACTGACGTCACGGCCGGCTGTGCCTGCACCCAGGCCAGGGCCACACTGGCGACCGTAGTCTCATGCGCTTTCGCGATGACCTCGAGTTCGTCGATGATCGCGTAGGTCTTCTCGTCGAGGAAAGCCTCGACGATCACGCCGCGATCGGGCTTGTTCTCGCCAGTACTGCGTCGGGTGTACTTGCCACTGAGCACGCCGCTTTTCAGCGGTGACCACGGCGTTATTCCGAGGCCGAATTCGCTGGCCATCGGAACCAGCTCTTGTTCGATGGTGCGTTCCAGCAACGAGTACTCGACTTGCAGCCCGATGAACGGCGACCATCCGCGGAAACGAGCGATCAGGTTTGCCTCGACGATCTTCCACGCCGGGGTATCCGAAACACCGATGTAGCGCACCTTGCCGGCCTGAACGAGGCCGTCGAGCGCGGCCATGGTCTCGTCGATGGGAGTATTCGCGTCCCACATGTGCAGCCAGTACAGGTCGATGTAGTCGGTTTGCAAGCGCCGCAACGAATTTTCGCAGGCGCTGATCAGTGATTTACGCCCCGAGCCACCGCCGTTGGGATCACCCGGATACAGGTTGCCGCTGAATTTGCTCGCGATCACCAGGCGATCGCGTCGGGTGGCGTGCCGCCCGATGTGGTCTCCGATGATCTTCTCGGAGTGGCTCCTTGTGTAGAAGTTGGCAGTGTCGATGAAGTTGCCGCCGAGTTCGACGTATCGGTCGATGATCTGTTGGGACTCTTCGACACCGGTGCCCCAGCCGAGATCTTCCCCGAACGTCATCGCTCCCAGACACAGCGGGCTGACGCGCAACCCGGATCGTCCGAGTGTCACATAGTGATCCAGAGGCATGGTGGTCGCTTTCTGGTAGATTGTTCACTTATGAGTTTGTATATATCCGAGCTAGTTTATCTCTGAACTATCTGGCAAGCAAGTCGATGCCTGCATCCGATGTGGCCAAGATCTGGTCGCTGAACTACCGGTTACTGCTGTCGGTGATCGCCAGCGTCGAGGCCGACATCGGCGCGTTGGGGCTCGACTGCAAGGAGTTGTTCCTGCTTATGGAAGTCGACGAGCATCCCTACCCTGCCGAGCTTGCAACGACATTGAGCATGCCCAAGGCGACGGTGACGGTTTACCTGAAACGGCTTGAGGGCGCGGGATTCGTGCGCCGCGAGATCGACCCGGCCGATCTGCGGCGCCATCGTTTGCTGCTCACCGCGGCCGGGCGTCACATACTCGGGGAGGGTCTCACCCTGCTGTCAGTCGCATTCGACAAGCGCCTTGACCGGCTCACCGCCGCACAGCAAAAAGACCTCAAGAGCTTGCTCGAAGAAATCCTCTGACGTCGGCGTTAGGACTTTGACTCGGCTCGCACTGCGTCGCCGGGTTGCTGCTCGCCGAGCAGTTCATCCTGACCGACCTCGGGGAGACTCTGACCCCCACCATTTCCGCCGCTTCTCGCCGACTTTTTCTTCGGCGGTTTTTGCGGCGCCGACACGGGCGTGGGGTCCGCGGAGCGGTGGCCGTTGGACGGTAGCCCCACCGCTGCGGCGACCGTCTCGATCGCCTTCTCCGTGTACACGCGATAACCGAAGTTCGGCTCATAGCCGTGGATTTCGGGTGTATCGAGATCGCGCATGAACTGCAGGATGTCCCGGCTGACCAGCTGGCCGGGCACCAAGACCGGGAACCCTGGCGGATAGGGCGTCACGTAGGTCGCTGATACGACATCGAGGCCGGCATCGAGGCGTTCGTCAATCTGTTCGCCGAACAGGTATTCGCAGTTGGTGTCGTCGTACGAGAGGTAGAACGCCCGGCGGACGTCGCCTTCCGGTGTTGGCTCGCTTCCGCTGTGATCGAGGAACGCTGGGTGGAAGCCGCTGAAATCGGGTAGCGGCAACGACATTTCGGTAAGCCGATATACCGCTCGCTCGAAGTGTTCGCGTTCACCCAGACTCATTTCGGAGATTCCTTGGTCGAGTTCGTTGGCGATGTTGACCAGGACCTCGACCAGGAAAGCGACCGAGCTGCGCGTGGTGCCGATATTCGTCATGAACAACACGCTGTTACGCGACGTCTTGTTGATCTGAATGCCGTAACGGTCCATCAGCTGTTTGCGTTTGAAGGTATCGCCGTCATAACCGGTGCGCCCGATCCACAAGGTGATTCTGGAAGGATCGAGCACGAACTCGTCGTGATCCCAGGCCGCGATCATGTTGCGCAGCCCCGAACGCAGCGGCTGGTCGATGGCTGTCGGCCGGAACCGATCCGGGATCAGGTGAGACGTGCCAAGGCAATTCATGTACTTCTTGAGCAACGGATGGTTGTCAATCGCATCGCGAAGTTGCATCGCGTTTTCGATTTGCCGCTGCACCAGTTCGGCGCCTTCCAACGCCACCTGGCGACGACCGAGGTCTAGGGACGCCAGTATCTGGTAGTTGGGTGAGGTCGACGTGTGCGCCATGTAGGCCTCATGGAACGGCACGGCGACCTTCTGGTCGAAGTCCTGATCGAAAGCATGGATCATCGATCCCTGCCGCAGCGCGGTCAGCGTCTTGTGGGTCGACTGGGTGGCATAAACGCGCACCCGCGCTCTTGCGGGGTCGGCCATCAGGCGACGGTCCAGAAGATCATCGTCACTGGGTGCATCGGCGGCCTCGTCGGCCAGGTACTTCTCGAAGCGACGTTTGTAGTCGGGGTCCTGGAACCGCTCGCGCAGCGCCTCTGCCGACGCCATCGCGGTGCGTGTCCGATAGACCGGGTGGAAGCGGGCGAAGGCGAACCACGCCTCGTCCCACAAGAACACCAGATCGGGCTTGATGGCGAGGCACTCTTCCATGACACGCTGGACGTCGTAGACGATCCCGTCGAAGGTGCAGTTTGTCAGCGACATCATCTTGACCCGGTCGAGCTTGCCGGCACGCTTCAGCGCCAACAATTTCGACTTGATCTCGCGCAACGGCACCGCTCCGTACATCGAGTAGTCGTTGAGCGGATAGGCCTCTAAATAAACGACATTCGCACCGGCAAGCAACATCCCGTAGTGATGTGACTGGTGGCAGTTGCGGTCGAGCAGCACGATGTCGCCGGGCGCAACCAGCGCCTGGGTGACGATTTTGTTGGCGGTCGACGTTCCGTTGGTGACGAAGTAGGTGTGCCGCGAGCCGTATGCTTCCGCCGCGAGCTGTTGGGATTCGCGCAGCGGACCGGTGGGCTCCAGCAGTGAGTCAAGGCCGCCGCACGTCGCCGAGGTCTCGGCCATGAATACGTCCAAGCCGTAGAAGCCGACCATGTCCTTGATCCAGTGCGAATTGACGATCGACTTACCCTGCGAAATCGGCAGTGCGTGAAATACGCCCGTGGGACGGTGGCTGTATTGCTTGAGCGCGCTGAAGAACGGAGTGCGGTAACGCGCCGCCACCCCCTGCAGGATCGACAGATGAAGCTCGAGCATCCCTTCCCGGGCGTGAAACACCCTGCGGAAATACTGACCCAGGCGCCCGGCGATGTCCTCCACGTCGATTTCGGTCATGAGGTACAGGTCCAGCTCGGGCCGCAACTTCGCCAGCGAGACCGCGAGGATCTGGGCGCGTTCTTCGGGCGTCTTGTGATCGGCCATCTCGTCCGACACCGCGGAATCGACGAACTCCGCCAGGGAAGACAGGTCGCGGGTCGATTGGTGGGAGAAGCGCCGCCGGATTATCACCGCTTGCAAGTTGACGTTCAGCCGTGCCGCGATGAGGGCCTCATCGCCGCTGGATACCACCACAAGCTCGTAGACGAATTCGTCGTCGGGGCGTCGCCATTTGCGAACCTCGTTGCGTAGCACCCGTTCCTGGTCTTCGGTCATCTTCTCGACGACGAGCACCTCGAAATAGGGGCGGTCGCGCTGCGCTGCCGGCTGATGCTCGAGGGTGCGCGGATCGGTCGGGAACATATCGAGCTCGTCGGCACCGGCGTTGTCGACGTCGCCGGTGCGGTACGACTCGGTGGTCAGCGCGCGGTTGACCTGCCCCACCGCTTGTGCGAACTTGTCATAGCTGCCAGCAGCAAAAAGTCGTTGAATCCGCGCGAATTGAGGAGAGCCGGGGTAGGCCCAGTAGGGCTCGAGCGTACTCAGGCGCGTCAGTAATTCCTGGCAGCCGTTCGCACACTGTTCCTTTAACGCTCCCCCGGTGTCCGGGCGCGTCAGCCGGTCAGCGGCCTCCTCCAACCGGCACCACGAGTCGCTGCGGACCTGCCACAGACTGTTGTAAGCACGCAAGTGTTCCGTCATGACGGACCTTTCCCGAGTCGCGGCGACTCCTGATGTCCGGGAGCGTCGGATCAAGGTTCGCAGACCCAGCCCGCCCTCTGGTGACCAGCAGACAAACACTCGGCATCCGTCCCGTGACCGCCTCAGCAGACACCGGGTGCTCAGACGGTACGGGTGGCGATGAACATTCCGGCCGCCGCGGCCACCAAGACCGTGTCGATCAGGAGGGTGTAGGCGTGCGGGCGAAGTCGGCGCACAATCGTGCGGGTCAGGAACGGGCCGATCATGAGGGCAGCCCCGACTACCATCCCACGGACGACGAGACTGGTTGTGAGAACGCCGAACTGGCCGAACGTGGCGAGCTTGGCGGTGTAGAGCAGCAACGCGCTGGCGGCCTCAGATCCCAGGAAAGCGCCCCCGCTGAGCCCAATCGGGTGAACACCGGCGCGCTCAACGGCCCGGTCGATAACACCAGACCGGTCAAAAACCCCACCACGGCACCGGCGACGCCGAGATGCCATAGCCGCACCCGCCACGCCCGCGCCGTCATGATCCTGCGGACCGGGATCATCACCGACTTCGTCGGCAGCCGCCGGCACCTAGATGACTCAGGCCTGCTGAGCCACCTAGTCCGGGCGGGGTCGGGGCCTGGGACGTTGGGTGTTTCTCCTCGAGCTGTTCATCTGCGGTCGGTGGCCGGGGCGAGGCGGGCCACTCCGCGCAGGATCCACGGTGTCCGCCTGGCCATCGCGGCAACGGCGCGGTCCGAGCGGCGCATCGCGGTCCGAGGCCCGGGAGTGGGTGTTGACACCAGTTCCGCCTCGGCCGATCCGGCCCGCGGGCCGTGGCGATCGACCGCCAGCAGTTGCCAGGTGCCGGGCACGCCACGCAGCTCGACGCTGCCACGGTCCTCAAAACCCGTGCCCGAGCCAACAACCAGGTCACGCACGGTGCGCGAGACGAGGATTTCCCCGGCACCGGCCTGGCCGAGGATCCGCGCCGCGATGTGTACGGCGAGCCCGCCGATGTCGTTGTCCAGCAGTTCACATTCGCCGGTGTGGATGCCAGCGCGGATCCGGATGCCCAGCGTCTCGGCGTCAGTGCGCAAGGCCTCGGCGCAGCGGATCGCCTGCGTCGGGCCGTCGAACGTGGCGAGATGCCCGTCGCCGGTGCTTTTGACCACGGTGCCGCCGAATCGGTTAGTGAGTTCGGCGGTGATCTCATCGAACCGTTGCAGCACCGCCCGCCATCGCTCGTCGCCGGTCGCCGCCGCGCGTTGCGTGGAGGCGACGATGTCGGTGAATAACACGGTGCGCAGGGCGCGACGTGACTGGGACGGCGCGGCATGGCTGCCGGTGAGAAACGCCTCGACCTCGGTCAGGATCCGGTCGGGATCGGCGAGCCAGGGCACGTGGTCGCTGCCCTCGATTTCGAGCAACCGCGCACCGGGGATGTGGTCGGCGAGGTACCGGCCGCACTGCACCGGAACGACTTCGTCGCGGGAATGGATGAGCAGGGTGGGCGCGCTGATCGTCGGCAGGATCGGCCGCACGTCGATCCGAAACGCCGCTTCGAATGTCGCCCTCGCCATCCCGGGGCTGGCGCTCATGCGCTCCACCATTGCCAGCTGGCGTATCGACCGCACCGACGGCAGCAGAGCTTTGGTTGCCTCGCCGCTGCCCCACGCCGAGACGGCGGCGCGGCACCAAGACTGCCAGCGGACGAGCTGCTTCACCGAGGGCGCGTAGTCGTTACCCAGCTCGCGCACGAGGCGCGCCCGCACCTCGGCCGGATCGCGGTCCAAGTCATCCCAGCCGTCGATGAAGGCGTACGCGAAGGTGCCGGTAAGAATCAACGCCCGCGCTCGCTCCGGTCGTGTTGCCGCGAAGACCAAGGCGGCCGGGCCGCCCTCGCTACCCCCGAAAAGCACCGCTCTTTCGAAGCCGACGGCGTCCATGACAGCCTCGATCTCGGCCGCCCTATCATCCAGCGTGCGAACTTTCGGCGCCGGATCCGACAGCCCCGCCCCGGCCTTGTCGAACAGAAGGACGCGACAGAACGTGGACAGCCGCTCGAAGAAGGCCGCGAATTCGGGCACGGTCCAGTACAGCTCGATGTGGCTGGCGAACGACCCGGCGAAGACGAGCTCGATCGGCCCGTCCCCGAACACCTGATACGCCAGGCTCAGATCGCCGCAGGATGCGTACGACGTTTCCGGCACGGTTTGCAAGCATGGGTCCTCAATAGCTGTCTGGCACGAGTAATTAGCTACTCGTTTTCCGCTCGCATCCCTGCTGGGCGTCGGCGGTCCTCTGGGCAGGACCCAGCCCATACCACCTTTAGCGCGGTCAGGGACCAGCCGGACGGGATGGGCTGGACAGGGGTGGGCGCTACCGCGGCCGCCCCGCCTAGTGGCGGTGCGGCTCAAGCAATCCAGCCTGGCCGGTGGACGGAGGGCACGCTGCCAGCCACTCGCGGGTAGCCGCATGTGACCGCTCGATCAGCGTTGCCGCGTGCGAGAAGTCCGCCCCTGAAGTGGCGACCGGACACAGCGGTCGGATGACGTGCAGGTCGACCGCTTGCTCGAAGCGGGTGACGTCGACAGCGAGGTGATGATTGATGGTTAGGGTCAGGGCGTGCAATGCCATCGTCAGCGCCGCCTGTGGTGAGGCGGGCAGGGCGCACGAGTAGCCGGTCGGCAACACCCAGACTCGGTCGGCGCCGAGCGCGACGGCATGGGACAGCGGGGTGTTGTTCACGACACCCCCGTCCATGAGATCGCGCCCGTTGATGTTCACCGGCGGGAATACGCCGGGGATGGCAGCGCTGGCCGCGATCGCGTCGACTGCGTCTCCTGACGACAGCAGAACGTCGGTGCCCGAGATCACGTCGGTGGCCACCACATGGAGAGGGATCGGTGCATCCTCGAGCCGGGCGAATCCGAGTTGGTCGGTCAGGAGGCGCCGCAAACCACTGTTGGGTACCAGGTGCGGACGGCGACCAAGGAAGCCCAGGAGCCCGGCGATCGGGTGGGTGGGGAATATGTCTTTTCGCGACAGCGACAGCCACAGGTCGGCTAGTGCGCCAATGCCCGTGGCATCGGGCCCCGACGCGATCCACCCGCCGTTGACCGCGCCGACGGATGTGCCGACGATCAGGTCCGGCGTTATCCCTTCATCGGCCAGGCCGAGCAGCATCCCCACCTGGACCGCACCGAGGCTTGCGCCGCCGGACAACACGAATGCTGTTGTCATGTTCTTACCTAACCGCGGCGGCGCGGCGGCCTATCGCGATTGTCGCCATTGTGACACAGTTGCCGGTGGCCTTCGCCGCGGATACCAGCCGGCGCCCACTCGGCAGCCGACCCCGATACGCAGCCGGATCGGCGCCAACGGCGCCCGCTGCAACTCCACGGCAGCGGCCACCGCATCGGACGCGCGGGCGAACGCCGCCACAAAACTGTCACTCTCACCCTGCTCGACCGGGCGCACGCCATCGTTTGTGCGACACCAGCTGATTCAGACGGGCGATGGCCGCGGTCATCTCCTCAGGCTGGGTGTCCGGACTGCTGGCCCTAGGCAACTGCGTTTACTTCATCTACCTATCTTCACGAGGTAATGATGTCTAACCCTAAATCCTTCGGGTCAGCGTCGCTCGCGCTGGATCGAGTGCGAGCACTCATCGAGATTGTGGATCAGTACTAAGCCCTCGTCACTAGCGGCAGCTCCGGCAGAAACAGCACGCTCTGAGTCGCTGGGAACGCGGCCGCCGGCCGGAAACCGGGAGCCAGCCCAACATGCCCGGCCCGGTCGACCCACTCCTCAACCAGCACTCGCAACACCTGCCGGACGATGTGCCCGCCCCGGCAACGCATAGACCCCGCACCCAAACTCCAATGCCGGTGCGCCCTAAAGCCAATCACAAGATCATCAGTGGACATGGCGTCACTGCCGTCCCGCTGCACCGCACCGATACACAAATTCAGCACCACGTCGGCCGGCACCTCTACGCCACCGACGGTCGTTGGCTGGGTAGTAAACCGCTGGCAACTCGGCGCCATCGGCTCCAACCGGAGGATCTCTTCAATGAACTCGCGCATCAGCTCAGGCTGACGTCGAAGCACATCGCACAATTCGGGGTTGCGTGCCAACTCGAGTAAGTGCCAGCCGGCGTGTTTGAACAAATTGCGGCACGCCTCGGACAGGACATGGCCTGACCGCCCGTTCAGGTGCTCAACAGGCAATAGCTGCAGACGCGACACGCTGTCGAAAAGGGCGTCAGCCATCGGCGTGGTCACATCGGCCACCGCGTCACCGCCACCAGCGGCGGCAAAACGATCGATCAGCGCGGCGGCGGTCGGCCGGAACTGCGCCGCAACGTCATGAGCTGATTTTGGGGCGAATAGCTGCTGGTGAACCTGGAGATCGCTTTCGGGAAGAGCACGGGCGCGATCCAACCTGGCATCGTCCAGATTCTCTAACACCTCCTCCCGTCCGACCACAAAGACAAAGTTTGCAAACATCCCGTTCGCCGCTGGATGTCGCAAAACCGGGCCGGCCTGTCGCGCCAGGCGCCAACCCAAGCCGCGGTCCGTGCTCAGGGCGTTTGCCGCCTCGTCGGGAAAGACTGGACAGTCGGCAAGCCTCACATGCCCCCTCCTCATTCCCAGCCAAGTGGCGCTCTAAAATTCCCGCAATTTCGCGACGATAACGGGATTGAACCAGTGCATACCGTACTTGCGCACGCGCAAACTCGTCGGTGCACGACGCCTCCGATTCCCAAGGGCGTCGAGGTGTGTGTTCCCAGTTGCTCCGTGTCGGAACTCGACCACGTCACCCTGCAACGGTGCTCGCCGACGGTCAAACTCCGAACTTGGCCCGAGCCTCGTCGGTGATCGGGGTGAACAGGTTCACCAGATTTCCGTCCGGATCCCGGAACAACAACGCCCGGTTACCCCACGGCATTGTCGTCGGCTTCGTCACGACCTCGGAGACGCGCTCGCGGAGCCGCTCATATTCCGCGTCCACGTCCTCGACAATGAACTCCACGATTGCGCTTCGGTTGGCCGCCGGTTCGGCGGATCCGTCTCCAAACAGCGGTACGGTCTTGTCGCTGCCGATAGCCAGCGTGCCGATCGGCGTCGGTATCTCGGCGAAAAGCTCGTTCCCCCATATCGCGGAGACCTCGGTGACCATCTCGTAGAAATCGACGAGCCGATTGACGTCGGCCGTGATGATTCGGGTCGAAATGAACTTCATGCGATCTTCCTAGAGGTCACGTCGGTACCGTCAATGTGCGGTGTCTTGCGGAAACGATGCTAGGCACCGCCACCGACAACCAGGGTCTCCTTGCTCTTCGTCTGCCGCGTCAAGCCGCCATCGGCGCAAGCCTGATGCGGCTATTTCGACGGCGTGTCGTTGCTTTATGTCGGAATTCGACGACGTTCCCGATCATCGACTCAACCTCGACCACTAACGAGATTCGATCACCGACACCGAGTTGAAGCCGAGGCCGAGGTTGGTGACGTAGACGGTGTGGGTGCCCGGATCCAGGGAGAGAACCATCGTCGGCCAGCGCCCGGCGGGGGACCGGCTCATCGGTTTGCACTCTAATGAGCCGCCCTCCGCCTTACACTCTGGGAAATGAGCGCCTATCAGACCGTCGTGGTCGGTACCGATGGCTCGGACTCGTCGCTGCGTGCGGTGGATCGCGCAGCCGCGATCGCTGCGGATCTCGGGGCGAAGTTGATCGTTGCGACGGCGCATCTCCCCGTCCCGGAGGAACGCGGCCGCTACGCCGTGCCGCCGGGGAGCACCCACGGGGAGGACTACCGGCTGGTGGGCGACGCCCCCTTCTATGCGATCCTGCACGACGCCAGGGAGCGGGCGCACAAGGCCGGGGCCAAGAACGTGGAGGAGAGGGATATCGTCGGTGCCCCAATCAACGCGCTGGTGCACCTGGCCGAGGAGGTCCGTGCCGACCTGCTGGTCGTCGGCAACGTCGGACTCAGCAGCGTCGCCGGGCGGCTGCTGGGATCAGTCCCATCCGAAGTCTCCCGTAGGGTCAAGACCGACGTGCTGATCGTCCATACCACCGACTGAGGCATCGTTAAGAATCGTTCGGCGTCGGACCACAACCTGTATCTCAGACCAATTGCCTGCATAAACGCTGGTGCGCGATACCGGGATTGAACCCAGTGGCAACTGCTACTTGCACACGCGCAAACGTCGTCGCTGCGCGCCGCATCCGATTCCCAATGGTGCCGGGTGGGTGTGTCCATTTAGGGATTGACGAGCCAGCTCCGCTGGCCCGATCTGATGAGAGCTGTCGCCGATGGGCATGCGGTGCGAAAATGAGGGATGTCGAATCGCACGCCCCCACACCCCGAGGGTGCGCAAACCAACGCGGAGGAGTGGGCGCGATTCTTCGAACTATTTGGCCACGCCAGGATTCGGCGCGGGATTCGGCTGCTCTCGAAGCTGCCGTCCGCCCCGCGGTGCGAAGCCTGTGGCAACCCGTTCGCGGGCGTCGGCGGCTGGCTGATGCGACGGATGGACAAGAGCCCGTCGCGCAAGAATCCGCGGTGGTGCAAGGTGTGCTTCGAGGCGGCGCCCCAGGGTGGCATGACCCTGACCATCGGGGTGCTCTTCGCTGATGTCCGCAACTCAACCGCCCTCGCCGAGACGCTCCCACCGGACGAGATGGCCGGGCGCCTCAATCGCTTCTACTCCGAGATCACGCAGGTGATCGTCCAGCACGGGATCGTCGACAAGCTCATCGGTGACGAAGTGATGGGCCTCTACTTTCCGCCCCTCACACGCAACGGCCGCTACGTCGACGCGATGGTCAGTGACGCTCTCGCAATTCTGCGCACGCAGGGTCGCGGCTCGCGCAAGGGCCCGCGGCTCGAGGTGGGCATCGGCTTGGACGTCGGCCCGGCGTACGTCGGGATCGTCGGCGAGGGCGAGATCCGCGACTTCACCGCAATTGGCGACGTCGTGAACACCGCGTCGCGGCTCCAAGGCGTTGCGGCGGGGGGCGAGATCGTCATGCCCGAGACCGTCGCGCGCATCGCTGCCGTCGACGGGGGCGAGGTCGTCACGCTCGACCTCAAGGGCAAAGCCGAACCCGTAACGGCACGCCGGATCACCGTCGCGAGCTAGCAGCGTCACGCTCACGCCCGCTCGGGTCTGCTGGACGGATAGGTCGCACGTGAGATCGCTTGCCCAAAGTGGGCGGGCTGTAAGGATGTCACTGTGCCCAAGCCGTACCCGAAAGAGTGCCGTGACGATTTGGCGACAAGCTGGAGCAGATCAACGAGGCGATCGACGTGATGGCGTCTCGGTCACGCTCAAGTCGGGCCGGGTTGTTGCCAACCCGCTTGTGGCCGAAGCCCGGCCTGCTGGTCGCCTACCTGGTGGGCCGCGCGTTGGCGCAGTTCGCCGACCGATGAGCCCAAGCCCGAAGCGCGAGCACGTCGGTCGCCGGCTCGAGGAGCGCTACCGGCGGCTGGAGGAGGCCCGCAGCAAGCGGCCGGCCGCCGCAATCCTCGCCCGCTTCAACGAGATCGACGGCGGCACGCAGAGCGGACTTGTCTCGATCGAGCTGTTCACCACGGTCATCCCCTTGATCATCCTCGGATTCGGCTACTTCTCCGGCTTCGCTAAGGACGCCAGTCCGGGCATACTCCTGATCCGCGAGCTGGGCCTCCAACACCCCCTAAGTGACAGGGTCCGCGAGGCGTTCGGCACTTCCTCAGGACTGAGGTCGAGTTGGACGATCATTGGAGTCGCCGGATTCCTTGTGTGGGGAATCCCGATGTCGATCACCATCGCCGGAATCTTCGCCAGGGCCTGGCGCCGTGAGCAATTCGGGCTGAGCCAAAGGCTGCTGCGGGGCGCCACGTGGTTCGTCCTATACCTGACGATGATCGGCTTTCGTGAACGGATCGCCTTCGCCGGCGATCACACCGGTGCGATGCGCATGCTGCTGTTCGTGGCGGCACTCGTGCCGGCATGGGTCTTCTGGTCGCTCACGCCGGTTCTCCTGGTCCGGGACGGTGGCCGGGGATGGAAGTACCTTGTGCTCGCCGGGCTCGCCGCGGTGGTGATCGACGGAACCATCATCCCGCTCGCCGCCCGGGTGATATTTCCTCTGTTGCTCCGCGGCTGGGACGGGTTCGGCCCGATCGGTGTCGCGATGACATTGATCATGTGGTGCGGGGTGATTGGCTTCGGATGGGTGGTGACAGCGTGCGTGGGCGCGGTCCTGTGGGAGCGCACCGCCCCTCCCGAAACCGTCATCGAGTCACAGACAGCCGTCGGTCCCTCCTAAGCATCTGGGCTCCTCACCGTGCATCCGCAGAAATGGGGTAATCGCATACCCTAGGCGCCCACTCTGCCGCGCCAGAGACTGTTGGGGTTCTGTCCCGTCTAATGGAGGTCCACCATGACAATCGTCGCAACCACTATCGTCCATCCGAACCCCGGCGTGGCCTGGGGCGACGTTCAGAAGCAGCTGAAGCGTGCGAGCGAGCTTGCCAGCAAGCATGGCGCGGAGAACGTCACGGTGCTGGTCACGATGGTCGGGGGCCAGGGGACCAACGCCATCGGCTTGCTGACGACCGCTCACGACTGGGCCACCTACGGCAAGATCCAGCAGCGCCTCAGTACCGACCCGGATTACCAGGGACTTCTGATTGACGCAGGCAACATCGCCACCTGGGAGAACTACGTCAGCCAGACGATTGACGTGTAACGCGCCGCGTTATAAGTAATCGACAACCCTCAGCCGCGGTTCGGTGTTCATTGTCGGTGCTCCCACCAGCTGCCTAGGTAGTTCCCGCTAGCAACTACCTAGGCAGCTTGCGTTCACCCGAACAGTTGGGCCAGTTCTGCCGCCGAATAACGGCTTGGCCCAAGGCTGTTGCGGACGGCAGAACGTGCCACGCGTGCTACAGCGGCATTCAGTGGTGCCGTGATGCCATGGCGGTGAGCGATCCGGACGATCTCGCCGTTGAAGAAGTCGGTCTCGACGTTGCCGGTGTTGCGGCTCAACGACTGCCACGTGGAGTTGCTCGCCCCGGTATTCCGTCCGGGTACCGCGCGGGCAGTCGGTCCGTTCTTCCGGGCGGCCGTGGATGTCTCGAACGAGACCCACTCGATTCCGGCGTGCCGCAACACATTCTCACCCTCACTGCGCAGCGCGGCCTCCACCGCGCTCGTGTCAGCCGCCTCGGCGGCCAGGGCGCGAACGGCGTTGCCAAGGTTGCTCAACAGCTTGTTGTACTTCCAGGGGGCGACGTCGTCGGGAGTATGCACCCGGATCCCCGCGGCGGTCCACGTTTCGGCGAGGCCCGACAACAGGTCGGCGTCGTCCTGCGTGCTGATCGACGCTGGCCACCGTGCGATGTGGAACTGGCCGGCCACCGGCCACGACCGCACGATCACCTCCCCGGGCTCGAGGTGCACAGCCGGCAACCAGACACAGATACCAAATACCCGCCGGAAGTAGCGCAGCGCTTTCTCCTCGGCGACAACACCGTTGAGGGCGGTCATCGCCGGCAGTCGCTCACCCGCCGTCCCGACCAGGTCATTTGGGCCGTTTGGCCCGAAGACCGGCTGGTCCGCCCATTCCTGCAGAGCCGCGTCGAGCTGCTGGGTCTTGGTCGCGAAGACCAGCACATCGCGATCGGTCAACCGCAGGCGCTCGGGCCCGGACGCCGCGGTGACCGGCGTGTGGAAGGTGCCGTCGGCCGTTCTCAACGTCATGCCCGCGATCGCCAAGACTTCCGCGTGTCGACCCCGCGCCACCAACACCGCGGCGGCACCGGCCCGGGCCAGCAATGCGCCCAGGGTGCCGCCGATCGCACCGGCACCAACGATCACGTATCGGTGGTCGTCTCGAGGGGTCGCCGCCTCATCCAATGCCGCACCTTCCGTCGCTTCCGGACTTTCCCGCTATTGAGCGAGGTTACGTATCCCCGTTGCCATAATGACAGCGGCCACCAACGACGCTGCCAGCCGGAAACACCACACGGACGGGGTCTCATATGTGCGGCTCGCTGCTTCAGCACATCAAGCCGGGCCGCCACCTACCGTTCGCTCATCCACGGCTAGACCACTACCGGAAGTTTCTCGAGCGGCCAGCGGAGCCGGCAGCGACAGCGCTGGCGGCGCATTTCCTCGGGACGAGTTCTGTACTACTCCGCGACGAGAACACGTCGATCCTCTGCGACGGCTTCGTGACCAGACCGGGCATGTTGAGTCTGCAGTTCGGCAAGATCAACCCGAACCGCCAACTCGTTCGCAATGCGATCGACCGCCTCGACGTGGCGAGCTCATTGGCCGCGGTGTTCTGCGCACACTCTCATTACGACCACGCGATGGACGCACCCATCTGGGTCAGCGAGACCGGTGCCGACCTCATCGGCTCGGAATCGACCGCCAACATCGGACGTGGCCTGAACGTACCCGAGTCCTCGCTGAAAGTCGTCAGCGACGGACAAACCCTGTCCTACAACGACTTCGAGCTGACCTTCATCCATTCGGTACACAGCCCCGGCGACCTTTACCCCGGTGTGGTCACCGACCCGCTCGTCCCGCCGGCGCCCACCCGGGCCTGGAAAAGCGCCACCTGCTACTCCGTGCTGGTCAACCATCCGCAGGGACGGATCCTGATTCACGCCAGCGCCAACTTCGTTCCCGGAGCGCTAGCCGGGCACCACGCTGACGTCATCTACTTCGGCGTCGGTTTGTTGGGTAAACAATCAGACGAGTTCCTCAACACCTACTGGGACGAGGTCGTCATTACCACCGGAGCGCGCCGGATCATCCTGGTGCACTGGGACGACTTCTTCCGCACCCTGGATCACCCGTTGCGCCCAATGCCGTATCTGGCCGATGACTTCGACGCCACCATGAACCGGCTACTCCCGCTCGCCGAACGAGCAGGCGTCGAAGTACTCATCCCAACTCCCTGGCAGGCCACCAGCCCACTGGCCAACCACTGAGCTATGTCTTGAAGAAGGTGGCCAGGCGTTCGACGGCCGCAGACGACTCGGGTAGCCCGGCCGAGATGAAGACCGGCCAGACGTGTATTCCATGTCGCCAAGACTCGAAGGACACGTCGACACCAGCCGCGGCGGCGGCATCCCGGATACGGGTGGCATCGTCGTAGAGGATCTCGTTCTCACCGACCTGGATGAGCATCGGGGGGAAACCCTGCATGTCGGCGAAGATCGCGGAGCAGCGGGGGTCGCGGGGATCCGCCCCGGCAAGGTAGTCGACGACACTTGACTCGAGCATCTCACGGGTGACCAACGGGTCCAGGTGTTTACGTTGCTCGATGGAGGCGCCGCCGAAAGTCAGGTCGGCCAACGGCGAGAGCAGAGCGATTCGTTCGGGAAGCGCCAAGCGTTGATCGCGGGCCGCGGCGGTGACGGCCACAGCCAAGTTGGCGCCGGCTGAATCACCGAGCACGGTCAGCATTTGCGGGTCGGCATCGCCGTCTGTGACAAGCCACTGATAGGCGCGCAGGCAATCGTCAAAGGCGCCTGGGAAGGGGGTTTGTGGAGCGAGCCGATAGTCCACCACGAACACTCGAGCGTTGGCGGCCAAGGCTACCGCGGCCGCAAACGGCACGTAGCGGTCCGGCGGTGAGCCAGTGACGTAGCCGCCGCCGTGGAAATACAGGACGGTCCGTTCGGGGCTACCGACCTGCGGTTGCAGCATGATGGCGGGGACGCCCCCTAATTCAGTGCTGCGGCGTGACACGCCTTCCAGCTCAGACGAGCCGTCCGCTCCGCTTCCGGAATCGGCGGCGGTGGGCCGCGCCCGAAGGTAGCCAATGAAGGCCTGCAGCAGCTGCGACGGACCGTCACCACTTTCCGGCTCGGCGAGCAACGTGTCGGCCGGTCGACTGCTAGTGATGACGGTGTAGAGCTCGGAGATGAGTTCGTTGCGCACGACGGCCACGTCGAATCCGCAGACCACTGGCTCGCCACCGGGAGGCCCGATCTCAAATGCCATGTAGCCCAGTCCCCGTGTTTCGTAGACCGGACCTGCTTTGGTGAAAACCAGTCCTTGCGTTCGCGATTGCAACGCTGTTGCCTTGACGTCTAAGGCCTCACGACCGACCGTGCTCCCCTCGTCGTCCGTCCAGCGCACATCAGGCGAGTAGATGGTGTTGATCATCGCGGCCCTGCGACCCGCGTCGCGCTCATTGAAGACCCCGAGCAAATTCGCTTCCATCAAGCGACTGATGGTCTCCGTCATCGTGAGTCCTTTCGGCCTGTTTTGGCTTCATCAATATACGTGATAAATCATGTAAACATCGTCGCTGACGTTTGTATTCGCTCCCGGTCATGCCCTACTGGCGGAGGTCGGTCGCGACGCGTTGAAGGGTTTTCCGGCGATGATCTGGATATCCTGGGCGGATAGCCGGAGAAGGAAAAGCCGAAGTGTCACGTAGTCAACGCCGGAAGACCGATCAGGACCCTTGGCTGTCGCCGGCCGAGCTGCAAGCCTGGCGCGCGTTCATGCGCGTGCAGATGCGGATGAACTACGAGATGAATCGGCAGCTGCAGAGCGACAGCGATTTGTCTCTGGCCGACTACCACGTTCTGAACGCGTTAATCGATGCGCCTGGCGGCCGCCTGCAAATCTCTGATCTGGCGGCGCTAATCGGTTGGGAACGCAGCCGTGCGTCGCATCAGCTGCGTCGGTTGTGCGAACGAGGCCTCGCTGAGCGGGTTCCATCGCAGGACGACCGCAGGGCGACCGATGCGATTCTGACAAAGGCCGGTCGCAGCGCGATCGACGCGGCAGCTCCGGGTCACGTGGCGTTGGTCCGGCGCATGTTCTTCGACCCGCTGCCTGACGATCTGCTCGCGCCGCTCACCGCGGCGCTGGAACACGTCCACGTGCACATGAATTTCCATAGCTCGTTACCGCCGGTTCCGTGGTGAAGAGCGGGCGACGCTCACCGGTCTAGACACGCATCTGGGTCCACCTCATCAGCCCACCGCAAGATCATCTTGCTAGGAACATGACGTATCACGTATCATCGTTGCCACGCCGCCCCTTGTGAGAGAGGGACCCCTATGCGTGCAACAACGCGCGCCCAGACGCTCAACCTCTTCGCGTTGGTCGACGCGATGGACGTTGGGGCGTTGACCCCACTTTTTGCCGAGGGTGGACGGGTCGTGTTCGGCAACAGCCAGCCGCTGGTCGGCATCGGGGAGATCCGGATAGGCCTCACCAACTTCTACGACACGATCGCCGGCCTGCACCACGAGGTGGTACGGGAATGGAACGTCGACCGAGACACGATCGTCGAACTGAAAGTCACCTACGACCGCAAGGACGGTCAGCAGGTCACCATCCCGTGTGTGACGATTTTCCATCTCGACGCTGCCGGCAAAATCGACGCGTACCGCGTCTACTTCGACGTTGCGCCGATTTATGCCTAACCATGCGTCTCGCTATCCCCTTGCCGACAAAACGGTTTGGCGCGTCGGGTATGGCGCGATGCAGCTGGCCGGAGACAACGTTTACGGTCCGCCACGCGACCGTGATGAAGCCATCGCAGTGCTACGGGCCGCGGTGGAGGCCGGGGTCGATCACATCGACACCGCGCAGTATTACGGGCCGGGGGTGGTCAACGAATTGATCCGTGAGGCACTTCACCCCTACCCCGAGGGTTTGGCATTGGTCAGCAAGGTCGCGGCCCGCCGCGACGATTCGGGTGCGGTGCTGCCCTATGACGAACCCGATCAGCTGCTGTCCGGCATATACGACAACCTCACGACACTGGGAGTCGAGCAACTTACCGCTGTCAACTTACGGGTGCTCGACAACGCCGCACCCGATGCCCGCTTCGTTGATCAGCTCGGCGCCCTGGTCACAGCCCGGGACAAGGGACTGATCGGCGGAATTGGAATCAGCAATGTCAGCCGCGCCCACCTGATGCGGGCGTTGGACATCACCGAAATCGTCTGCGTGCAGAACTTCTTCAATCTCGCGGCCCGTGAGAGCCTGCCCGTCTTGGAGGAATGCTGTGCACGAGAGATAGCGTTCGTGCCGTTCTGCCCCTTGGGCTTTCCCACTGCCCAGCGCGACGAGATCCTGTCCAACTCGGTCGTCGCCGGCGTCGCCGATCGCCACGAAGCGAGCTCCGCACAGGTCGCCCTCGCGTGGTTGCTGGCCATCGCACCTAACGTCCTGCTGATTCCGGGAACCCGGACTCGCGGCCACCTAACCGACAATCTTGCCGCTGGCGGCCTGTCGTTGAGTGACCGCGAGATCGAAGTCCTTAACCAGGAATTCGGCTGACAACTGTTAACCATGAAAACAATGAGGAGATCCGGATGAACCTGGCGCTGTGGATTATCGCGATCGTGCTTGCGGTGGGGTTTGCCGCAAGCGGGCTGATGAAGATCGCTCGCACCAAGGAGCAACTCGTCGCGTCCGGCTTCGGCTGGGCGCAGGACTTCAGCCCGTCCACAATCCGGCTCATCGGGATCCTGGAGGTCCTCGGCGCGATCGGGCTCATCCTGCCGGCCGCGCTGCATATTGCGCCGATCCTGGTGCCACTGGCGGCAATCGGGCTCGCCCTGACGATGGTCGGTGCGGCCGTCGTGCACGCTCGGCGCAAAGAAACGCCGATGATCGCGATCAACGCGGTGCTGCTTACGCTCGCCGTCATTGTGGCCTGGGGCCGTCTCGGGCCGTATCCCCTGACGTGACAATGCCCGCGGTGGTACTCACCGCTGACGGGCAGATCGCATTACAGGATCGACCACGCCCCAGGCTGCAACCCGGTCAGGTCCTCGTCGAGGTCGATCTGTGCGGCATTTGCGGCAGCGATCTGCACGCCTCCCAGTTGCCGCAGGTGTACCGCGGTGACTGCATCCTCGGACACGAGTCCACCGGTCGGATCGCGGCGGTCGGCCACGACGTCGCGGACTGGGCGATCGGCCAGCGGGTTGCGGTCAACCCCAACGGCAACGTGGACGGTACGTGCGTCTACTGCCGCTCAGGGCGCCCGAACTTCTGTCGACAGGCGACCTTGGAGACGGCGCTAGGCCTGCAGGCCGATGGAGGGCTGGCGCCGCTGATGGCCGCCTTCCCCGGACACCTGCGCCGAATCCCCGATGAGCTGGGGACTCTCGAGGCGGCGTGGGTCGAGCCCACGGCGACCGCGTTGCGAGCGGTGGACCTCGCCGGCGAGCTGTCGGGGCGGACGGTACTAGTGACCGGCGGCGGTCCAATCGGGCAGCTCGCCAGCAGGCTCGCTCACCTCAGATCGCCCGCACGAATCCTTCTCATGGAGCCCGCCGCACAACGGGCCGAGTTCGCGGAGGCTTCCCACGCGGTGTCGATCGCCGCCGACGCCGACACCAGCGGACCGGAGGTCGATGTCGTGCTCGAGTGCTCGGGCAGCGCCGCCGCGACCTCTGCCGCACTGAAACTGCTGGCCCCGGGCGGCATTCTGGTGGTGGTCGGGGCGGGACCCGACCCTGGCCTGGATTCGGCCACGATCCTGCTCAAAGAGATTACGGTGCGGGGCTCGTACATTTACAACGACGAATTCGACCGCGCTATCGAGCTGCTGGCCGCTGGACAAATCGCCGTTGCGGACCTCACCACGGTCATCAGTCCGCTTGCCGACGCGCTGACCGCGTTCGACGCGCTGCGCGCCGGCCGAGTCATGAAAGCCCTCATCGCCCCGGCCACCCAGCCGTAGTCAATCCTCCTGCCACGGGGCCTCGCCCATGACCTCTGCGAACGTATCGGATAGGTTCGCCGCCATTCGCTCCGATAGCCAATCATCCTGGCGCGGATCGTAGTTGGGTGGCATGTGAAGCTGGCCGATGTAGGCGCCGGCCGCGATGGCCGACCACATCGTGGCCGCGCGCTGCACCCGCCGATCCTGGGAATCGAATCCCATCCGGCCGGCGAGCGCCTGCGTCAGCACCCGCTTGCGGACTGCAGACGCTTGCTGTTGCAGATGTGAGGTTGAGGTGACGACGCGCCCCATTGCCAGCATTCGATCACGCGTTATGACGCCGCGGCCATCGATGATCGCGCCCAACAACTCGATGGTCGCGATCAGCAGCGCGTGCTCAGGGTCGACGTCCGCCCTAACGTCGTGGAGTGCTGCGGCGGTGGCCTGCAGCATGTCATCGACAACCGACATGATGGCCGCATCCTTTGTCGCGAAGTGGCGTTCAAAGTCAGCCGGCGTCACGTCGGCGGCGGCGGCGATCTGATCCACGGTGGTGGCGTCGTACCCCTGGCTCATGCAGAGCTCCAGGGTGGCATCGACCAGCTGCTCGCGGCAGTCATCATCCCGATCGCCGGGCATTCGTGTTCTCTCTCCCGAAATTTCCTGAAATCCCCTCCGTGACCGCGCCTCAAACTTAGCGGCGGGTAGCGAACGCGACAACTAAATCGGCGTGTTGGGTGTCGTGGATATTTCAAGACAGAATTGAATACAAAGTTGCGGATCTGGATCCATAGCGGCCACCAGCTACTGCGCCAACCTTTTCGGTCGTGACCGATGTATCTCTGTTACCGGAACGTGGCCGACACGTACTGATTGTTGACTAGCTTTACCAGTCGGCCGATCTAGTGCTTTTACGAAGCAGAGGGATACATGGATTTCGAGGGCGGACATACCCGACACCTCCTGACACTGGCTCAGCGGGCACTACAGGGCGACAACGTCGACAAGGGAATGGTCTGCACGGCCGCGATCAGAGTTATCGACAACCCTCCTCGGGATGGCATCTTGCGCAGTCTGGCCGATCACGTATGTCAGGCCGTCTTTGACTGGGCTTGCTTCGAGGGCTCCAGTGCACGGCTTGAGGGTGTCGTCGAGAGCTACAAGACCGCCGCCAGTGCGCTACACGTCGAGGTGCAGCTCAACAAGCTGCGGCACTAACGTCGTCAACTTCCCGCTGAGCATCAGACGCGAAACGATCCGCGGCAACATATCCAAGCGCGCCAGTAAGGACCGCGAACTTGACGAGAGCGGCGATTTGCGCACGCCGTGCGTCAACGGCAATTCGCGTGCGGCGAAGCACGTTCAGTAACGACACTCCCTCTATCGCGTCGGCGGCGACGGCGACAATCACAGTTGCGGGCAAGACGGCCGGATGGCCACGCCGCCGACGGGCGCCGTCGACAAGCAGCGCCGTGAACGTGCCGTAGGTTGCCATGTATCCGAAATCGAGCCATAGGGATACCCGCGCGGCCCGCTGACCGTCGCTGCCCCAGCGGGTCATAATGTCCTCAGCTCGAGTCGCACTGCCGGCCAACTCAAATGGAATAATCCCCGGACCACCGGTCGCGCGCATACGCCGTTCCACCAACAGCATTACCAGCGTGTAGACAACAAAAGCGACAGTAGCTGCCGCGAATCGATTGTCGGGTATGCGCTCGCCCACCACATTCGACTCCTTTGGAATGGCCGGATTCTCGCGTCATCTGATTCCGAGCGGATTTGTTGCGTGCTGGTTCTTCCAGGCTGATGGCGCCGGTTCGCGCGTCGCTTGTACGGATCCGTCGTCTTTCATCACAGCCAGTACATCTCGTTGGTGCGTGAATCATCGCCGAATCCGACGGATCCGTACAAGCAGGCGCGACCGGGGTTGGTTCACGCTCGAAGTCATCGGGTCGATTGGAACGGAGGTGCTGTTCGATGTCCAAAGTCGCTCCCGCGCTGGGTCACGTGCAAGAGACGTTGTTGATTCCGCTGTACGGCAGGGCACGCGACGCCGCCAAGCGCCATCCGGTGCTCAATGACGAGCGGGCCGGTGATTTGGTCGACGGCCTTGAATACGACTTCGCCCGGTTCGGCGGTCCCGCGTTGTTGGGTTGCGTCCTGCGATCGGCGATTCTCGACGGATGGGTGCGGGCGTTTTTGACCGCGCATCCGACGGGAACGGTCGTCGAAGTCGGCACCGGGCTGAACACCCGGTTCGATCGGCTCGATAACGGGACGGTCCGCTGGTTCGATCTGGACCTTCCTGACACGATCGCGCTACGCCGCCGTTTCTTCACCGACCGGCAGCGGCGCACGATGCTGGTGGGTTCAGTACTGGACACCGACTGGTTCGACACCGTCGCCGCTGCCCCTGGCCCGTATCTTTTCGTATGCGAGGCGGTCTTGGTGTACCTGACCGAGGACCAGGTCCGCACCGTGCTATCGCAGCTTGCTCATCGGTTTGCGGGGTCCCTGATCGCCTTCGACACCGCTGGCGCGGTGATGCTGCGAAATCAGCACCGCAACGGGTCAATGCACGCGGTAGACGCCCGGATGCAGTGGGTTTGCGACGATCCGAGCCAGCTCCAACGTTGGGGACACGAGCTGTTGGACACCCGCACATTCGCCACCCCACAACCAGATGTCGCCTCGACCTGGCCCGCGCGCTACCGCTACGGCATGCCGCTGCTGGCCCGGCTACTCCCCTTCGTCGTCAACAACTACAAACTCAACCTGTTCAGGCTCGGCGCATAGCCGGGAGGCTCAGATCGACTGCCGTCCGATGGACGCGCCGCCGTCGACGAACAGGGTTTGTCCGGTGATGAACGATGCTTCGTCGGATAGCAAGAAGGCGATCGCTGCGGCGATCTCCTCGGGGCGTCCCAGGCGGCCCATGGGAACCATGGCACGGTAGCGAATCTCGCCCTCGCTGCCGGGTGGACTGTTCTCCCGGAACAGTGCCGTTTCGACGGGTCCCGGCGCGACCGCGTTGACGGTGATGCCGGTGGCTGCCAGCTCCAGCGCCCACACGCGGGTCGCGCTAATCAGGGCCGCTTTAGCAGCGGCATAAGCGGTGCGCTTCTGTGGGGCGCCCAGCGCGACCAGACTCGCGATGTTGACGATGCGGCCCCAGCCTCGGCGGCGCATCGCGGGTAGGGCCGCCTGGGCCAGTTGGATCGCGGTGCGTAGGTTGACATCGAGGACCGCGTCGAGCGCGTCCAGGGTGAGGTCGTCGAGCGACTGAGGACGGACCAAACCTACGTTGTTGACCACCGCGTCGATCCGGTTGGCAGATGAAATCTCCTGTAGTGCAACAGATGTTGCAATTCGGTCGGAGAGATCGGCGGTATACAGCAGACCGGGGAAGGTAGCGTCCGGAGTCCGCGCGATGCCCACTACCTTGTCCCCTCGCTCGGCCAGGCGTTCGGCTAGAGAGCGGCCGATGCCCTTACTCGCCCCGCTGATGAGTACCGTGCGGCTGCCTTGTTCACTTGAGATAGTCATCGTGGACTCCTGGTCTGTCCCCCGCCAATGTGATTCACCGCCATTGTGATCAATGCCGATCACGTCCGACAGCTATCCCGATGCCGCGAGGACGACCAGAATGAAACCCGACGGGCCCGGAAGGACTGAAAATGACACCCCCACGCTCTAGCCGCGATCGGCGAATTCCTCAACTCATTCCGCATCGGTTGCTACATAGCACTCAACGTCACCACCCAGCCGTGCTGGACGAGGCCAAGCAACGAAGCGCCAGCATCCAGCTGCGACTGGCCGATCGAATCACCGCATTTGCCGGTTCGATGAACTTCGTCTGGATCCACGCAGTCCTGTTCGCGGTGTGGATGGCCGCGCTGGAAAAGAACCCCTGGCCGACCCTGACCCTGGTGGTGTCACTTGAAGCGATCTTCCTGTCGACGTTCGTGATGATCGGCCAGAACCGCCAATCAGCCTTCCAACAGGCCAAAGCCGACCACGACTTTGAAGCTCAGGAACTCGAGCTCAAGACCAACACCGAGCTGACCCGCCAAATCCATGTCCTCACAGAGGAATTGCACAGACGCTTCATCGGCGAGTCCGCGGCACGCTAATTGGGGCGAGGCTCGGTTTAGCATCCGTCACTGCCCTTCGCTCTCGGAAGACGAGAAGACCTGGATCCTGGGCCGTACCGCGCGTCAGATTCTGCGCTGGCCCGCGTTCGACGAGACCCACTAGAGCGCAACGGTCCTCGATCCCGTGGTGCTGAGTTCGTCGCCCGGGATTCAGCGCGGCTGGCTCAGAGCGCCTGGAAGGTCATGGCGACGCCGTTCATGCAGTACCGCAGACCGGTCGGCTGCGGTCCGTCGTTGAACACGTGGCCGAGGTGGCCTCCACATTGGCTGCAGAGAACTTCGGTGCGCATCATGCCCAGGCTGCCGTCTGAGCGTTCCAGGACCGCGTTGTCCAGGGCCTTCCAGAAACTCGGCCAGCCGGTGCCGCTGTCGAACTTGGTGTCCGAGGAGTAGAGGTGCCGCGCGCAGCCCGCGCAGCTGAACACGCCGCGACGGTGTTCGTCATTGAGCGGGCTGGTGTACGGAGTCTCGGTGCCTGCGTTGCGCAACACGTCGTACTGGGCTGGGGTGAGCAGGTTTCGCCACTCGGCATCGGTGTGGGTCACAGCGAAGCCGGAGTCAGGCGATGCCGACGTCCTACCCGCGGCGCAGGCCCCTATCGTGACCATCGACATTGCGGTCACGCTTGCGGTGATGAAGAATCGCCGTCTCGTCACATCCATGCCACCAGTATGTAACGCGGAAGCGAGGAGCGCAGGTGGGTCGACGCAAGTTGGCAGTTGTCGCGATTTGCGCACTCATCGTCATCTTCGGCGCGTGGATGTTGGCGCGAACCCATTCTTCTGCCCCGGCACCGACGACAGTCAGTGGAAGCAGTGGGCCGACGTGCCCGATGTCCACCCTGCCCCCAGAGGCGCTCGACACCGTGAGGCGCATCCAGGCAGGCGGCCCCTTCCCGTTTCCGGGCAGTGACGGTGCGGTATTTGTTAACTACGAGGGCCACCTGCCCAAGCAGCGCAGGGGCTACTACCACGAGTACACCGTGATCACCCCGCGTGCCCGAGACCGGTCGCTGAGACGCATCGTCACGGGCGGAGCACCACTGACCGATCCCACCCAATACTTCTACACCGGCGACCACTATGACTCGTTCTGTCTGGTCACTGGCGCGGGAAGGCAGAGATGACGCGAGAGCCAGCCGCACACCCGCCCGTGATCTTCCGAATCGACGGCCGAAAGATCAGATCAGCCAACGACTTCTATCGCGAAATCGGATCCTCCGTCAACGGGCCCGGCGGATACTTCGGACGCAACCTCGACGCCCTGGCCGACTGCCTACGGGGCGGATTCGGCACTCCCGAAAATCGGCCTTACGAATTCGAATGGCAACACAGCGCGGTATCGCAGCACTACCTCAACGACATACGCCAAGGGCAGCGCACATTGTTCGATGCGATACAAGACGTCTTCAACGACGCCGGAGTGACGCTGAAACTTATATGACACCTCTGTGGGCACGCGGATTTGCTATTTGGACGGCCGCGCAAGCCCCAGGTGATCGCGCAACGTCTTGCCGGTGTACTCGGTGCGGAATCGGCCACGGCGCTGCAGGATCGGCACAACATGATCGACGAACGCCGTAAGTTCATGCGGCAGTGTCGATCCCATGAACGTGAAGCCGTCGACCGCACCCGCATCCTGCCAAGCGATCACATGAGCGGCCAGTTGCTCGGGTGTGCCGATGAAATGCGCCCCTCCCGCACCTCCACCCGTCGGCCGGGTGATCTCGCGTAAGGACGCGTTCGGTCGCGCTCGCGCGGCCGCATAGAGCTGTTCGGCGCGGCTTGACGGTATCGACTGGTCGGCCCAAAGCGTGGCGGGCAGCGGAGCATCCGGATCGAATCCGTCGGGATCGAGTCCGGCTGTGTACAAGGCGTTTTGCCAACGAAACTCCGGGCTTGCCAGATCCTCGAGTCGCTGCGCTCTTGCCTGCGCTTCGGCCTCGGTGCCGCCCAATGTCACCATCAACGCCGGCAGCACCAGCACCTGATCTGGCTTACGGCCTACGGCAGCGGCCTGCGCGAGCAGATCGGCCCGGAATGCGACCGCCGCCTCCAGCGATGGTGGCCCGGAGAACACCACCTCGGCGTAGCGGGCGGCCAGCCCGACACCGGCGGCCGACTGTCCCGCTTGAACGAGCACCGGGTGCCCTTGCGGCGACCGGGGAAACGGCAGGACCCCTTCGACGTCGTAGAACTGACCGTGGAAGCGCGGCGCGTGCAGCTTGCCACGATCTGCCCACACGCCACGCTCACGGTCACCGACGACCGCGTCGTCCGCCCAGCCGTCCCACGAACGCGTGACAGCTTCGACGAATTCGTGGGCGCGCGCATACCGATCGGCGCGCTCGGGATGAAACCGTTCACCGAAATTCGCCGCGGCCAGTGGCGTGACGGTGGTGACGATGTTCCAGCCCGCGCGACCGCCACTGAGATGATCCAGCGTCGCAAACCGGCGGGCGAGATCCCACGGCTTGCTGTAGGTCGTCGAGCCCGTCCCGATCAGCCCGATCCGGCTGGTGGCCGCGGCGAGCGCCGACAGCACCGCAATCGGGTCGAATTGCGTCTGCGGGAGATAGGTAGCTCGGTATTCGGCGATGGCGATGTTGTCGGCTAGAAAAATCGAGTCCATCAAGCCGCGTTCAGCGATCCGGGCGATATCGGTGTAGTAGGACAAGCCGAGGACGTTGCGGACGTCGTCGTCGACAATGCGCCAGGCGGCTTCGTGATAGCCGTTGGGCCAGATGAACGCATTGAAGTGCAGCTGTTGCCTGCTCACCGGTTCGGTTTCCTACTCACCCGAGCAGCAACACGGCTCGGAGTCGGAATAGTCCTCCGGCCGCCGCGCGGAGCGAGTGGCGGGACTCGAACCCGCGTATACGGCTTTGCAGGCCGCTGCCTAGCCGCTCAGCCACACCCGCACAAGGAGTCACCGTGCCAGCTCAGACCACCTGCGGTCCATCGTTTCGCTCGGCCCGATCATTACGCGCCGCAGCGCTTTGACGACCCCGGAGTGGCGCCGATTGCGCGGCGACAATATGTTTTCTCAGGTGGTCTCCTCAGGTACCGGCGCGGTCGCGCGATGGATTGTCCCCTTCTTGGCGGTTGCGACCGTTCTCGGCATAGGTTGTTCGGCCGACCCGCCCCAGGTCGGTCCCGCCCCGGCGGTGCGCCTGGTCGACGACGCAAACCCGCTGGCCGGACAACCCTTCTACGTCGATCCCACGTCGCCGGCCATGGCCGCCGCGCATAAGGCCAATCCGCCGAGTCCCGAACTTGACGCGGTCGCCAACACGCCGCAGGCGCACTGGGTCGACCCGGGGGTTTCTTCCGCTGCGGTCGCCGGGTATGTCGGCGCCGCCCAGGCCGCCGGCAGCATGCCGGTGCTGGCGCTTTATGCCATTCCACATCGCGACTGCGGGAGTTTCGCAGCGGGTGGATTCGCGACGGCAGCCGACTACCGCCAGTGGATCGACGGCGTCGGAGCCGCTCTAGGGGCCTCGCCGGCGACAGTCATCGTCGAACCCGATGCACTCGACATGGCCGACTGCCTCTCGGCTGGTCAACGGGACGAACGCTACGGTCTGATGCGCTACGCCGTCGACACGCTGACCCGCGATCCGGCCGCCGCCGTCTACGTCGACGGCGGGCACTCACGCTGGTTGAGCGCAAACGAAATCGCCGCCAGGCTCAACCAGGTCGGTGTAGACCACGCCCGGGGTTTCAGCCTCAACACCTCAAATTTCTTCACCACCGATGAGGAAATCGGTTATGGCGAAGCGGTTTCGGCGCTCACAAAGGGTGCGCACTACGTGGTCGACACCTCGCGCAACGGCGCCGGACCAGCGCCCGACGCCCCGCTCAATTGGTGCAACCCCAGCGGTCGGGCGCTCGGCGTCCCGCCCACGACGGCTACTGCGGGTGCGCATGCCGACGCCTACCTATGGATCAAGCGTCCCGGTGATTCCGACGGCGCCTGCGGCCGCGGCGATCCCGGGCCGGGCCACTTCGTGAACCAATACGCCATCGACCTGGCCCGCGCCGCGCACCACTAGGAGCTCCAGCCAGATCGGCGTGTATTGCCGCGGTGTGCGCAGGTTACTGTGCTGAGGTCGGCCTCATTGAACAAGCCGACAGAAAAGTTGAGCACATTCATGACCGCAGCAGCAGAAGCGTTGGCGCTCGAATCGCGGGTTGGCCACTACTACCAGATGGACGGCACCTACCTGGTCGGCCGCGAGAAGGTGCGCGAGTACGCCCGTGCGGTGCAGGACTATCACCCTGCGCACTGGGATGTCGCCGCCGCCGCTGAGCTGGGTTATTCAGACCTGGTGGCGCCGCTGACGTTCACGTCGACCCCGGGCATGACCTGCAATCGCCGCATGTTCGAAGAGGTAGTCGTCGGCTACGACACCTACATGCAGACCGAAGAAGTCTTCGAGCAGCACCGCCCGATCGTCGCCGGCGACGAGCTGCACGTCGACGTCGAACTGACGTCGGTGCGACGAATCGCCGGCAGAGACCTGATCACCGTGACCAACACCTTCACCGACACCGCCGGCGAGCGGGTACACACCCTGCACACCACCGTTGTCGGTCTCACCGCCGAGGACATCGATCCGGCGATCATGACGGCCGTGCAGAAGACGATGATGCACGACGTCGACATCTTCGCAATCGGCGAATCCGAGTACCACAAGACGGTGCGCCCCGAAGGCCAGATACGCATCGCCGAGGACACCGCCCGTACGCCGGGCACGCCGTCGTTCGACGACGTGAAGGTCGGCGATGAACTACCGGTGCACCACGCCCGACTGTCCCGCGGTGACCTGGTGAACTATGCCGGCGTGGCCGGCGACGCCAACCCGATCCACTGGGACGAGACCATCGCCAAGCTGACCGGCCTGCCCGATGTGATCGCCCACGGAATGCTGACCATGGGTTTGGGTGCCGGATTCGCCTCCGCGTGGTCGGGCGACCCCGGTGCGGTTACCCGCTTTGCGGTGCGGCTGTCTGCGCCCGCGATCGTGTCGGCCGCTGAGGGCGCCGACATCGAGTTCAGCGGCCGAATCAAATCCCTGGACCCTGGCACTCGCACCGGTGTCGTCATCGTCGCCGCAAAGTCCGGCGGCAAGAAGATCTTCGGCCTGGCGACGTTGCACGTCCGCTTCCGCTGACCTGCAAATTCGGGCAGCGTGGGCGCTTAGTCCGCGGTGCTCAGCACCGGCAAACGTCGACCGATCAGCCCGTCCAAGCTGGCCTTGCCGGCTCCTACACACAGCAGCCAAAGCAGCAGCCCCACCAGCAGCCACTCCGGCGCATAGAACAAATTGCTCAGGAAATCCCAGAGAGCCGGATACTTCTGCGCCAGATTCGGGCCGATGTCCGTGATCAAGGCGCCGACCATATCCCCGGCCAGCACCAGAGACACCAGCCGGGTAGCAAGGCCCAGCATCAACGCCACACCACCAACAAGTTCCACCACTGCCGTAACCGGGGCGAGCACCTGCGCGGCCGGAATACCCAGGCCGACAAACATCGCTGTGAACTTACCGAGATCGCCGAGCTTGCCCACCGCACCGCTAAAGAACATGAACCCAACAGTGATCCTCAGCACCAGGTTCGGCAGCCAGCCGAGGTTGTTCAGTGCGTCGGTAGTGCGAAGGTAGGCCGGGCGAAAGCGTCCGGTACCGACGAGAGATTCGCGGGCCATCAGATACCTCCTGCGTTGGTGGGCAAAGGATGAGCGTTCGCTCTGACCCTCTCCCCTTACGATTGCCCGTCGGCCGGCGGAGCCTGAATGACATCTTTCAGGCTGAATGAGATTCCGCGTAACCGATGTCTGCACACACCATGAACGAATCTCACCCGGTGTGCGTCGCACGGCGCGTCCTCCGAGGGCTTTTGGCTGCAATTCCGGCATGATGGCCGGACCGAGGGGGCGCGGATATCTCGGCTTGTGTGCTTGCGCCTAGGCGTCGGCCACCGTGACCGCTCAAGAAATAGCTTGAGGAAGGCTGCGCATGTCCACGTCAACACTGACGATGCCCATACCGAAACCGCCAAAGACGTCAACAACCGGCCCACCGCGGCAGCCGAGCCTAGCCAAGCTCACCTTTCTATCGCTCCTGGTCGTTGCGCTCACCGTCCTGAGCGTCTCCTTGTACTGGGTGGAGCACCACAAAGGCCACCATCCGACTGTGCTCGGCGAGACCGACAACCCCGACCATGTGACCCTTAC
>Ga0210386_10000674_pt1 | contig 31409 bp, 28 predicted proteins | sample IncBWH32OmetaG_FD_160091 | JGI IMG/M metagenome (GOLD analysis project Ga0210386, IMG submission 160091) | Forest soil microbial communities from Barre Woods Harvard Forest LTER site, Petersham, Massachusetts, United States - Inc-BW-H-32-O ...
CTACCGTGCAGCCTGCGAGGCCGACTGAAGGCAGGTACAGAAACCGCTCAGCCATGATGCTGCCTATAGTAATTACCAGGTTCGAAGTAGGCAATAGCGCGACGAAGAAGAAGCCCAGGAAGAATAGGAACGCCTTCACCGTGTGGCGCCAGCGGGCCGCCAAAAGCACGAACCCCAGGCAAATCGCGACCGAGATAAGCGCTTTTGCGTCCTCCCACGACGATGCCCGCCAGTCGAACAGCGGTACCGCATTATAGGAATAATCCGCCGACAGCTCAACGGGCCAGAAAAACAGCCACAAAAACTTGCCGATCACTCTCACGGCGGTGATCCGCGCTGTCCAGAACCCGGCATTCACCAGGGGGTTCTCGGTAGCCTCGATCAGCATATGCGTGTCGAACCCGCCACGCAAGTAGAAAAAAGCAGCGATCGGGAGCGCCAGAGCAGCGTAGGCGGGCGCCCGGGCGCGCCATGTCGAGCGCTCAGACCAGACCAAATCGTATAGCAGCATGATGCCCGGCAACACGATTGCGCTCTCCTTCGAAAACAGTCCGATTGCCTGCGCCAGAACGAGTGCTCCCAGCCATGCCCACCTACGCCACCCCGCAATGGATACGGCTCTCGCGTAGCACAACAGGCCGGTTAATACGCCGAAGGCTGCGAGCAAGTCGGCACGCCCGACGATATTCGTGACGGATTCGGTGAGCACCGGATGCAATCCCCAGAGGGCGGCCAGCGCCAAAGCCAGCGACGATCGCTCAAAAATCAGTATGCCGAGCAAGTACACGAGGGTCGTGTTAATTGCGTGAAGCGCGAAATTGACCCAGTGATAGTCCCCGGGACGCGTGCCGTCGCCAAGAACCGTGTAATTGACTAGATAGGAGAAGGTAGAGACCGGACGGTAAAGCCCCGCCGTAGAGTTCACGTACCAATAGGGGCCGGTCAGAATGGACTGAATGTTGTGAGCGGTGGCCTCTCGGATGCGAGGATCTTGTTCGATTACAGGGTTACTGTCGAAGAGAAGCCCAGCCGTAAAAGAATTTGAATAGGCTGCAAAGACCAAAACCCATAGCGCCAACAAGCGCCATCCATGCCGCCACCAAGCCGGATCCGCTCCGCCGGTTATGAGCTTTTCTGTCGCGACCGGGGGCGGCGTTAGGCGCGGTCTTCGTCGCTTGTCGCTCTTCACCACTTTCAAGAGCCAATATAGCTCTTATGAACTGACATCCATCAGAACACCAGCTTCATGCTTAGCTGCAGCTCACGCATGTCGATATTGTTTTGAAGCGCGGTGATCTGCCCGAAGCTGGCGCTGGTTACCGTAGAATTCGGAAGGTAGAAGTTAGGATGGTTCAAGGTGTTGAATGCTTCGAATCGAACCTGCAAGAAGATCCGCTCCGTGAAATTGAAGTTCTTCTGCAAAGTCGAGTTGAGAGCGTTGATTCCCGGGGCGGTGACAATGTTACGGCCGGAGTTGCCGTAGGTGCCTTTCGGTTGCAGCGCGAAGGCCGCCGTGTTAAACCATTCGCCGGTAGAAGGGTTCGCGAGTTTAACAGTCTGACCTGAAACGACACTCGCGAGATCGTGTGTCTCGCCGGTATTGGACTGGTCTACACCGTCCGATATGCTGAACGGCAAGCCAGTCTGAAAGGTGTAGATCGAACCAATCTGCCACCCGCCGATGAGCGTGCTGGCAATGCCGTGATTGAGGTAGGTGTGACCTTTGCCGATCGGCAAGTTGTAAAGCGCCGAGACGACGAACCGTTGGCGCGCGTCAAACGACGACCGGCCGCGGTTTTCCTCTCTCCAGTCGGTGCCATCTTGAGGCGTTAGCACGTTGTCTCCCGCGATCGGACGCGGGCCGCTGCTCTCATCAATCGACTTCGCGAAAGTATAGCCAACCAGAAACGTGAGGCCCTTAGACAAGCGGCGCGTTAGTTTCATTGAGAGCGCGTTGTAGTCTGAATTCGCGACGTTGGCTAAATACTGAATATTTCCGAATTCGGGAGCGGGTCTGCGAGGGGTTACCGCGACGGTCGCACTCATATACAAGGGCTCGTTGTAAGTCAGCAGGGCCTGGAGATGGTGGCCCTCGGAACCGAGATAGCCAACTTCCAAAACAGTATCCGAGGTCAACTGCTGTTGGACGTTCAACTCATACATTTCTTCGTACGCTGTAGCGCGGTTGTTCTGATTAGACAGCCCCTGGGGTGTGCTGATGCAGACGTAGGGAGGGCTCGGCACTCCACATGCGCCGTTCGCTCCGGCGGTGAATGGATGCTCAAAAGTAAGGTCATGGGTGACCGGATTGGCGACGTCCTGAACGTGCGCCGCAAGATTTGCATCCATGTCCCAGACCGTATTGCCAATATCCTGGACATAGAAAATTCCCCAGCCGGCGCGCACGGTGGTCCTTCTGAAAGGGCTCCAGGCGAGGCCCAGACGCGGAGCGAAATTCTTGTAGTCCGGTCGCACCAGCCTGCTTCCCAACCGGCCGTCCTCGACCGCGCAAATCGCCGGGTTAAACCGGGCCAGCGTAGGCGAAGGATCGGTGTAGACATTGCCCATTCCTTGCCGCACGAAGCACGGATGTTGCCCGGCATAAGTGAAGGGCGTCGTCGTGTCGCCCTTAGTCGCAGCGTACGACCCCACCGGGGCCATTGGGAAATCCGGTGGAATCCAAACGTTCACCTCCGACCCGCCCTTATCCGTCCACGGTGGAACATATTCGTAGCGCAAACCCAACGAGAGGGTCAAATTCGGCCGCACCTTCCAACTGTCATCGGCATAGTAGGCTTGGGAAGTGGCGCGAAACTGGCTGATTCCCAACGTAGCCGCGTCCTGAAGTTGACCGACATACCCCAGCATATAGTCGGCAAATTCGTAACCGGTCGCTTGGCCATTCACCGTAAATTGTCCGCGAAGGTCCTGGTTTCCAGCCTCGTTGAATTGGTCGCGGCGGATCTCGGCTCCGAACTTGAAGGAGTGCTTGCCTTTGCTCCAGGCCAGGCTATCAACCCATTGGAAGGTGTGGTCATTGGTGACGAACGGTCCACCGACTGGCGTTCCGAAACTGCTGAAAACCGTGAGAGTAATGTTGGGCGTGCCCCAACCCGCGGGAGGCGGATCAATGGCCCCGAACCCGAGGACTTGGTTCCCGTTGAATTGGTTTTGCAGTTCGTTGCCGAAATTGTTATAGAAGCCGCCATAGCCAAACCGAAACTCGTTTACCAAAGTGGGTTTGAGTACCCGGACATTGGAAATCATTCCCTGCTGAACGCCAACGGCGAGAAGTGTGCCGTTCTTATACAAAGCGGGGGTAACGTTGTTCTCATTCTGAAAGTTGTAACGACCGAACCAAGTGGATTTCGTGCTCTCCATGAAGTCAATCCGTGTGAGGAAAAGGTCCTTGTTGGTTTGATCGCTGTCTATTGCCAGGTAATTGTTCTTCAATCCGGCGCCAGAAATATTGGGTAAGGGATAAAACGCCAGCATCGCCAGCGCCGCGGCATCGAACCGGGTGCTGGGGATCATGTTCCCCGGAAAGGGTTGGTTCGTGGTTGGATCGGTGATCACCTTTGCAGGCAGAATCGACGAAAAGTCGCCGCCACGCATGGACTGCGGCGCAGTGGTGTAGACGTTCTGAGTCTGCTGCCGCAATCGGAATCCCTCATAGTTGGCCATGAAAAACAGCTTGTCCTTGCCATTGAACAGTTTGGGAATCCGGACCGGGCCGCCCAAGGTAAAACCGAACTGGTTCCACTTAAAGGGCGCGGAGACGGGCACGCTGGAAGTAAAACCAAAGGGGCGGGCATCGAAGTCATTATTGCGAACGAAATCGAATAGCACGCCATGGTACTGGTTAGTCCCACTGACGGTGGAGACGTTGATTTGTGTGGATTCGCGGCCAAATTCCGCGGAATAGATGCCGGTCTGTACCTTGAACTCCTGCAAAGCGTCGATCGAAGGCAAGAAGGAGTAGCTACCGTAGTTGACGTCGGTATTGCTGACGCCGTCCAGGGTATAGTAATTCCATTCCTGCCTCTGGCCGCCCACTGCAATCTGCGCAACAGTGGAACGATCGCCTCCCTCGCGCGAAGCCGCTCCATTGGTGCCGAAGCCGGAAACGACGTTCGGGCTCAAAGAAATCAGCGCGGTGAAGTTGCGCCCGTTGAGCGGCAGATCAATGATGCGTTGATTGTCAATCACGGTGCCCACTGTCGCGTTTTCGGTAGTGAGGAGCGGAGCGCCGCCGGTCACTTCCACGGCTTCGGTAAGAGAGCCCACTTTGAGCTGAAAGTCGAGCCGGGCCTCCTGCTGCACCTGGAGCTGTACGCCATTGCGGACCTCCGGTTGGAAACCCTGCGCCTCCACTCTGACGTCGTAAACGCCTGGCAGCAGCGCCGGAAAGACGTAATTGCCGCTGGCGTTGGTGGTCGCGGTTCGCGTTGCGTTGGTTTGAGGATTAGTTACGGTAACCGTGGCGCCCGCCACAATGCCACCGCTCGAATCGGTCACGACCCCAGTTATTGAACCAAAAGTTTGGCCGAAAGAAGACTGGACGAGACCCAGCCCCAAGAGAACCAAAAGTCCAACGAATGGTCGCAGAAAAGACATAGTAACCCTCCCCACCGTTGACGAGATGCTGTGAGCCACGATGCGAAACCCGACAAAAAGCTTAAGCAATCGTACAGCAACACCACCCCGCCCGCAAGCGAAATTTTACGAAACAGGGGAGGCGCCGATAGTTCGCGCTAGGCCAAACCTAACGGCTCCCATATAATGAAAAACTGCGACCATGAACAACCACGAAGTCATTCTAAATGTTCACATTGAAGCTGCCGTCGGCCAGGAGGAGAAGCTGGTGGAACAACTTCGTGCCCTCGTGGCTCCTACTCGAGCCGAGGCCGGATGCCTCACATACGAACTGCATCGCGATCCGCAGAATCCCACCAAGTTCATGTTCTACGAACGATTCCGCAGCCAAGCCGCGCTCGAGGAGCACCTCGCGTCGCCATACTTCAAAGCTTTTGTCGCCTACCGCGCTGCGCTGAATCCAGATCCGGTTGCCTCCATCGTGATCACAACCTGGCGCTCCATCGCTTGATTTCCAGCGAGGATCGTGACAATAGTTGCAGGACACGGAGGCATTATTGGTTCGATGGCAATCCATGCAGCCACCCATCGATGTGCCCCATCTCTGTGGCCGTTCCGTGGTGGCCCAGCTTATCCGTGCTGGCGCAGCTTAATAGTGTGCTGGCAATTCGCCTCAAAAATCCACGGCAGACGCTCCAACAGTCGCGCCCTGTTAATTCGATTGCGTAGGTCCTGATGGCTATTCGGTGCACTGACAACCTCGACAAATAGCCCACCAGCGAGCTGGGCAGTCCGAGGGTCCCGCCGGAAACACTGTCCCGGCCCTGAACAGTGCCAAGCCGCATTGTCGAAATCGATCAGAATGTCATGCGCCTTGCCCATCGGATATCTCCAAATCCTGAGATGATAACCAGGGCCAAAGGAGACTATCCTGCCGTCGCGGTCCTTACATTCATAACCAAAGCAACGGCGCTAGTCCCAATGCAGCCAGACCTATCAATAGACTCAAGCTCTCAACACCCGTCTTTCGGTCCGACAGTACGAATGCATAAACGCCCTTCGTGAGGTTATTGCTGGAAGCGGCGATCAAGACGCCGCCGGCTGCGATCTGCAAGGATGCAGAGGATTGAGTAATGCCCATGATGAACGGATCCACGTCCACCACTCCCATTATCGCGGCCAATGAATAGACACCGGTCTTTCCGAGGTGCGCGACAACCCAGTGCGTAGCTACCAGCATCGCCAAAAACAGAGCGGCAAAGGTAAAGGCGACCCGCAAGTCGAGAGGATTCTTCGGCTCATATTCCCGGTGGACTTCGTGGGCATCCGGGGCTCTCCGCCGCGACCACAACCAGCCAGTCCCGACGGCCAGGATGGCCAGCACGGCGAAGGAAGGCCCGAGCGCGACCAGGAGTCCGCGGTTAAATAGCGCCAGCAGCACGGCCAGGCGCAGATACATCATTCCGGAGGCGATCAAAGTTACACCCGAGAAAAGATGCGGCTGATGCTCACGGGCGGCTCGTCTTGCAATAACCAGCGTCGTGACCGTGGATGAATATGCCCCGCCCAGGATGGCTGCCAGGACGACACCGCCTCCTTTGGTGAGCCGGCCGATGACGTAGCTGCCGTAGGAAACGGCGCTCACAGCGACCACGACCAGCCAGGTCTTGAAGGGGTTGATCTGGAATGGGCCGAAATCCTGGTTGGGGAGCACCGGCAGAATCACGGCCGTGACTAGCAGGAATTTCGTGAAAGTGATTCGTCGCCAGGGACGCGTTTGGTCAGATTCTCCAGCGCCGTCTTCAACTCCAGCAGGAACACGCCTGCAACGCTCAGCGTGGTGGCGATCCAAAATTGTTCGTGATAGACCAGCGCGCCTACGAGATACGTCGCCAGTCCGGACATCTCGGTGGTCACGCCGGCCGGGGCGGACCCTTCCAACTTGTGCCAGTAGGACAGCAGCAGAAAGCCGGCAACTACGGCGAAACCCAGAGTGACCGGTAGCAATTGATCGCCAGAGAGAAGCGCCATGGCGTAGCCGATCAATCCGATCAGCGGGAAAGTGCGCACGCCGCCGAAAGTGTACTGGTCGTTGCCTAGCTTGTGCTCCTCGCGCTCCAGGCCGATCAGGAAGGACAGGAAGAGGATCAGCAGAATTTTTACGCCTTCCGGCGGCAGCCAGCGATAGAGGTCCATCCAATCGTCCTAGACAAAGAGCTTACGTTAAACTAGTGAGTCTATGTTCGGCACGAGGGTCTGAAACATGAAATTTACGAATCTTGGCAAGACAGGAATCACGGTATCCCGCATTTGTTTGGGATGCATGAGTTACGGCGGCGGCGAAATGCCGGCCTGGGCGCAGGGCACTCGCGGATGGCACGTCAACAAAGAGGATGCGCGCGAGCATTTCGCGATGGCTCTGGACGCCGGAATTAACTTCTTCGATACGGCTGATGTTTATTCCGCCGGTCTGAGTGAAGAGATCACAGGCTTTTACCTCAAAGAGATGGCCAGTCGCGACGACATCGTCCTGGCGACCAAGGTCCACGGGGTCATGGGCGCGGGCCCGAACAAGCGAGGCTTAAGCCGCAAGCACATCCTGGAGGGTTGCGATAACTCTCTTCGTCGTCTGCGGATGGACTACATCGACCTTTATCAGATCCATCGCTGGGACTCGAAGACTCCGATCGAAGAGACTCTTGACGCACTCGATTCGCTGGTCCGCGCTGGCAAGGTGCGTTATCTGGGGGCCAGCAGCATGGCGGCATGGCAACTGTCGAAGGCGCTATACACGGCCAAAGAAAACCGCTGGCACAAGTTTGTTTCGATGCAGAATCATTACAACCTGGTTTACCGCGAAGACGAGCGCGAGGTAATCCCGCTGTGCATGGATCAGGGGTTGGCCGTCATTCCGTGGAGTCCGCTGGCGCGCGGGTTTTTGACGGGAACGCGCAAGCGCGACGGAGGGTCCACCGCCCGTTCCCAAACGGACGGCTTCGCCAAGGAGATGTATTACAGCGACGATGACTTCGCGGTGGTCGACACGGTTACCGATGTCGCAAACCGGCGGGGAGTCTCGCCGGCGCAGATAGCCTGCGCGTGGGTCCTGCAGGCTCCCGGAGTAACGGCGCCGATCATCGGAGCCACCAAGCCTCAGCATCTTAAAGAGTTGATCGCTGCGGTGGATCTCAAACTGGCGGATGAAGAGGTGGCGGCGCTCGAAAAGCCGTATCGGCCGCATGGGATTTTAGGTCACGCGCAGCCGAAGCCCAAGGCGATGCACGCGTAAAACACGGCGACAGCCTGCTTAAGAACTGATTTTGTGCTTCTTCAGCCACTTGAAAATCCGCGGCCAAAGCTGATTCATCTCGTCCGGAGGGAAGCCGTGCTGACCGGCGGGTACTGTGATCAACTCCGCATGATCACCGGCCGCCTTCAATTCCCTGGTTAGCCGCACGCTCTGATGGAACGGCACCACCGGATCGGCATCGCCATGGATGCTCAGCACGGGCGGCAGCCCCTTGCGGACGTAAGTGATGGGCGACAGCTTCTTTGCCAGCTCCATGCGACCCGGTTGCTCGGGAATCCAATTCACCGCGTAGGTCTGCAAGTGCGGACCTTGCAGTTGATCCGGCACATCCGAGATCCCATAGAAATTGACGATTGCGGCAACCTTAATCGATGGTCCGAGCCCCGCTGATTCGGGCGCCATTCCCACCATCATCGCCAGGTGCCCACCCGCCGAGTTGCCCGTCACGATGATCTGGCTCGGATCCACTTTGTAATCCGCGGCGCGATCACGGAACCATTTCGCTGCTTCGAGAACATCGTTCACCGCAGCGGGCGCCGTGGCCACGTTGGCGAGCCGGTATTCGACGTTCGCCACTACAAAACCATGGTCGACAAATGGCAGGCAAAATGTTTCCAGCATGCTCTCTTTGTTGCCCCCGATCCAACCACCGCCATGAATCACAATGACGCCCGGCCGGTTCTTCAGAGCTGGGGCTCGAGCCTGTACGATATCGAGTACGGTTTCCGCGTGGAGGCTGTACCGGATGTTGGCTTCGATCTGGTAGTTCGCGCCGCAAGCGAGTGGGGAGAGCCCGAGCAGCGAAAATACGGCTATTATGCAGGAAGCGCGCAACTACTTTGCAGGAACCGCGCAGCCGCCCTTGCCCTTGCAGGAGTTCTTGCCGGAGCAGCCATTGTCGCCGGTTTTGCAACCGCCCTGGCCTTTGCAATCGTTCAAGCCCTTGCAATCATGCTTGGCAGCCTTGTCTTTCTTCTTCTGATCGTCTGCTCCATAGAGCGCCGAGCCTGCCGTCAGACCCGCGGTCGCGGCTCCGAGGGCGATCGTGAACTTTCTGCGATTCATTAACTGCCTCCCTGACTGTCCGAATTCTCGCCTTTACCCCCACAGCTTAGCGATATCTCGACCCCGCGTGCAAGCCAACCACTTATGCTAGTCTTCAAAAGGGATCGAGCGCACAATTCAATGCAGCCTGATGACGTGGCCGAATGCCCTTTCTGCTTCGGCCGAATGCAGCTCGAAGATCGTGAAGGAGAAAGCTGGATGGTGTGTCCCAACGGCTGTCCAACTGAGCTCCAGATTCTAGTCCCCAAGCCTGTAGTGTCCGACCCAGCGGCGCTCCACGTTCGCGCAGCCAGCTCTTCCAAGTGAGGTTTTAAGCATGCGTCGTATCCTTTTTTCCCTGCTTCTCGTACTTCCGGTTTCGGGCGAGCTTGCGTATCAGAAACCGTCGAAAGAGATCCTCGACATACTGAATACGCCCGCAGCGCCGGCGCTGGGTGTGAACCCGACCCGGACCTATGCGACGCTGTCGCAATCGGAACGATATCCCTCTATTGCGGAAGTGTCGCAGCCCATGCTGCGACTGGCGGGAATGCGAATTAACCCTCGCACCAATGGCCTGCACCTAGCGCCTTCGAGTTTCTCGATCATTCTGGTGCGGCTAGCCGATGGTGTGAGGATTCCCGTGTCACTGCCGCCGAACGCGCGGGCCGGCTCGCTGCGTTGGTCCGAGGATGGAATGCAGTTCGCCTTCCCCAACAGCACGGCCAATGGCATCGATCTATGGGTGGGCGATCCCACTACCGGGAAGACCAGGAAGATCGACGGTTTGCAACTCAACGCCGTGCTGGGCGATCCCATCGATTGGTTGCCCGACAATCGCACCCTGCTGGTGAAAGCCATCCCATCCGGCCGTCGATCGGCGCCGGTGGAGGCAACGGTACCGGTGGGGCCGAGCATTCAGGAGAGCTTGGGAAAGGCCGGCCCGGTACCAACCTACGAAGACATGCTGAAAAATCCGCACGATGAAGACCTGTACGAGTACTACGCGACCGCGCAGCTCGCTAAAGTGGATGCGGCCACTGGCGCGATCACTCCGCTCGGCAAACCTGGATTACTCGAAACCATTACGCCGTCGCCAGATGGCATGCATATTCTGGTAACGCGCGAGCATCGGCCGTTTTCGTATTTGCATCCGGCGCGGGAGTTTCCCAAGGAAGTGGAGATCTGGAATCCCACAGGCGCGATGGTTTATAAAGTGGCCAGCCTGCCCCTGCCTGAGCGCGTGCCGCTGGGCGGCGTCGAATCCGGTCCACGGCAGTTTCGTTGGATCGCGAGCCAGCGAGCGTCGCTGATGTGGGTGGAGGCGCTCGATGGTGGAAACCCGAAGGAGAAGGTGCCGCATCGCGATCGTCTGCTTGCGATCAAGGCTCCCTTCAAGGGTGAGCCAGCCGAGATTTTCAAGACCGAGCAGCGCTTCACGGGAATCCAGTTCGGCAAGAACTTCGCGCTGGTGGAGGACTACGATCGCAATACGCGCATTTTGCGGACTCTGGAGATCGATCCCTCGAAGCCCAACACCGATGCCAAGCTGGTCTGGAGCCGCAACCAGCAGGATCGTTACAAGGATCCAGGGCGGCCAGTGGAGCGACGCTCGTTAGGAGGGCGCGGCGGCGCCTTCGGTTTTCCTGGCGCCGGTGGAGGCGGGGAATCGACGCTGGTGCAGTCGGGCGACAGCATTCTCTTGATTGGCCAGGGCGCGAGTTCGCAAGGCGATCGACCATTTCTGGATCGCTACAATCTGGCAACCGGGCAATCGGAACGGCTGTTTCACTCCGCGGAGACGAACTACGAGACCGTGGATGCGGTGCTGGACGATCAAGGCATGCGCTTCATCACGCGGCGCGAGAGCCCGACCGAGCCACCGAATTTTTATCTACACTATGGCGCTTCAGAAAAAGCTCTGACGGATTTCAAAGATCCGACGCCGCAACTCCGCCGCATCAAGAAACAGCTGGTGACTTATCAGCGTCCCGACGGCGTCCCGCTGTCCTTCAATCTCTATTTGCCGCCGGATTACAAGCCGGGCACGCGGTTGCCGGCGGTTTTGTGGGCTTATCCGCGCGAATACAACGATGCGGACACGGCCGGCCAAGTCAGTGGGTCGTTGCAGCGTTTCACAACGATAACGGGCTACTCCGAGCTATTTTTCCTACTCGAAGGTTACGCCGTCCTGGATGATGCGGCGATGCCGGTGGTCGGGACGCCCGAGACCGTGAACAACACCTATGTCGAGCAGATTGTCGCCGACGCGAAAGCCGCGATAGACAAGGCCGCCGAGATGGGCGTGGTCGATCCCGATCGAGTGGGAGTGGGTGGCCATAGTTACGGCGCGTTCATGACCGCCAATCTGCTGACGCATTCGAATCTGTTTCGAGCGGGCATCGCAGAGAGCGGGGCTTACAATCGAACGCTGACGCCCTTCGGATTTCAAACTGAACGGCGCTCGTTCTGGGAAGCGCAGGAGATCTATTTGAAAATGTCGCCCTTCCTGCTGGCCGACAAGATCAAGGTTCCCGTCCTGCTGATCCACGGCGAGGCCGACGACAACACCGGAACATTTCCGATTCAGAGCGAGCGCATGTACGAAGCGATTCGCGGCAACGGTGGCATAGTGCGGCTGGTCTTTCTGCCGGACGAAGCGCACGGCTATCGTGCCAAGGAAACCATCGAGCACGTGCTGTGGGAAAAGTCGCGCTGGTTCGATAAATACGTGAAGAACGCAGGACCCTCGACTACGCGAACGGAGTAAGCGCGGACATCGCAACAAGCAACGTGGAGAAGCTGCACTCGAACCCTGCCTGGGAACAGATCCAAGAAGCGTTTCTTCGGACCGCTGACGCCTCCCCGGTGCTGAGCGGGCTAACGGGGTTGATCGATGCTATGGCGCTTCAGGCCTACGAAGCGTCACTCGCGCTTGCATTTCCGAACGGCTTGGCGACGCTGGCTGTGGGTGGTTTTGGACGGCGAGAACTGTTCCCATACTCCGATGTCGACGTCCTGATCCTGATACAGCGTGAATCGCAAACTGCATTGCTGAAGGACGCCCTATCAGAATTTGTCCGGCTGCTATGGGATGCGGGACTGCGGCTGAGCCACTCGGTCCGGACGCTGGCCGAGTGCTCTGAGATCCACGAGCAAAATGTTGAACTGAACATCAGCTTGCTGGATCGGCGGTTTCTGGGCGGCGACCGCGAGTTGTTTGCCAAGCTTGAAAACAAATTGCCGGACATCGAAGAGCGGCAATCGCGCGCGCTGGCTCGTCATCTGCGGCAACTCGCGCGGACGCGGCATATCAAATATCAGGACACTTTCTACCATCTGGAACCGGATGTGAAGGAAACGCCGGGCGGGCTCCGCGATCTGCATTTGATCCACTGGCTCTTGAAGCTACGGAAGACCGGCGCCGATGCCGCGGAACGGCTGGCTGGACCGACCAGGTTTGTGCATGCTGTCCGCTGCTCTCTGCACTACCACGCCGGGCGCGATCAGAATCTGTTGAGTTTCGACGAGCAGGAGGAAATCGCCGGGCAGCTGTTCCGCTCGGCCGGCGGGCCGCCGGAATTCATGCGTGAATATTTTCAGAATGCGCGTTTGATCTATAACGAAGCGCGCCGAGCGCTGGATTGGATCGGCAAAAGCGAAACCTCGCTGCTGACTCAATTTCGCGACTGGCGATCGCGCCTGTCGAACGGCGAATTCACCGTTTCCAACGACCGGGTGTTTCTTCGAAATCCCACGCAACTAGAAAGCGATCCGGGAATCGTCTTGCGACTTTTCGAGTTCGTTGGGCGTCACGGCATCCCACTCGCCGCGGAAACAGAGCGCCGTCTGGAGCAGAACCGGGAGGTCTTCGCGACCTTTTGCGCTGGACCGAAGTTCCAGTGGTCCTCGCTGCGGAACATTCTGGGCCTTCCGCGTGCTCCCACGGCACTGCGAGCAATGCACAATGCGGGCCTTATCCAGGCTATGTTCCCGGAGTGGCAAGGCATTCTTTGCCTGGTTATTCCAGACTATTATCACCGCTACACCGTCGACGAACACACGCTGGTCACGATCGAGAAGCTAGACGAACTGGCCGCAACCCAGGACCCCGCTGCCCACCGGTTCGCCGAAATACTTTCCGAAATCGATGATCTGGCGCTGTTACGCTTCGCGCTGCTGTTTCACGACTCAGGAAAAGGATCCCATAGCGGCGATCATTCGCACCGCTCCGTGGAACTGGCGCGCCAGGCCATGCAGCGCATGCAAATGCCCGCCGACGACCAGAGCGCCGTCGCGTTTCTAATCGAGCATCACCTCGATCTTTCGGCGGTCATGAATTCGCGCGACCTGAATGACCCCGCCACAGCGCGGGCGCTAGCCCAGGGCATCGGAACGATCGAGAGGCTCAAACTGCTTTCGGTTTTGACCTACGCCGACATTTCAGCGGTAAATCCGAGCGCGATGACGCCGTGGCGGCTCGATCGGCTATGGCAGGCCTATCGCGCAACTCATGAGGAGCTGGTGCGCGAACTGGAAACAGATCGCATTCTCGATGTGCCGGCCGATCTTTCGGATCTTTCGGATTCCGCAGCTTTCATCAAAGGGTTTCCAGTACGATACCTGCGCACACACACCCCTGGCGAGATCGAAACCCATCTTCGCCTTCGGCAACTCAGCCGTCCCACCGGCGTTGCGGTGCAGATCGATCGTCAGAACGGCATGTATCGCGTCAGCATCGTCGCTCGGGACATGCCGTTTCTTTTCGCCTCTCTCGCTGGGGCGGTGTCGAGTTTCGGAATGGACATACTGAAGGCGGAAGCGTTTTCTAACTCCAAAGGAGTGATTCTGGATACCTTCGTCTTCGCTGATCCGAAGCGCACGCTGGAGCTGAATCCAACGGAGATGGAACGGTTGCAGGAGACACTGGAGCGCGTGGCGCTGGGCAAGGCCGATATCGACGCGCTCTTGCGAAGCCGTCCCCTTCCGGCGAGACTAAAGCGCAGAACCGTCCGAGCAAGCGTGCACTTCGATTCCGACGCCTGCGAGACCGCTACGCTGGTCGAGATTATTGCCGAGGATCGGCCCCGGCTGCTGTACGATTTGGCCGCCGCGATCTCATCCACCGGCTGCAACATCGACGTGGTGCTGATCGACACCGAGGGACACAAAGCGATCGACGTGTTCTATGTGGCGTCAGATGGAAAAAAACTGACGTCCGACATCCAGGCAGTGCTGGAAAAAAAACTTCTGGAACGGCTGTAGGCGAAGCTGCTTAAATGTCGTAGTACAGAGCGAACTCGTAGGGATGCGGCCGCAACCGGATCGCGTCGGCTTCGTTCTTGCGCTTGTAGTCGATGAAGGTGTCGATCAGGTCTTCGCTGAAGACGTCGCCCTTGAGCAGGAAGTCGTGATCATCCTCCAGGCAGCTCAACGCTTCTTCGAGCGACGCCGGCATCGAGGGCACGCTCTTCATCTCTTCGGGAGACAGATCGTAGATGTCTTTATCGAGAGGCTCGCCGGGCTCGAGTTTATTAAGCACGCCATCCAGACCCGCCATCAGCATCGCCGAAAATGCCAGATACGGATTCGCGGCCGGATCGGGCGGACGGAACTCGACGCGCTTGGCTTTGGGGCTGGCGGAGTACATCGGAATGCGGCACGCCGCCGACCGGTTGCGCCGCGAGTAAGCCAGATTCACCGGCGCTTCATAACCGGGCACTAGGCGCTTGTAGCTGTTGGTGGTGGGCGCGATGATGGCCGACAAAGCGCGGGCATGCTTGAGTAGGCCGCCGATGTAGTTCAGCGCCATGGGGCTCAAACCGGCATAGCAATCGCCCGCGAACAGCGGCTTTCCGCCTTTCCAGATGCTCTGGTGCGTGTGCATGCCGCTTCCGTTATCGGCGAACAGCGGCTTGGGCATGAAGGTCACGGTCTTGCCGTGCAAGTTCGCCACATTGCGGATGACGTACTTGTACAGCATCATGTTGTCCGCAGATTTCACCAGCGTGTCGAAGCGTTGATCGATCTCGCACTGGCCGCCGGTGGCGACCTCGTGATGATGGCACTCGATATTCAGGCCGCACTGGATCATGGTCTCGACCATCTGGCCGCGGAGGTTTTGATAGTGATCGGTGGGTGGAACCGGGAAATAGCCTTCCTTGTAGCGCGGACGATAGCCCAGGTTGTCGCCCTCGCGCCCGCTATTCCAGCGGCCTTCTTCGGCGTCGATGAAATAAAAACCGGAGTGCTGGTTCTGATCGAAGCGCACGTTATCGAAAATGAAGAACTCTGCTTCGGCGCCGAAATAAGCTGTATCACCGACGCTGCTGTTCTTCAGGTAAAGCTCAGCTTTCCTGGCGATCCAGCGGGGGTCGCGATTGTAGTTCTGCCGGGTGATCGGGTCAATCACATCACAGACCATGACCAAGGTTTTGATCTCGTAAAAAGGATCGATGAATGCCGTGGATGGATCAGGAATCAAGAGCATGTCGCTCTCATTGATCGCAGCCCAACCCCGGATACTCGAACCGTCCATGCCGAAGCCATCCTGGAACGACTCCTCGGAAAGTTCGGTGATCGGATAGGAGACGTGGTGCTGCAAAGCTGGAATATCGGCGAATCGCAGATCTAGCTGCTTGACTTCATGTTTCTTGGCGAACTCCAAGACTTCTTTCGGATTCATTCAACCTCCCTGGGATTTAAAGCGACGCTTCGGGGAACCTTACAGGGTACCGCATTCGGGGACGCTCGAAGCATCCAAATTTTTAATCAAAGCTATAAACGGCTGAATGCTATTCCCGGTGGGTCGGATCAATCCAGCGCGTCTTCGACGGCGTCTCGGGGCTCGGAATATCCAAGTTGACGACGATGGGTTCCTGCCCGCTGCGCACTACCACGGCTTCCACCGGGATATCCGGGTTGGCGTTGATTTCCTGATGAGGCACGTAAGGCGGAACGAAGATGAAGTCGCCGGGCCCGGCCTCATCGACGAATTCCAACTGCTCGCCCCACCGGAATCGGGCGCGGCCCTTGACGATATACAAAACGGTTTCGAGATCGCCGTGGTGATGCGCTCCAGTCTTGGCGTTGGGTTGGACGACGACCGTTCCGGCCCACAGCTTGCTGGCGCCGGTGCGCGCATGATCGATCGCGGCGGCGCGCGTCATACCTTCGGTTTGTGGTGTGTTGCAATCCAACTCATCGGCATGCACAATGCGGATGCCATGGCGCTGCCAATCAGGTTTCGGTTGAGCGCTCATCTTGCTGATGTCAGGGCCGGCGCGAGTCTCGCTTCGGCGGCCGTTCGGCGGTTTCGCAGCAACTGCGCGATGGCACGGCACTCTTGGGCCAGTTCCTGGAACTGATCGGGGAACAGCGACTGGAATCCATCCGAGAGAGCGCGATCGGGATTGGGATGCACCTCCACGATCAGGCCGGACGCGCCCGCGGCGACGGCAGCCAACGCCATGGGATGGACCTTGTCGCGCTTGCCGGTGCCGTGACTGGGATCGACGATAATCGGCAGGTGGCTGAGTTTTTGCACGGCCGGAACGACGCTGAGATCGAGCGTGTTACGCGTGTGATCGGCGAAGGTGCGAACACCGCGCTCGCATAGTATCACCTGGTAATTCCCTTCCGAGAGAATGTACTCGGCCGCCATTAGAAATTCTTCGAGCGTGGACGACATTCCGCGCTTCAACAGCACCGGCTTGCGCGCACGGCCGGCACGCCGCAGCAGCGAGAAGTTCTGCATGTTACGAGCACCGATCTGGATGCAGTCGGCGAATTCCTCGACCAGATCGAATGTTTCGACGTCGATGGCTTCGGTGACAATACCCAACCCAGTCTCGTCGCGGGCTTCAGCGAGGTATCTGAGACCCTCTTCACCCAGACCTTGAAATGCATAGGGCGACGTCCGCGGTTTGTAAGCTCCGCCGCGCAGTAACTGGCCGCCTGCGGATTTGACGGCTCGAGCAGCAGCGAGAATTTGTTCCCGGCTTTCGACCGAACATGGTCCAGCGCAGAGTGCAAGCTCGGCTCCGCCCACCGGCGTGCCTCGAATCTCAACCACGGTATTGTCCGGCTTCACTTCGCGGCTGACCAGCTTGTAGGGCTTCGAAACTGGAATTGCTTCCGCGACGCCGGCCAGACTTTCGAACTCCGCCGACGGCACAGGACCATGGTTGCCGGTGATCCCGATGGCCGTGCGCTCGGCCCCTGGCATAACATGGGGGCGGAAACCGAGGCTTTGAATTTTTGCGCAAACGCCTGCGATTTCGGCGTCGCTCGCGTGCGCGCGCATTACCACTAACACAATATGATCCTCTTCAAAACCAGTGTATCGCGTTACGCTGCTAGAATTGAACAAACTCCGTGAGGGCCCGCCTCGAGCAGTACTTTCAACTTCGTGAACTCGGGACTGACTGGCGCACCGAAGTCCTGGCCGGATGCACGACCTTTGTCACGATGGCGTACATCATCTTCGTGAATCCGGCGATTCTGAACGAGACCGGGATGCCGTTGACGGCGGTGGTAGCTGCGACGTGTTTGTGCGCGGCAATCGGCAGTCTGTTGATGGGTATTCTGGCTCGCTATCCGATTGCGCTCGCGCCGGGAATGGGCCTCAACGCCTATTTCACCTACTCGGTGGTGAAAGGTTTGGGCGTACCGTGGGAGACGGCGCTCGGAGCAGTGTTTCTGTCGGGAGTGGCGTTCCTGATCCTGACGGCGGCGGGCGTGCGGCAGATGATCGTGTCCGCTATTCCGTTTGAGCTGTACGCAGCCGTGGCGGTCGGCATCGGCCTGTTCATTGCTTTCATCGGGCTGCACAATTCGGGAATCATTGTGGCGAACAAGGAGACGCTGGTCAGCTTGGGCAATCTCCGCAACCCTGACACGCTGCTCGCGATTGTCGGATTGCTGCTGATCGCGTCTTTGATGGCCTGGAGGGTTCGAGCCGCGATTCTGATTGGAATTCTCGGGACCACGGCTGTAGGTGTTGTGTTTGGGCTGGTGCGATGGCAACCGCAGACTTATTCGTTCCACGACATCACGGCCACCGCATTTCACTTGAATATCCGGGGCGCACTCAGTTACGGGTTAGTGGAGATCGTATTTGTTTTTCTGTTTGTCGATCTTTTCGACAATGTCGGCACGTTGGTTGCCGTCGGGAAGCAGGCGCGGCTGTTCGACCGGACCAACCAGATTCCGCGCATCAACCGGATTCTGTTTTCCGATGCCGTGGCCACGCTTGTCGGCTCACTGGCGGGAACGTCTACCGTGACGAGCTACATCGAGAGCGCTGCCGGGGTAGCGGCTGGTGGCCGATCGGGAGTGACGGCGATCACAACCGGGATGCTCTTCTTGATCGCCATGTTCATTGCGCCCGCGGTGGGAGCGATTCCGGCCGCCGCGACGGCGCCCGCGCTGATCGTGGTCGGCTCGCTGATGATCGCGCATGCCGCCGAGATCCCGTGGTCGAATCCGGTGATCTCAGTGCCGGCTTTTCTCACGATTGTCATCATTCCACTCACCTTCAGTATCGCCAATGGCCTGGCCTTCGGGTTCGTCGCTTACACGGTGTTGAAGATCGCCCGGGGTGAATTTCGCAGTGTGAACTGGCTGGTGTATGTACTCACGATCCTGTTCATCGCGAGATTCCTGTATCTGGGGTCGAGTTGATTTGCCGAATTAGAAGGATATTCCGATCAGGAACTCGGCTTGGTTGAGCTGCGATGGCGGCACGGTGAATGTGGTCGCTGCGTCGCCGCCCCAGCGCGAATAACGAAGCTCCGGACTGATCCTCACCAGCCAAAGTTTCAAATCTACACCGCCGCCCAGGGCGAAACCGGAGTTCGACAAGTACGGTCCTTGCGATCCGACATGGCGGAAGGTGGGGCCGGCTTCGACATACGGCTTGACAACCGGAGTGTGCAAGAAGTGATATTTCCCAAGAATCGGGAACTCCCAAGAAGAGATGGTCGCGGAATAGTGCGCCAGTGGCCGCGGAACCACGGTAATGTCGGTAATAAGATTGAGCGGCCGATATAATGCATCTGCCTCAACCGCGAATCCGAATGGCAAGGACAGTTCTACGGTAGGACCAATGACGTAGTTCTTGGAGTTCGAGAACGTATGAGTGAGCACATCGACCCCCGTAGTGGCGCTATCGGAGAAGGCATCGGTTAGCGGGACGCCGCCTTTGATCCCAAATGAAAACATGTGCTCCGCCGCAAGGGCGGTGGTGAGAGAACATGCAAGCAGAATGAGGCGATGCATACTTTTATTGGACGGACAGGGCGGCCAGTGGTTTCGCAGTTAAGTTTCAAGAATTACAATCGCCAAACCCTGTGCAGAAGTGTGAGTTAGGGAGAGTGCGATGTTGCGGACACCTAGGCTATCGGCGATTTGGGCGGCGACACCGTGGAACTGCAGCGTGGGTCGACCGGACGGCAGGTTGGACACCTCGAAGTCCTGCCAGCGAACTCCGCGCTTCCAGCCGGTGCCAATAGCTTTCATGCCGGCCTCCTTGGCGGCGAAGCGTGCGGCATAGCGTTCGTATCGATTCGCTTTGCGCTCGACATAGGTAATCTCCGCAGCGGTATAAATACGGGTGGTAAACCGGCTACCGTGGCGTTCGATGGCCGCGCGAATGCGGTCGACTTCCGCCAGGTCGATTCCAATGCCGACGATCACAACTCGGCGCCAGTGGACGTAATGGTAAGACGCCCGTGCTTGACGCCTTTAGTGCTGATCAAGGCATCCGCAATTTTCTTGACCACGCTCACGCGTCCCTTGACCACCAGCACTTCCAGGCAATTATCGTGATCCAGGTGAACGTGGAGCGTAGAAAGGATGTGATGGAAGTGCGAGTGCTGAAGGTCGGTTAGTTTCTCGTTAAGAAGCCGGACGTGATGGTCGTAGACCAGGGTGACAGTTCCGACCACGTTGCTGTCGGGGCGCTCCCAGGTTTGTTGTACGAGCATGTCGCGGATCAGATCGCGGAATGCTTCGGAGCGGTTGGTATATCCGCGCGTTGCGATCAGGTGATCGAACTTCTTCAGCAATTTGGAATCGATGGCCACGCCAATACGGCTGAGTTCGCTCATTTGTATAGCCAGAGTAACAGGAGGGTGAGCACATTGGAGGCGTCACACGCTTTTGAGAATCGTGCTACTTTGAAGCGTCGGTCGAATGCATATCCCGGACAATTTTCTGTCGACGCCGGTATGGGCCACGCTGGATGCAGCGGCCATCCCCGCGGTTGGGTTCATGGTGAAGCGGGCTAGCCGTGAATTGGAAGACACCAGCATTCCTCTCTTGGGCGTGATGGGCGCCTTCGTATTCGCGGCCCAGATGATCAACTTCCCGGTCGGCATCGGAACCAGCGGTCACCTGGTTGGCGGCGCGTTACTGGCTTTCACGCTGGGGGCGGCGCCGGCCACGATTGTGATGACTGCCATCATCGCCATTCAGGCCTTCGTTTTTCAGGACGGCGGAGTGCTGGCGCTGGGAGCGAATGTCTTTAACATGGCGGTGGCCGGAGTGCTGGCCGGATATTTGCCGTTTTGGATGTGGGGAGCGGGGCGGCGCCGGCCTGTGATCTTTCTTGGCGCGTTTTTGTCCGTAATGGTCAGCGGTTCATTGGCGCTCGGCGAACTGTTGATTTCAGGCGTCGCCATGCCCCGGCCGTTGGTGCTGGTGTCGATGGCCCTGTTTGCGATGAGCGCGCTGATCGAAGGCGCGATAACTATTTCGGTGTTTCAAGCCATCGAAAAGCTCAATCCCGGCTTGGTTCAAAAGCCGGACGCACCGAACTGGCGCGCGCTCTTTGTGTTTAGCGGAGCCGCGCTGGCGCTTGGACTGGTGGGATTTCTACTGGCCTCGTCGGCGCCGGATGGGATCCAGCGGCTGGGCATCCAGCTCGGTTTGGCGGCGAAGACGGGTTTTCACGCGCCTTTCGCCGACTATGCCGCCGGCCACTTCGACTCGGCATGGCTGCGCCGAGCCACGGCCGGGCTCACCGGGCTACTGGTGGTTTACGCAGTTTGCGTGGCATTCGCCAAAATGATCGGCCGGCGCCGGAGTGCTTGATGCATCACGTCCTGTTGGATCAGTGGAGCCAAGGCTCCAGCGCGCTGCACAATCTTGATCCGCGCGCGAAGATACTCGCCCTGCTGGCATTCCTCATTGTCCTGGCGACAACAGCGCCGAACGCGTTCCTCACGTTGGCAATCGACGCGGCTGTGCTCGGAGCGGGAATCCTGATCGCGGGTCTGCCTTCTGGAAGTCTCTTGCTACGCGCCATGGCGGTCTTGCCGTTCTCGCTCACCTTCGGACTCATCAGTTGGCTGGCCGGCGACCGGCTGCGAGCGTTGGGCCTGGTGGAAAAGAGCTATCTTTCGACCGTGGCAGTTTTTCTGATTGTCGGCACAACTCCTCTGCCGTTGCTGTTGAATGGGCTCGAAGCGCTGGGAATACCGCGCCTGCTGGTGCTGGTGGCGCAGTTTCTATATCGTTATCTTTTTGTAATTTCAGAACAGTCGCAGCATCTGAGATTGGCCGCGTCTTGCCGCCAAGGATCAGGGCGGCGGCGGCGATTGGGCTTTCGGGCGGCGGCCGGGGCGCTGGCAGTTTTGTTCGCGCGCTCCTATTACCGTGCCGAAGGGATTCATCGCGCGATGATGGCGCGCGCATTCTCCGGGAAATTCGCGCTGCTCAGACGCCTGCAGTTCGGCCTGGCGGACGGTGTGTTTACGTTGGCGATCGCCGCCTTCCTCATCCTGGTGCGCATTCAATGACGCCGTTGATCGAAGTCCGTGACCTTTGTTTCCAGTACGAGGATGGAACCAAGGCCTTGGATGGCGTGAATTTCACACTGAACGCCGGAGAAACAGTAGCGGTTTTCGGCGCCAACGGCTCTGGAAAAACAACCTTCGTCCTGCATTTGAACGGCATCTTGCGGGGGCGAGGCAGCGTCACGGTTTGCGGGATGGAAGTCAATAAAGATACGCTCGCGCGCATTCGCTCCAAAGTGGGTGTGGTATTTCAAGATTCCGACGAGCAACTGTTTATGCCGACAGTGCTGGAGGATGTCGCTTTTGGTCCGCTCAACCAAGGCCTGCCCCCTGACCAGGCCGTCGCGGCAGCCAAGGCTGCCCTGCAGCAAGCTGGCATGGAGCATGTTCTGGCCAAAGCGCCCTACCATCTGAGTGCGGGGGAGAAACGCAGAGTGGCTCTGGCAGGCGTACTGGCCATGCAACCGGAGATACTGGTGTTGGATGAACCGACAACGTTTCTAGATCCGCCCGCGCAACGCAACTTACTTCACTTACTCGCCAGTCTTCCGCAGGCTAAGCTAATCGTTACTCATCACACGCGCTTTGCCGCCGCGCTGGCGACCCGCGCTGTTTTCTTTGAGAAAGGTAAGTTAGTGGCGGACGGGCCGGTGGACAAAATCGTTCAGCGCTTCAACTGGATCTATCCGGCTTTGGACGCGGTCGACTTACGATACTCGGCCCAACGCCGTTTTTGAGCAGCCGCGATCCGGCGACGCGCAGCGGTACTCAGCCGGCTGGCGCCACGCTGATGGTTGGAGCCCGGCGGACGGCCTCGTCGCCCCTTCCCCAATAGGGATCGCACCTCTTGTATTTGCTCATCAATGCGCTTCTTCTGCAGTTCCAGGCCTTCCAGCGCGGCGGTCAGAAGAGCGTGATTTCGGATTGAATTTGTACTAGGCATTCCAGCTCCTGTTTCGATGATACGAAAGCGGTGGTCATTCAGGTGGCATTTGCCCGTCCGGTGAATCGAGAACGAAGGTCACCGGCCCATCATTTACCAGGTGGACTTGCATCTCGGCTTGAAAGACGCCGGTCTTGACAATAACGTTTCTCGAACTTAATCTTTCGACAAAATATTCATAGAGTTGGCGCGCCTGTTCGGGTGGCGCTGCCTGATCAAAACTCGGCCGGCGACCCTTGCTGCAGTCTCCGTACAAGGTAAATTGAGAGACGACTAACAGGCTGCCTCCCGCTTCCAGGATACTCCTATTCATGCGATGCTTGTTGTCCGGGAAAATGCGCAGGTAAATGATCTTGTCCGCAAGATACTCGGCATGTTTTCTTGTGTCGGAGGAAGCGACACCGATCAGGATCAGCAAACCGGCTGAAATCGAGCCCACGGTTGCGCCGGCGACGTCGACATGAGCTTCCTTCACGCGCTGCAACACAATTCTCATGAGATGGTCATCGCCGGCCGAAGACTGTGCTCGGCTGGCAAACCTTCAGTATTACACTGAACCAGTATTAAACTGAACCAATATTAGACTGGACCAGTATTAAACTGGACCAGTATTAAACTGGACAATGTGACGATCGAGACTTACGCCTACGCCCGAGCGGGTCTGCTGGGAAATCCTTCCGACGGCTACTACGGCAAGACAATTTCGTTCTTAGTCAGGAATTTTCGCGCACGCGTCCTGCTGTATCCGAGCGCGCGACTGGAGATTCGCGCTTCTAAAGCGGACATGCCGGTCTTTGAAAGCCTGGACGACCTTTACGAAGCGACGCGCTGGCGCGGGTATTACGGCGGGATCCGCATCATCCAAGCGTTGATCGTGCGCTTCATGGATTATTGCCGCGAGAAAGGAGTCCAGTTAGAGAACCGCAATTTTACTATCGAGTATGAATCCACCATTCCGCTGCGTTTGGGGATGGGCGGATCCAGTTCGATTATCACGGCGGCGCTGCGTGCGCTCTGTCAATACTTCCACGTTGAGATCCCGTTACCGGTGCAGGCTAATCTGGTTTTGGAGACGGAAACCAAGGAACTGGGAGTCCCGGCCGGCTTGCAAGACCGCGTGATTCAAGTCTATGAAGGCCTGGTCTACATGGATTTCTCGAAGGATCTGATCGATATGCAGGGCTACGGAAATTACGAGCGCTTGGATCCCGGTTTGTTGCCGAGTGTTTATATGGCGTATCGCACCAGCCTCAGTGAGGGAACCGAGGTGTTCCACAATAACGTTCGAGAACGGTGGCGCCAGGGTGATCCGGAAGTCTTACGCGCTATGAAGACTTGGGCGGGTTATGCAGAACAGGGCCGGGCGGCTCTGCTCGAACGCGATTATGAGACGTTGAATCAGTTGATAGACGCCAACTTCGATTTGCGGGCGAAGTTGTACAAGATCAGCCGCGGAAACGTGGAGATGATCGACGCTGCGCGCAGTGCTGGAGTTACGGCGAATTTCGCAGGGTCGGGCGGCGCCATTACCGGTTGCTATCCCAGCGAAGAGATTTATCAGGCGTTGACGGAAAAGATGCGAGGGTTGGGCGTGGCGGTGGTTAAGCCGGTCGTAGCCTAAGGGCATGAAGGCGCGTAGGTAAGTGCCACGCAGAGTACTAAGTAAATCAATCTATCCCAAATCGTTACTAAAGCCGTGATAATGGAGGTGATGATCCACAAAGGCATCTTCAAGCGCAAGCGGGTTCACACCAAGATGCCGGGGGGCTTCTTCAATTTTGAAGAAGAATCCAACTCCACGCGTCTCTACGGATTTGGGCACGGCGATCATCTTCGTCTACGCGACGAGTTTGGCAACGTCTGGCATGGCACCGCGGAAAAAATCTCGGACGATCAAGTCCGGTATACTTTCCGCGATCCCAATGGCCGCACGATCACCGGCGTTTCCGATAGCTTCGGCATTGTGCTGCGGGATGGCCGGGGCAAGACCTGGCGCGGATTCATCGATTAGTCCGACTACACCTGCTGCGTTACCGAAAAAAGGCGGGCTGACCGGCGCGGCATTGTGCCGAACCTGATCGTGCCCGCCAATGACCAATGCTGCTACTGGAGGATCTGCCTACTTGCCGTACGGAATATAGGCATTGACCGTCCGCTTATCGCTAATCACCTGATCCATCCTGCGGTTCGCCTTTTCATGCTTGTGCATCCGGGTGGGATGGACGCGAGGCGATTGCGATTCGAGCGCCAACCGTTCATTGTATGAAACACGGTCGGTAGTCACGTCGTTATTCTTGGCGGCAAAAAGAAGGCCGCCGGCGAGTAAGGAACCTAAGAGTACTTTTTTCATAGTTGTCCTCCTTCCACCGGAGGAGACTGCAATTTCAGTGCCCCGGAGGTAAAACACTCTTACTGCGGAAGATGGCCGTTGTAACGGAAAGTTCACTCCTGTAAAATCGACCCATGGCGAGCTACTGTACCAACTGCGGCTCACCGGTCTCCGGTTCATTCTGCGGGAATTGCGGGCAGAAGTTGCAAGCTTCTGTAAGTCCAGCCCCGCCTCCACCACCAGCTCCGCTGCAGCGAACCAGTTCGCGACAACCGCTTTTGATCGGGTGCGCGATTGTGATGATCCTGTTTGCCGCAGGTATCGCGGGCACGGTGTACGGTTTCTATTGGTTCAAGAGCAAGGCCATGGCGAAGGTACTGTCCTACAGCGGCGGGATGGCCGGGTCCCGGGTCGAATCGCGTGTGATACACGGGGGAAACAGCTGTGCGCTGCTTTCTCGCGAGGACATGCAACAGGTGCTCGGCGTCACGATCGAAAAAACGGTCGCGATACAGGAAGGTTCGGCTCCTGGCTGCGCCTATTACACCAATCCGGCGGGCATCGAACAACTGCGCAACCTGGCGCTCGAACAGGCCCGCAAGCAGGCAGAGGCCGCGAAAGATCAGCCCGCTTCGAAATCCGATAATCCGCTCACATTATTGAAGAATACCGACCAGCTCGAAGGTGTAATCAAATCTCTGAGCCTGTCGCAAGGCGGCGACAAAGAAGGCCGCATCTTCTCGTTTACCGTGGATCGGAACTTCGGACGTGCCAACTGGACGACCCTGCGGACGACCACGGCGCTGATTCCGGGATTCAAAGAGGTGCCAGGCATCGACGATCGTGCCATGGTCGGCTCCTTCGGGCACGTTCTCCATGTGCTCCACGGAGACAGTCTCATCAGCCTGGAGCTGACGTGGGTGCCGGAGGCGCGGACTCGCGGGGGCGACATCGCGCGCAAGATCGCATCTCATCTATAACTATGAACTCGCTTCAGGAGCCATGAACTCCCTGCAGGATTTCCGTTACGCCGTGCGTATGCTGCGCAAGAACTTGGGCCTAAGCGCCGTAATCGTGCTGTCCCTCGCTATCGGCATTGGCGCCAACAGTGCGATCTTCAGTGTTGTCCACGCGCTGCTGCTCCGCCCACTTCCCTACCCTGAACCCGAACGGCTGGCCAACATCTGGCTGCATTCTCCCGGCATCGGCATCTTTCGCGATTGGCCGTCGCCAGGCCAATACGTCGATATTCAAAACGAAAATCATTCCTTCGAAGAGATAGCCATAGCGCAGGCCCGTGGCATGACGCTAACTGGCCGCGATCAGCCGGAGAAGATCGATGGAATGGGAACTTCGTCGACGTTGCTTCACATGCTGGGCGCGAAGCCGCTGCTGGGACGCTTGCTGCTTCCCGAAGAGAACAAGCCCGGCAAGGCGCACGCCGCCATTCTTAGTTACCGGTTGTGGCGGCGGTTGTTCAGCTCCGATCCACAAATCGTGGGCAGGAGCATCACGCTCGACGCGGAACAATACACCGTTGCAGGAGTGCTTCGTCCAGAATTTTCGATCAACTCGGAGACGATGCCGGCCGAAGTGCCCATGGACAAGGTTGATGTGTTTCTACCGCTGCCGCTCGGCGCCGATGCCGCGCAACGGCGTGGAGACGAAAACTACAACATCATGGTGCGGCTGAAGCCGGGTATTTCCGTACAGCAGGCTCAAGCGGACATTGATCTGATCGCCAATCGCATCCGGGTGAAAGACAAACGCGATCGCACGTACGGAATGACAGTAACCGGATTGCAGGAGCAGGTGGTGGGCGACGTGCGGCGTGCGTTGCTGGTGCTGCTCGGATCGGTGGCGCTGGTTCTGCTGATTGCCTGCGCCAACGTGGCGAACCTCCTGCTGACGCGCGCCGCGGGACGCGAGAAGGAAGTTGCCATCCGGACGGCTTTGGGAGCAGGCGGGCTCCGGATCGTCCGGCAGTTGCTGACCGAAAGCATTCTGCTGGCAGTGCTTGGCGGCGCGGCCGGGCTGGTGATCGCGCAATGGACTCTCTATCTGGTGCGCACCATCAATCCGGGGAATATACCAAGACTGGACGATATCGAGATCAACGGCGCGGTTCTGGCCTTCACGTTCGGAATCTCGATCGTGACTGGCGTCCTATTTGGCGTGGCGCCGGCGTGGCGGGCCATGAAGGTGGATCTGAATACGTCGCTCAAGGCGGGCGGGCGTAGCGGACAGAGCGACGGCGGTCTGCGGCTGGCGCGAAACCGCTTGCGCGGTCTGCTGGTCGTTTTCGAACTGGCGCTTTCCTTGATATTGCTGACCGGTGCCGGGCTGCTGATCCGAAGCTTCGTGCGGCTTCAAAGCGTCCCGCCGGGGTTCGCCACGGAACATATTCTTTCGATGCAAGTAGCGGTCAACGGCCCGAAATACCAGAAAGGGGCTGCGGCTGTTCAGTTTTTCCAGGAAGCCGGAGATCGCATTACTCACCTGCCCGGTGTGAAGAGCCAAGGCCTGGTTTCCGCGCTGCCGCTGACCGGGTCGGTGGGTTGGGGTCAGATCAATGTGGAAGGGTATACGCCCCCGCTCGGGCAGGAACTCCAGGTAGACATACGCGTCGCGAGTACCGACTATTTTCGTGCCATGGATATTCCATTACTGAAAGGCCGGTTCTTCAACCAGCATGACACCAAGGACAGCCAGCACATGGCCATCATCGACGAAAAGTTCGCTCAGCGCTTCTGGCCGCACGATAATCCGATAGGAAAACATCTTTGGTTCGACCATCCGGAGAAGCCCTTCACGATCGCCGGCGTCGTGGGAATCGTCAAGCAATACGGTCTAGACAGCGACGGGAAGATCGCGGTGTACTTCCCTTATCAGCAGGCGCCCGACCGGCGTATGTACCTGGTTGTTCGCACAGCTTCCGATCCGGCGGGACTCACAGGCGCGATCGTCCGTGAAACTCACACTGTCGACCCGAATGCGGTGGTATATGAAGTTCGCACCATGCAGGATCGGCTCCACGATTCTCTCGCCCGGCAGCGCTTCGCCACTTTGATGTTGGGCGCGTTCGCGGCGCTTGCCTTGTTGCTGGGGGCGGTGGGAGTCTACGGTGTCATGTCTTATCTGGTTTCGCAAAGCACGCACGATATCGGCGTGCGTGTAGCTCTCGGCGCGCGGCCGGGGAATATCCTGGGCCTAGTGGTCCGGCAGGGAATGGAACTGGCGGCGATTGGAATCGCGGCGGGCTTGATCGGCGCTATGGTGTTGACGCGCGCGATGGCCAGCCTGCTGTTTGGAGTCACCTCGACCGACGCCGTTACCTTCAGCTCCGTTGCCGTGATTCTAGGGCTTGTGGCGTTCGCGGCAACGGTAATTCCTGCTCGGCGCGCCACCAATGTCGATCCGATAGTAGCTTTGCGAGACGAATGACCGCTAGATAGCTGTCAATTGGCCAGCGGATCGGGCCTCAACTGGAAGTGCAGCACCTTGCTCATGGTGCCTTTCCCCGTCTCGGTATGGAACATCGTCCGAGTCGCGTACGTCGACCAAAGTCCCTTGCCCTTCCATCCCGCCTTCGGATCATCAATGCGGCCGTCCAGGCCCTTGGCGAAGAACCCGATCGGATACGGCACGCGCAGCGTGACCCACTTGCCATTGGAGAGCGCCATCAGGGCATCCTCGCCGTTGCCCGTAGCGATGGGAGTGTTCTTTCCGAGGCCGAACGTATTGAACTGGTCCACCCAGTCGTAGTAACTGGCCTCGGCGCTGCCTGAGTCCTTAACGTTCTTGAACTGCGGCGCCGGGAACGGATAGAGCGTCCAGCCCTCCGGACAATGCTGTCCCGTCGCGGTGGGCCCGTTCAACACTGTGCACTTGCGCCGGTCAAAACTCGCGAAGTGGCCGCTGGCGAGCACGGTCCACACGACGCCGTTGGTATCGATATCGAGCCCGCGCGGCGAGAAACCTTGCACTTGCGCTTTGGGATTATTCCAGGGCAGCTCGTAGCGTTCAGCCAGCGCGGTCTCCGGAGGATTCGATCCAGGATTGAGCCGGACAATCGCGCCAGGGAACCCGAGTACCGTTCCCCAGACCGAGCCGTCCGCCGGGCTCACTGTCACGCCGTAGAAAGATCCCGAGATCCGCATGTCCTTCTTAGGATCGACCGGCTGGCCGGGCTCGACATAGGCATCGCGCTTGCCATTGCCATTGGTATCGAGAATGAGCGCGGTCCAGCCCTGCGACTTTTGCTCGTCATGAGTCTCCTCGAACATCTTGACGTTCAGCCATCCGACCACGTCGCCACCGCCGCCGCTGGAAGTCCACAGCGTGTGGTTGGCATCTTCGGCGAACTGCAGATGATGCGTGCTGAAACAGGTGTCGATGAGCGTGAATTGTTTGGTCTTAGGGTCGAACATCGCCAACTGCCGGCCGCTCCGGTTCACCGGAAACAATTTCGCGGACAACAGGGCCGAGCCTTCCTTGCAATAAGAGGGATTTTCCGGCGGCCTAATCACCGACGTCAGCCAGACCCGGCCTTTCTCGTCGAACATCGGATTGTGAATATTCGTCAGGCTGTCCCAGATGGCTTCATCCCCCCAGTACGCCGAAGGCTTCAGCGGCGGCGGCGGCCCTTCGGTCTTGGGATCGCGCACGGGCGCTTTCACGAAGCTTGCGGTGTTATGCACCGGATCGAGAATCGGTATATTGTCGGTGCTGAGTTCGGGTGAGCCGTACAACAGTCCGTTGGCGTTTACGGTCGGATTTCGTTTATCAGTCGCGATCTCATCGTGCAAATACGATTTCGGACTAGCCCAGTCCCATTCGGTGATGACGACATTTCGTTCTGCGCCCTGCGGCCGGGGTGGCGCCGGAGGGAGCTCGCCTTGCGCGATCCGAGTGGTCCAGTCGCCAAACATAGCCTCGGCCCGTTCCTTGCCCAACCGGCCGATGGTGCCCACCATCGCGCTTCCAGCCTGACCCGACTGAACTCTGCGGTCCCAGGCCTGTGCGGGCGAATCGAAATTGCCCAGGGCTTTGGGTATCTCGCGCGTCGCCTTGGTGCCCAATTGATGGCACGACCAGCAGCTATCGGTCTTTACCATTTCGAGCCACTGAGCCTGGCTCTTCATACTGGGCGAAATGCCGTTGCCCTTCGGGCCGGTGCCGGGGAATTCGTTCTTCTCTGGAACCTTCAGGAGAGAATACCAGTAGCTGGCCGGGTAATAATTGGCGGCCGCGCGCGCATCCGGCGCAACCACCGCGGTGAGGTTCACCATCTTTCCCGGCATGCTCCGGACTTTCGGGCCATCGACCAGCCCATAGCCGCGCGCCCATAGGGTGTAATTCGCTTTCGGAAGATCCGGCATTACATAGCGGCCCCGATCATCGGTGACCACGATCTTGGCGTACTTGGTCGGCAGGTCTTTAGTCTCGGCGATCACCCACGCGCCCGCTTCGGGCCCTTTGGCGCTAGTGACCACGCCGCCGATATCGTCATTGTCGATGCGCACATCGTTGCCGGCTTGTTGCGCGGTTAAATACACTACACATCCCGCAGCCACGATGCCTGCCAAATAGAGAGTTCTTCTCATCATCATGCGATGGCTCCTTTCGGCTTACCTGACGGCTTAGTATATACCCGCCGGGACCGGATCGAACGGCTGGAAAGAAGACTGAAAAGCTTAGTTTAAAGACCCGCTATGGCCGCAGCTTCACCTTGAGCGAGTTCCAGGTGCGAGCGCATGCGCGTCGAGAATTTGGAAGTTTTTGGCTCGGCCTGCACGGGCACGGGTTGGGCTGGCGACTGCCCTTCGAACTCCAGCGGCTTGGTACAAGGCTCGTACGACTTGATGGGAGGCTTAGCGGCGAACAGGCGCTCCAGCCCCAACCGATCCATGGCTTTCAAATAGGCCTCTTTATGCTCAGCGGAGCAGTACCGGTCGTGAAGGAGTCTCACTGGTAGTGAGAGGCTCGATTCACAAAACATGCAAGTCGTGACCACGATGCGTAATCTCCAAGACCGATCAAGCAGGTTGCAGGCCAATCCAACAATAATTGGAAGTCGCTGAGCAGAGAGCGCTTTTGCCGCATCAAACTATACGCGAGAAAGGACTACTTGAGACGTATTGTCGCGGTACTCAGGTAGCGCGAGGTTCATCGGACTATTCTCGCGCTGCGATCAGGTGCGTTACCTTGGGCGGCTCAGGGCCTCGATGAAACGCCTGGGCCAGCAATTCCATTTCCCGGTCGGAGACGGTCACGCGCTCGTGCTGGCGCAAGTGTTCGGCCCAACTTTCGACGACAAATGTCTCGAGATACCGTCCCGGCGCGGCGGCATCTTCGTAGAGACCCCAGCGAATGGCGCCATCGCGT